>WNFP01002046.1_pt1 | contig 15964 bp, 12 predicted proteins | sample 5400201 | NCBI WGS metagenome assembly WNFP01 (sample SAMN13153355, study PRJNA577476) | soil metagenome | isolation source: 115 cm saprolite under Madrone tree | place: USA:California | collected 2016-06-14
AATTGCGAAGCGTCAGAGATTGAAGTTTCATATTCCGCCCACATTGCAGATTTGAATTCGATTCCAACTCAACGCATCCGGCCTGATGGAGCGGCCATTCGGACAGAGAAACAAGATCCGCAAACGGCTTTTCGCGGACTGGGGCTTGGACCGGAAACGAATCGCTGTTGAACGCGTAAAGACTATCACAGGTGATTGAAAGACTCTCTAGTACCTTGACGGCGGATACCGCTCAGCCGCTCGCTCTTAAACTGGAACAGCACCCACGCAGCGAGCCGATGGGCACTGTGATGCACCCCGGATTCTGCGGGATGCTTTTGCCGCTATGCGGTGGGCGCCGCGCTGGAGGTGAATCGGCGCGGCGCCCGCCGTCGGAGAAACTCTTTCGTTACTCGATCCTACCGTTTCCGCGTAACTTTTATTCCCACAGAAGCGGCGCGGGCGTCCCCGTTTTCGGAATGCCCGCTCCTACCATTTCGGATTTGTTGGGAAGCCCGTTTAGCAGACTCAGTAACGAAAACGACGCCTGCCATAGAAGCCTGGGCCATAGCCCCAGCCGCTATAGAATCCCACGTAACCGGGATAGGCGTAGCAGGGGCCGTAGTAACCGCACGGATAGCCGTACGGACCCGGATACCCGACGGCGACACGGCGTGGGCCTCGGCGTTCCATTCTGCCGCCTTCAAAATCCTGTTGCCCGACGGGCAAGAAGGCTTGCTGGCTTTGGGTGGTGTCGACCTTGACGGCGTCGACCAGGCGGAAGCTCAGTTGTTCCTCAGGATAGAGAACCGTGGGGCGGCCTCTTGTGAGAAGCACCGCGCCAATTCCTGCAGCCGCCCCGGCTCCCGCGCCGATGGCTGCGCCTCGGCCCCAGTCAGCGGCGGCCCCGATCAATGCGCCAACCCCAGTGGTGGTGCCAATGGTGGCGGCGTCCTGACCATGAGAAGTTCCGCCGGAGCCTTTCCTTAGCTCGGTGAGAATCGGGAGCTGGCGGCCGTCAACGATGGTGATATCCGTCAGCTCGACTCCCAATTCGGAGGTGCCTTTGATGCGGCCGGCTTTGCGGACGTCCTTCACTTTGCCAACTAGAGTTTGGCCGCGCCGGGCGACAACCCAGCCATTGACCACGAGCGGCTGGTCCAGCGTGGCGGTGAACTGGTCGCCAATCTGGTTTTTGTCGCTGGAGAGGAAATCCGTAGTGCGGATGACAAGGACGGTGCCCGCTGGGACGGTTAAAGTACCGGGAAGCGGCTGACTCGGTTGGGTGTGCTGAGGCGGTTGCTCATTCCGGGATTGCGCATCGGGTGGGTTTTGCCGTGTCCGGTCGTGCGAATAAGGTGGCCTATCGGCGTCCTGCGGGGTGTAAGTGGGCTTTGCGAGGGGATCTTGCTGCTGTTGGTCGCCCTGCTGCTGACCTTGCTGCTGCTCCTGCTGCGCGTATGTGCCTGAGCTTAGGCAGAACATCAGGGCTGCGGCCCCTGTTGCGCGCCAGAGCAAGCCTGAGCTCCTAGACGCCGCTGAGTGGTTCGTCATGATCTAATCTCCCTGGACCTGGGACTTGTCGAAATGAAACAGCCCTCTCTGCCCCCTGCACGGTTGGATGGCATCCATTTCACGTTAGGATGCCCAAGTCCTTCCGTGCTGTAGCCAATGTATTAACCCCCCAGCGTTATTTAAGTTTCGGCAGGGCCTTCCTGGCTCTTCGGGCATGCATCACCGTTTAAAGCGAAGTTGCGGGCAGAGTATAGACTGCACACCGCCAAATCGAAACGCATTGTATAATCCTGCGTCAACTCGATCCAACACAGGAGGCGCCATGGCCGAGCCAAGTTACGAAGAACTGAAAGCAAAAATCGCGGAATTGGAAAAACAGGGAGGCGGGCGCCGGACCGGAGCGCTGGAATTTCGAGTGGGCGAAAAAGGGGGCGTCAGCGTGTACGGCCTGGGGCGATTTCCCGTCACGCTGTATTACGAACAATGGATCCGATTGCTGGAGACGGCACCACAACTTCGCGCGTTCCTCGAGGAGAACAAAGCTGCTGGAAAGTTGAAGCTCAAGGAAAAATAGTCTTCCCTGGTCAGCTTCAAATTTGGGAGCCGCGCTAAGGAGGAAGGCCCCGAGCGCCTGTGGGGAGGCACCCGGGGCCGGGGGGGAGTGAGGAGAAGACTGGGCAAATTCGCTGGAGGGTTTGGCGGTTACTTCGAAGATTGTGCAGCGAACAGGCAGAGCCTGCGCAGTTCCTCGTACGTGAAAACCACTTGCTCGCCGCGGTCACCTTCTTCCATGTGTCCCAGACCGGATATACGCGAAAAGCGCCGGATTTCGGTCATGGGGAGTCCCAGCAGGACGGCTGCGCGATGCTCCCCGACTTGTTCTAGGACATTCATGCTCATCCCTAATACCATTCCTTCCGAAGCAGATAGGAGCACGCGGTTTTCCAAACTGAGGCAAAGATAAGTCCTTTGATTTCTATAGAAAAGCGTCCATCGGCGGTGGCGATTGCACAATGTGCATATTTACTTGCACAAATAGTGCACGATTTTGGATGCCTCCCGAGAGCTCGACCAATTCAATTCGTAGCGCCTATATCTCAAGCTCGGCGGCAGGGTAAGATATGCGATCGGCAGGGGCGATTTCCGAACCGATCTGCAGGGACGGAAGCACAATGCAGCGATGAGTCACTATAACGACAAACAAAGAGTCAGAGCTTTCTACGACCGGGTAAGCCCCTATTGCCGAGATCTCTGGGGCATGCACCTACATCATGGTTATTGGATTAGCGGGGAAGAAACCAAAGAGAGGGCCCAGATTCAGCTAGTTGAGCGTCTCGCGTATTTGGCCGGTCTGGCGCCCGGCAGCAGGATTCTCGATGTCGGGTGTGGTTTTGGCGGGAGCAGTATCTACCTGGCCAAAGAATACGACGCGGATGCAACAGGGATCACGATTTCTCCGATTCAAGTGGAAATGGCCCGGAAAGCAGTGTCCATCGACGGCGTGAAGGCAAAGTTCATCCTAATGGACGCTGAGGAAATGAAATTTGACCAGCCCTTTGATGTTGTTTGGTCCATCGAATCCATCTCGCACTGTCAGCAAAAAGAAAGGTTTTTTGCTTCGGCCGCGCAGTGCCTGAAGTCTGGTGGGACCGTGGCCATCACCGATTGGTTCAAAAAGGAGCATCTCACGCAACGCGAGTACCAGAAATTCATCCAGCCGATTGAAAAGGGCATGCACGTCGAATTGGACACGATGGAAGACTACGCGGCATTCTTGAGGTCCAATGGCCTTCAAATCATGCACAACGAGATTCTGAACAAGAACTGCTCCAAAACCTGGGACCTGTGCCTGGACATGCTCAAGAAAAAAGCGCTGTGGCGGATCGCGGCGGAAAACGGCTCGGAGTTTGTCGAATTTCTGCGATCCTTCCGCGCCATGAGAGCTGGCTTCGCATCCGGAAATTTCATCTACGGACTCGTCGTCGCCAAGAAGATTTAAGCCAGGTTCTCCATGCCGCCAATTCTTGACAGTCGACCGCGGTCACTTCCAGGGAAGGGAAGATAAGTCCACATTTCCGCCTGAGAAGATTACGCCGAGCCTCGGGGCGCCGCCATCGGCGCCTTTTGGCAGATTCAGCGACGCCACGACACCTGGCCTCAGCAGCGGGGCAATGGCGACCGCGCTCGATGGTTCAATGATGATTTTCATGCGCTCCCAAACCAGCCGCGCCGCCGAAATGATCTCCTCCTCGCTGACCAGGAGGATGCGGTCCACATGACGCCGCAGGATCGCGAAGGTCCGCGGGGCCAGCGAGGCGCGCAAGCCGTCTGCGATGGTGTCGCTGGAGTCCAAGGATTGCAATGTTCCGCTGGTCAGAGAGCGGTAGGCGTCATCCGCACGTTCCGGCTCGCAGCCAAACACGCGGGCATCCGCGCGAATGCCCTTCGCGCCGAGGCAGGTCCCGCTGAGCAATCCGCCGCCGCTGACCGGCGCGAACACGGCGTCCAGGTCGCCCACTTCTTCCAGCAGTTCCTTCGCCGCCGTGGCCTGTCCGGCGATGATGCGGTCGTCGTCGTAGGGATGCACCAGATGCGCGCCCGTCTCTGCCTGGAGACGGTCGCAAGTTGCCTTCCGCGCTGTCACCGTGGGCTCGCAGAAGACAATTCTTCCACCGTAAGCCTCGATGGCCTTGGCTTTCACGGCGGGCGCATTCTTCGGCATGACGATCCACGCCGGAATTCCCCGCCACGCAGCCACACAAGCCACGGCAGCGCCATGATTTCCGCTCGATTGCGTAACGATGCCCCGCGCCGCCTGTTCCTCTGTCAGGGAGAGGATCGCGTTCGACGCCCCGCGAATCTTAAACGAGCCGGTCTTCTGCAGGTTTTCGCACTTGAAGAAGAGCTGTGCCTCGGCCATGGCGTTCAAGGAGGCGGACGTCAGGACGGGGGTGAGATGGATTCTAGGGGCAATGCGCGAGTGCGCCGCAAGGATAGCCTCCCAGGTGGGTGGCTGGTAGCCGGCAGCTTCGATGGATGGGGCGGCGTTCATAAACCTCACATTGGGCTCGGAATCGCTTGCCAGGTCCTCACGTTTAGCGCATTTTTCGCCGCGTTTAAAGAGGCATTATGGCATGCCGATACCGGCGATGTCCTTGGGAAGGATTTAACACCACGGTCACTTCCAGAACGTACTGGTACTTCTTGGCCATGCCAGGTTTGATACTTGACCGCACGGCTGGCTCTGTTACGCTGAAAGTATCCCTCCACGGAATTCGAGAGAGCCTGCGCCAGACTTTTCCTCGCGCGGGGGAGGACAAAATGAAAGTAGCTGAACGCCGTCAATTGGCACGCCTCAACCTTCGGACGCCCCTGCACTTCAGGGCGCTGGGCGTAACCGCGGATAAGACCGAACATTTTACGGAAGCTCTCAACGTATCGCGTGGGGGCTTTTTCTTCGCCTCGTCGGCTCCCCTGCAGGTTGGCATGCCCATCGAAGCGACCCTACGCATGCCTGCGGAAGTAACCGGGAACTCGGCCCACGAGGAGATACGCTGCACCGCGCGCGTCGTGCATGTACGCAACGAACCTTACGGAGACGGGCGCATCGGCTTCGGGGCGGAAATCGAAAAATTTCAAACTGTTCCTGCACAAGACCCCTGGGTGGTCTGAAGTGTAGTTGACGTTCCTTAGTTTTCAGTAATTAGTTCAAAGACAGAAAGAGAAGGCTTCCAGGATGGCCCGAGATGGGCGTTTTGCCGCTGGGGGTGTGAGGACCAGGCGCCGCTTGAAATCGGGGAAGTGTGTCAGTTGAGATCCTTCGCTTCGCTCAGGACGACAAATTCATGCCTCGGGCTGAGGCTCTAAGGTTTTGCGGGTGGAACGGTGAAGATGGTTTTCGCGCTACCAACGTTTTCGAGACGGTCGTAGGCGCGCACAGCAATCGTGTGTTCCCCGGGCGTTAAGGCGGGCAGGCCAAAGTCGTAGTGCTCGACAAGCGCGTCGCTAATACCTGTGTTCGGAACAACCAGAATCCAGTCGCCGCCATCCAGGCTGTACTGTGCGCGCTCGATTGAAGATGAAGCGTCGCGAGCCGTGAATGACGCAGGATGGCCGCCACTCATTTTTCCTGAGGCTGGACCTACCCTGAGGTCTTCTACCTGCGGCGGTGTGTTGTCGACCTCGAAGCGCTCGCTTTCGCGTTCGGTTTTCAACGCGAGGGCGGGAGGATTCGACGACGCGTCGCTGGCGACGATTTTCAGGTAGTAAGCGCCATCCGGCAGCGTGGTGGTATCCCACGAATAGAATTTCTGCTCGAGGTTGTCCTTCAATAATTTCCATTCGTGCTCGTTTTCGCCGCGAAAGTAAACCGCGTAGCGCATTTCGTCGTCGTTGTCGTCACGCGCGGTCCATAGAACCGTTTGATAGCCCTTTTGCAGCGTGCCTTGCGGCGGCTGTTCGAATCGCGGCGGCGCGCTACTCTGCGTGATCACCACGCCGGAAACATTTGGCGCGGGCGGCATCTTCAGTGTCACAGGCGTCGGCTGACTCGACTGGATGCCGACCTGGCTCTGCGCCCGCACTCCGGGATCCTGCACTGCGATTCCGTCGATGACCGGCGCGACGTTGCGCGGCAGATACGCCAGGCTTACCCAATCAATGCCATCGCCCGGGCGGCCGTCGTGGATGACGGCCTTCCACTGAACGAACCGTGCCGATGGCGCTTCCATCGCGCTGCCCGATTTTGAGTACGGGCCGAACCAGCGGGACCACTCGCGGCCGGGGTCTTCGGTGTTTCCCGAGCGCACAAAAAATTCCAGGCGCGGTTCATTCGGTCGGGCCGAAGGTTTTGCCACCGCGGCTGACGGAGGACTCCACCATTCGAGCCGGCCCCACTTCGAGAAAAGCTGCGCGTCGAACGATCGGGATTCGAACGTGCCTTCGGCTTCGTATTCCGGGCCGACCGAATAAACTTTTCCAGGGTTCGCCGTGCACAGGATAACTTTGCCGGCGGAATTGCGCGCGATGCCCGTGATTTGCGCCGAGCCGGACTTGGCGAGATGGGCAAAGACGCCGTGCCCATCGATGGCGAGAAGAGCGCCGCTGTTGCCGGTGCCGGCGAGGAGGCGGCCGTCGGAAGCGAGTCCGAGGGCGTAGACCACATCCTCGCGCGAGGACCAAAGCTCTTCCGGCGCGCCGTCGGCGCTGATGCGGTAGATGCTGCTGGAGAGAAGAGGAGGAAAGGGAACGAAGGCTTGTTGCGGCTGGAGCTGGCCGGAAGCGATTACGCCACCGCTGGTAATGGTGGTCGTGACTTGCGGTGTGGAGATAATGGTGGTGGGAGCCTGTCCGATGCGCTGCTTTTCACCAATCGCAGAGACGTAAACGGTGCCGTCGGAGGCGACAGCCAGGGAAGTGACTTCCCGCTTGGAAGTTTCGTAGAGAACGAAGCCTTCGGTTTTCGCTGTGGCAGAATCTTTGGAGTCCTTGGCGGTTGTCTTCGAGGAACTCCGAGTGATTCGCAGGACGCGTCCGCTGGGTTCGGTACCGGCGATGAGATTTCCGTTTGCATCGAAAGCCAGAACGCGAATGTGAGCTTCATCGCTGGAGTAAAAAAGTTCGCCCTTGCCGTCGGGCGCGACAGCGAAGACCTGTCCTTTGTCACCTGTTGCGACGTAGAGAATTCCGTCAGGCGAAAAAGCGAGGTCCCAAATGTATTTCGTTTTGGGATCGAAGAAAACGGACTTCTCGCCGGAAGCCGAGACGCGATAAACCTTGCCGTCGGGAGAAGTGCCGACGTAGAGAGCGCCTTTGGAGTCAAAGGCGATGGCTTGTGCAGAGAGGTCCGTGGAATCGAAGACCACGGCAGGCTTGCCGTTCGAATCGAAGCGAAATACTTTCGCAGGCGAGCCGCCCGCAGCGTAAAGCGTGCCCTTGGGATCGAGGCGGACGGACCAAAGATAGGAAGCGTCCGCATCGGCCAACAAAGTGAATTTCGGCGCGAGCTCAAGTCGGCCATCGCTGCGCACGGCCACGCCATGCGCGGTGCCTTTGAGGAATTCTTCGTAAGTGGTCTGGCGCCAGCGGCGAGTGTGCTCGGCGAAGGAAGGGGAGAGGCAAAGGAAGTAGAGGAGGTTAATGAGGTAAAGGATTCGGAACAAGCCTGCTCGGGACGACGACTTGGGCATTGTGGTTTTCACCGGATTTGCAGATTCAGAGAAATGACGCCGGAGACGGGGCCTCCGAGCGGGATGGAAGCTTCACTGGCCAACGATTCGCGCAGTATCTGGACGCTGCCGGGAGTGGGGCGTCCGTCGATGACGTTGACTTGTGAGAGTGGAATGTTCGGCAGTTCCTTGTCGTCCCAAAGAAGCGTCGGAGTCGGAGCGAACAGACCGACATAAAGGCGGTCGTTCCGGCGCTCGCGATTCAAGAGCGCAATGAGTTGATCCAGGCCGGTCGGGCCGCTGCCGACCCCGGCAAAGGCAAAGCCGCGCGAGGCGCGATTCAGCAAATCGGCGTCGCTGACCAGGATGCGGAGCGTAGTGCCGCGCGCCATCTGTTCCGGGACGCGAACGGTGGTTTCTTCCACGCGGGCAGCGCCGCGGTACGGGCGAAGCAGCACGCGGACGCGAAGCGTCTCGCCGGGAGCGGCTTCGCCTTTTTCGAGCCACGCACTTTCAATGCTGAAGGATTTTCTGCCTGGAACGCTTTCGACCCGGAGAGTGATGCGGTCCACCTTCGCGGGTTCGAACGTATTGATGAAAAGGCGCGTAAAAACATTTTGCATTGTGAGGGCGATGGGAAGGCCGTCGGGAGAAAGAGAATCGCCCGGAGCGAAAGTATTTTCAATCTGAACCGGCGCATGACCTTGCAGGCGAATCTCACCGGAAAGATGGAGCGTGGTGCCTTCGCCGTAGAGAGAATTTTGCGTGAGACCGTTGAAGGTGGTGAGGGCGACAAGGAGCGGCGTGAGTTTCGGATGATTGATCAGTTCGAAATGGAGGGTTTTTTGCTTTGCAGGCTCGGCGCCAGACACAAGGAGCGTTAGGTCCAAAGGAATCATCGCGGGAGGCGCACCGAGTTTGCCGGTGACGGCGGTGAGATGATCGCCCGTGATGGTGCCGATGGAGCCGCCGACGTTGACGATTTTCGTGGAAGCGAGATCGGAAGAGAGCGTGGTGACCACGCGGCTGCGCGCCATGGGAATTTGAATGTCGCCGAGATTCAGAAACGGATGGCCGCAGAGATAGACACGGTCGGCTTGCACTACGGTGACTGTGCACGCGGAGTTGATGGAGGCATCCCCCTGAACGAGAACCATACCAGCCATGTCGCCGGCAACAAGACGCCCGTCATCGGGCCGCGGCGAAGCCGTGCCGCCTTGCGCCGCGACGAAGCCGTAGCCTTGCAGTTGATTTGCGAATTGCTGGAGCGCGGCCGGCTGGAAGCCGGAAAAAACGAGCGGCGTTTCGATGGGCTCGAGCGCGGAGCCAGAAGGCAGACCCGTGCGCGTGGAAGCTTCACTGGGAAGCCCGAGTTGCTGCACGGCTGCTTGCGCGGTAGCAGGCTGGGAAGGCGGGTTCAGCACATCCTGGATGGGAGTGACCCCGGCGATGGGCTCTTTGGTGAAGATGCCCAGTTTCAGCGACAAGGCGCCAGCAAGTTTGCCGTCGAGATAGACCGGGCTCCCGCTCATTCCCGCAACCACGCCGGTGTGTTCGACCTTCGGACCCTTCAACTGCACCAGGATGATGGATTGCCTGGGGCCAAGAAAATTGTCCAGCACGCCGATGACTTCGAGGTTGAACTTTTCCACCTGATCGCCGGCAAAGATCGTATAGGCATAGCCCTGCATGCCCGCGCGCACTTGGCTGAGGGGAAGGAGTTCGTTCGATTCTTGGGCGACGGCGACGCCAGGTCCCAGCCACAGAGCCGCCGGGAACGCCAGGAGTCCGAGGAACAGAACGCAACGAGACTTGGACAGAAAAGGCCGCGCAGTATGCATGAATCGGTAATGATACGCGGCGTGGTACCGGGAAGCAATCAAACCGGCGGAGCGGAAAGACTGGTAGAAAAATGCTGGGCGTACTAGGCCCACCGCGACATGAGCAAACCCGTCGTTGTTCGGCAGTGGGTCAGCAGAAGGCGGGTGTTCGTACTGCGGTACGAGGCGGTGTAAGCTTACAGCTTCCCGAATGTCTGAAACGGTGCTCGGGCTTCAAGAAGAGTGAGAGGAGCCGCCGCGATGGCAGACACCATTCCTTTGGGGCAACCCTTACAAGCGCGATTGAGCGAGCGAACTTCCGCACGCGTGGAGTCTGTTCCGTGGCCTATCTGGTGCATGATCGCGGGAATCACTTCTAGCCTCATTGGCGGGCATTGGGACATTTCATGGCACATGTCCATCGGCCGCGACACGTTTTGGACACCGGCGCACATCATGATTCAAATGAACGGCGTGCTGGTCGGCATCGCTTGCGCGTACATGATTCTGACGACGACGTTTGGCGGGGATGCGGCGTCGCAGAGCGTATCGGTGAAGATCTGGGGATTCCGCGGGCCGCTGGGGGCGTTCATCGCCACGTGGGGCTGCATTGCGATGCTGACGTCCGCGCCGTTCGATAACTGGTGGCACAACGCATACGGTCTGGACGTCAAGATCGTGAGCCCGCCGCATATGCTGCTCTCGCTGGGATCATTTGCGATAAAAGTAGGAGCGATGGCGTTAATGGCGGGCTTGATGAGCCGCGCCGGAGAAGCTGCGCGGCGAAAGTTGACGTGGCTCTTCATTTTTGTAGGCGCAGATTGCGTCGTGCAACTCGGAACAATTCTTACCGATGCGACGTGGCCCGTGAACTTGCACACCGCGAGATGCTACTTATCCGTGGCGATTGCTATCCCTCCGGTGTTGATCGGCGCGGCCTGGGGATTGGGCCGGCGATGGGCGTGTACGCTGGTGGCTGGAACCTACTCCATAATTCTGCTGGCGTTTGAGTGGATTCTGCCGCTGATTCCTGCTCAACCAAAGCTGGGGCCGGTTTATCAGAACATTACGCATCTCGTTCCGCTGCATTTCCCGTTGTTGCTGATCGTGCCCGGGGTGTTCCTGGACCTGCTGTGGAACAAGACCGAGCAGTGGGGAAGATGGAGGCTGGCTGTCGTTTCGGGGCCGGTGTTCGTGTTGAGCTTTCTGGCAGTGCAATGGCCATTTGCAAATTTTCTGATGTTGCCGGCCGCGCGCAATTGGTTTTTCGGAATGGCGTACTTTGCCTACTTTGATCCGGCGCGTTTTCTGTACGATCCCTACAAGTTCCAAGTCGTAGAAAATACGCCTGGCATATTTTGGAAGACCATGGCCGCAGCGCTCGTGGTTTCCATCATGACCGCGCGGCTGGGGTTGGCGTGGGGAGACTGGATGCGGCGGATGCGTCGATGAGAATGTTTCGATCGCATGCGCGAATGATTGCCGTCTTGGTGACCATGCTTGCCGCTGCACTTTCACTTAGCGCGCACGTCGGCAGCCCGGATGTGTATTACGAGGGGGATGCCGGGCCCTACCATCTTTTTGTTACGGTGCGCGTGCCCCAGGTAATCCCCGGTGTGGCGGAGATTCAAATACGGTGCGCGACCAAAGACGTGCGCGCCATTCAGATCGTGCCAATGCGGCTGACCGGAGCCGGCTCGCGTTATCCCCCCACGCCCGACCTCGCCCGGCAGTCGAAAGAGGATCCGCAATTCTTTACCGGAAGCCTCTGGCTGATGGAATGGGGCCCGTTGAAAGTGCGCGTCTGGGTGGACGGCGCCAAGGGCAAAGGCGAGCTCTCCGTGCCGGTGCCTGCGGCCGCGCAGCGGACGTTTAAGATGGAGAGGCCTCTCGGGGGATTGCTGGCGTTCCTGATGGTCTTTCTTGCCATTGGAATGATTTTCATTGCCGGCGCGGCAGTTAGGGAAGGCAACCTCGGTCCGGGAGAAACACCGGCGCCGGGGCGCGTCCGGCGCGCACGTGTTGTGATGGCGCTTACCGCCGTGGTCGTGGTGGGAATTCTCTATCTGGGAAGAACGTGGTGGAGCTCGGAAGCCAGCAATTACCAGCGCCGAGTGAATCTCTTTAAGCCGCCTTCGGCGGAGACAAAACTGGAAAACGGAAAACGCCTGGTGATTTGGCCAAAGTCGCAATACCCGGAATGGTCGAATTACGTAAAAATGGAGGAGGTGATTCCGGACCATGGGCATTTGATGCACTTGTTTCTGATCGGCGCCCCGGGCCTTGACCGCATGTGGCATTTGCATCCGGAGCGAATCGCGGGCGGAGCGTTTGCGGAGGAGCTGCCATCCATGCCCGCGGGACAATACCAAATTTTCGCGGACATAGTTGATAAGGACGGCTTTCCGTGGACGCTGGTCGGAATTGTGGATATGGCGCAGATCAATGGAAAGCCGCTGGCGGGAGACGACTCGGCCTGGTCCGGCGCCACAGTTGCCGCGCAGACTGGAGATTCTGCGGTGTCGCAGCTCGCGGATGGCGGGCGCATGGTTTGGCGGCGCTCTACGGATCCTTTGAGAGCGAATGTGCCAATGAACTTCAAGTTCAGCGTGGACGACAAAGACGGCAACCCTCCGAAAGATATGGAACCGTACATGGGGATGGCCGGGCACGCCGAATTCGTCAGCACGGACATGAGTGTGTTCGCGCACGTTCATCCGGCGGGATCGGTATCGATGGCGGCACTGGAGCTCGCGCGAACGGTGCCCGCGGGTGCCTCGGGTGAATTACAAGCTGGCATTCCGATGGCTATGCCCATGTCAATGCCCAATGCTCCGCTGCCACCGGAGGTAAGTTTTCCCTACGGTTTCCCGCATCCCGGAGACTACCGAATTTTTGTGCAAATCAAGCGCGCGGGCGTAGTAGAAACGGGAGTATTTGACGCTCGAGTTCAGTGAAGATCAGTTCCTCTCATTTCTTCTTTGCGACGCAACTCTCTGGATGAGGAAGACTATACCTCGCACCGGTCACACTTCGCCGGCGCGCGAAAAGTTTGTTTTGACAATCGAGTCGCGAAGCATAGAATACGCTCCAATCTCCGGCACACTCCAGGGTGATGAAGGACTCCCGAAGTAGAAGCCATGATTTGCCGCAACAGATTGGGGAGTCTTATTCCAAATTTCACAATGGAAGACTTTTTGCCCTCGGAGAATGAGCCGAGAAAATAACAGAGGAGGAACTCGTGCGCCGACGATTGCCGGTCCTCGTGATGATGATGATGATGATATTTGGAGCGAACGCTGCCAGGGCACAAAGCCCGGCACCGCTCGATCAGACAGAGCAGATAAAGATATTGCTCGAGCGAGTTCAGCAACTCGAGAAACGCGTTGCGGAGCTGGAAACCAAGGCCCCCGCGGCTCCCGCTCCTGCTGCGGTATCAGCCGCCAATGCTGCCGCCGCTGCAAAGCCGGAAATGGCCGAGCCGGTGCCACCCCCCGGCTCCGTGCATCAGCACGAATCGGCCGAATCGCAGGCCACCGTCCGGCAGATGGAGGCTCACTACCCATCACTTCAGATTCGAGGCTTCGGGGACGTGGACTTTTCCACGACGGACCAGAAGGGGACGACGAGCGGCTTCAACCTCGGCCAGCTCGATCTTCACCTTGCTTCGGCGCTCTCTCGTAAAGTCACCTACTTCGGCGAACTTACATTTAATGCCCAGCCCACCGGCTACACCGTGGAAGTGGAACGCTCCATCATTCGCTACGACTACAACGACTATTTCAAGCTGTCCTTCGGGCGCTACCACACGCCTATCGGCTACTGGAACACGGCCTTCCATCACGGCGCCTGGCTGCAGACTACGATCAGCCGGCCTGACTTCGTCAGGTTTGGCGGAACGTTTATCCCTGTGCACTTCCTGGGTCTTTTGGCTGAGGGAAATATTCCATCAGGAGGAGCGGGGCTCAGCTATAACGTTGGCGTGGGGAACGGACGCAGCTCGATAATCAGCCGCCCTGGCGATGCGGGCGATAATAATAACAATCGCGCATGGGTGGCCAACCTCTACTCGAGGCCGACCAGACTCTACGGATTGCAGATGGGAATTTCGGTGTACCGCGACAAGATCACGCTACCGGTCGTGAAACCCACGGGAAATGAGTTCCGGGAATGGATTTCCGCGGCGCACATCGTGTGGGCCAAGGAGAATCCGGAGTTCCTGGCGGAATTCGCGAATGTCAATCACAGGAATATTTTGACCAACGCCATCACTAACAATCAAGCCTATTACGCGCAGATCGCATACCGGCTGCCGTGGCTTGAAAAGACACTGAAGCCCTACTACCGCTTTGAACATACGCACACGCCGCTGAGCGAACAGGTTTTCACCAATCAGGATCTGGTCGAGTCTATCCTTGGCCTGCGGTATGACATCACGAACTACGCAAGCTTTAAGGGCGAGTACCGCAATACCAAGCGACTGCCAACGGAGCCGCGGGTGAACGGCGCATTCTTCCAGACGGATTTCACGTTTTGATGAGCCCGAATATGAATGCCACCAGCAAACGCATCGTGACATTTCTCTGGACGGTCCTATGGGCGTCTCTGGCTCTCCACTCTCCATCCACTGCGCAGACTACGCGAGGCGCGGACATCGCCGTGGTCGTGAACGCCGATACTCCAGTCGCCGATCTAAGCCTCTCCGAAGTACGCAAGGTCCTGCTCGGCGAGCGGCAGTATTGGAATTCGAAGCTTCCGGTCGTGTTGCTGATTCGCGCGCCTGCGGCTCGGGAACGCGATGTGGTGCTGCGCGTGATCTATCAAATGTCGGAGGCACAGTTCAAACAGTATTGGGTGGCAAAGATTTTTCGAGCGGAAGCCGCGTCACCGCCCAGGATTGTCTATTCGAACGACATGCAATATGAACTTTTGACCGCTCTGCCCGGCTCCATTGCGTTTGTGGATTCCCGGAATATGCGTCCGGGAGTGAAACTGCTGCGTGTGGACGGGCATGTGCCAGGCGACAAGGATTATCCCTTGCGATAGCGTGCGTCCCACTCTGACGCGGAACGGCTGCGCTGGCAGCCCATCTCGTGCGGCAGCTCTAACGCGAAAGCTTCATGCGACGCACGATTTCTTTGAATCGCGGATCGGGCCGAATGCTTTCGAACATCGGTTCAACGGCTAGGGACACCAGGCCGCTGTCGTGTTCCTCGTAGGCCTTTTCCAGCCATTCGAAGGCCTTTTGTTTTTCGCCCATCCGCATATAAGACTCAGCGATGCTGTAAGAAGAGACGTAGCTGTGCTTGGAAAGTTCCGTCAACCCTTCCAGCCAGCTTTGCAGCACGCCTTTGTAGCCGGACTTCCTGAAATCCTCTTCGATGGACGCCGCCAGTTCGGGGCCTCCGGAGAGCGACAAAGCTTTTTCTCTCTCCGCAACGGCCTCCTTTTGCTTGCCCATGTGCGCGTAGACTTCCTCGAGAATACGCCGGGCCGGCGAGAACTTTGGGTCGATATCCAGTACTTTCCGCAATTGCTCGACAGCATTCTCATTCTGGCCCGCAAGATAGAACTGCCATCCCATGGTGGTATTGATGATCAGTGAAAGGGGATCCAGTTCCAGGGCCTTCTTCGTTTGCGCAATCCCCTCGTCGAAGCGGCCCATGTTTGCCAAATAGTCGCCGTACCAGTGGTGCGCGGTGGCCAAGTTCGGATTCAGCTCGATGGCCCGCTTGAACTCTCGCTCGGCGCCGCTCCAATCCCACTCAAAGTGCTCCTTCACAAGACCCAGGGAGGTGTGCGCTTCCGCGAGGCTATCGTCTATGTCCAGCGCTTGCATCGCGGCGGTTTTTGCTTTCGGCCAGGCCTCCGACGGCGGGAGATATCCCGCGTCCCCCAGAAGGCTGTATGTGTCGGCAAGGCCTGCGTAAGACAACGCGTAGTGTTGATCCTTCTGTACCGCCTGCGTGAAATAGTCCGCGGCTTTCTTGAAATCCGCCTGTGTCCATTTATTCCAATAGAAGAGACCCTGCAGGTAGAGCTGATAGGCCTCTGCATCTTCGGTCGGACGCTTGACCAACAGCTTCCCCTCTTCGCCCGCGAGTCGTGGGCGTAAGCGCCCGTAAATGTCCCCGGCAATCTCTTGCTGCACGGACACGAGATTGGAAAGCTTGCGGTTGTATTGCTCGCCCCAGATCTGCCGGCTGTTTTCCACGTCTTCCAGATTCACGCTGATCATCAACTCATCGCCCGTCTGGATAAGCCTCCCCGTGAGAATGGCTCGAACATGCAGATCGTGGCCTATCTTTTGTGGGTCCGTCGCCAGGCCTTTGTAGCGGAAAACTGTGTTGCGCGACATGACCGCCAGGTTGGGCAATTGGGAGAGGCTGTTGATCAGGCTCTCGGTGATTCCGTCGCTCAAATATTCTGTTTTCGGATCATCGCTCAAATTGGCAAAGGGCAGAACGGCGATCGATTCAATGC
>WNFP01002047.1_pt1 | contig 15960 bp, 10 predicted proteins | sample 5400201 | NCBI WGS metagenome assembly WNFP01 (sample SAMN13153355, study PRJNA577476) | soil metagenome | isolation source: 115 cm saprolite under Madrone tree | place: USA:California | collected 2016-06-14
AAGTGGAACGCTGCTCAGGCAATACGGGCAATCGCGCGTAGCAGGAGGCGCCTCCACTTCCTTTGGCTTGAAACGAGCCATCAACGAGTTTACCGGCAGCACAACCAGAAAGTAGATGACGGCAGCCACGATCAAGAAGCTAAGGACCGCGTTGAGGAGAGCGCCTATCGCAAGCTTCCCCCCATGATAAATAGGGACTGTCAAGCTGGACAGGGTTTGATTGCTAGAAACAGGGATGAGAGGCGTGATAATGCCCGCAACGAAGGCTTGTACAACGCTAGTAAAAGCTGCGCCTATCACAATGCCGACTGCCAGGTCCACTACGTTGCCGCGCAGGATGAATGCTCTAAAGCCACCCAGCACCTTCCCAGCACGTTTCTCCGCTCCGGTCACGGTTGGGTTATTCCACATAGCCATAGATGAGTTCCTCTCCAGATAGATGTCTAATTGAACAAAAATGAGCCAATAATGCACATTTACGAAATACTCCGGCCATCCGTAGGAGCCGATGATGGGTTTTAAGTACATACCCCGGATATCCATAGGGCCCTCAGCGAAGCGGAGCGCGTATCAATCCTTCGCGCCCACCGCCGATGATGGGTTTTAAGCACATACCCCGGATACCCGTAGGTGCCTCAGCGAAGCGAAGCGGAGCGCGTATCACTATTTCGTGCACACCGCCGATTTATCGGCCTTTGCTGGCTGTTCCGCTCTCTCGCTTCATTTGTTAAACCGCATTATCGGCCTTAATAGACATCAGCCTACCGAAAAGCCCATCAAATTCCGTAGGGGCGAGGGCGGGGAGGGGCGGCGGGGAGGGCCTTTATGGTCGCCCGCGTCCTGTTCCCTGTGCTCACCTGTGGGAAAAAGCGCTCACACCCCCACCACCGGGCGACCATAAAGGCCCTCCCTTCCCCACATCATCCACTCTCGCCCCTACGGATCATCCAGCCTCCTGTCTCGCTTCCAGGCTTAGGTTGATGCCTATTACCGCCGATTTATCGGCCTTTGCCGGCTGTTCCGCTATCCCGATTTACTGGTTAACTTGCATTATTCAGCCTATTTAATAACACGATTAGAATAGCACAATTTGTTACAAAGTGGGTAGTATATAGGCCAGGAGGCTACTACAGTTGCCGCTGGCGGCTAAATGGTATATAGTGATGTAGTAGTCACTTTGACGAAAGGAGGAAGGAACTATGGCATTCGACATCTATCAGAAGATAGTTAACGAGGACGGTGAGCCTATTGAAAAGAAGGCAGGAGCGTACCGCCAGCAATTGTTCGAGCTCTTTGTGGAGTCACCCGAAGGACAGGCGCTCATAGATGAAGGCATTCAGCCCGGTTGGGCTGATATGATGATGGATTACGGCATAAACTATTTAGGCGTTACTCCGCCGAAGATGTCGTCAGGCAATTTGAGCGAAATCTTGTTCGATCTGTTTCCCCAGAAGGTTTCTGCTGACGCTGACGATGCGCCAGAGATCATCCGCGAACTGCAGGCATTCTGGAAATTTCTGCAGCGCGAGTTCCACCTGGAGAATGCTGCCGGCTGTTTGAAGCTGCTAGACGACAAAGCAGCTCGCAGGCTAGAAAAGGAAATGAGCAATCCAGCTAACTTTGGTATGGCCAAATCGCTCATAATGATGGGCAAGGCACGCGGCTTCGATATGACTACCGAAGAGGGAATAAACAAGTGGATGGTAACCTATAATGCTGAATTAGCCCAGGGTACCGGGCCACGCATTCCCTTGCCTGCTCCTTCTTTCTCTATCTACCAGGGTGGTAGTGCTACACAGAGCAGAAACAAGAGCAGGCGCAAGATAGCAAGGGACAGCCGCAAAAAGAACCGTCGAAAAAAGTAGCTTATGCGCTCAATTTTACGATTGTCACTCCGTCTCCGCCCTCCTGTGGTGGGGCGGAGGTGAACGACTTAACGAGAGGATGGTGGGCCAACTGTTCGCGTATAGCGGAACGTAAGGCGCCTGTGCCTTTGCCATGCACGATGCGTACAGAGGACATGCCTGACATAACGGCATCATTCAGGTAGGTGTCCAGTTCCTCCAGGGCCTGTTCAACGCGCCATCCGCGTATATCGAGCTGCGTCGCTACTTCGGGACGGTCTTCATAGCGCGGTAAAACGATCGCGGGTTGTGACTGTGTGCGCTCCTGTACAGCGGCCTGGCGTTTGCTCAAGCGTTCGATGTTATCTACGTTCACACGGAAGCGCAAGGCACCCATCTGTACCTCTGCCTCGCTGTGGTCGGGTGAAAGGCCGACCAGCTCGGCATTCTGCCCGAAACTGAGTACGCGCACGGTGTCGCCGATCTGCAGCGGCCCCTCGTTAGCGCCTGCGGCCTCGCCCGCTTCTTCCGGCTCTGCTTTTTTGCGTGGGCGGCGTGGTGCCGGGACCGGTGTAAGATTCTCTGCGAGGTCACGCACCTGCTGGCGCGCCTCGCCGAGTCGCTCGCGGGTCATGTTCACGCGACTTGTATCAACTCTGATTTTTGCCAGTGCTCTTTGTACCTCTTCGAGTTCGTGCTGTGCTTGTGCCCGCGCCTCGTTGAGAACCTGCGCGCGCTGCTCCTCGACCTTGTAGCGGTCCTGTTCGAGTTGCTTGCGTTGATACTCGGCCTCGGCTCGTTCCATACTGAGGTGGAAACGCTCGTCTTCTACGGCTTTGCGCTCGGATTGCAAGCCCTCGAGCAGGTTCTCCATGCGCATGCCTGCGCTGCCCAGGAACTCGCGGGCACGCTCGATAATGCGCTCGTCGAGTCCCAGGCGGCTGGCAATCGCCAGCGCATTACTGCGCCCGGGTAAGCCTATGTTCAGCCGGTAGGTTGGCGAGAGTGTCTCAATGTCGAACTCGACCGAAGCGTTGACCACGCCAGGCTGTTCGTGCGCGAAGGCTTTCAGTTCAGAATAGTGCGTGGTGGCAATCGTTGTGACGTGGCGTTCTAGTAGAAATGTGAGAATAGCGCGCGCCAGAGCCGAACCTTCACTTGGGTCTGTACCCGCGCCTAACTCGTCGAGCAGCACCAGCGCTCGCAGCCGGCGGCTCTCCGGCGTGCCTACCAGCGTTTCCGAGAGCTTGCCGCGTATAGCGGGTGTTTCACGCTGTATCTCTTGCTCGATACGCTGCAATATTTCGATAATGCGACTCATGTGAGAGGAGAAGGTGCTCAGGCTCTGCTCGATGCTCTGTTCGTCGCCAATATCGGCGAAGACCTCCTCGAAGACGGCAATCTCAGAATGTTCGTCTGCCGGAATGTGCAGCCCGGCCTGCGCCATGAGTGTGAGCAGGCCGACAGTCTTGAGCGCAACAGTTTTACCGCCTGTGTTGGGGCCTGTAATCACCACCATGAAGAATTCGTGTCCCAGGTGGAAGTTGATCGGGACTACCTTGCCCGTGAGTAGTGGATGGCGGGCGTTATGCAGGTTAATGTATCCCGCGTCGTTCAGGCGCGGCTCGCTGCAGTGCATCAAGCGACCATAGCGAGCCTTTGCCAGGTGCAGGTCAAATTCTGCCAGTAATTCAACGTCGCGCCTGAGCGCATCTGCCTCGTTGCCAATCTCAAGGGAGAGCTGGAGCAGGATACGCTCGATCTCCTGGCGTTCTTCAATCTGTAGCTGGCGTAGTCTGTTATTCAACTCTACTACCACCATTGGTTCGATGAAGACGGTTGCGCCACTCGCAGATTGATCGTGTACGATACCGCGTACCTGGCTGCGATTCTCGGCCTTGACGGGAACGACGTAGCGATCGTTGCGTATAGTAATGATGGGCTCTTGTAGTGCATTGCCAAATTCGTGTACCAGCGTGCGCAGGCGATCTTGTAAACGCTGGTTAGCCCCACGGATGTCGGAGCGCAGTTTGCGCAGCGCCGGGCTTGCCGTGTCCAGCACTTCACCCTCCTGGCTGATGGTCTCTTCGATGCGTCGGGCCAGGTGCGGGCGCTGTGGCATATCGGCGCCTAATTGATGGAGCAGTGGGAAGCTCTCCGTGTCAAGCTTTTCAGTCAGGCGTGCTATGTGGATAGCACTCTGGATGGTTGCCAGCACCGCGAGCAGGTCGCTGGGAATCAGAATGCCCTCGCGCGCGGCGCGTTCGAGGTGCTGGCGGATATCGCGCGCTCCCTGTATGCCTGCATCGGTGCGAAGTTCGATCAGGCGGTAGGCTTCAGTTGTGTAGGCGAGGCGGTGCCGCGCCTCGTCCAGGTTTGGCGTGGGCTGTAGATCCATCACCAATTCTTTACTGGCGGAGAAGGCAGCTTCGCGGGCCACCTTCTCCATAATCTTGGGATATTCCAGTGTGAGTATACTTTTCTCGTGCATGATTGTGTGAATAAGTCCTTTATTTACCAGGCTGCCGGGTCTTATGATAGCTACTGTAATAATTCGCTGGCGCGATAGTAAAATATCACATTCGTGGCTAGATTGTAATGGTGCCAGGTTGGAATTTCACCCTCCCAGTCTCGTATACTTTAAATATAGGCAAGCAAATGTTGATGAATTGGAGAAAAAGCTGATGATCCTTCACCTTGGCGAGCGTGTCTACTGGGGGGCGCCCGAAGTCATTTACCTGGAGGGGACGATAACCAGGCTGGATGAAGAGAACCAGTCCGTGCTGGTGCATATCGACCGCGCTACGCCTAATTCGGCGCACTTGATTGGTTCGGATGTGCCGTTTTCCGCAGATGGCGTGACCCCTCTCAAAGGCGATACTCCTGCCGGTGTTACGAGCGAGCGCGATGTGCGGCGTCGCCCGGCGCAACCGATGAGCGATGATGAGAAGATCCGCGGCGCTGCTGCGGCAGCGGTATATCAAAAGTATGGAAACACGCTCTCAGCGGAACAAAAGGAAATGATGATTGAACAGGTGAAGCAAGTGCTCAATAGCGACCCGGACCTGCGGGAGCGGATCATCGTTTCCATGGACCAGGTACTCTCACGCGAGACGTAAAAGATATGTGAAGTAGTGCATAGGCACGTGAGCAAAACTTGTTTATACTAAACGTTAATACAGCAGGACTGCTCATAAAGGTGAAAGGTGATCGCTATGAACTGTGCGCGTTGTAATGCATTTCTACCGCCGGAGGCACGCTTCTGTCATGTCTGTGGCCTGGTTGTTGCGATTGACGCTTCTAAAGCCGCTATTATAGATAGCGCAGATAGCGCACAGGCTTATCAACCGGCGCAAGAAGTTGCTCCCACGTCTCCCTGGCAGGTACAGCAGCCGACACAGCCGGCGCCCTTGCAGCAGCCGTATACATCGCCGCAGCGGATGCCACAAAATCAGGCTGTGCCATCGCAGGCTTATCAACCGGCGGTGTCCGCCTCGCCTGCTACCTTGCCAAGTACTGGCGCTTGGCCTTCCTCTCCACCACTACCCCAGCGACGCAGGAAGAGGCGCTTAACGCGCGTGTTGCTTATTCTTGTGGTGGTGCTACTCGTACTCGTGGCTGGCTGGTTTGTTGGCCTGCGGCCCTACCTGCATGGCTTAGCTCAAAGCCAGATCGACGGAGTTTTGTCGAGCGCCGTCGATCAGATTCCCCCTGCGCAGCTATCTTTGATTCCCCCGGGGCCGAGATCGGTGCCCGTGACTGAAACAACCATAAACAATCTGATTGCGCTCAATATTGCTCCCTCTGATCCGGTGCAGCAAATGCACCTAACGATTACGCCGGGAGGACTGCGGTTGGACTTTCAGGTGTATGGGTTTGCGTGCACGGTGACGGGAGTTCCTGAAGCGCTCAATGGCCAGCTTGTGATCACAAATGTAACGGTCGGGGGCGTGGTAGCATTGATAATGTCACCTGACGAACTGAAGGCAACGTTGAACGCTCACCTGCACGACGCTGTCACTAAGCTGAATCGTAATGTCACCGGCGTGACGCTCAAAAATCACGAGATAGATATAGAACTACGTTAGCTTGTTCCTGGTTTGGATTGAACGCCCCTGACTGCGAGTCTCCTACCCAGATATCCTACGCGGAAAACTACCAGGAAGAGCACGGGTATGATCAGGAGCACCACGGGATCGGTGTCCAGCATGACGCCGTAACCCAGGAGAGTCAAAGCGGCGCTGCCTGAGTGAACGCTGGCAAAAACCGAGGACACATTGGGTAAGAACCCATCGTTGTTTTCATGCAGCGGCCAGTAGACAAACGCAGCACGTCCAATGATGTTCTTGCGCGGCACGAAGCCCCAATCTCTTGAATCTGAACTGCCAGCGCGATTGTCTCCCAGTACAAAGTAGTCATTAGGAGGCACATGACGGTTGATGATGGGTCCGTAGGTGTTGCCCTGGTTGTTTGGATCAACATAGCTCTCGTTCAGGGTGACACCATCTACGATCACCGTTGTATTCTGAACGGTGATCGTATCGCCTGGTAGCCCAATAACGCGCTTGATATAGTCCTGCGAAGGGTTTGGTGGAGCGACAAAGACGATCACGTCGCCACGAGCAGGAGGACGGAAAAGATACGTCCATTTATCCACCAGGATCAGTTCTTGATTGTGAAGGCTTGGTTCCATACTTGTGCCCTCGATGTTGAAGTTCTGCACGGCAAAGCGGATCACCAAAAACATTAAGACGGTGAGGACAATCGTTTCGATGACCTCGCGTACGAGCCGGTAGCGCTTTTCAAAATCAAGTTGTGGATTCATGCTTGCTCTCTGTCCGCCGGACACAAATTTGGCAGGTCAGTACCTACGAGTGGTACTATTGACTACGAACTATTACGAAATGTATCAGATACAGGTTGCAGAAAGCAAGCCTGCAAAGAATGTTGTTATTCCAGTGTAGCTCACTCGCAGGGTCTGCAAGTGCCAGCGTAGGAAATAAAGGCTAGCATCCTCGTTGTTTTACTAGTGAGATGTATAGCTGCTATCATACGCATTCGTTTACCAATTAACCGTTCTGGTCAACGTCCTTGCGTGGGCATGTCTCCGTAGGGGCGAGGGCGGTGAGGAGTGGCGGGGAGGGCCTTTATGGTCGCCCGCGTAGCTCGTACCCTTTCAAGGATGTAGACCCACCCGTTCTGCAACCTCTTGACGATTATAGTATAGTATAGTAGCGCATATCGAACGTTTGTATCAAATAGTCCACAAGTGACGGCTGAAGATTTCTCCTATGGACTTGTGAAAATGGGTGGTGCAGTTGTATGCCCCAAGATAAAATCGTTATTCGTGGTGCCCGCGAACACAACCTGAAAAATATAGATGTTACTATCCCGCGTGACAAACTGGTGGTGATCACCGGCCTTTCTGGGTCAGGCAAGAGTAGCCTGGCTTTTGATACGATCTTTGCCGAGGGACAACGACGTTACGTTGAGTCGTTGTCAGCCTATGCGCGGCAATTTCTGGATAAAATGGAGAAGCCCGACCTTGACCATATCGACGGCCTCTCTCCTGCTATCTCTATCGACCAGAAAGGTTCGACACATAACCCACGTTCGACAGTAGGGACAGTGACAGAGATTTATGATTATCTACGGCTGCTGTATGCTCGTATCGGTCATCCTCATTGTCCTAATTGCGGACGCGAGGTAAGCCAGCAGACTGTCCAGCAAATTGTCGACGCGGTCCTCAATTTGCCCGGCGGTTCGCGTATCATGCTGCTTGCTCCGCTTATACAGGGGCGCAAAGGTGAGTATAAGAATATCTTTGAGGAGATGCGGCGGTCTGGATACGTGCGCGTGCGCGTAGATGGTAAGATTTACGATCTGAGCGACGAGATCGAACTGGATAAGCAGAAAAAACATACGATAGAGGTGGTCGTTGATCGCCTGGTGATCCATAAACGGCAAGAGGTGTCTACGTCTGTTGAAGGCACGGCCGAATCCTTCCAGCAAGAAGAGCGCGATGAATTGCAACCATACAAGCGGGTTGCAGAGCGTCCCGCGCTTTATGATGTGAATGCTGAAAGAGAAGTAGAACCTGGCGAAGATGGGGCAAAGGCGGATCAGACCCTGAAGGAAGAGATTGATCCATCATTCCGGCAGCGGGTGGCGGATTCACTGGAGACGACATTGAAACTCGGTAGCGGTGTAGTGCTGGTTTCGGTTGTGGATGGCGAAGAGATTCTGTTCTCTGAGAAGCTGGCCTGTGTTTACTGTGGCATCAGCCTGCCGGAAATTGCGCCGAGAACCTTTAGCTTTAACAGCCCGCACGGGGCATGTCCTACCTGTACTGGCCTTGGTACGCTGCAAGTGATCGATCCCGAGCTGGTTGTGACGCACCCCGAGCTAAGCTTAGCCGAGGGAGCGATTGCGCCGTGGAGTAAAGTCGTGAATGGCAGCCAGTGGTATGCTTCGATCCTGGAGGCGCTGGCGCAGAAATATAACTTCAGCCTGGGCACTCCCTGGCGCACCCTGAGCGAAGATCAACGTCAGAAGGTGCTCTACGGTTCATCAGAGCCGCTGACGATTCGCTACACACCACAGCATGGCCGTACACGCAGCTATACCATCAACTTCGAGGGAGTTATCCCTAATCTTGACCGGCGTTACAAACAGACAGAGAGCGAGAGCGTGCGCGAGGAAATTGAAAGCTACATGTCGGCCCGTATCTGCCCAGTCTGCCATGGCGCTCGACTCAAGCCGGAAGCGCTGGCGGTTACAGTAGGCGGGCGCAATATTGTGCAGGTCACGCGGCTTTCGATAGTGCTGGCGCAGCGGTTTTTCAAAGAGTTAGAAGCTGATACTCAGGCTCTCCCAGGACAAAGAAGCATTCGGCTTCTTAACGGGAATGGGAATGGTGATCCTGTTCCGCCTGATCCCCTGGAGCCGATCGATCCTGACGGTCCGCTGGTCGAGGTGACGCTGACAGAGCGTGAACGCTTTATCGCTCGCCAGGTGCTCAAAGAGATCCGGGCGCGCCTGCAGTTCCTGGTGGATGTTGGCCTGGATTACCTGACCGTGGACCGGGCGGCAGCCTGTCTTTCCGGTGGCGAGGCACAGCGTATTCGCCTGGCAACACAGATCGGCTCTGGTCTGATGGGTGTGCTCTACATACTGGATGAGCCAAGCATTGGATTGCACCAGCGCGATAACGCACGACTGATTAAGACCCTGCTGCGTTTGCGTGACCTTGGTAATACGCTGCTGGTGGTCGAGCACGATGAAGATACGATGCGCGCCGCCGATCACATCATCGATATTGGACCAGGGGCAGGCGAGCATGGAGGGTATGTTGTCGCGGAAGGCACGTACGACGATATTATTGCCAATACAAATTCGCTGACCGGGGATTACCTGGCAAGGCGCAAGCGGGTTCCCCTGCCTGAGCAGAGGAGAGAGGGCAGCGGGCGATCGCTGGTAATCAGGGGAGCGCGCGAAAATAACCTGAAGAACCTAATGGTCGAGGTTCCGCTCGGGAAATTCGTGGTTGTTACCGGCGTCTCCGGTTCTGGGAAGAGTACGCTGATTACCGATATCCTGTACAGGAAGCTGGCGCATAGCTTATACCGCGCTCATGAGAAGCCAGGTGCGCACGATTCTATCGAGGGTATGGAGTACCTGGACAAGGTGATCGATATCGATCAGTCGCCTATCGGGCGTACACCGCGCTCGAATCCTGCGACCTATACCAATGCATTTACTGGAATTCGCGAACTCTTCGCGCAGGTGCCGGAGGCGCGCATTCGCGGCTACCAGCCGGGCCGCTTCTCTTTTAATGTGAAGGGCGGGCGCTGCGAGGCCTGTAAAGGTGAGGGCATCGTCAAAATTGAGATGAACTTCTTGCCCGATGTGTATGTACCGTGTGAGGTGTGCAAGGGCAAACGCTACAACCGCGAGGCACTGGAAATTCATTACAAAGGCAAGAACATCTCTGAGGTACTGGATATGACAGTGGAGGAGGCGATGGGCTTCTTTGCGAATGTTCCCTCTATCTTCAATAAGATGAAGACGCTGTACGACGTTGGCCTGGGCTATATGCGCCTGGGTCAGCCGGCCACAACGCTGTCGGGTGGCGAGGCGCAGCGCGTCAAGCTGGCAACGGAACTTGCTCGTCGAGCGACGGGTCGCACGATGTATATCCTGGACGAACCGACGACCGGCCTGCACTTCGCCGACGTGGAACGTCTACTGCACGTGTTGCAGCGTCTTGTCGATGCGGGTAACTCGATTATAGTGATCGAGCATAATATGGAAGTGATCAAGTGCGCCGACTGGATTCTCGATCTAGGGCCGGAAGGGGGCGATGCTGGCGGACACCTTATCGCCCAGGGAACACCGGAAGAGGTCGCCGAGAACGTGCAGTCATTCACGGGTTACTTCTTAAAACGCATGTTTACTGAGGAAGCGGCGTACGCGAATACTCGTCAGTCTAGCGAGGAGATTGTGGCGGGGTAGCCTGAGCGGCATATTCGGAAGGCGCTGCTCGTCCACTACCATGAGCATGATCCCCTGCAGGCTGCTCGCTGCCGCCCTTTGGTTCTGGCTCAGGGCCACCCAGTTTGATTGGCACACCTCGCTGGCGCTGGCGATGGTCAACCCAGATGATCAACCCGGCCATCGTCACAAACGCCAGGACAATACCTACAAGTTTGTAGAAGTGGGCGGCATGTATACCTGAGAAACTCAAGGCCAGCAGCCCAAATACAAGTGCCAGCCCATAGAACAGGTAGCAGATCTGTTTGACGCTCAGCCCTGTCGCCATCAGCCGGTAATGCAGGTGTGTTTTGTCGTAGTGCACGGGCGATTGACGGCGACGTATACGGTTAATTATGACCACGGCTACATCAAGGATAGGCACGCCGAGCACCATCAAGGCCAGGGCGAGCTTCGCGCCTCCCATAATTGAAAGCACTGCCAGCCCAAGGCCCAGGAACATAGAGCCGCTATCACCCATAAAAATCTTCGCGGGATTCCAGTTATGCGGCAGAAAGCCAAAGATAGCGCCTGTGAAAATGGCGCAGAGAATCGCTATACTATACTGCTGCAACATGAAGCTGATCAGCGTGATGAAGAGCGCTGTAATACCGACCACACCCGATGCCAACCCATCCATGCCATCGATCCAGTTGACGGTATTCATCATGCCAACCGTCCAGAACCAGGTAAGCAAGACGGCAGGAATAGCAGCGAGGGTGATAGCGCTCTTGTTGATGACCAGGAAGAGTGTAGGTTCACGATACCACGGCAAGTTGGGATTGAAATGTTCAACGCCAAAGGGATTATTAAAAGTGAAAAGTAGCACACCGTGAAAAACCTGGTCTATCCACGGGCCAAGAATGATAATGACTGCTGCTGTCTGGGCAAGGAGTTTGATCCAGGGGCTAAGTCCCAGGACATCGTCATAGGCGTGTACAATCACCATCAATGTGCCGGCGGCAACAAGCAACCAGAAAATCGTAAGTTCATTTTGATGGAGGTTGAGGTTTGGATCGCGTGTGTAGAAGAGCGGTATGTAGAAGAGCAGTGCTGCAATGACGAAAGCCAGGAATATGGCGACGCCGCCCAGGCGGGGTACGGCTTTCGTATGTACCCTGCGGGCGGCGGGTTTGTCGAGCCAGCCTACCTTATAACAGAAAGCTTTGACCAGAAACGTGAGGATAAAGGCAAGTAGGAATGCGGATACTCCACCGATCAACAGCGTGACTGCGGGTTGAAGATGGGTGGGAATGAGCAATAGAAGTCGGATATAGATGATACTTGCCTCAAGCATAACAACTCTCCCTACTGCAGGTGAGACTAACACATTCCTTTCTTTTTGTAAAGGTGATCAAATCTGAAAAAGAATGCTTCGACTACAAGGTGTCTGGTAAAGAAAACGCGATTGCTAGCCTCTTTGATGGTACTGCTCTGGTTACTAATGCGATAAGTGCTCCCAGAAACACTCATCGTTATTCCCCGTTTCCTTTTTATGACGAGCAAGATTGTCTGCTTTCTTTTGTATACGAATTAGAGAGTTACATGTAACACACGATCCCAGCCAGCGAAGTCTTTTTTGAAGGTTACAGTTGCTTGAGGCCATAGCTCGTGCAGCAAGCTAGTGAGTGGTTCACGCTGGCGATAGCCAATCTCTAACAGTAGCACTGCCCCCTGTGCTATTTTATGCGAGCTCTGTAATTCTATAAAAAAGCGCTGCAACAGGTCCAGTCCATCGGGACCGCTGAAAAGGGCGAGATGTGGTTCGTAGGCCCGGACGTCACGAGCAAGATCATCCATCTCGCCTGTTCCGACGTAGGGCAGGTTGGCCGTGAGTATGTCAACGGGTTCAGGCAAGGGTGCCAGGAGATCGCCATGCAGCAGGCGCACGCGCTGTTCGACATGGTGACGCAGGCAATTGAGGTAGGCGACTTCGAGTGCAGCGGCAGAGATATCGGTGGCATAGAGGTAGGGAAGGCGCGGCTCCAGTACAGCTAAGGTTACAGGAATGATGCCGCTGCCTGTGCCGATATCGGCTACAACCGGAATGCGTCCTGCAGCCAGCATAGACTGGCAGGCGTTGAGCGCAGCTTCAACCAGCAATTCTGTTTCTGGACGAGGGATTAAGACACGTTGGTCGACGAGAAAATCAAGCCCGTAGAACTCTTCATGGCCGGTGAGATAGGCGACAGGTTCGCCTTGTGAGCGCCGCTCTATGAGTGTGAGATAGTGCTGCTGCTCTGCCGGGGTAAGAGTGCGTTCGGGATACGCATAGAGCGTGCTCCGTTCGACGTTCAAGACATGGCTTAACAAGACTTGAGCGTCAAGCCTGGCCTGAGCCTGGCCTGTCTGTGTCAGGGTGAGTATCCCTTGCTCTAATGCCTGGCGGATGGTAATCATAGTTTACAATCGTTGGCGGCCTGCGAAACCTGCATCGAGATGATGCCAGTAGTTGATGCGCTCCTCGCCTAAGTGCCAGCACAGGTAGACTTCGCTCCCATTACGCAGGCTGAGGAAATCGATTAGCCCGGTGTTGGGGTCTTTCAATTCACAACCAAAGTCGTTCAGTTCGGTGATCAATGCTTGCAAAGCCTGGATGTGCCCCGCCAGGTCTTTCTGCAACCTTGTGATTCGTTCATGCAGGTGGTGGCCGTTACCCATCGCCAGCGCATGGAGATCGCCAAGTTCTTCTTCGCTTTGCTGCATAGCTTTGCGGCGCTCTTGAATCTTGAGGAGCACAACGGTGACCTGGGGCAATAAAGCTTCGGCTTCTTCGCGGGTAAAGTAGTGGGCCATGCGTTTCCTCCCTTCAGCGCACTGGCTTTACTACGTTCACTGGCTGTATGATAGCACGTTTTGGCTATTTTGCATAGGCTGGTCAGGGCCCAATAATGCCCATTGACGAACTACTCCGGCCATCGTAGGGTGCCGATTTATCGTGCACACCGCCGATTTATCGGCCCTCTCGGTAGATGTGATGGTGTCCGCATTTAAAAGTTACTCTGCATTATCGCGCCCACAGCCGATGATGAATTTTACCGGCCACAACCGGTCATCATGCTCATCGGTTGCTTGAATCAAGGGAAGCCGAACGCTCCAGCCCTGTCATCCTGAGCGCAGCGAAGGATCAGCGCAGCGAAGCCTCTGTCCGCCCATCGAGACAGACCCTTCGCTGCGCTCAGGCGTGACCAGCGAGGGCAGCGGTGATGAGCGCTTCCTTTCAGGCCGATCACAAGCGACCCGTGAGTATGACCGGTCTTGCTTGTTACAGTTCATTATCGGCCCTTGCTGGATGTTCCGCTATCCCGATTTACTAGGTAACTCGCATAATTGCACCCTTACCAGTCCTGCTACTTTAAAGCCCTGGTCAGGGTGTGGGTATTACCGTAGGTGTCCCGGCACCCGCTGAAGGCGTTGGCGTAGATGTAGCGCCAAGAGTAATACTCAGGTCGTCGAAGGTTTTGAGAGCCACTGTCTGACCTGTCTGATTTATAAAGTAGGTGCCTGTGACGGTATCACCGGCTTGCACAAGCGGTAGTTTGGCCGAAAGGCTCAGGTTGGCGGTAAAGATTACGTTCTGCCCTTTAATCTGGATGTAGTAAATGGTATTGCTCCCTTGCTGTACTGCTGAGATACGCAAGACATTGCCCTTCACCGTCTGTTGCGTACCTGCTGTAGTTGTGGCTCCGCAATCGTTGGGGATAGAATTTTGCGCGAGCCATTGTTTATAATCAAGCAGCGCCTGGCTAAGCGTTGACTCGAACTGCACGTTGCCCCCGTTCAGATTCCTGGCATCCAGTATGCCCACATCCTGGTAGATACTACTGCTGCTATAAATCGCAACCCAGGTAGCCTGGCCGCAGATCTGGTACAACTGGAAGCTGTCCACGTTGTAATGCAGGATATTGGGGCGCGTCGATGCAAAGGTGTTCTGCACGTTGGTGCCGATTCCCAACCCCGCTGCTGCGCCTCTGTAAAAGAAGGCCTGGTTTTTATGGGTGTCGAACAGGAAAACCCCTGTGCTGGATTGATCGTTTGAAGACGACGAGGTCATTGGGATGAGCCAGACAGGTTGGTCGACATTATTGTAGAGCAACTGCGGGCTGCTCGCCGGCGTCTGCTGGCCAGCCCCGGAGGGATTGAACCACGGTGCTGCATGATACAGTCCCCACCATGACAGGTATTGGTTCACCGTGTCTGCTGGCATGACACGATCTACCCAGTATGGCACATCCTGTGGCTGATAGAGCTTGATGTCCCCGGTGTGCGCATCTACAATCAGCACTTCGCTGAGTACATAGCCGGTATAGCCACGTGTCGGCTGCATCAGAGAGATCGTCCAGTACGGATGAAAGCTGTCGTCAAGCTCCAGGGTAGGATCAACGAGCCTGCCGTAGGTATAGCCGCTCAGGTAGACATGCCGGATCAGATCCTGGTTGAGGAGCGCCCCAGGCAGGTAGGCGATTGTGTCATTACCACCGGTGCGCAGCGTGGGTTGCGCATTGGGGTTTTCAGCGTCTACCACGACGAAGCCGGGCGTCGAAGAATTGGAGAGGTTGACGAAGATGTTGTTATAGCTCAGCGGGGCGACATAATAGAGATGATGGTTGATAGACTGAAGCGTATAGCTGTTGGGATCGAGGTTATAAGCTGAACCATAGTTCTGCGGGTTGGAGCCGAGCACCTGTTGACCTTTGAAAGAGGCGACGCTCTGGCTGACCAGTATGATGTGGTTGGGATCGGTCGGTATCAGCGGCGTAGTAGGTTGCTCTATGGTCACGTGAGGAATGGCTGCGAGCGCCTTGGCGTTGCTATCGAACCAGGTGGTGAAGACGACGATCAGGCCGGCAACGACGATACCGATGAATGCAGCTACTGCCAGGCCAAAGATACCTGCAGCGATAGCCCCGCGCGAGGCGCTGGTTGGCAGTGAGACACGGTTGCCACGGGTCGAACTTCGTCCCTGGCTGGCGGCTGAGATATCCTCTAGTGAGCCAAGCATGGGTCGGGCAAAAGAGAACAGGTTCCCGATGCTGCTGAGTATAAGCGGCCACAGCACCCATTGCCATCCCCCAAAGGGGCCAGTTAATGCAGTTTCAGTGCCGTAGATAATTAAGAAGCAGACGATGAAGTTAAAAATAAAATAGCCGATAAACCACCTGATAAACTTACGGGCGACGAATGCTTCGCGGCGTCCAAATACGAGCCGCCCAATGGTGAGTATGGCCATTACAATAACTGCGCCGATGAATGCCAGTAGGACGGTAATCATAACAGTCTCTCCTGATAGGCAATGATGATAGCGTAAAGTTAGCTTCTGCTTCTAATGGTAACCCCTGCGTCAAGACCCTCGCGAGGTGAAGGAATAGACATTGCTACAAAAAGTGTTCTCAGGGGTAGTGGCGTTGCTGGTTGAGGTAGAATATGGGGGTAAGCTCCTGGCTGTTGAGATTTGTAACATTTTATGGTCCGGTGAGTCTAGTATTATGTTTGTGGTAATCATCTTAGCTGTCGTATAGAGAAGGAGCAGTATATTCATGCAACTGTTTGGTAAAAAGCCTGCAACGCAAATAGAGAAGCTTCC
>WNFP01002048.1_pt1 | contig 15955 bp, 14 predicted proteins | sample 5400201 | NCBI WGS metagenome assembly WNFP01 (sample SAMN13153355, study PRJNA577476) | soil metagenome | isolation source: 115 cm saprolite under Madrone tree | place: USA:California | collected 2016-06-14
GTGGTCGTGAAAGTTAGCAAGCCTGGGCAGGATATGCGCTTCGATGTACCCGTGGTTGGCCTGCCCACCATCGAACAGATGAGGGGTGCGGGCGCGACCGCCCTGGCCGTGGATGCCGGGCGGACGCTGCTTTTTGAGCGGATAAAACTGATCGAGCTCGCGGATGGGGCGGGAATCGCGATCCAGGCGTTTCCTCCGGCCGCGGTGTCGGAACCAAGCCAGGCTCCCAAGGGAATAAACAAAGAATGAACGCGGCGACAGAGCAATCGAAGCGGATTCGTGTCGCCGTTGTTGGTGCGGGCGAATTCGGGCGCAACCACGCGCGGGTGTACCGCGAACTCGAGTGCGCGGAGCTTGTCGGCGTCTTCGACCAGAACCCGGAGCGCGGTGCGGCAGTCGCAGCAGAATTTCAGACGCAAACTTTGCAGAGTCTCGAGGAATTGCGCGGCCGAGCGGACGCTGCGAGCGTCGCGGTTCCGACCGTTGCTCACGCTGAAGTTGGCTGCCGGCTGATGGAAATGGGACTCGACGTTCTCGTCGAGAAACCCATGGCCGTGAGTCTCGCGGAAGCCGACGCGCTGCTCCACGCTGCGAAAAAGAACGCGCGAATTCTGCAAGCGGGGCACGTGGAACGTTTCAATCCTGCGGTGATTGCGGTCGAGCCGATCTTGAACCGCCCGCTGTTTTTTGAAGTACATCGATTGGGCGTCTTCACGCCGCGCAGCCTCGATGTGGACGTAATCTACGATTTGATGATCCACGACCTGGATATTTTGCTGGCACTGGTCCACGAGCCGGTGACGGAAGTAAAAGCGGTGGGAATCCCCGTCCTGACGGACAAAGTGGACATCGCTCACGCGCGTCTGGAATTTGCGGGCGGAGCGGTGGCCAATATCACCGCGAGCCGAGTCTCGACCGAGCGGGTGCGCAAGATGCGCTTTTTCCAGCAGCACGAGTACATTTCGCTCGACTATGCGCGCCGCGACGCCCTCCGCATCGGCGTGAAGAAACCGGGCCCGCAACCGGAATTTGGGTTCGAGAAGCTAAATGCTCCTGCGGTCGAGCCCTTGCATGCGGAACTCGAAGCGTTCGTCGATGCCGTCCGCACGCGTAAGGAGCCAAAGACAAACGGGGCCGCCGGGCGCGCGGCGCTGGAGCTGGCAGGCCGCGTGATGGCAAGCATCCAGGAACACGCGGCGCGCGTCAATGTAATTGGGGATCGCAGAGCGATCGGCGTGTTGGGTGACCGCAAGGTGGCCGACGCAGAGGCGTTCGCTACACAAGCAAAAACGATAAAATGATCTCCCGGATCCTGGTTCCGATTGACGCACGTCCGCCCGCCGCGGCGGAAGCCGCGACGCAGCGCCGCCGTCCAACCACCATGGATCAGCGCACGCTGGTCCCGGCGATGCTCCCCATCGTGCAGTTAAACGGGCATTCGACGATTCCAACAAATCTGCCACTCGAATCGATTGCCGCGCGCGTGGTCGTACCCCGCGACATAAACCGCGAAGCTTATGGTGTTACGGAAGACCTTTCGACACCTTTGCAACCGACGGATATGGACGCGCGCATCGCCGTGCCACAGGGCGCAGCGCCGCTCGAAACAAGCCCGTATCCGCTGCATGTGCCTCAAGATCTCGTGGACCCGGATATTTTTATTACCGGGGAAGTTCACCTGATTGCTCCCCAACAAGGAGAAGAAAAGGCCAAGTGGCAAGTCATCACCCGGTTTTCGTCTTTTGCGTTTCACGTTCTACTCTTTGCCGCGCTCATGCTCCAGTCAAGGCTATTTCCTCCGCACGAACCGACACAGGAAGAAATCGAACTCGCGCGCAAGCAGTTGACGTTGTTGCTTCCGCCCGGAAAATTTGAATCACTCAAGCCCTTGACGCGGCCCGTTCAGCCCGCCCCCAAAGTCCACGTCGATCCGCGGGTGCTGCGGGAAGTTGCGCCTCCCATTGAACCGACGCCCGCGCCGGCGCCGCAACCGGAACGTCCCGTGAAAGAGCTGCCGAGCGCGCCAGTACCCAAGTTGAACGCCGTGCAACCTGAGCTTCAGCCGACCGCGCCAACACCAAAGACGGATGCTCCGAAGCCTGCGCTGAGACTCGAAGCGCCGGATACACCACAGCCACAGCGCGGTTTGATCCTGCCGAAGAGTTCGCCCAGCCGCTCGATTCAAGACACTATTCGCGAAGCAGCGAAGAACCCGAATGCAGGCGGCCGCGCGGGCGCGGTGATTGGTCCGATGCCACGCACGGGCGGAGCGCTCGGCGGGGGCGCTGGCGGGTCGCAGGGCGCTGCGGGCTCCTATGGCAATGGTTACGAGATTCTGACGCCCACCGAGGGCGTCGATTTCAGTGATTACATGGTGCGGGTGATCGCGGCCGTGCGGCGGAATTGGTACGCTGTGATGCCCGAATCGGCGATGCTCGGCGACCGGGGCAGAGTGGCGTTGCAATTTCGCATCATGAAGGACGGCAATGTGCCGGCCGGGGAGCCGGTGCGGCTCATAGGGTCCGGGAAAGAGCCGCTCGACCGCGCTGCGGTGTCTGCCATTCGCTCGTCGAACCCGTTCGAGCCTCTGCCGCAGGCCTTCAGCGGTCCCTATATCGAGCTGCGGTTTTATTTCCTGTACAATTTGCCGATCGAAGCGGCTTATCAGTGAAACTCACGCGCCAACAGGTTCTTGGCAGTCTCCTCCTCGCTCTTTTCGTGCTCATTTTCATTCTCGTTCGAGCGCGGCATCTCCTCGTTCGATGAGCGGTAAAAACGCGCTTCAGCCTCTTGTGGCCATCGTTGGTCCAACGGCATCGGGCAAGTCCGCGCTTGGCGTATGGCTGGCCGAGCGGCTCGTCGGGGAAGTGGTGGCCTGCGATTCCACCCAGCTCTATCGCGGGTTTGACGTAGGTACGGCAAAACCCAGCGCATCCGAACGCCGCGGCATTCCGCATCACTTGATCGACGTTCTCGATCCGAAAGACGGAGCAACTGCAGGCGGCTATCGCCAATTGGCGTTGGCCGTACTGCAAGACTTGCGGCAGCGGAAACGCCTGCCGATCTTCACTGTCGGGACGGGATTGTACTTGCGCGTGCTGCTTGAAGGCCTCGCGGGCGTTCCGCAGCGCTCGGAAGAACTGCGTGAGAGGCTGCGGGCGAGCGTTGAAGAACACGAGCCCGGCCATCTGCATCGTGTTCTTGAGAGACTCGACCCGGAAGCGGCCCAAAAAATCGCACCAGCGGACGAGCAGAAGCTCATTCGCGCCATTGAGGTTTGCATAGTGACACGCAAGCCAATTTCCGAAGCGCATCTGGCGGGCCGGACGGCGCTCGAAGGCTGGCGCGCGCTTAAAGTTGGATTGATGCCCGCGCGTGAGAGGCTCTACGAACGCATCCAGGCCAGAACGAACGCCATGCTGGAGCGGGGGTGGTTGCGCGAAGTGCAGGCTTCGCTCGAGAGTAACCCCAACGAAAATGCGAAACCGTTCGATTTCATCGGCTATCGCGAGTTGTGTACTGTATTGCACGGAAAGATTTCGCTCGAAGAAGCGCGTGGAGCGATTCAGCAGGCCACGCGGCGCTATGCCAAACGCCAGCTCACCTGGTTTCGCAAAGAGCCGGGCGTGCACTGGTTCTCAGGGTTTGGTGACGATGCTGGCGTGCAAGCTGGTGTTCTCGCGTGGCTCCAGTTGCAGGGTTTGGAAGCGGGTCGCGGGGCTGCAGAGAGAAGCGTATAATTGCTTCAGGGGTGAGTCCTGCCAGGAATGCTCCAGTTCGCAAGATGACTCCCGGCCAATCTCCGTGACGAAAACCCAACATCAAGTCTCGACAACAGAGCGCGCGTTGCTCGTAGGCGTGGGATGGAAGCGCGCGCCTCGTTTCCCAGGCATGCCCGCGGGCGAGCAGGGCCGTGAATCGCTTTCGGAGCTGATTGAGCTGACCCGGAGCGCGGGCGCGGAGATTGCCGGAACGGTTTTCCAATTGCGCGACACCGCCGATCCGGCGACGCTCGTGGGCCGCGGCAAACTCGATGAGATTCGCGCGGAAGCTACCGCACACAAAGCGCCGCTCATCATCTTCGACAGCAACCTCTCACCCATGCAGCAGCGAAACATCGAAAAAGCGACAGAGCGCCGCGTGATCGATCGGACGCAGTTGATCCTGGACATTTTCGCCCGGCATGCACGCAGCCGTGAGGGCCAGCTGCAGGTTGAATTGGCGCAATTGAATTATATGCTGCCACGACTGACTGGAAAAGGAACCGCGATGTCTCGCCTTGGCGGCAAGAGCGGCGGTGGCGGCGCAGGTGGAGCGGGCGGCGGCGCAGGACGCATCGGCGTGCGCGGCCCCGGTGAAAAGAAACTCGAAACGGACCGTCGGCGGATCCGCGAGCGCGTACGCAAGATTCAGTCCAGCATTGAAGACGTGCGTAAACAGCGCGCGCTGCGGCGTGAGGCGCGCAATACGGTCCCTTTGGGGACCATTGCGTTGGTTGGCTACACCAACGCGGGCAAGTCCACCTTGTTCAATGCGCTCAGCCGTGCCGAAGTCCTGGTTTCCTCAAAAATGTTCGCGACGCTCGATCCCACCATCCGCGCCTTGCGGCTCCCCTCGAACCGCCGCGTCCTGCTTTCCGACACCGTGGGATTCATCCGCGATCTGCCAAAAGGGTTGCTGACGGCGTTTCGCGCCACTCTGGAAGAGGTACAGGAAGCAGCTCTGATTTTGCACGTGAGTGACGTCTCCAACCCGCATCACGACGAACTCGACGAGGAGGTCGAACAAATTTTGCGCGAGTTGGGCGTCGAGGGCCGCCCCAGGCTTCACGTGCTGAACAAGATCGACAGCCTCACTCCCGAGGAACGCAAAGCCCTCATAAACGATGCGGGAAGAAGCACGTGCGGGGAGGGCGCGCCAGTGCTGGTGTCCGCTCTCACGGGAGAAGGAATCGACGCTTTGTTGCGGCGCATGGACGCGGTGATGCCCACGGATCCTGTCGTAACGCTTTCCATTCGTTTGCCGATGGCGGAAGGGCGCACCCTGGCTTTGATCCATGCGCTCGGACGGGTCCTGCATTCGGAGGTCGACGATGCGCACATGCGGCTCGATGCGGAGGTCCCCGCGTCCATCGCCAAGCGCCTGCGGCTGACTGACTATGCGGTCGAGGAAACTTCTCGGCGTCCTTTGTCGTAATTAAGTTAAACGCGGCTCGCTGAGCGATCCGGTTTGCCGGGAATCACTTTGCCGTCGCCAGGAATGAGGTTGCCATGGCCGCTTTCTTTCTCTGGTGTATCCTCATTCATCTTGTGCTGGCCCATCGCGCTGCTGGCACTCGTGCTCTATCCCATCGTGTGGTTGCTCACGCTGCCGTTGAGGGTCTTGGGTATTGCCGTTCACGGGGTTCTTGGGCTTATCAGCGTGCTCTTTTTGCTGCCCGTAAGGCTCCTTCGTGGCCCGCGGGCAATTTGAGATGCAGGATGCGGTCTTCAGGCGCGAACCCTGGGGGAGCACCGGAAAACCCCTGTTTTGACTCATTTGCGGTCCTTGCGGTGGCCTTTTTTTCGGGAGCGCCCGTATCTCACTCCCTGTGGAAAACCTTGTGGAAACTGCGGATTCGCCGTTGAGATTGGCACGCGATTTTCTGTGGAGCCGCGCTACTATCCAAAAGATGTGCCCTTGTAAGTCATAGATAATACGCATGTTGCTTGTACTCATGGGCCGCAATCCAGGGGGATGCTGATCGGCCTCGCTAGAGGCGCACGTTCGCACATTTGCACAGCTTTGCAGCAACGGTCTTACGAAATGGTACCGCTACCTCCCTTGGAGACGCTGAATGTCGCATGTGCTGACATCCTTGCGCAGACGCGAATGCTGATGCATTAAGGCCTCTCTCTGTGGCGCCCGGGCGTGTTGACGCATTCTGAGCCGAAGTCTATAGTGAAACTGCGGTGGCTGAAGCCCCGTGGCGCCACCCCGTCGTTATGCGCCCATGAATCTGCCTAACTCACTGACTCTGTTGCGGATTTTTTTCGTTCCCGTCCTCATCGTGATTCTGTTGACCCGTAGCCCCAACGTCCCGCTTTGGGGCGTCACCATGCATTTCGAGGTTTGGGGAGTGTTGATCCTGCTGCTGGCGGCGGCTACGGATTGGGCGGATGGTTACCTGGCGCGGAGGCGGATGCAAATCACCACGCTGGGCATTCTTCTCGACCCCATCGCGGACAAGTTGCTGATCTCGGCGGCATTCATAGCTCTCGTGGACATGCATCTTGTTAAAGCGTGGATGGTGGTGATCATCATCGGGCGTGAATTCACAGTCCTCGGTCTGCGGAACATCGCCTCGGCGGAAGGCTTCACGATCGCGGCTTCTACTCTCGGCAAGACCAAGATGGTATTGCAGGTTTGCGCTGTAGCGGTCCTCATTGCCGGCGCAAGACATCCTTCTCTGAAGCCGCTCGCGCTCTTTCTGCTCTGGCTGGTGGTGATCAGCGCGCTGGTGTCTGCCGCGCAATATTTCCGGCGCTTCTGGAGCCACGTCGACGACAGCATCAAGCAGCGCCGACGCCTTCGGATGCTGGAAGCCCGCAAGAAGCCTCAGGATGCTGTCCCTCTCTGAAGAAGGCCGGCGCGCCGCCCTGCAACTTGCCCGCGCGGCTGTGGTCGAAGCCGTCTCCAATCGCAAGCTTTTGGGCTCGATTCCGCGTGAAGGAATCTTCGCGGAGCGCTGCGGCGTGTTTGTGACCCTGCATGTGCGGGGACGTTTGCAGGGCTGCATCGGGGTCGTCGAGGCGAATGAGCCTTTGGGAGAAGCCGTTGTCCGCTGCGCCGCCAGCGCGGCACTGGAAGATCCACGGTTTGCCGCTTTGAGGAAGGAGCAGCTTGCCGATCTGAATATCGAAATCTCGCTGCTTTCGTCTCTGGAGGCAATCGCCCCCGAATCGATCGAAATTGGCCGCCACGGACTCTTGATGGTGCTACACGCGTGCCGCGGGCTTCTTCTTCCGCAGGTTGCGATCGAGCATCAACTGACCCGCGAGCAGTTCTTGGAGGAGACGTGCTGCAAGGCAGGATTGCGCCGTGAGGCCTGGCGTGATCCGGAGGCGCGCATCTTCGGATTTACCTGCGAAGTCTTTTCGGAGAGTTCCCTCCCGGAAAGGACTTGAGGATTCACGCTCCCCTGGGAAGCTCGACTCCAGAGAAGTGCGACAAAAGAAAAGGCCCGCGCGCTAGAAACCGCAGCGGGCCTGAACCACTCCAGGGGATACCGGCGTCTACTCGATTTCGACGTAGTCTCCCGCATAGAGAGCGATTGAGCTGTACGTGATCAGGATCGTAGATGAATTTCGGCTGGCGTTGATGACAATGCCCTCGCCGAGCACCTCTCGGGGCAGGTCGTTCCACTCATAGCGCTTCGGGGCGCTCCCGAAGCCGTACATGGTGTACTGATAACCTTTCATCTGCGGAACAGTCTCGGCCATCGAGCCTTGGTACCGGAAGATTCGGAAGTAATCCCCGACCTTCACACCCTGGTTGCTTCCCAGATTCACGTAGACTGAGCTGTACTTGCCGTAGGAACTTGAATGGTCCTTCCCTTTGACCAGCATGGCCACGTGCTTCCCGCTGATCGGGGCAAAATGATCGAAGCCGGTCGAGTCCTTGAAAGGGGGCGCCGGGCGATCCTGGTACGGTCGCAGGATGTCTCCGCGCTGCATATACCCACACGAAAAGATGATCTCAGCGACTGACACTTTGGGCTGAACATTCACCACCTGAAGCTGGCCCGCATCCAGATAGGCAGTCCCCATGGCTCTCATGAGCTTGTCTTGCCACTTAAACCATTGCACGTCCGTGGGGTCCTCATCCGGCCGCACAACCGAGAACCGGTCGCCCACGCGAACGCCCTTGTCCTGGCCGCGATTGATGTACACATAGTCGCCGCGCGCCCAAGTAAGCTTGTAATTCGATTGCTCACCGGAAACCAGCTGGATGTCGTCGGGCACTCTCTGGTCCGTGACGAAGCCCGAGCAATTCACCGCACTAAAGTCGGCTTGCGGGATTGCCGGAGCAGCCTGGGGTGCGTTTTGTGCCGAACTCATCGCAGCTCCCAGAAAAACCGAAAGACACAAAACAGCTATTCTAGCGCGCATTCCATAACTCCTTCGAAGACACGTCCTACGGGCCGTGCCAGGACTTTCTTAGCGAAAGTAACAGGGGCAACCCGACGCGTCAACCGATAGGCCGGGGTTGCTTTACACTTTTGATACTGCATACTAGTGGCTGTATTTTCAATGGCTTGGGAGCACAAGGCGGGGTATGAGTGTCTTCGGTGGGGGAGTAGGGCGCATATGCGCAGTTGTGGCAGGCTCCACGGCGGCCCAAATGGCGGAGCAGGTACGTTGCGCTCTCAAGGAAACCAAGACTGTCGAGCTGCGCCTCGATTGGCTGCGCAGCGACACAGAGCGCTCGCGATTCCTCAACTGGCTCAAGGCGAACACGCTCAAGAACGCCACCTTTCTCGCCACCTGCCGCCGCCGTGAGGGCCGCGGGAAGCTTGCCGGGGACGTTGACCGTGAACTCTACTGGCTCATGCAGGCTCGCGAGGCCGGCTGCCAGTGGTGCGATCTGGAAGTTGAAACCCTGCGTAAGCTTCCGGACCAGTCTGTTCGGGAATATCCCGTGCCACCTCGAGTCCTACTCTCCGTGCATGACTTTGAGCGCACGCCGGTCTTACCTCGAAGTGTGAGTCCTCCTGCCCATGGTGGCGCCGCTGCCGTAAAGATCGCGGCAAAAGCGAACACCATTGCCGACAGCGTTCGTCTGCTGAAACTGGCACGGCGTTCCAAAAACTTCGTTGCTGTTCCGATGGGAGAAGCCGGCTTGCCCGCGCGCGTCTTGGCGTTGCGGGAGGGGAGTGCGCTGGCATACGCGCCCGTCGCTGAGGCCACTGCGCCCGGCCAGGTTTCGCTCGAGGAGATGACCCATCTCTATCGCGCTCACGCGCTCAATCGCCGAACTCGTGTATACGGAGTGATTGGCGATCCCGTCGGTCATTCCCTTTCGCCGTTGCTGCACAACACCGGCTTCGTGGCGCGCCACCTTGATGCGGTTTACCTCCCATTTCTGGTGCGTCAACTTGACGATTTTCTCGCCGCCGTTCCCGAGTTTGGGGTCCGCGGTTTCAGCGTCACACTGCCGCACAAGCAGACCATCCTCAAACACCTGAAGGAATGTGAGCCATTGGCTGCGGAGATCGGCGCGGTGAATACCGTTATAGTTCGCAGCAATGGTTCGCTCTATGGTCGCAACACCGATTACGTCGGTGTACTTCGCGCTCTGGGAAAGAAACTTCGAATTAAAGGAAGCCGGGCGCTGATTTTCGGGGCCGGTGGTTCCGCGCGGGCCGCTGCATTCGCATTAAAGCGGGCTGGCGCCGTCGTTGCGATCTGTGCGCGGAGAGAAATAGCCGCGAAAGAATTGGCGCGTGCCGTCGGTGGAGAAGTTGTGCCGCGCCGCGCTCTGCGTACCGAGTATTTTGATGCCATCCTGAATGCCACTCCGCTAGGGATGCATCCGCGCGATGGAATTTCGCCCCTGGCATCCGGCGAGTTACACTGTCGCATCGTCATGGATTTGATTTACCGGCCGCAGAGGACCCAGCTCTTGAAAATCGCCGCAAAAAAAGGCATCGCCACCGTCTCCGGTGTTGAAATGTTTCTCGCGCAGGGCATGGCCCAATGGGAAATATGGACTGGAAGGCGCGCGCCGGAAGCGGCCATGCGGCGCGCCGTTCTCGGCGTCTTGCGCGCGGAAGAGAAGTCGCGCCAGCGCGCTTAATTCAGAAATGCAATAATAAACGCCCTTGACTGTGAACTTTAGACTGTCGATTGCGAACTTACTTCGATGATCCAGCCGGACTTCCACGAGTTTCAGCGCCTCGCGAAGCAAGGAAACCTCATCCCCGTCTATGATGTTTTTTCTGCGGATTTGCTGACGCCCGTGAGCGCCTACTTACGAATCGCTCAGGGCGCGCGATATTCCTTCCTTCTGGAAAGCGTGGAGGGCGGTGAAAAAATCGCGCGCTACACGTTTGCCGGCGCCCACCCGGAAGAAGTTTTCCGCTACGCCAGCGGCGCGTGCGTACTGGAAAGCCGCGACCGCATCGTGTGGGAGGAACGCGATCCCATCTCGTTCTTGCGCGAGCGCATCGAGCGTTTCCGTCCCGTGCGATTGCCGGGTCTGCCGCCGCTGGTCGCGGGCGCCATCGGTTATTTCAGCTATGACATGGTGCGGCTCATCGAGCGCCTGCCGAAGCGTTTGAGCGACGAAATCGGCCTCTACGACGCGATGCTGATGTTCTATCACGGCCTCATCGTTTTCGATCACGTGCAGCACCGCCTGTGGATTGTCCGCAATATTTTCACCGATGGACACGGCAGCCTCCGCGCGAAGTACAACGCCGCCGTGCGCGATATCAAAGAGACGCGCCGTCTCCTCGAAGAACCCGTTGCCGCGGAAGGCCCCAAAAAACAATCGAAAGCAAAGAGACAGTCTCCCCTCAAAGTGATTTCAAATTTTCGGCGCACCGAATACCTGGCCGCGGTTCGAAAAGCAAAGCAGTACATTCGCGCCGGCGATATTTTCCAGGTGGTGCTGAGCCAGCGTTTCTCCGCCAGGGCCAAGGCGGAACCGTTCGAAGTCTATCGTGAGTTGCGTGCCTTGAATCCCTCGCCCTACCTTTTCTATTTGCAACTCAACGACGTCTCTGTGGTCGGCAGCTCGCCGGAAATGCTCGTCAAGGTGCAGGGACGCGATGTGTTTTATCGTCCCATCGCCGGAACGCGCTGGCGCGGCAAGGACGAGGCCGAAGACCAGCGCCTCGAACGCGAAATGCTTGCGAGCGAAAAAGAGCGAGCCGAGCACATCATGCTCGTCGACCTCGGCCGCAACGATCTCGGACGCGTCTGCGACTACGGCACGGTGAAGGCCGAGAAGCTGCTCACCGTGGAACGCTACTCGCACGTGATGCACCTCGTTTCAAGCCTGCGCGGCCGCCTGCGCGAGGATGTCGATTGCTTCGACGCGCTGATGGCCTGTTTCCCGGCGGGCACGGTATCGGGGGCGCCCAAAGTCCGCGCCATGGAAATCATCGAAGAGATGGAGCGCACGCGCCGCGGGATTTATGCCGGTGGCATCCTCTATCTTGATTTCTCAGGCAATCTGGATTCTTGCATTGCCCTCCGCACCATGGTCGTCAAGAACGGCGTAGCCTACGTGCAGGCTGGCGGCGGCATAGTTGCGGATTCCACGCCGGAGGGCGAATATCAGGAGAGCGTCAACAAGGCGAAAGCGCTGTTGGCGGCTCTGGAATCAGCCCAGAAAAGAAGCCGGTCGAGGAAGTCATCATGATTCTCCTGCTCGACAACTACGATTCCTTTACCTACAACCTCGCGCAGTATCTTGGCGAGCTCGGTTGCTACGTTGAAGTACACCGCAACGACAAAATTACCGTCGAAGAGATTGCTCGCCGAAAACCGGAGCGCATCGTGATTTCACCCGGCCCGTGCACACCATGGGAGGCGGGGATTTCAGTGGAGTTGGTCGAGCGCCTGGCCGGAAAATTTCCAATTCTGGGTGTGTGCCTTGGCCATCAAGCCATTGGCGCCGCATTTGGCGGCAAAATCGTTCGTGCCCCGAAACTCTTTCACGGGAAGACAAGTGAGATCCATCACGACGGCAAAAACGTCTTCCGCAAGCTCCCGGATCCTTTCACAGCAACGCGCTATCATTCTCTCATAGTCGAGAAAAAATCTCTGCCCCACGAGCTGACCATCACCGCCGAGACCGGCGACGGCATCATCATGGGCCTCCGTCACCGCCGCCACAAAATCGAAGGCGTGCAATTCCATCCGGAATCCGTCCTCACCGAATCCGGCAAGCAACTCCTGAAGAACTTCCTGTCGCTGTAGCGCTTACCAATTCAGTCCCGCCAGAATCGCGCCGTAAATTTCCATCCCGCGCCAAAGCTGGCCAAGACGCAGGTTTTCGTCGGAGCTGTGCTGGTGATTGTCGTAATTCACGATGGGCACGCCGATCCACGGCAGACCGAGGTCTTCGAAAATGTACGTCGGCACGGTGCCCCCGAGTGTCGGCGCGATCACTGCAGTGCCGCCCGTCGCGGCCTGAACAACTTGCACCAGCGCTTTCGAAACAGGCAAATCCATCGGCGTCCGCGATGCGCGATAGCCGCCCTGATTGATGACTTTCGCGATCAGCGGATACGTGCGCCGCTCCTCCATCGTCGGCTCGCGATCAATCACCCAGTATCCCTGTTTCCGGATGAACAGAGCAATCTGATCAAATTTCTGCTGCGGGTCCTCGCCTCTCACGAGCCGCGCGTCGAGCGAAGCCTCGGCTCGATCCGGCACCACATTCTGCGCTTGATCTCCCACGTACGCGCTGCGCAATCCGCGAATGTTCAACGAAGGCTGCGTCAACAACTCCACGAGCTTCTTTCCCCCGCCTTCCGGTTTCGCGATGCCCAATTCGCGTTCGAGATCGGCGTCGTTCGCCGGCATCTCGGCCAGCGCCTTTTTCTCCAGATCTCCAAGCGGTGCGACATCGTCGTAGTAGCCCTCGACGAGAACGCGCCCATCGGCGTCTTTCATCGCCGCCAGCAACCGCGACAATTCCATCGCAGGATTTGGCGCCCAGTTCCCATAATGCCCGCTATGCAACGCGCGCACGGGCCCGTACACCTTGACATCAATCCCGATCTCGCCGCGGTTGCCGAAGAAAACCAGCGGACGCCCGCTCTGATGCACCGGCCCATCGCCCGTAATCAGTAAATCTCCGCCGAGAAGATTCTTGTGTAATTCCAGCGTGCGCTGCAGGTTCGGCGATCCCGCCTCTTCTTCCCCTTCGAAAATGACCTTCAGGTTTACTGCCAGAGGGATTTTCCTTGCGCGAAGCGCGTCAATCGCTGCCAGCAGTGCCACGATCGGCGACTTGTCGTCGGAAGCAGACCGCGCATAGATTCGCCAGTTATCGTTATAGACAGCCCGATGCCGTATCCCGTTTTCCGGGAGAGGAATCCGCTTTCCTCCGGCCTCAATAGCTGCGTCGCGGAGAACCGGCTCAAAAGGTTTGCCGTCCGTCCACGCCGCCGGGTCGACCGGCTGGCCGTCATAATGCGCGTAAAAAATCACCGTGCGTTTCGCTTCCGGCGAGAGCAGCTTACCGAACACCACCGGCCCGCGTCCGCTGATCGGCAGCAGATGCGTTTCGATTCCGCGTGCCTCAAGCATCTCGACAAGGTGCGCCGCGTTCCTCTGAATGTTGGGTGTGTCGCTGGCAATGTTGGGAATCGCCAAAAACTCGCTCAGCTCTCGAACAATGCGGTCCTCGTTGTCCATGCGGTAATCCCGCACTTCCTGCGCGACCTGCGCGGGTGTCTGCGCAGTTGACTTCTGCGCCTGCGCCGGATACGGTAAAAGGGCAATTAACAGAGCGACTGCTATGTTCCTCAAAGTATCTCTCCTCTAACGCTCCCGGTGGTTTTACCGCCTGAGAGCCCCGCTGCTGGCCCGGCGTGGCCTGCCAGCGATTCTATCTGACCCGCAAGGCCTCTGCTCGTTCGTCGATTTTTTCCCGCGGTGTGCAAATCCCGCGGCATCATTATGGAGCCTTATATGGGCGAGTTTGCGCTGGAAGTCGAAAGCCTCGTAAAAGTGTACGCCTCGCGTGGGAAAGCCCCGGTCCGCGCTGTGGATGGCATGAGCTTCCGCGTGCCTCGCGGAATCATCTTTGGATTGCTCGGGCCGAATGGCGCGGGGAAATCAACACTCTTGCGCATGCTCACGACGTTGACGCGGCCAACGGAAGGCACCGCGAAGATCCTGGGCTACGACGCCGTCAAGAAGCCGCTCGAAGTGCGTAAACGAATCTCGTCCGTGATTCAGGAGACCGCCGTCGAGCTCTTTCTATCCGTCAAGGACAATTTGCTCACCTACGCCCGGTTCCAGGGTTTAGACAAAGCGATGGCGGCTCGCCGCGCGAATGCGCTGATCGAAGAATTTCAGCTTGGCGCGGAAGTGGACCGCAAGGTGCAAGACTTGAGCGGAGGTTTTCGCCGTCGCGTGCAGGTCGCCAAAGCCTTCATGGTTGATACGCCTGTGCTTTTCCTTGATGAGTTCTCTACCGGGATGGATCCCATCCTGAAACGCCAAATGATGAATCGCCTGCGCGCCGAGGTCGAGAAAGGAAGAACAATCATCCTGACGACCCAGGTTCTCAGCGAAGCGGAAGATCTCTGCGACGATATCCTCATCATCAGCAAGGGAAAACAGATCGCCCGGGGCGACCTGAATACCTTGAAGCTCCTTTCCCAGGGCGTTTACGACATCACGCTGGCCTTTGACCGTCTGCCGGAAACAATCGCGGCCGAGGTGGCCAATCTTACCCCCATCCGCTCCTCGATCGATGCCAATACCATCGATTTGACCATCAAGACCGAAGAAGGCCGCGTCATGGAGATTGTCAGCGCGCTTTCTCGCGACCGGCGTGTCCTGCGCGTGGAAGTGCATGGCGCCAGCCTTGAAGATATTTTCGTCGAATTAACGACGCAGGAAGGAAGAGACATCGCATGAGCGCACTATCCGCCGTTGTGTATCGCGAAGCAAAAATTCGCGCCACGAATTTTACCTTTATCTTCTGGGATCTTTTCTTTCCGCTTCTTTACATGCTGGTCTTCGGTGTGGGCGTCAATTCCGCGCTCGGCGCTCCCGCCGGGCTCGGCAATGTGAACTACAACGAATTTTTTCTCGCGGGAATTCTGGCCATGGCCAGCTTCGCCATCGCTTCCAATACTTCTTGGTCGTTTTTCCTGGACCGCGACAACGGCATCTTCTACGAAATGCTCACCTATCCGATGAGCCGCAGCGAATACCTGCTCGGAAAAGTCATCTTCAACGTCTTCATTGCCGTTCTACAGGCCGCGCTCACTCTCGCCGTCGGCCGCCTGCTCCTCGGCATCCGCGTGCACTGGCCGAAACTGCCTCTGCTCCTGGCCGGCATGGCCGTTGGCACCGCGGGTTGGTTTTTCTTTTATGCGATTTTCGCTCTCAAGACGAAGCGCAACGATGTCTTCAATAGCGTTACCAGCGTCTTCTACTTCATCTTCATGTTTGCCAGCTCGATGTTTTATCCGCTCGAACCGCTTCCTGTATGGTTCCGCAGGGCCGCCCTCCTGAACCCCATCACCTGGGAGATCGATTGGTTGCGGCTTACCTCGATCGGCATCGGAAATTTTCGTTCGATCCTGCTTGAAGGCGGGGCGTTCCTTGCTTTTGCCCTGGCCTGTTTCATCTACGCCGTGCGCTGCCTCCAGCAACAGGAGTAGTTGATTGCATCGGGCAAAATCTTTAGGCAGATTCTCATTTTGGCTGAATACGGTTAGTGCCGTTCCAACTTTTTGAGCGGAATATCACCTGGAGGCCTCAGTCCGAAGGAGCACGCCAGTTTTCTGGGAGACTTGCTCGAATAAGTTGGAACGGCACTAGCCTGCGTTTGTGAAAGCAACCAGTGCCGCGAGTCGCTCGGCCGCAGCGCCAGACGAAATGGTCTTGGCCGCAAGGTTCGCTGCATCCCGGAGATTGGCGGCCCTACCCGCAGCGACAAGCGCGGCGGCCGCATTGATCACTACGATGTCGAGTGATGGACCGCCTTCACCTGCTAGGACGCGGTGAATGATCGCGGCGTTTTCGGCCGCGCTTCCGCCACGAAGCGATTCGAGCGGTGCGCGTACTACGCCGAACTCGTCCGGCGTCACCGTAAAGCGCCGAACCGTCCCATCGCGGACCTCAGCGACCAGCGTTTCCCCGGCCAGAGAAATCTCGTCAAGTCCCCCCGCGCCGTGCACTACAAAGGCGCGCTCGACACCAAGCTCAGCGAGTGT
>WNFP01002050.1_pt1 | contig 15945 bp, 10 predicted proteins | sample 5400201 | NCBI WGS metagenome assembly WNFP01 (sample SAMN13153355, study PRJNA577476) | soil metagenome | isolation source: 115 cm saprolite under Madrone tree | place: USA:California | collected 2016-06-14
CATCCCTATTGACTCTCGGCTGGCCGAAGCGCTGAACCGAGTGCAGGCTCAAGGTTTCCTCGCGGACGGCGAAATCACGGATGCGCGCTTCTACATCTGGGACTTGTTGAGCGTGAACGAAACGGACTTGCGCATCCAGCCATACGAAATCCGTTATGTGCACCTGACCCAGCACTTCCGAGGAGTTAGCGACGTGTTGCGAGTCTGCGAAACAGTCATGACAACGAAGGCAAAGCGCGACTTCGTGAAAAAGATGCACAGCGCGAACGCCGAAGGGTTTGTGTGCAAGAACCGCAACGCCATGTACGCGGGCGGACGAGCAGGACAGCATTTCAAATGCAAGTTCGTCGTCACAGCATCCTTCATCGTTGGCCCCAAGCCTGAGAAGAAGGCGAATGACGGACACCGCTCCATCGCCGTGTATCTCTTGGATGACACTCGGCAGCGATTCATGGGGACGGTGGGAGTGCCCGACCGCTACCGGCTGCCGAAGGAAGGGGAGATTGTTGAGGTTCAGTATCTCTACGGCCATCCTGGACCTGACGGTAAGCTCATTCAGGCGAAGTATTTCGGCAAGGTACGCGATGACATCGAAATCGCCGAATGCGGTGTCAGCCAGCTAAAGATCAAGGCTAACGACAGCGAGCCAAACGAATCCTGATAGCGGATTCCGTCTATCGCTCGAAGACCAGCCCGGTGGCATCTGTGGTGGGATCTCTCCAATGATGTTGAACGCATCGGTCGTGTCTCTAAGGAAGTGCGTTGACGATTCAAGCGCGACGGTTGTCTTGATGCCATGATCAACAAGCCGTGCCAGCCGACGGAAACGTTCTTCGACCGTTTAATCCTCCGACAATTTAACTGGGCCGCCAAAGATCATCGATAACCTGAGTTCGTCACCAAGTTAGCCGTTAACCTTCGTATGCTTGCTTTAGGCGAGGGCTACCTTTTATGGCGTCCAGATAGCCGCAAGCATAGATGACTGCGGCTCGGAATCTACTAATGGCATTTCCAAGATGGTCTGCATAGTCGGCTCGGAGTTTCGCAACAACTGAAACGAGTAGGTCGTCTAGGTTGCCCGGATCTAGATGGTGCGCGGTTCTATTTCGTGCTTCGTTCAGGCGCCTGATGAATTCCCAAGCGGGCTCGTCGTGCCTGCCTATAATGGCACGACACACGAACATGACTTGGTTGAATGTCAGCCTTGCTGCTTGGAGCTCCTCGGGCTCCCGGGAAACTTGCGCGACGATATCGCGCAATCGCTCTTCGACGAGAAGGTGAGCATACAAAATGAGAAGAACTTGGTCGTCGGTCTTATTGAGATGTTGGCTGATCTCTTCAACAGGATGTTCATGGTCGTGCATCAGATTTTCCACCTGCTGTGAGGACCTTGTGTTTCCAATGTCCAGCCCACTTGTGTACCTCGCCTCAAAGCTGGCACTCTTCGCGAATCGTTTACGTTTCCACCTGCTGCTACGCTGCCGTGATGCTGCGGATTAGATTGACGAACCGAAGGCCCTTCCGCAAGAGCACATATCGATTTTGAAAGTCAGCCATGATGTTTAGATTGTTTGGCGGCGGAATACGTGCTACGAGTCCGTAGCTTTCCAGCTTGCTGAACACGCTGTCCAACTCTGGATCTACCTTGGTTCCCCACGAGCACTGTTCCCATCTCGTGTAAGCGTCATATCTCTCCAGACGACCTTGGGCTTGCACCGTTGACCCTTCAACTCTCACTAGTTCTCGCAAGAGTTGAATATCGCGGTCGTTCAAGTCCATAGCAACACGCATCATTTCTTCAACTTCGTCGGCATCGGTCTGCCCGGTTTCTGTGACCGCACTAGCCAAGATCAAACCGATGCGCTTGACGCGATCTTTGGCTCGGGTGTTCTCGGCTTTTCTCGCGGCGTCCAGCAATAATTGCCGTGCGACTTCCTCACGTGCTTGAGCCTGCTGCTCGCTAATCGTTTGGCGGAACTGTTCTAGTTCTTTCGTGTGCTTCGAAATTTCATTTGCACACGTCTGCAACATTAGCCGTATTCGTTCTACTGCGTCAGCGGCGAGATGGCCTTTGAGCGCTTCCGCCAGTTTGTTGAAGGGCCATACAAGAGGAAACAGCGAGACGAGGTGCAGCACCTTCTTCGTTACGGGAGACGAAGAAAGATCTTCCATCTCAAACTGCTGTTCGAGTGCACGAATAGGATCATCGATTGCCATAAAATCTGAGTGCCCTAGCTACCTAGGCCCTTCGCCCCGAGCGTCGTTTCCTCGACGCTTTTCTCTTCCTTCCTACAGACGCCTTGTCCTTGCGATAGTCAAAAACTTTGACCCAGACATTGGGTATTTGGCCGAACTTATTCCGAATTGCGTCAAGGTTCGCGCCTTCCTCATTGTCAATAATCATGAAAATGCCGTGCGATGCGCTGTAGCCTTCCATGTACCGCTTCATACTAAGAAAGGAGCGCGATTGCTCCGGCCTGGACATCCGCATGTCAGTGTTGGATGTCAACTTGACTTCAATGACGACCGGGCCTAGAAATCCGTATCGAATTAGAATATCCGTCCGTTTATCGTCGAGCAGTTGGGGCTCGCGATAAGGTTGAATCTGAAACCCCCTTCTCATGAAAAAGTACTCAATTTGGCTAGTTAGAGTTTTCTGAACAAGTTTTTCATATTGCTGTCGTTTATTTTTAAATACCTTTCCGCTCAGGAGCAGATCGTAGGCGCCTTCGGCTTGAATCCAGCGAGTCAAATCCGTCTCCATGATTTCTTTCAACCGCTGAAAAAAGTCTTCAGAGTTGAGGATCTTTTTGTTATCGCTCTGCCGCACGAGATTGTATTTGCGAATTGCCTCACTGATGTTCTGCGGTTTACCGAGATATGCGAGGTAACCGCGTCTTAGTTGTACCATTCGCGCTAAAAGCCAGTTGGCGCCCTCTTTGTCTTGGACGGTAGTCAGCTTCTCTTCGAGAGTCTTCAAGGGTTCGTATGAGCCGTGCTCTTTGAGGTTATCGAAGTAGGCGTACACGATGTCCCATAGGTATTGGGCGTACTGATAAAAATCCTTGCCCTTTGCCCAAAGTGAGATGGCGGAATCAAGCAGTGTTAGATAATCCTGCTCAAAGCCTGGTGTCTTCAACTTCATTAAAGGCCCGGCGAATCCCCGACCACCAACAATCTCTTCCTCTAGGGAACCAACTACATGCATACCTTTTATAGGAGTGAAGGGTGATGCGTACTCTCTAACCATTCGGAGCTTTTCTCTGACCGCGACGGGATCAGAATGTCCAGTAATTAGCAAATCAAGAGCAGCCGTCGCGACTGCCGCGTCCTGTGGATCGGTACTGCCTTGGTATAAGGCTACGGTGTCTTTGAGAAACTCCTTGTCTGCTGCAAGGGATTCCACCACCGTCATTGCTCGCTGTCTAACGTAAGCGGGAAACGCGGTCTCTCGAACAAACCCCTTTAGAACCGGTACGGCATCCAGAAGGTGATAGCGTTCCACTGCGTCAATCAGATTGCTTGGCATATGTCGCCAGAGATCGGATTTATGTTGTTTATAAACATCAATAACTGGTGCCATCTCCGCAGGGGTGATTTGTGGGATCAAATTGAAGATCGCTCGCAAATGGTCTCCGTAAGCAAACGGGATGTAATTAATGACACGCTGTCGAAATTCGCTGACATCGAGACCCAAACGATCAGCAACTCGAAGCGCATCGCCGAAAATTGAAATGTTGCTACTGATGTTGTACGACATGATGTGACCTGGAGTTTCGGCGGTCGCCGTCAGATCGTACTCGATGGGATCAACGATCTTGAGGACAGATCCCGTGATGAGAACTTTCAACCGGCCCATTTCCACTGGAGAAATAATAGGGTCGAGTTCCTCGGCATGGTCCATGTAAAACACGAATAGACCCAGACTAAATTGTCCAGGCGTCGGCTCTAGATGTGCTCTGAATTCATCGAGAATTCGACGCTGGTAGGCCGCTTTGTGAGGGTCCGGAGATGCACGTTGCTTATCCCATTCCTTGTAATACTCGGAGAGAAATGGTCTTCCTGCTTCAAAGATTTCCTCTGCGTTGGTTCTTTGGGAAAACTTTATTGTCTGCATTACTCCGAAAGCCGACATCTGCTCACCTGCGCTCGTCATAGCGTTTAGATACGGTGGAATGTCATCCTTATCGAGGAGACGCCCGAAGAATGATCTCGTAAAGAAAAGGCTCGATGGCAACCCGCTCGTCCGGATGTCGTTGATGATTGTAGGAAAAAAGTCAGGAAGCTTCTTTTTCAACAATTTGCCCAAGCCAAGAATAAAAGCTGACCTGTCGGCGTCGTGAGCGAAGTTGAAATGGAACGAACGTACGATGGTTTTCCTACATAATTCGAGTATTTCCGGATCGGCAATCGCTTCAATGTGCTCCGCGATAACTTGATCATGGTCTTTGAAAACAGAAGATTTGTCCAGGAACGCCTGTCGGAAAGCGTCGTCTGTACACAGGGTTTCGAGAAACGTTTTTAGAGACTCCCTTCCTTTGAGGGCATATAGTCCATATCGTCCGTGGATCTCGCCCCTGCGTGTTGCTTCAAAAAAGTAGCTCATACTCACCGGGTTCTCGGGCGCAACCTGTGTACATAACGTGAGGAGAGCTCTCACAATTAGTTCATCGCTTTGCATCAATGCTGGTGGAAGTTCAGCTATTACACTCGGATCGTTTAGTCCCTGTAGCGCTCGCAAAGCGTACCGCTGAAGAACGCCGTTATCATTTGTGTCAGCGGCGAATCTCAAAAGCTCTTTACGCCAATAGTTTCGGTCCAAGGGTGCTCCGGCTTCCAAGAGACTCCCCACTATTAACGCTATATTCCCGAGAGGAACGAAGCGTTTGTGACCAACTTCGGCCTCTGCGTTCGCGACTTCGGATTTGAGGAGAGATTCCTGTGAAGACTGGTAGATCCCAGGCAAAAATGACGCGAGGTTTGGCGGAATCCATTGAAGAACCCGATGGTAATACCCGAGCAGATCTTTGAAAAGCGTGCTCTTGAAGCCACCCCTGATCCGATTCGGATCGATCTTACTCAAGAAAGCGATAAAGCCTTCGTCAGCAACTTTAGTCCCGCGAAGACCAGAGAATTCGATAAGCTGCTCTAACAAATCTGGATGCATGTCAACGAGGAATGTTAAGGCGTTGAACCAGCTTGGGTGGATCTCACCAATGTTCGGTTCAACTGCGAATGTAAATGCCGCCCACCTGGGATCTGGAAATCGCGTGATCTCCTTTGCTGCAAGATATTCTTGAAACTCGGTATTGTCGAACTCAACGGAATCTAGATTGTCTTTCAAGAGAGATTTGTCGAATAGGTCCTGTAAATTTAATTGGCTCAGCGCGGCAAGTTTTAGATCGGATTCCAGTTCGTCTAGAAATGTTATTAGCTCATCCTTCGAAATAGTGTTTGCCTGATACACCTCCATCGTAAGTGCAATCTTTTCCAACAGCCGCTTCGTGATTGCGGCGCGACTGTCTATACCTCGCCGTTTGTCTTCTAAATCCAGTTTTTCGTAAATGAAGTATTCGAAAAGTTCGTTTCGAGAGAGTTGTGCAACCGATGAAATCTGGTTCTTGGACAAGAACTTGCTAAGCAGCCACAGGTAGCGTGGAATCTGGACTACTAGCATGTTGTGGCTGAACGACATTATGCGGCCAAGAAGAGTATCGAGATCTGATTCGGAATGTTTCTCAGCAATCAAATATTTTCGAACCTGTTCGGGCGTGAAAGGCGAAATTGTGATCACACGGTAGTCGGAAAAACTCGTTGCATACCGATTCATAAATACTGATCGCGATGAAATGTACATCCTTACATCGCGCGCGGTTCTGGACACCTCTTCAAGTTTTTCGAGAATTGAAGGAAAGAGACTTCCCTTGACTTCGTCGAGGCCGTCGAGGAGTACAGCGCCGCCAGCGAGACCGTTGCTGCTGATGTATTCAGTAATACTATCTAATGAATCGGCGTCCTTGAGGTTGATTAAACCGTTCGAAATTTCCTGGGAGTTTAGGAATTCCTGAAGTTTGGAAATCAACATCGTCTTTCCAACACCCGGCTCACCAATGATAAGGTTTCGTTTTCCCTGGGCTACGTCTGAAATCCCTACCGGAGTTTTCTCGCTCCAAAAATGGTACGGTCCATATGTGTTTAGGAATTCTTTCGCCTCGGCCAGTGTCGAATGGATATGAAGTGTGGGCTCTATATACATTTCAAGTCGAGAAGTCCGCTTACCTCCTTCTGTTAAGATGCAACGCCGCTAAAGTATCATGACTCTAACTATGGCCGATGAATTCTCCGAACAGGGACCTCCGGATCGAGCCACAGGTCGTACTTGTCCGGCGGCACAATGACGGGCATACGGTCGTGCATATCGGCGACAAGGGAATTAGGAGTCGTTGTCAGGATCGTGCAACTCTCAATGATCTGCCCCTCGGGACTCTTCCATTGATCCCACAATCCAGCGAATACAAAGAGACCGCCTTCGCCAACCTCGAAACAGTAAGGCTGCTTCATTGATCCCATTTTCCGCCACTCATAGAATCCATCCGCGAGGATGAGACACCGCTTCGTCAGGACCGAATCTCGAAACGCCGGTTTCGTTGTGACGGTCTCCGACCGAGCATTGAGCGTTTTAGTTCCGATACCCATGTCTTTCGCCCAGGACGGAATCAATCCCCAACGCATGGTCGAAAAATGGCGAACGTTTCTGCCTTGTTCCTTGCGGACCGTGAGGACGGCCTGTGTCGGCGCAATGTTGTACCGCGGATGCTCTTCAATTTCATCATCCGCTGCCTGAAAACGTTCAGCAAGATATTGCTTGGAATGCGTCAGTCGGTATCGGTTACACACCATTTGATTGTCGCAGATTGTACACAGTTTGTTGTATGCGGACAGAAGCGATGATTTGACCTTGACATGCATACCCTCGTCGTCAGCGAGCGCGTTGGCAGGAGCCCTGCGAGCACAAAAAGACGTACCATGGGTTTGGAAAACTCTGGTGGTGGTTACGCTGTGCGCTGAATGTGGATTTTGCTCTCGATTCAGGTAATCCCGTCGCTTCGAAATGCTTGGGAGTGTACATGCCGGCCGCTGGCCCGTCGCTGGCTAACGGGGGAAGGAAACATTGGGGGTTTTAGAAACAATCCGGTCGAGCCTTGAGTCCCTTGCGGACGAAGTAGTTCGAATTGTCCGCGACAAGGTCGCTGAGGTTCCCACAAGCTCAGAGCGAGTGTGGAGGATCGTGACAACTGGGGGAGAGAGAAGACCAACCCTTGAACGTGAGACCCACAAAGACTACGACCTCTTTCTGGTGAATCGTCCGCCGCATTTTCACGACCTACCCACATTCACGACTATTCAGCAAAAGGTGGACTCAGACCAGACCTTGAGAAAGGCCTTCCTGATTCCGAAAGGCAGACAAGTCACAAAGGACGATATCTCTCTCCGGTACTTGCTCCCCGTAATGAACGAGATTCTTAGCCAGATGGATTCCGGAAACTCCCAGCAAGCCGCAACCACAGCTGCCTTAAATCGCCTCGACGAATATCTCTCGTCGGAGACATGCAAGGCTAGAGTGATTGCACCGCTCCTCAATTTCACGAGCGACAAAACGAATTTTCAGATTCTACATGGAGTCTACCTTCGGCAATTCTCTGACCAGGATTTGCAAGATCACTGCGGAGCAGCGCACCTCTCCCCCGATTTTTCGTATTTGCACAAACTCTCTGCTATCCAATTTCATTTGGAGACCACCTTTACACAGCAGCGCAAGGTCGGTTTCGACGGGAGCAGCGGAGGAGAGTACCAAAAACGACTCGACGACGTTCTAACTGCTCTCAGGCTTCTCCAGGCAGGAGCAGTTGGATTCGCCTTCATGAAATACGAAGTGGAAGATCTTTTCGGCAAGACCATGAGCTGGACTATGGGATACGGGGGCCAAGTCAATCTCTTCGGACCTCCTTATCATTTTCGAGAGTCAGACCTAGACCGACTCCGCACGATAATACAAAGCCTAGACTACGTCGCGAAGCATCCCCGATTTGCTATTGCGATGAATCGACTGATGGGCGCATATGTAAAGCCGTTCGGAGGAGATAGGCTCATTGATTATTGGATTGCTTTGGAATCTTTGATGATCGCTGACGGAATGACGGAATTAATGTTCAGAGTCTCGCTTCGCACGGCGCGCCTAGTAGCGGCCCCCCTCGACAGGCGACAGGCCTACGACTTCCTGAGAAAATCATATGGTGAACGGTCCAAGTTTGTGCATGGCTCCAAAGCCGCAGTGGACGGACAAATAGTCTTTACAACCGAGGACTATCTGCGGAAAGTTCTCCTTCACTGTGTCAGCAATCGCAGGGTTCCGTCTGCTCCAGAACTCGATTCTTTGCTTTTGGGGGACGACAAGCCCCAAAAAGACCCGAAATCCTGATTCTTCTCGACCCTCCGGCTATTAAGACCAAAATCGCCTACTAATTCTTATCCGCTGGAACTTTTCACATCACACGCGGAACCAAACCACAGCGTAAACAATTTCTTTTTCTGCCCTTCCTGCTGAAAACCTGCGCCTGGACCGCCCGCTTCTTCTGTCAAGGCTCTCTCGCTTCGCTCCGATGAACGCGAAAACCACGCGGCCTTGACAGCGCGGACGGCCAGGCGCCTCGCCCCGCCAGGAAGGGCATTTGCTTTTAATGCGCCGCTCTCTGCGGTGCCTCTAAGAAGCAAAAAAACAAAACCAAAGAAAGGAGTTTTTACAATGCAACAACTCAGCAAACAACCCGCTTTCGAGCTAGGCCAGATCGTTGCAACACCGGGCGCTTTGGCCGCGCTTAAGAAATCAGGACAACAGCCGGGCGAGTTCCTCACACGCCATGTCAACCGCGAGTGGGGCGATTTGTCCGACGAGGACCGTAAGGAAAACGACTACAGCCTAGAGCACGGGTTCCGGCTCTTGAGCGCCTACCGCACACACGCTGGCGACAAGTTGTGGATCATCACGGAATCGGACCGTTCTGTGACCACGCTTTTGCTACCCGAAGAATATTAGGCCCAACAAATTTCCTAGAAAAAGGAGAATAGAAGAAATGAACGCAACGATGGTAGCAAGTGGAACGAAATCAATACCCCCTGTGGTTTCATCTATTCAGGACATTCCCTTAGCGAAAATCCGCGAATCCAAGACCAACCCGCGACGCTTCTTTGATGAAGCGAAGCTGGCGGAACTCGCGGACAACATCAGACAACACGGCGTCCTCCAACCGATTCTCTTGCGTCCGCTTCCCGAAGGGGAAGCGGGCACGTATGAGCTTGTGGCTGGAGCGCGCCGCTACCGGGCCTCCAGACTCGCAAAGCGTGAGAGCATTTCCGCAACCGTGCGCGAACTGACCGACGCTCAAGCATTAGAGCTACAGGTCATCGAGAACGTGCAGCGCGTGGACGTGCATCCGCTCGACGAGGCGCAGGGATACGCCGCCCTCATTGACCTTCAACCTGACACGTACACCGTCGAAACCATCGCTTCGCGAGTTGGCAGATCGTCCGCGTACGTCAGCGGACGATTGCGCTTGATTCAACTCATTCCCGAAGCGAAGCAAGCTTTCTATGAGGACAAGCTGACGGTTGCCCATGCCTTCGAGATCGCACGGCTCCAAGCGACCGACCAATGCCGCGCTCTACAGGAATGCTTTCCGCAATACCGAAATGCAGTCGCCATCCTGAAAGACAAAAAAGCCGAGGCGACCACAGTGCGGGAGCTTCGCGCATGGATTGAGCGTGAAATCCACCTCGACCTTACAAACGCTCCGTTTGACCCGCAAGACGAAACCCTTCTTCCTAAGGCGGGAGCGTGCGCTCGTTGCCCGAAACGAACGGGCAGCAATCCACTTCTCTTTCCCGAAGTCCGGCAGAAGTCCATTTGCACGGACCGCGAGTGCTACCGAGCGAAGGTTGAAGCACTCGTGCAAATTCAGGTCAAGCCTCTTCAAGAGAAAGGCGAGAAGCCTCTGCGCGTTTCGCAGGCTCCCGCATGGCAGGCAAACGGTCATGCCAAAGACGTGCTCTTTGAAGGGCAGTACCGGAAGGCCAAAGCAAAAGGGGAATGCCCCAACACGAAAGCCGCCGTTCTCATAGACGGCAAGGGTACTGGCAGCATCTTCTACATCTGCCAGACTGAAAAATGCGACGTTCACAATCGCGTGACTCGCTACCAGCCGACGCCGCAGGAACAGGCCCAACGCAAGAAAGAAGCCCTTGCCGAGCGCGTGGAGAGGCAATCGCGGGTGCGCGTCCTAGACGCCATCCGTAAGAAGCTGCCCGACGCTCTTTCTCGACCAGACTTGGAGATGGTAGCCCTCGACTACTTCCGGCGCTTGGGCCACGACAACCATCGCCGTCTCTCTAAGCTCTACGCATGGGAAGAGAAGAAGAGCAAAACCTCATGGGGTGCTCAGACCGTAGATTATGAGAGGATTGCGACGACTGCCGTGCAAGCTATGACCGCCGCAGACCTCCATCATTTCCTTGTTGTGTGCGCTCTTGTGTCCGACCTGTATTGCCCCGGCTACAACCCGAGGCAATCATTGGCTAAAGACTCCAACCTCGTACGCACTGCGGCTCGGTATAAGATTGACACTGCGAAAGCAGCCGCCGCGATTCGGGCAGAACTGTTTCACGACAAAAGCCATCACAGACATAGCCGAGCTATTACGGCGAGGCCTCCTTTACAGAACCATAAGGCGACAACTGCGAAACAAAGGAATTGAAACTTTCGCACGAACGAGCCACAGGGGCCGCGCTCCAAGCGCGGCCCTTTTTTTGGCAATTGCGTTGGGAAGTTTGTTGAAGGCAGAGCACCACTCACCAATACTCACAGCACACTGCCAAGGCGTGTTAATTCGGCTCGCGCCAGAAAACATTGCTCTCCTATCCAAGTGGAAACGCGCAAGAAACTCTTTATTTCGCGTATATGTCGTCGTGATCGAGGCGCTCGCGGCGTTCATTTATTTCGGGCATTGGCGGAACCTCGTCCGGCGTATAGACCTCAGGAATTGACAGCCCAATGACTGACAAACCGTGATCCACAGCGACAAACGGCAGCTCGTTTTTAGGAACCTTCGTATTGTCCGCACGGACAAGGTTTGAAGGTTGTTCCAGCACAGCAAGCTCGAGACGCTCGCTTCTACCGGGGTGAATCCTCACAGCTTCAACTAGTGTGGAGACTAGACTCCCACCGCCGATGACGAAAATCTTGTGAGTATTCCAGGCCGTCCGTTCCGCCACATATTCTCTGATCTTTTGATATGTCTCGATCCACGACTTCCGATATGCCTCGTAAATCTCCTCTTGGACAGGAAGTAATGCGCCTCGAACCTCCGCCTCTGAGCGGACAATCTCTTCTTCAAGGCCGCGAATCGATAAGAAATCACTCCCTAGACCCTTGCAATCTGCTATTGCACGGTCAACAGCATCCATACCCACTGGTATCGAGATAGCACCGGAGAACGCCATGCCTGATTTAGCCCCAGCCGAGCCGGAATATATCTGGAACAAACTAGCGTGCGTCGTTCCCGCTCCTATATCTATCTTGGCGTAGCGACCGGCAGGGACGGCCGGCGACTGAAACGGCCACCACATGGCTGCCTCAGCCTCAGAACGAATCCAATCCCGAACTTCATACTCCGGAATTGGAGAAAGCGCGGCGGCTGCGTGCTTCTGTAGCACTCTTTGGGCCTTCTCAATGAGAACCGATGAATGTGCGGGTCCTTCGTTACGGTATAGGGCCCATGCCTTCCGCGCGATTGCAAGAAAGGTTGATCTCAACTTTTCGTCCCTGTAAAAGGCCATCGGCACACCCAGTGTCATGCCAACTGTAAAGCCCTCGGTCCGACTCCCGAGATACTTCTCGATGGCGCGGTATCCCTCCGAAATTAAGTGCCAGACTGTAAGAGTGGAAAGATCGGCCGCCGTGAATCCGGCCGGAAGGTCATCCAGCAGTCCCAAGTAGTAGGTGGGATTCCCCGTGACCTCGGTGGCTACCCGCATTTTTAGGCTTTCGTAAATGTCGCAATCGTGACGCGTTTTCTGCTCGTCGGCGAAAAGGAACTCTGAGGGCGTTACACAAATTCTCGACGGAATCCGAATCGACCCATCTTTCAGAACGACAATTGCTGCCTCTCCACCAGGCGCACCGTAATCACGGAAAACGATCTTCGATGCGCTTGTTCCATAGTCGATCCCGATGTGAAATCGTCGATTAGGTGACATTTGGTCTGGCTCCTGATACTTCCAAGAAACCTACAGCAATTTCCTCATGCTCAATTGCGCCCCAAGTCTGATTCCTTTGGGCTGCCAGCGACGAATCTCTTTCCTGTTCAGCCTTTGTCAATTGAGCTCTCGCCATCCTGATCGCGAACTCGTTCGCGCCGCTCGCTTCTAGCTTCTTGACCCTTTCTTGAATTCGTTTCACCCGAAAGTCGAGTATCGCAAGGCGTGAAACAGATTGCTGTTCTAGTCGAGCCACTTCCAACTTGGATTCGCGCTTTTCCCAATCTCTCTTCAGCTCGTTGATAGCGTTGACCAGGCGATTCTTGGTTCTCTGAACGCCTATCAGCTGCGGTGGATTTCTGAGGTCAGTTGCGTTTTCCAACATCTCGATGAGCAATGCCGTGGCCTCGTCTGGCTCCGTCCACACCTTATCTCCGTGCCAGTCGGAAAATAGAGCAACCAACTTCGTCCAGGACCGTTGAGTATGAGCGTGGATCAACGACACCATGAAGCCATATTGCCCTTTGGGCAAACGGTTCGTGGCAAGCGAAAGCGCAAAAGCCGCGTTCTTCAAACTCTGCTCCCTGGTGGTTTTCATGACCGCGAATCGGGTCAGAGGATGCTGGAGGTGAATCACCTCTACGCGCGGATGCCGATAGCCCATTTCGCGAGACAACGTTATCTCAACAGGGCCTGTGCTAATCCTTTTACCGAAAAGCGCCGCATCGTGACCGAGTTCTGCGGCGCTTTCTTCAAGGGCAAAGCCCAGACTTGTCCCTAGGTTAACTGAGACAACCTCCTTAACCACACGCGAAGGAAGTTGCGTGCCAGGGTAGCCATTACCAAGGAATGAATTTAGAAATAAGATTAGCTCATGCTCCGATGGAAGCTGCCGCTCTCCAATGACGGCATTGATTTCGTCTATCAGTGCCTGATCCGCCGCAAGCAGGCCATCGACCCGCGTGAGCATCCTTTTGGCTTCCAGCACACGTCTGGCGAGTGCATCGCCTTGGTCCTCAACGATCCGATCGAGTTCGTCCGATGACAAATCGCCTTGCAATGCGCGGCCCGCAAGCTTCTCGATTTCCTCGCCGATGATCGGATCTGGTTCTCCGATTGATTCTTTGAAAATCTCTATCTTGGTCAGTAAGCGCTTAAGCACGCGCTCTTCGATTGAGTTTTCAACAACAAAATTGAGAATCACAAGGCGTTTTGCTTGCTGCCCAATCCTGTCGATCCTGCCGATCCTCTGCTCGACAACCATGGGATTCCAAGGCAAGTCGTAGTTAAAGAGTACGGATGCAGCCTGAAGGTCTATACCTTCACCGCCGACCTCCGAAGTAAGCAACACCTGAACGTCACTGCGCTCCAAGAAGTCGTCGATTGCACGCTCGCGCTCCTCAACACGAACGCCGCCATGTATCTTACGGTTCGCTATCTTTCGGTCCGCTAGCGCGCGTGCCAAATAATCGAGTGTCCTGCGAAAAAAGGAAAAAACGATGATCTTCCGTTGAGGGAGACGGTTTGTTTCATCGTCCTGCCAAATTGCCTTGAAAGCACTGAGCAGCTCTTCAAGCTTGGAGTCGTGTTTAGAGACCTGGTAGGCGGATTCGACGATTTCGGCCAACGCCTGCCGCGCCGGTCCAGTCCAAGCGGTCAATTCTTCCGCCTCCTCCCACTCTGTGCCCTCTTCACCGGGGACGGGTTGCGTAGCCTGTTCTGTTTCCTTTAGCTTGTCCGAAAAATACTCAAGTGCTGCGGGAATGCAACTAGCGGTCATGCGATAGGCCATTATGAGACTCATCTGGAAGCCCCATGAATCTGCTGTTCCGGGCCACTTCCTTCGACAAATGGATTCCACGCTGTCGTAGATCGTGCGTTCCTGTTCGCTGAGCCGAACGCGCTGCCAATGCGGCTCACGTTTCGGGCGGTTAGGCAGGGCCTCGACTTTGCGAGTCCGGGAAACAATGTGGCTGGTAGGACTCAGCCGCGAAATATCGGCCTGGAGTTCCAAACACTCTCGGCGGTCAGACGAAGCATTGGCCAGGCGATCGGAAATCGACGCGAGGAACTGCCTACCAGCACGTTCCGGGGAGTACATTCGAACGAAGGATCCAACTGCCTCAGTTGCAGCTTCGTAGTCGGGCGGATGCGTGGACAGTGCCCTTTGAGCCGTCAGAATAAGGCGATTACCTTTGATCTGTTCCTGGAACAGAGGCCATTCGCTGAACTCCTCGGGCGAAAGCAGCCTTAGGAGATTCCACAGATCTTCGAGTTTGTTTTGTACAGGGGTGGCGGTCAAGAACACAATCGCATTCGCGGAGCGTGTCAGCACGCCACCGACTTTGTGCTGGAGCGTTTCAGGGTTGCGGAGGCGGTGCGCCTCATCTACGATCAACACATCGATCGGAAGTAGGACTTCATCTAGCGCAATTCGAACTTCCTCTGATCGCGTGCTTTCGAACGAAGTAATCCAGCGAAACTCCTCCAACTCACGACCTTTTCCCACTCGGCTCGCTTGCTCAATCAGGTCCTTCCCCTTAACGATCCTGAATTGTTCACCGAAGCGCTGCCGCAATTCCTTTTCCCACTTAGATCGCAGACGTGCAGGAACCAAAACCAGGACACGCTCAATTGCCTGGTGAGCCTCCAATTCGCGCAGGATGTAGCCTGCCTCAATGGTTTTTCCTAAGCCCACGTCGTCCGCGATTAACACGGACTTGCCCGGATTATCGAGGAATTTCAGTAGTGGCTTGAACTGGTAAGGGTAAAACTGAGTGCGGGCCGTCGCGAATGAATGGGCTATACGGGCAGGTGGACTTTTCAGGCGTTCGTAAGTGAGAGTGAAGACAAAATGCGTCTTGCCGGAGAGCTTTCCTTGCTCGAATGAATCCCAGGGACTCTCAACCACTGTTACTGTTTCAAGGGCCTCTTCGGGGAGAGCGCGTAGTTGCGCTCCGAATTGGACAACATAATTCCAGCTTTCTACTTGATTGTCCCAGCGAAGTTCCCGGACTACACCCACCAGCTCGGGCTGATTTACCCTTTGGACGTAATCGCCTAAGTCATACTTTGAGGAATGATTGGTCATGAATTGTCAATTGCGATAAGGATAGCCGTCCGGCCTTCGGGAATGCCCCTATTTCTGCGTGCCGAATTGAAGCATAACGGACGGCAGAACAGAATACCCCAGACTCTCCGTGCTCTAGCCAACTCTCGCGTTCTTCAATTTGGCTAACGTCACGCTCACCCGGCTGCGCACTCCATTTCCAATTTCTACATTTTCCCTTTTCCGCCGGTCTATTGCTAGGGCCGTGATCCTGGACAAGTCCAACCCCAAGGTGGTTTAGCTGAAAGAACTCGGGGCTTCTCACGAGTTTTTCCACGCTGATCGTTGGCGTGCTGCTCCTCAACGCGATTCACACTGAGCCTGGTAAGTAGCCTTTTTCTGCCGCGTATCTTCCGGGGCACTGCTTCGGGCCAATTCCTGCGCCCGACAGCTTCGCGGGTTCTGCTTTCCCGGTTCCTCCCGAACGTCGCAGGTCCCTCCCATAAAGCACCCGCTCGCCTTGGGAGCAGCGGCCTCTCGCTTCTGGGTGCCCCAGGAAAATGGGGCAAGAAAAAGGAGAAACATTT
>WNFP01002051.1_pt1 | contig 15944 bp, 23 predicted proteins | sample 5400201 | NCBI WGS metagenome assembly WNFP01 (sample SAMN13153355, study PRJNA577476) | soil metagenome | isolation source: 115 cm saprolite under Madrone tree | place: USA:California | collected 2016-06-14
CCATCTTCCACGAGGATCCCGCCGTCCACTGGCTTTCGCAGTGCATGCCGAACCAGTACTGCTTTACGAACTCCCCGTCGGTCAGTGCTGACCACAGCTTCTCCGGCGTGGTGCGGATGTAGGTCACGTACACAAAGGTCGATCTAGCCATTGGTTTTCTCCAGTCGTCGTTTCAGGTCGCCCAGCGCCTTGAGGCGCGGCTTTTCGAACTTGGCTATCCAGCGCTCGTAGATCTCCTGCAGCGGCACCGGATTGAGGAAGTGCAGTTTCTCGCGGCCGCGCCACATGGTGACCACCAGGTTCGCCGCCTCCAGCACGCCCAGGTGCTGCGTCACGCCGTGCCGCGTCCTGTCCAGGTGTTGGCACAGCTCGTTGAGGGTGCGGCCGTCGTGTGCGTGCAGCAAGTCCAGCAGCTTGCGCCGGCTGGGATCGGCGAGGGCTTTGAACAGCAAGTCGGTGTCATCGAGGCGCTCGGCCATGGACGGCTACATGCAAGTAATCGATTGCATGAATAATAGGCAAACAATCCCTTGCATGTCAAGCACCGGTCAACGACCGCCGACGCGCGCTCCAATCGAGGCCACTCTGCTTGCTCGACGCCTTGAAGGGCGGCTTTGTTGCGTCGAATTTCGCTGCTGCCAGTTCCGCTTTCGGCCGGACTGCGGGATCACCGGCCGGCCGTTCGGCTCGAGGGAGGTCGGATGCAGTGCGCAGCCGCGCGCCGTGAACGTCGGTGACGCCCTTCTATCCGCGAGCCTGCGCGGCGCCGGAATCGGCGAGTTCGATTTCGTTTTCCCGAGGAGTTCTATATCCCCTCGTCGTCGGACTCGACGAAAGGACTCGGCGGCCACAGTCGCTCCGGCTCAATCGGATACTTGAGCGCATCGCGCGGCAGAACCTTCGCAATTGCAAACTGCGGCATCCTGGAGGTAAGGCGCTTAAGCGGCTTGTCGTAAGGCCATTGAGACTCCAAGAAAAAAGTGCGCACGATCGGATGCTTCAGATCGAGCAGGCGGTTGGTCACGACGCCGACTTCCTTGTTGACCAAGGCGACCACCGTGCCCGGCGGATAGACCCCGATTGCCTTGATCAGCACGGCGAGCATTTCCGGATCAAGGGCGCTCGCGTCCCGGCGAGCCAGTACCTTCAGTGCCTGATCCGGCGCTACGCCAGGGCGATATGCCCGGTTCATCACCATGCCGTTATAGCGGTCCGCTAGCACGATAACCCGCGCTTCGCGGCGGATCTCGACACCCCCGATCCCGCGCGGATACCCTGATCCGTCGAGTGCCTCGTGGTGCTGCGCTACGATTTCGAGCCAAGCGGGATCACCGACACCGCGCTCCCGCAGCGCCAGCACGCTCATATCCGGATGCTGCCGCAGGGCAGCGCGCTGATCCTGCCCGAGCGGGTTGCTGGTCCAGTAGAGCTCTTCCTGCAATGCCAGCATTCCGATATTCATCGTAAGCGCTGCGGCTAGCGCGGCCTGCGCACGCACCGAAGCCATACGCGAAAGCATCAAGGCCGTAAGAATCGCAACATTCATATGCTGCCGCACGGTGTAGCGCGGCGCCCGGCCGAGCAGAACGTACGCGAGAGCTGCATCGCCGTCGAACTGGCAGCAACGCTGAACCCGCCTGACCAGGGTCATGATCTCATCGACAAAACTGTCCGTTTCAGAAGTGCGCGACGGTCGATCGAGCAGCGCGTCGAGTCGATGGCTGCAGTCGTCGAGTATTTTGAAAGTGGAAACTTCGCGCGCGACACGGTTCTCGTCCGGCGCGAGTCGGGTACTGTCCTCAGACCGGGCGTCTTCCCTGTCACTCGGCGCGTGGTAAAAGACTCCTTCCTTGATCAGGCGCCCGAGCTGCCCCTCGCTCGTGATCCGGTTGCCGCGGCCTAGCAGCAATCGGTCGTTGGAGTCGAAAACGTCAAATCGCAGCGGCATGCCAACTTGCAGCTCGCCGATGTTGATGCGGGATTTCATCTCACTTGCCCGTTCGTAGCTGACGGTCAAGGTGTGCTGGTGCATGCTAACTTCTAAGGCCAGAATTGCATATTGTGAAACTACGTCGGAAATTCACGATGGAAGGAGTGCACCGCCAGCCGCGTGCTAGTCGACCGAGCTCATTCCATTCCGAATCGCAAATTTGACCAAGGCAACCAGGTCTTCGAGCTGCAGCTTTTCCATCAGTCGGGAGCGATACGTCTCGACCGTCCTTGGCGACAGATGCATCAGCTCCGCGACCTCTGCATTCGAGTTGCCTTCGGTGATCAACCGTATGATTGAGCGCTCGTTGGATGTGAGCGATTCGATCGCTTGGCGTTCAGCGATGAGTCGTTGGTTCTGAGGAATGGTTCTCTCGGCCGCACCTTCGCCAGGCGGCGACTTTCCTGCGGCGCCCCTCTGAGTTGTGGCTACGACCTCGTCGCCTGTCAAACGTTCGTGCCCATGGCCGGTCGCCGTCTTGAGCAACCCACCGATGCGTTGCGCCTCAGCCGCAAAGAAGGCCTGGTTCCGCCGCAGCGTATCTTCGGCCTGCTTCAGCTCCTCGATATCGGTACTCGTTCCGTACCACTTGACGATGTTTCCCTGCTCATCGCGAAGCGGCACCGTGCGGATCAGGAACCAGCGGTATTGCCCGTCAGCGCGGCGCAAACGCATTTCATCTTCGTACGGCTCCCCAGCCGTCATCGCTGCGTGCCATTTCTCCAAGATCCTTGGAGTGTCGTCGGGATGAATCGCGCTCGTTGGCGCTTCAATATATTCCTCCATGGAGACGCCTGCATAGTTCAACCAACGCTGGTTCAGGAAATCGACGGTGCCGTCAGGCAGAACGCTCCAGGCCATCGCCGGAATTGTGTCGATGACAAGGCGAAGGCGGTCCTCGCTCTTGCGAAGTGCATCTTCGCTGCGCTTCGCTTCGATCGCCACGCGCGCCAGCTGCACCGCCATGTCGATCAGTTGAATATGCTGCGGGGACGGCAGACGCGGTTTGCTGTAATACATAGCAAAGGTTCCCAGAACCGCGTTATCGTCCGATAAAATCGGCGTGGACCAGATCGCGCGCAGGCCGTTGCGGACCGCGATGTGGCCGGCGTCTTTCCAGAGCGGGTCGTTTCTAGTGTCTTGCGTATAAACCGGCTCGCGGCGAAAAGCGGCGGTACCGCACGAACCCATGTTGGGCTCAATTCGCAGGAACGGTCCGATGTTCCGCTTGTAGTCTTCCGGAATGTTCGGGGCTGCGACAAAATGGAGCCTCTGCCCATCGGAATCCGTCAGTAACACGGCACAGCGCATGTCTCGAGTCTGATCCTCGATCAGCTGGACCAGCGTCTCGAAGATTTCGGCAAGTGAGGCCCTATTCGCAACACGTTCGAGGACCCGGCGCTGGCATTCCAGAAGCTCAGACCAGGCCTGTGGCTCGATGGAATTTTGCGTCACTTGCGAGTTCCTGGTCGAGCGTCGATCCCGTTGCGCGCGAGCAGCAGCGCGCCCACCGCCTTGGTCCGACGTGCGGCATCAAGATCGCCCGCATAGGCCGCGACGATCGATCCCATCATCAGGATCTGCCACTGCTTCGCGAATTCTTCGCGATCGGGCACTTGCGCTTCCACGGCTAAGCCCCTTATGAACAACCGAATGGTATCGATGTGCCGCTGCGATGCCTTCCGAAGCGGATGCCCGCTTTCCGCATGCTCAAGAAGCACCTTGATGAACGAACAGGCCTCGAAATCCGGGCGGCGAAACCACTCGTCGAAGACATCGAAAATCGCGAGTAGCTTCTGCGCCGGCGTTACGGCAGCGCGCTCGATGCCTCCCTGGAGCCAGGATCGGGTCCACAGCTCCTCTCGTCGGCGAAGGAAGGCAAGAACAAGCTCGTTCTTGGACGGGTAGTACTTGTACAGCGTTCTCTTCGCGACGCCGGCCCGTGCCGCGAGCGTGTCAACGCCAACCGCACGAATACCGTACTGGGAAAACAGCTCGTAGGCAGCCCAGTCTATTTGCTCTCGCGCATTGGCAGGCTTGCGGCTCGACTGACGTACGCTCATGGCCCGTAGACAGATCTGTCTACTAGTAGTTCAAGTTCCTACTCGTCGAGGCCAAGATCACCATACCGGGGGTGTGATTACCGGCAGTAGAGGCGCAATCCCTCCGCCTGCATGGGACACTACGTGGGCGAATTGGGAACGTAACGTATGCACTTGATTTATAACGTGCTACGGTGGACCTCGTCTGAGCCAGCGGAACTCGCGCCACCGCCGGGCCCGGGCCAAGGGAACCTGAGCCGCCGATAGGCGTGGTCGGCTCCTGCCTCGCAGTGGCGGCCGGCACCCCGCCCGCGACGTAAACGTCGATGACGCCCTTTTATCCGCGAGCCTGTGTGCCGCCGGAATCGGCGAGTTCGATTTCGTTTTCCTGGCACCACGCACGCAGCGCTGTGCTCGTTTCGGCTTGCTCGAACTCGTACCACTGCTGGAGTACACCTCGATCGGCGAGAAGGATCTTCAGGCGGCTGTAGGCACCCTTGCGCCTGAAGAACGCGCTGACCTCCTCGGCATCTGCCGGCAGTCGCTCCCGTACGAACTGCTCGACGAGCCGAAGGCCGAGGTCCAATTCGTTCTTACCTGGAACGGCCAAGTACCTGTCGGACTCTTCGAGGTCATCCGGGAGTTCCTCCTCGAGTTCCAGCTCATCCGACACGAGATAGATTTTCCCGGTTATCAGATCGACATATGCTCGATTGTCGAAGGGGCCGGCGACGCTGACGAACTCGAATGCGTCCATCAAGTCGGAGAATTTGACGGCGACAGTCACGGTTCGCCCCCGGTTTGATGCATGCGACCTGGAAGGCGATCCGGATGATACGGCCGCTGGCGCGGGTGCACAGCTTGTGGAATTCTGCGTCCGCGAAGACCAGCTCGAGCCGCTGCCGGACGCGCCGCCCGGTTTCCGGGTACTTCATAGTGACCTTGGCGACGGCGTCGAGCAGCTCGGGCGCCTCGATCCACGCAGGTCGAGAACAACGGCGATCGCTGCAATCCACGGCCCGGCCACGAATCATGGCGTGACCGGGAGCAGCAGCTTTACGGCTGGAAAGTAGGTCGTGTAGCGTCGTGCGTCGCGCGTCAGTATCGCTACCCCCGCGACAGCGGCGTGCGCACCAATCAAGAAGTCGGCCAGAACATTCGACCTGGGGCCGCCGACCTTGCGATAAGTAAGGAACGCCCTTCCCGCGAGAAACAAGGCTGGCCGAGGAATCTCGAGCAGCTTCAAACCCAGGCGCATGACGGCGTCATCGAGCTCCTCCAGGCGCTCGAACGCCAAGGAAAGCTCCGCGTAGACGATCGCATTGATGCCCAACTCATGGATCTTGGAATGCGCGCGCAGCTGCGCGACGGACCATTCGGCCCACTGCGGGTCATCTTCCAGAACGTCGATGAGGACGTTGGTGTCAATCAGGATCATCCGTCATCGCGCAGCAGGCGCATCAGGTCCTCGGTCCGCCACTTGACCGTGGCGCCGCCCCTTGCGGATTCAAACCGATCCTTCGCGGGTCGCGATGCTGCCCTCTTCACAGGAACCAGCACCACCTGTCCCTCATCGTCGACCGCGAAGTCCACGGCGCTGCCGGGCCGCAGCCCTAACGCATCACGAATGTGCTTGGGTATGGTCACCTGTCCTTTGCTCGTGATCGTGGTCGCCATGGCTCGCCCCGCGGTATTACCGATTTATGAATGGTAACACCGCGTCACGAGACTCCAAAGGAGTCGTTCCAGCTAAGCGAAGGAGTCATCCCGGCATTTGCGGCGACTGATGCACGCGCGCCCCGCCCCGATGTGAAGAATGAGTCCTTCGCCATCGAAGTGGTCGCCGTCGCTCGAGACCTGAACCTCGCGCGCGGAAAGAAGGTGCTTTGCCACATCCGCTCCGATCCGCCAGCGGATCCGCCACAAATTCTTGCGTCGGAGCGCACCGCGGCGAAATCGAGTTGCACCTTCGGGACTTTACGAACGTCCGATTTTCTCTGCAACTTCAGGGACTTGTTGCACTCAAGCGCAGGGGAGTGCAGGAACGGGGGAGATGGTACTGGTGGAGACGAGGGAGTCAATGGGCAGCGTCCGCCGCCGGTCTATAGGTTCTTGTGCCACAACCCCCGGTCGTCCCCCGCGCTCAGCCGCAGTTCCCTATGTCATTGGGTGCGCACCCACGACACGGCGGCACTGGTTTGCGACTCGTCGAACGTGAGCTGCAGTTCTGGTCCCCCGCCGACGGCTGGAATGCGATAGAACGAGTAGCCCCAGATTGGTGACCCCGCGCAAACTCGGTCCGACCACAGAAGAAGCTGCGCACTCGCCCCGGGTTTGCACCAATCGGGGTGACCAAGACTACTCGCAAGGGTCGTGCGTGAAATGCCCATGAGTTGCGTGGCGTCCCTTTGGGCGCACGGCGAGATGAGGGTCGATTGCACTCTCGGCGGAAGTGATCGCAGGCACGATGCGAACTCCGAAAGCAAAGCCTGCTGGCGCGAGTTCAGGGTCCGATCAGGGCTGGCTGGCCCGACTTGCCCAATCACACGCGGAACCACGAGTCGAGCCCGAGCTGTTTCAGACCTTCATTAAGGTCGAATAGGTCCCGGCCCTGGCGTCGCTGCAACAGGGCTCGCAGCTTCGTTCCGAAAAGCTCTTCGGGCTCGAACGAAACGATTCCCGCCCTCGCCTCGTGCCAACCGTTGACGAGCTCGAAGGGGTAGGTCTTCAGGCCGAGCAGGTTCGCGTGCTCACGCGTGTTGACCTCGACCTTCACATTCAGGGTCGTGTCAGGGGCGACCTCCGGCGCGAAGCGGAACGTAAGGTGCGTCGAGTGCCCTGCTCGATCACGATTGCAATCGCCCAGCCACGCCAGCGCCTCGCGTACGGCATCGATCGTCGGACCGATCCGCTCAGGCCGCACCTGCACCAGGTCGATGTCCTCGGAATAGCGCAGCGGTTGGCGGAAGAGCAGCTTGTGGATCGCCGTGCCACCCCGAACAGCGATCCTTCCTTTCAGCTTTGGCGCCGTGAAAAGATCGCAGAGAGCACGGCAGATAATCAGATCCTGTTCGACCTGGCTGAGGTCCGGCCATGGCGCTTTCGCGCTCCATTCCTGGAGATACGCGCGCGGAATCAAGCCTCGACCTCGACCCGCTCATTTAGTAGCAACATCCACTTGGAATTCCTTTCCGGCGAAGTAGCGAGTGAGGCCACCAGAGGCTTGGCGGCAGGATCCAGCGGCTTCAATGATTTCGCTTCACGGGCGAATGGCTCCAGCGCCTTTGCCTGGCGCGGGTGTCGGCCGAGCTCGAGGAGATAGCCCAGCCGTCGAACGGACGAGTTCTCATAGACGTCGGCGAGCTTGGCCAGCTTGCGCGGGTCCGCCTTGCCACCCAAGTCCTTGACGATCTGTGCCACGCCGTTGATGCCTGCCGCGCGGTGCAGATATCGCGCGCAATCCAGAAGGGTCAGCTCGACGACCGCAACTTTTGCGAATCCCGCCTCGCTCTTCATTTGCACAAGGTATTCGGGTCGATTGGCTTTGGCGAAGGAATGCGGCGCCTGGTATACGAACTGCAAGCGGTGTCGACCGATCTCGAAGCCGCGCAACTGCTTGGGAACGACGATCTGGAAGACCATTGCCGCCTGGTGCGTCGAACCGTGGAACGCCGCCGCGCGAAGCAGCGAAATTCGGTAGTCGATCCGTTGATGCTTCATCAGCGGATCGATCCAGCGCACGGGATCAGGCGCTCCGAGCGTCCGGTCCTCGGGTCGAAGAATCAGGTAGAAGCCGTGCCGGGGATTCGCTAGGCGCCCTTTACTGATGAGCCGGCTAATCGCGGCAGCGAGGTTCTGCGGCGTCAGAGCGAGCGCGTCCAGGGCCTCCTGTCGCGAGAAGTAGGCGCGCCCGCGGGCGAGCTGTTGGTCCAGGTATTCGTTGAGGTAGGGCACACCCCAATCGTATGCGAAACATGACAAAAATGCAAATGTTTTGCGTATGATTGGGGACCACCTACCGTAGTGACCTGTAGTGACCTCGGGCGTCGAGATTGGATTGCCGAGCGAGCCGTAGCGCTTCAGTCCAGCGGATCTGCTTCACCTGGCCGGTGGACGGCCAACTCCCGCAGCCTCCTGACAATCGCGCCCATCTCTCCTTTCGCCGAGGCCCGTGGCGTTTCCGCCGATCGTGACGGCACACTCGGCGGTGCTTCGAAGACCGCTCGCGCACCTGGATTCGCGCTGAACCTCCGTCGCCTGTACTTGCGCGCCCGATAGACCGCCTGCTCGACCGTGTGCACGGAGGTCTTGGAAAAGCCAGCCATGCGCACCGCCTCAGTGGTGATGACGTATGGCAGGCGCGAAGAGCGCTTGCTCGAACTTCCCAAGGTGCCCGGACGTAGCCGTGCAATCTCTGCCCGTCGATGCGATATATCGAGGGATCGTAGAAGCTGTGAAGCTGTTGCCATTGGCGCGTTAATGGCATCACCAACACCACTCTTTCTAAAAGTCGGTCTTATCGCTTTCTTGCTCGCCGTCAAAGCGCAATTTCAGCACATTGACGCATTCCAAGAGTCGACTAGACGAGTATTCGGAGCGATGTTATGGACGACCGGCAGCTACCTTTCCACGTAAAATAACCGAACCGTCGCGCTACTTGACAAGACCGTACTGGAGAATCCTGCAAACAAAGCTCAATTTGAAAAGCCCTTCCGTCCTTTAAGGACTTCTTGGAAATGAGTATGGAGCAACTGCGTCACTGGGTTTCGACCTATCAACGCCGGGGGCGTCGCCCTTGTTGTCCCGCTTGGATCACGCCCCGTTGAAACTGTACGCGATGGGCTGCGCGTTCTGGATGCGGGAGCCGGGAGCGGATGATGAATGAATGGCCACCCTACGTCGGCGTGGTAACTGGCATCGTCGGGATGATCACGGGTGTAACAGGCGCTTGCCTCGGGTATCTCGGTTATCGACGATCAGGTCGAGTGAAAGCGCTCGATCTTCGGCTTGAACTTCGCAAAGCGGAAACCGCAACGCGGGCAGCCCTCGAACAGCTTCCGGCGCTCATCAATCGAGCGCAAGCGTCAAGGACTTCCGCTCACGTCTCGGGCGGTAGCTTTGGATCAAGCAATCAAGCTGCATGGGTACAGGAGTGCGAAAAGGTTCGGGCGGACGTTGACGGCTTGTTGAAAGAGCTACCCGCTACAGGTGACGACTACCGGACTCTATCGCCGGAAGAACTGGAGTCGAGGCTCGTCGCAATCGATGTGCTGCAGGCCAAAGCTTCGCGCATACGCGATAAGTGCCACGGTACGATAGTTGCTGATGAGAAGTGGCGCGAGAGCCTACAGGCCACGCAGTACCGATAGTGTGAACAGCAGCGCACCTGATCCTTCTTTGCACGGATTGCTCCAACCGCGTGGCATCAACCGACGACGCTGCGCGAAGGGCAGCATGCTGCTGATAACCGACTTCAGTCGGTTGATCGTTGCCGGTTTGCGTCTGCCGAATGTACGCGGGCGCTTCTCGCCCGTTAGGGGATCCTTCCCCACGACTTTGGTCACGGGGGTTGCTACGAGGCAATCCAGCACATCGGCAACGGCGTCCGCATCGATTTCGATGAGGCCGCGCTCGCCCGGTTCGCGGACCCAGAACGCGACCGAGTAGGTGCGCGTAGTGTCGCGACCAGCAAAGTTTGCCATGTAGACGTCTGCGAGAGTCCGCAGCGTCAGGTTTGCGCGGTTCGGTGCGAGCGGGAAGTCCCGCACCACGCCCGCCGGCGTCTCTGCTTCGCTCACGTTTTCGGCTCCGAACAAGCGATGGTCTAGACCATCGCATTTCAGAAACCACGAAATGCCCAGACCTTCGCATTCGTGGACCCTGTTCGGCGCCGAGAAAGCGCTGCTACATCAAGGACTTTGGTGGAGACGAAGTCCTGTCAAGGCCGCGCGGAGTCTGGCTCTGCGAGAAAACCCCTTCCGGGATCCGCCAGTCGGCCCATCAGGGCCCCAGCAAGCTCTCGGCGGGAATCTGAAGTTGTTTGTGTAGACGGCGCACCATAGCCATTGTCAGCGGCCGCCGGCCCGCCAGCACCTCATAGACCCGATTCAGCCTCCCGATCATCGGCTCCAGGTCCCGCGGCGTGAGCCCCTGCTGCTCCATTCGGAATTTGATCGCTTCGATCGGGTCGGGCGCCTCGATCGGAAAGTGCTCGCGCTCGTACGCCTCGATGAGCGTCACGAGCACATCGAACCGGTCACCCTGCGGCGTACCAGGTTCCGGCTCGTGATCGAACATCGGCGAGACTTCGGCCAGGGCAGCGCGATAGTCGGCCTTGGTACGGATCGGTCGAATCTGCATCAAAGCATCTCCACGGTATCCGCATCGACTCGGTCATACTCACCATGCGTGCCAATGAATTTCACGTACACGGCTCCGAATCGATACGCAACGGCAACGACCAATCGGTAATCGTTGCCCTTGATGTTGAACACCACGCGTCGGCTCTTAAGCACGCTCGCTGTCGTGAACTGCGCTGTGATATCGCTCGGCCGCTTCCATCGGGCCGCACCCACGGCCTTCACCCACGCACGTAGTGGCTGTTCCGCCTCCGCGCGCCTTTCCCAAAACGCACGCAGATGACTGACAGCGATGACGCGCACACTTGAATATTAGTCCCATTTTGGGACTTGCGTCAAGGGCGTGTGAACGTCGGGTTTGGCGGGCCCTCGGCACTGTCGAGAGATCATCTTCTGAACTGGCAAGTCGCCGCGGGCGACGAAATCGAAACCATCGTCGACCTTGATTCGCCAGACGAGTATCGCCGAGGAATTGCGCGCCTTGAACGCGGCAATGCGCGCCTGCACCTCGGGCGAGGCGCCCTCCAGCGCGTTCAGCGCGGCGTACGCCTGCCCGGTGACAGCCGGGAAATCCCGGTAGCTGATGCCGGCCTCGAGCCGCGCCTCGAAGGTGGTCAGTGCCTTGATCGCGTCACCCTTTTGCGTCTGCGCCTGGGCGCAGCTCAAGATGCCGCTACCGATGATCGCGAAGGCCAATGCTGAACAGACAGGGAGTCTCCGCATTTCGCTTCCTCCTGCGCGCTGATGCTATTGCGTTATGTGGGGTGCCGAGCCTGGCGCTGTCGGCCTGGACTTTTGGCCGGGCAGCAGCGCCGCTTCCTCGTGGGCGGCGGGTGTTGGCGCACCCGTTTGGCCCGCTCTGCCAGCATCCCGCCGGCGCGCTCGATCAAATCATCGAAAGAAACCAATCAGCACGGCCGCCCCGATCGCCGCGATCAGAAGCCAGGCGAACACCGGCCGCGTGCGCTCTGCCGGCGCGGTCGTCGTATAGCTCAGCCCGGTACCGGGCAGGCCGACCGTCTCGCGCACCTTGCCGTGCCCGAGCGTGACGTGCGCACCCCGTACGCCGACGCTTGTCGAGACGCCCGACTTGCTCAGGTTCAGCGTGATGCCGGGGGCGATCCGGATGCGCCGGAAGAAACGCAGGCCCATATCCTTCCCTCAGGCCAGCACTGCCAGGCGCTTGGCGGGCAGCGGCTTCACAGTGGCGGCTGCCTCGTCTTGCTGAGCTTCCCACAGCGTCAAGGCCTCTTGCATTCGCAGCCAGCTCTCGGGCGTGGTGCGCAGCAGCGTCGCCAAGCGCAGAGCCATGACGGGCGTCAGGGGGCGCTTTTCGTGTACCAGTTCGCTCACCGTCAGGCGGCTCACGTCCAGCAGATCCGCCAGCTCGGTCTGCGTCATGCCGAGCGCCGGCAGCACGTCCTCGCGCAGGATTGCGCCGGGGTGGGTCGGCCGGCGCGCCGGGTTCCGCAGGGTCTTCATCAGTGGTAGTCCTCCAGATCAACGTCGCACGCATCGGGTCCATCGAAGGCGAACGTAATGCGCCAGTTTCCGGACACCTTCACCGCGTAGCGCCCCTTGGCGTCCCCCTTCAGGCGGTGGAACACGTAGCCGGGCAGGCGCATGTCCTCGGGCCTGGTGGCCGAATCCAGTCGGTCCAGCATCCGCTCGAGGCGCGGGGCGTGCTGCGCAGGGATCGCGCGAAGGTCACTTTGGGAGAAGAACATCCTTAGTCCGCGGTGGCGAAAGTTCTTGATCACGGTAGGCCTGTAATCTACCGTATTACACCACGGCGTGTCAAGCGGCTGTTATCTGTCAGATTACATTGCTATCCGGTCGATTACAGGGCGAAGAAGCGCCATTTTCGAGTATCTGCCTCCCGGCATCGGCACCCGTTTGTGCCGAGCGAAAAGCCGGACAAATGCTTGCGGATTTTCGATCGGAGTGCCGCCGGCCACCCGCCGACAGCTCGGCCGCTTGCTCGGGATTCTCACGCTCGAATTGCTCGAAAACCTCGCGCAGCAGGTCCCCCGCCGCGTCCAGGAACCGCGAAAGGTCACTTCCTCACTCGGGTGGATCGGTTTTCCCCTCGAGGTCGTCGTATCTCCAGGGTTGCGCCGACGAATCACGTCGCGCGTTCGCCCCGGCGGACACCTTGTCCACACGCGAGCTGGTCGCGATCCGCAGTGACCTGGCCAGCGCCATTTGCAGCCTCACGGCGCGCTCGTAAACGCCGAGCGACGGATTGATCGCGTCACCATGAACAACGCCAAGCCGCAGCGATTGCTCGGCCTCGCGAAGCCGCGCCGTGACCTCAACGAAACTGCGCAGCAAGTGCGAATCGACCCGCCGGAAGTGCTCAGCCGGCAGGCTCTCGACCACCGTGCGCCAGATGGCCGCTTGCGCCTCGGTCAGATCGTCCGGTGGCCGCAGCCGCGGCACCCGCAGCGCAACGACCGAAAGTGCCGCTGCCGATTTTCTTGGCATGGGTAATCCCCTTTTCGAGTGCCCGAAGCGAAGGTGAGGAGCGATCGCGGTTTCCAGATCGTCGCGCTCAGCTCTTTTGACCCCTATACCCCTGAGTACGTGACTTTGCACAAAGTGCTGCACAAAGCCGCGCAAAGTGCGTTGCGCACACCATCCATTCCCCTATGTAATAGGGGATGGTGTGTGCAGTGTGTGCAGCGTGCAATTCAGGCATCCTGCGCAGCGACCTCGACCAGCCCGCGCCTGACGCCGCGGTTCGCGTACCGGCCGACCTCGCCGAAGGATTTACCATCCCATTACCCCTTGGTAAGCAGCCCGAAAGCCCGAAAAGCCCGATTCGGGCCAGTTCGGGCATAGCGGGAAGCCCGAAAAGCCCGAGAGTCCTTTAGGACTCGGGCATTCGGGCCTAGCCCCGGCCGGGCTGCGACTTTGACTCATCCGCTCAGCCACAACCAATCGTTAACGCCGGCGACATGCCCGGAGGCCTTAAGGCTCGAGACCGCTTCGGAGAATCGGGTCGATCGCTTGTTCGATGCGATGTGGCCGGCGGCACAATCGAACTCGGCGCGGGCCTGATCCACGGTCACGCCCTTGGCGTCTTTCCTGAAGTCCACGCCCTGCGGATGCCTACCGTGCAGATTGATTGCGGCTTCGATCGCCTGCAGCGCTAGCACTTGGTTCGCACCTTTCGGCCTTGGGCGTTTAGCCGGTGTCGGGCTGGACTGGATGGGGCTGACTACGAGCGACGTGACCGTGTCGCCGTCTTCATCGGTGCCGAGCTCGACCTGGTGAAAGGTGAACGTCATCGGGGCGATTTCGCCCCCGTCCTTGGCCTTGACGTTGGTCAGCGTAATGATCTTGTCCTCGCGCTTGAGCTGAAAGCTGAAATCCGCGTTGCCGCGGATCTGGTACGCGCCACGCTCTCGACTCTTGTCGGTGTGGCCGACGTGATGGACGAAAAAGATACCGCAGTCGGGCCCGGCCGCCAGGCGGGCGTTATGAAACACGCGGGCCGCGTCTGAGTTGGATTGCTCGTCAGCGTCGCCCAGATTCGTGCTGTAGGTGTCGACGAGCACCAAGCCGACCGTACAGCCGAGCGCGGCTTGGGCTTCGGCGATCGCATCAGCGAGCTCGGCGGGTCCGGAATTCAGGTCGACTGCGCTGGGACAAACGTATAGCTTGACCGTCTTCGGGTCGATGCCCTTGGCCGATGCCCAGGCGCGTAGGCGTCTGGCGTAGCCGCCCTGGCCTTCGCCGAGCACGACGAGGACACCGCACCCGTTTACGCGGCGCCCGTGCCAATCGCGCCCGAGGCCGACGTGCGCCGCGACGTCCGTTGCGAGGAAGCTCTTTAGCGTTCCGGCGTCACCGAACGTCACTGTGATGCACCCGGGCGCGGCTACACCCTTGAGCGTATACGGCGAGCTCAGAGGCGAGTGGCAAGCGTCCGAAAACGAGTATCCGCGCGGGGCCCGCTGTGTCGCGCCCGCGCCCGCGGCCGCCTTGATCGTGCGGTCCTGCTTTGCGTCGATTTCCTCACGCACATAGGACGGCTCGGGCCCGGGATCGCGACCGGCGCCGAGCACCTGAGCCAAGTCGACCGGCTGCTCGAGGTCGATTCCGTTGATCTGCTCCGCGGCATTCGCCTCCGCGGCGTCAAGTCGAGCGACGAGCGGATCGCGCGGTTCGGGAACGCCGCTCATGACGCCTCGCTCAATCCGCAGGCCTGGCGCGCGCGGCGGATTAGGTTGGCCGACTGCATGAGCCGGGTACGCCGCTCGGGCGTGAGCTGCTCGGGCGTCTTCGCGCAGACCAGGATCAGCAGCGCAGCGCGCTTCACCTCGCGGTCGATCAGGCGCAATGCGTCGATCGCGGAAAACGCCAGGCGCTCACGCGGCCGGCGCATTGCATCGCTGAGGCCGTTGCTCGGCGGGAACAGGTTCGGCAGTTCGAGGCCGATCGCGGCCAAGATCGCGCCGACCTCGCAGCCGCCGAAGTCGAAAAGCAGCACGCGCCCGTCGTCCAGTTCGCGGACCGCCAGCGAGGCCGCCGACTTGCTCTTGTGCGCCGGGCAGCAGGCGACCCAGCGGCCACGGCCAGTCTTGCGCACGCGCTCCAGGCGAGACAGCAGCACTTCGACTGACACGGGTCAGGCTGCTTCGCGGACCGCGTCCAGCGCCTCCTGGCGGCCGATCTTGAGCAGTTCCCGCGTGAACTTGGGCTCGACCGCGAACCAGGCGCCGCGCATCAGCACCAATGCGCCGACCTTGATCAGTCGTTCGCGGTGCCGGCGCAGCGTCCAGCGCAGGCTCGAGTCGCTGCGGAACAGCTTTCTGTTGGTGGCTAGCCAGGTATCGGGGCCATCCCCGAAAATCTGCGTAACGCGTTGATCGTCCATTTCCGTCCTCGATCGGCACCGCTTCCCGGCGGTGGTCGCCGCGCAATTGCGTCGATGGACGGACTTTGGTGGAATCAAGTTGCGTGTGCTAAGAACACGCAAAATTTAGTGCTGCTCGGCTTCTCGCAGGGTTCGGCTGACCCAGGACTCAGATTTCCCCACTTCGCCGGCGATGAGTTTGTTGGCCCAACCCCGAGCTTTCAGATCACGCGCCTTGACCTTGCGACGCTCTACATCGGGATGGGTTGTCTCGGCCTTCTTTTTGCCTCCCTTGGACCTTGGGTTGTGGAACGCCGCGGCAAGCTGACAGCGCAGCAGCGCCGCGCGCAGTCGTTCGATCAGCTCTGACTGCTCTGGCGCCGCCTCAAGCGCGACGGTTTGACCGATGGCCTCTGCCAGCGCCTTGGTGTGTGGGTCGAGGGCGCCTACGAGGCACATCGTGGCGCACAGGTGCAGGTCATCGCCAAGGGATGCGCTTTGCAGGCGCTCGTGCAGCGCGGCTCGGTCCCGTGGCGAGAGTGGCCGCATCTTCACGTGCGGCGGTGGCGCTGGCAGCATCTTCACGTGGGCGTAGAGGTTCACCAAGCGGTTGGGCGGCAGCAGCTTGAACAGTTCAAATCGGATGCGCCGCGCCAGTTGCCCGCGGGCCAGCCCCGTCCGGAGGTGCA
>WNFP01002052.1_pt1 | contig 15943 bp, 13 predicted proteins | sample 5400201 | NCBI WGS metagenome assembly WNFP01 (sample SAMN13153355, study PRJNA577476) | soil metagenome | isolation source: 115 cm saprolite under Madrone tree | place: USA:California | collected 2016-06-14
CGACGATCCTGCTCGCCGACGAGCCCACTGGAAACCTCGATCCCTCGCTGACCGACAGCACCCTGCAGCTCCTCTTCGACGCGAACGCGCGGGGCACGACGGTGGTGGTGGCCACGCACGACCGCGGCCTCCTGCAGCGCTGGCACCGGCGCACCGTCGGGCTGGAGCGCGGGAAACTGGTGTTCGACGCATGATCGCCCACGTCGTCTTCCGGCTCTGGCGGCGTGCAGCGTCGAATCTGTGGCGGTCTCCGCTCCTTTCGCTCGTCTCCGTGCTCACCATCGGCTTCGCGCTCTTCATCGGCACGGCGTTCGTGCTCGGCCTGTTCACCGCCCGGACGCTGCTCGATTCCTGGGGCGCCGACGCCACCCTGACGCTCTATCTCGATCCCGCGACGACCGACTCGCAGGCACGCTCCGTCTACCAACAGGTCAGCGCGCGGGGCGACGTGGATGTGCAGTACGTGGATCCGGGAACAGCGCTGCAGCGGCTGCGGGCCGACCTCGGCGAGATGGGGAGCGCGCTGGAGGGGCTCTCGAAGAATCCGCTTCCGCCCTCTCTCGAGATCCGCCCGCGGCAGTCCCTGGCGGGTCCGGCGGTCCGCGTGCTCGCCGCCGAGCTGGGCCAGCTCCCCAACGTCCGCGACGTCGAGTACGGCCGGGTGTGGGTCGACAAGCTGGAAGCGCTGAGCGGCGGCATGCGCTTGTTCGGCGCGGGCGCCCTGCTGGCGGTGCTGCTGGCGGCGCTGCTGGTGGTCGCGAACACCATCCGCCTGGCGGTGTACGCCCGGCGCGACGAGATCGAAATCATGAAGCTGGTCGGCGCCACCGACGCGTACGTGCGGGCTCCGTTCCTGATGGAAGGGGCGCTCCAGGGGCTCTTGGGCGCCTCGGTGGCGGTCGGTTCGATCTTTGCGGTCCAGCATTGGCTCCTGCCCCGGGCGGAGCAGGCCTTCGCCTTCGCCGCCGGAGTCGCCCCGCCCCAGATGCTGCCGGAGCACGCCGCGGGGCTCCTCGCCTTCGGCGCCTTCGTCGGCCTGCTGGGAAGCTGGATCTCCGTCGGGCGGTTCCTCAAGGCATGATCGCCGTCCTGGCCGCCGTCGCGCTCGCGCAGTCGCTGCCCGAGGTGCAGCAGCGGCTCGCGGAAGAACGGGCGGCGGCGCAAAAGCTGGCCGCGCGCGAAGGGACGGTGCTGGGGCGCCTCGCCGACCTGGAGCGCCAGATCGAGGTGGAGACCCGCGCCCTGCGGGCGGCGGAGGCCAGGTTGCGGTCGGCGGGCGAGCGGCTGGCGGCGGCCGAGGAGAATGCCCGCAAGGCGCAGGACCAGCTCGATCGCGCGGCCGAGGGCATGCGGCCGCGGTTGCTGGCGCGCTACAAAGCGGGCCGGGAGGGCTACGTCCGCATCCTGCTGGGCGCCAGCAACATCACCGACCTGCTGCGCAGGAGCCGTCTGCTGAACGCCTTGCTGAGAGCGGATCTCGAATCCCTCACCGTCCTGCGCGATCACTCGCGGGCGGCGAAGGCGGCCCGCAAGGAGGTCGCCGTTGCCCTGGGCGAGGAGGACCTGAGCGTCAAGGCGGAAGCCGAACGGCGCGCGGCGCTGCAGCGCAGGGTCGACGAACAAAAGATATTGCTCTCCTCCATCCAGGGCGAGAGAGGGCTGCACGATCAGACGGTGCACGAGCTGGAGGAAGCGGAGAAGGAGCTCGCCAGCAAGCTGGCGGAGATCGGCTCGAGGGATCCGGGCGTGCCGCGCAAGGGCTCCATCCGGCGATCTCGGGGCAAGCTGCCGTTCCCGGTGGAGCAGGGCCGGATCGAGGTCCGCTTCGGCCGCGCCATCGACCCCCGCTTCGGCACCGTCACGCTGCAGACCGGCATCGACGTGCGCGCTCCGCTGGGAGCGCCGGTCCGGGCGGTCTGGAGCGGGAAGGTGGCGCATGCCGGGTGGTTCCGGGGATTCGGCAACCTCCTCATCGTCGATCACGGCAGCGGCATGTTCTCGCTGATGGCCCACCTCGACCAGCTGCACAAGGCGCTCGGGGAGCCGGTCAAGGCCGGCGAGCAGGTGGGCACGGTCGGCGAGACGGGCTCGCTGAAAGGCCCGTATCTCTATTTCGAGCTGCGGGACGGCCAGCGGCCGCTAGATCCTGAGCGGTGGCTGAGGCGCAGCCGGAGGGTCCCAGCCCTCCTCGCGGGCGCGAAAGGAGCGGCGGCGCAATGAAGAAGTTTCTCCTGCTCTGCGCATGCGCCACGTTGGGCGGCTTTCTCGCCGTCCGCGTGGCCCAGGCGGCGCGCGACCCGGCGGGCCCCTACCGCAAGCTGGACGTGTTCAGCCACGTGCTCTCGCTGATCGAGAACAACTACGTCGAGCCCATCGACGAGACCCGCCTGCTCTACGGCGCGGTCGACGGGATGGTCCGCACCCTCGACCCGCACTCCAGCTTCATGGATCCCCGCGCGTACGCGGCCTTGAAAGAGGAGACGGAGGGCGAGTACGGAGGAGTGGGCCTGGAGCTGGCGACGCGCGGAGAGGACGTGGTGGTGGTGGCCCCCATCGACGACACTCCGGCGGCGCGCGCCGGGTTCGAGCCCGGGGACCGGCTGCTGGAGATCGACGGCCGGGCGGTGCACGGCTGGCGGGAGACGGACGCGGTCCGTGCCCTGACCGGAGCGCCGGGGACGAAAGTGACGATCAAGGCGCAGCGCGCGGCGTGGAGCGAGCCGCGATCGTTCACCCTGGTGCGCGACGTCATCCGCATCGTCTCGGTGGAGGAGAGGCTCTTCGACCACAAGCTGGCGTACGTGAAGATCAAGAGCTTCCAGGACCGCACCGACGTCTACCTGCGCAAGGCGCTGGAGTCGCTGCGCGCGCAGGCGGGGGGACATCTCGGCGGGCTGGTCCTCGACCTGCGGCACAATCCGGGCGGCCTGCTCGACCAGGCGGTGAAAGTCTCGGACCGGTTCATGGATGCGGGAGTCATCGTCACCACCAAGGGCCGCGGCGGGAAGCACGTGGAGGTGGAGAAGGCGCGGGGCAAGGGGACCGAGCCGAAGTACCCGATGGTGGTGCTGGTCGACGGCGGGACCGCCAGCGCGAGCGAGATCGTCGCCGGCGCGCTGCAGGACTCCGGGCGCGCGGTAGTGGTCGGGACGCGCACCTTCGGCAAGGGGTCGGTGCAGACCGTCATCGAGCTCGAGGACGGCTCCGGGCTCAAGCTGACGGTGGCGCGCTACTACACGCCCTCGGGCCGCAGCATCCAGGAGCGGGGCATCTCGCCGGACCTCTGGGTGAAGGCGAGCGCCAGCGACGACGACACGACCCGCGAGGACAATCTCCCCGGCCACTTCAAGGGAGAGGATGGCGGGCTGGTCGCGGCCGCCTCGCTGCAGCCGCCGGCCCCCCAACCGCGCTCGCCCGACGACCCCCAGGACGACCCGCAACTGAAGGTCGCGCTGGACACATTGAGGACGTGGACCGTCTTCAAGCGCTCGCTGCCCCAGCCTGCCGTCCGCACCGCCCATCCCTAGAGTTTTGGGGACACCAGACGGAACTTTCGTCGGAGTTGCGTATGGTGTCCCCGAAACTCTGATGTGGAGCCTGCTCGAAGTGGTTTCGCAAGTGGTGACGCGCCGCGCGGCCTGGATGGCCGGCGCGCGGGTCGCCCCCGGGATGCTGGAGGCCCTGGTCGCGGCGGAGTTGGCGCGGCCGGATGCCACCGCGATCCTCGAGGCGCATTACCTCCTGGCGATGCCGGCGCTGCGTGCGCGGCAGCTGCAAGGAAGCTCCGGGGTGGAGCAGCAGGTGTTCGGGACCCCGCTGGAGCTGCGCCGGATGCCCCGGTTGCGGGAGGCGCTCGAGGCGCTCTTCGGTCTCGTTTCGGACGCCGGTCTCTCTTGTTCCGCGTGCCTGGGCGCGCCGACGCCGGAGGAGCTGGTGCAAGGTCGCACGCTGGGGCAGGTCTACGAGCAGTGCCATTTCGGCGGGTTCATGCCGATGCTGTACGCGTATCCGGGCGACCTCGAGGATGCCGTGGAGCGTGCGCCGCTGGCGTTCATCGAGGAACGCCTGGTCGGGCCGCTCGTGCATGAGCTCTCCCACTTCCACGCGGCCGAGCCGCCGGCGCCCGCGAACCTCCACGAAGCGCTCGCGGCCTGGATCGGCTGCGAGGCATGGCCGGCGCAGGTCTGGCCGGGGCGGGACGAGCACGACGCGATCCCCGGTGCGGCCTGGTTCGCGGCGGTGGGCGGTTTCATCACCCGGATGCTGGGGGAACGAGAGGCGCTGCATCTCCAGGCCGGCGCGCTCGATCCGCGCGAGGCGTTCGGAGCGCCCTGCGCCGAGGCGCTCCGCCTCTACGGCTTCCTGCCCTTTCTCGAGTCGGGCGCGCCGCATCTGCTCTCCGACGCTTTCCATCCCGAGCGCTGGTGGAAGCTGCTCGATCTGCATCGGGATGCCGCTCTCGCCCGGGACTTCCACGACCGCCAGGTCCGGCCGCTGCTCGCCGGGGCCCCGGCGCGACAAGCGGACTGGGACGAAGCGCTCGATGGGCTCCACTGGCGCGATCTCCCTGCCTGGCGGGACGCGCCCGGGCCGGTGGATCGGAAGCTGGCGACGCTCGCCGAGCGCGCCCTCTCCGTCCGCACCGGGCGGCGCGGCTCGACCTTCTTCGTCGCCCGGGCCGATCCACCGGGCCCGCTGCGCCTCGACCCGAACGCCTGCGAGCTTTGCGCGCCCTGGCCTGGTCCCGACGCCCTCGGCGCTCCCTGCGTATTTCCCTGGCCGCCCGCACTGTGCGCCGAAGCGCAGCGGAGATAGGGTGCGCTCGTGGCCCGCCTGTTCCTGCTGAATCCGCCGACGGACGAGACGGTGCGGACGCCGTTGCTCTCGTTCCTGTATCTGGCCTCGGCGCTGCGCCGGGCGGGTCACGAGGTAGCGGTGCTGGACGCGAGCGCGCCGTTCGCCCCGAAGGATGCGGAGGCCATCGTCGAGCGGGTCCTGGCCTGGGGCCCGACGCTCATCGGCATCCATTGCAAGACCCTGTATGCCCAGGACGCGTACGCGCTGGCGCGGGCGTTCTCGGGAAAGGGCGTGCCGCTGGTCTGCGGCGGGCCGCACCCGACGGTGGCGCCGCTGGAGCCGATGGCGCACGGCTTCGACTACGCCGTTCGCGGGGAGGGCGAAGAGACGCTGGTCGAGCTCTGCGACGCCTTGGACGGGAAGCGTCGGCTCGACCAGGTCCGGTCGCTCGCCTCACGTTCCGGAGCCAACCCGGCGCGCGGGTTCCTGCTCGATCTGGACGCGCTCGCCTCGCCGCTCGAGTCCCTGGATCTGTTCGACCCGGGCTGGTACGGCGCGCGCTCCACGGTGCCGCCGGCGGGCCTGCTCGCTTCCCGCGGCTGCCCCGCGGCCTGCACGTTCTGCAGCAACAACGTCACGGGCCGCCGCTACCGCTATCGCAGCGCCGCCGCCATCGCCGAGGAGATCGCCGCCGTCAAGGACCGCACCGGCCAGACCGCTTTCTCCTTCTTCGACGACTCCTTTGCCGTGGGCCGCCGCCGGATGTTCGAGCTCTGCGAGGCGCTCGTGCCGCTCCGGGTGCACTGGACCTGCACGGCCCATCCCGCGCACCTCGACCGCGACGTCCTCGAGCGCATGCGAGCGGCCGGTTGCGCCGGCGTGGACATCGGGATGGAGAGCGGCGACCCGGCGATGCTGCTGCGCATCGGCAAGGGCGTGACCGTCGAGCGCGTGCTCGAGGTGCTCGGCCATGCGGCGGAGCTCGGGCTGCATTGCATGGTGAACCTCATGTTCGGGTGGCCCGACGAGACGCTCGAGGAGCTGCGCGCCACCGTGGACTTCATCGAGCGCGCCTCGCCGCTGGCGGCCGCGTTCAACGCGCGCGGGGTGCTGGTGCCGTACCCCGGGACGCGCGTGTACGACGAGAACCACGCCCGCTACGGCTTCACCGAGTGGTGGATCCGCGAGACGCCCTTGCGGTACCGGCCGTTCCCCGCGTCCTGGTCGCTGGCCGAGGTGAAGCGCGCCTACGCCGACGACGCGGCGCTGGAGCGGAACTTCTTCCACCAGACGGCCGCTCACCTGGACCTGATTCGAGCGGGCCTGCGTGGGAAAGCCGATGCCACCTACGCCCGCCTATGCACACCTTCTGCACCAGGGTGGGAGCCGCGCGTCGCCGCTGCCGGCGCTCGGTGACAGGGTGTGGCGCAGTGCATCGCAGTCTGGACGGCCGTTTGACAACCAACCGAGCGTCACGTACAGTGCCGCGCCACTCCGGGCCGATCCCCCGGTAATTGTTCGAGTTTTCGGTGGAGAGTCGATGACCCGGGTGGAGTTGCTCTTCCTCGCGACCTATTTCCTGGTCCTGCTCATCCTCTCCATCTATGGCTCACACCGGTACGTGATGGCGTACCTGTACTACAAGTACAAGGGCAACCTGCCGACGCCCAAGGGCCGTTTCGACCAGCTCCCGCGCGTCACCGTCCAGTTGCCGATCTTCAACGAGATGTACGTCGTCGAGCGCCTGATCGACGCGGTGGCCCGCATCGACTACCCCCGCGACCGGCTGGAGATCCAGGTCCTGGACGACTCGACCGACGAGACGCAGGGGATCGCCCGGGCCCGGGTCGAGCGGCTCCGCGAAGAGGGCGTGGACATCTCCTATCTGCACCGCATCCACCGCGCGGGCTTCAAGGCGGGAGCGTTGCAGGAGGGCCTGAAACGGGCCCGGGGCGAGCTGGTGGCGGTGTTCGACGCCGACTTCGTCCCCTCCCGGGATTTCCTCATGCGATCCGTCCAGTTCTTCACCGACGACCGCATCGGGATGGTGCAGGTCCGCTGGGAGCACCTGAACCGGGAGTACTCGCACCTGACCCAGGCCCAGGCCATCTTCCTCGACGGGCACTTCGTCATCGAGCACACCGCCCGCAACCGCAGCGGCCGCTTCTTCAATTTCAACGGCACCGCGGGCATCTGGCGGCGCGCCACCATCGAGGACGCGGGCGGCTGGCAGCACGACACCCTGACCGAGGACCTGGACCTGAGCTACCGCGCCCAGCTGCGCGGCTGGAAGTTCGTCTACCTCCCGCAGGTCGCTTCCCCGGCCGAAGTGCCGGTGGAGATGAACGCCTTCAAGTCCCAGCAGCACCGCTGGGCGAAGGGGAGCATCCAGACCGCGCGCAAGCTCCTCCCCCAGATCCTGCGCAGCGATCTCTCCCGGGACGTCAAGCTGGAGGCGTTCTTCCACCTGACCGCCAACTTCACGTATCCGCTGATGATCCTGCTCACCGTCCTGATGCCGGTCAGCATGGTGATCCGCTTCAAGCACGGCTGGTACGAGGTGCTGCTGCTCGATCTGCCCTTCTTCTGGACGGCGACCGTGAGCGTGGTGCTCTTCTACGTCGCCAGCCAGCGCGAGATCGGGATGCCCTGGTGGAAGGGCCTGAAGTACCTGCCTTTCATCATGGCGCTGGGCATCGGCATGTGCGTCAACCAGAGCAAGGCCGTGATCGAGGCCATGGTGGGCTACGAGACCGGCTTCACCCGCACGCCCAAGACCGGGATGCTGGGCCGCGAGCGCAGCTGGCTCCAGCGCCGGTATCGCACGCTGGTCACCGCCCAGCCGCTGCTCGAGCTGGCGCTGGGGGCGTACCTGACCAGCGCCATCTGGTTCGCGCTGGACAAGGGCGTGTACTTCTCGCTGCCCTTCCTCCTCCTGTTCCAATGGGGCTTCTTCTACGTGGGCCTGGTCTCGCTGCTGCAGGGACGGATCGGAGCGCTGGTGCGCTTCTTCCGCCGCACGGCCGAGGATCCGGCTCCGGCGCTGGAGTAGCGTGAAGGCGATGTTGCTGTGCGCCGGGTTCGGCACGCGGCTGCGTCCCCTGACCGACGCCGTCCCCAAGCCGCTGATGCCGCTCTGCGGAGTGCCGCTGTTGCGCTACAACTTCGCCCTGCTGAAGAACGCCGGCGTGCGGGAGGTCGTGATCAACACGCACCATCTGGGGAAGGCGATGGAGCGCGGCGCCGTGGACATCGCCAGACAGCTGGGCATCGATCTGCAGATCTCGCGCGAGGAGAAGCAGATCCTCGGCACCGGCGGCGGAGTGCGCCGGGCGCAGAAGTTGCTCGGCGCGGGGACGTTCTTCCTCCTCAACGGCGACATGATCTTCGACGTCGACCTCCTGGCGGCGCTCGCCGCGCATCGCAAGGCCGGCGCCCAAGGCACCATGGTGCTGGCGCCGTATCCGCGCGGGGCCACCTACGCGGCGGTGGAGGTGGATGCGCGGATGAACGTGCGCCGCATCGCCGGCCGCGGGACGCCCGCGGATCCGTCGCTCTCCAAGATGCACTTCACCGGCGTTCACGTCCTCGAGCCCGAGCTGGTGGCCCGGCTGCCCGCGGAGGGCGAGAGCGACATCAACCGCATCGCCTACGTCCGGGCCATCCATGACGGGGCCGTCGTGCACGGCTTCTCGCAGGAGGGCTACTGGGGCGATCTGGGGGCGCCGCGCTCCCTCTTGCGGGCAAATCTGGACGTGCTCGAAAAGAAGGTGCCCCTGGCGCGCTTCCATCCGGATGCCGACCCGTTCCAGGGCTGCGTCGAGCAGGCGCCGGGCGTGTTCGTGCACTCGAGCGCCAAGGTGGAATCGGCGTTGCACGCGCCCGTGCTGATCCAGGCCGGAGCCACCGTCGCCGCGGGAGCCAGCGTGGGACCCGGCGTGGTGATCGGCGCCGCCGCCCGGGTGGACGCCGGAGCGCAGCTGGAGCGCGCCGTGGTCTGGGACGAGACGCACATCGCGGCCGGCGACCGCGTCGTCGATCAGATCGCCGCGCCGCGCATCCGCGTGGACGTCTGATCCTTGGAGGATCGGCGTATCGACGGGGACACCATGGAATGGTGTCCCCTAGACTGTCCCAGGCCGACAGGAGACTCCGGTCCCGCCGATCCCGCAATACCCGCCCGGGTTCTTCGCCAGGTACTGCTGGTGGTAGTCCTCGGCGTAATAGAAGGGAGGCTCGTCGCTGATCTCGGTCGTGATGGCGCCGAATCCCTTCTTCCGCAGCGCCGCCTGGAACGCCTCGCGCGACTCCTGGGCCGCCGCGCGCTGCTCCTGGCTGGTCGGGTAGATCGCGCTGCGGTACTGGGTGCCGGCGTCGTTGCCCTGCCGCATCCCCTGCGTGGGATCGTGGTTCTCCCAGAACACGCGCAGCAGCTCCGTGTACGAGACCTTCTTCGGGTCGTAGACCACGAGCACGACCTCGGCGTGGCCCGTCGCTCCCGAGCAGACTTCCCGGTACGTCGGGTTCTTCGTGTACCCGCCCGCGTACCCGACCGCCGTGGTGTACACGCCGTCCAACTCCCAGAACTTGCGCTCGGCGCCCCAGAAGCAACCCATCCCGAAGATCGCGCGCTCGGACCCCTCGGGGAAGGGCGGTAGGAGCGGCGTGCCCAGCACGGTATGGCGCGGCGGGACCTGCATCGGTTCGGGACGGCCCGGGAGGGCCTCGGCGGCGGTCGGCATGCGGAGGGAGCCCATGCGACGCAATTCTGCGCGGCGACCCCGCTCTCCGCAATCCGCAAACCAGCCTCTCAGGCGCCGGTTTCCAGCACGTCTCCTTCGCGGGTGCCCGTCCGCTGGAGCGTGCCGGCGGGAAGCTCCACCACCATCGCGGCGCGAGAATGGAGGCGGGTGGCGCGCCACGGCTCGAGGGTGGAGATGGCGCGCACCACGCGCAGGTCGCGAGAGAGGAAGGCCGCGTCGATGGCGAAGCGCATGAAGAAGGTATGGATCGCGGCGCACGGCTCGATCAGCAGTGCCTGTCCTTCCTCGAGCCGCCGTCTGCCCAACAGGCCGCGAAGGCGGGCCAGCGGCGTCGCGGCGCGTTCGATGCGATCGGCCAGCACCGCGCCCGTCCGCGCATTGCGCAGGATCACGGCCGTACCAACGAGACCCTCGGCCCCAGGCCTACGGTGATCCGGCCGCTCTTGCTGCTGTAGATCTCGCCGTCCAGCAGCCAGGACAAGGGAGCGCGGCCGGACAGCTCGAGCTTCTCTCCCACCCCCTCCAGCAGCCGATCCCGCCGGGCCGGGAGACCGAAGAGGAGGCGCGGCAGCTCGAACGCGAACTGCCGGGGCCCGGCGGTCAACCCCAGCACCTGGAACGCTCCCGGCTGCTCGGTGGCGCGGCGGAACGGGCGGAGCCCGAGGCCCGCTTCGGCCACCGACGAGCAGACCAGCCCGTAGATCTCGATGGGCGGCCATTCCTCGCCGTCCAGGCGCACCCGCAGGTCCATCGGCGCGTAGAGCTTGCGGGCAAACGGCCCCAGCGTGAGCGAAGACCAGAACGCGCGCGCCAGGAGTCGGGTGCTGGCGAGCGGGCCGGCATTGCCGGTCGCGTAGATCGCTTCGATGAAGCGGACCGGCAGTCCGACCCCGAGCCGGAACCCACAGCGGGCGGCGGTCCTCGTCCCTTCCTGGGTCACCCGCAGCGTGTCGCGCTCCTCGACCCGCAGCGGGGTCCCGGAGGCGAGCGCTTCCGAGAGCCGCTTGAGCCGCTGCTCCGCGTCGCCCCTGCCGCCCAGCGGAGCGAGGGAATCGTAGGCTCCGCCGCCGAGCAGGGCGAGCGGCGGCAGATCGTTTCCCATTGCGCCGGCGAGCGCCGTCACCGTATGCGTGACCGTGCCGTCACCGCCGGCGATGGCCAGGACCCGAGGCCGATCCGCGGCCACTGCCTTTGCCACGTCCTGCAGCTCTTCCGGCCCTCGCGTCTCCAGGATGGACGCGCCGGGGGCGGCTTTGCGGAGCTGCTCGGCGGCCAGCGGCCAATCGCGGTTGCGGCGCGCGTTGGGATTGGCGATGATCGCGATGCCCGCCATGGCGGCACCGAATACCGGGCGGAAGCCCGCGGCACAAGGTCCGTTTCTCGAGCAGCGCGAGCCGCGCCTGAACGTGGTGTTGGTGGAACCGAAGATCCCGCCCAACACCGGCAACGTGGCCCGGCTCTGCGCGGTCACCGGCTCGCGGCTGCACCTCGTCGCTCCGCTCGGCTTCCGCATCGACGACAAGGACCTGCGCCGGGCCGGCCTCGACTACTGGGACAAGGTGCACGCGGCGACCTGGGCCTCCTTCGACGAGCTCTTGCGCGCGGAGCGGGTGACCGAGGAGCAGCTGCACCTGTTCACCGGACACGGGCGGACCAGCCTGTGGCAGGCGCGCTTCTCGCCGGGCGACTACCTGGTGATGGGCGACGAAGTGGACGGCCTTCCGGACGCCCTGTTGGAGCGTTTCGCGGCGCGGCAAGTGAGGGTGCCGATGATCGCGGAACCGAGCGCCCGGAGCCTCAATCTATCCACCTGTACGGGCATCGCGGTGTATGAGGCGCTCCGACAGCTGCATACGCCTCAAATGCTTGGATCTCCAAGGTAGTATGGACGAGTGGATACGTTCGAGCTCCTGCCTTCGCTCGCTCAAGGTGATCTGTCCGAGACGAGCGCACCGGAGCTGGTAGCGGCGGTCTTCCGCTCCCGGGCGAGCGGGACCCTCTGGCTGGAGACTCGCGACACTCCGGAGATCCGCGTCTTCTTTCGCGCGGGAGACATGTGCGGCGCCACCGCGTTTCCCGGCGTGCAGAACCTGGCGCACGTCCTGCTCGCCAACGACTGGGTGAACGCGCTCGACATCGATTCCAGCCGCGAGGAAGCGGTCCGCAGCGGGAAGAAGCACGGCGAGGTGCTGCTGGCCAAGAAACTCTTGACCGCCGACCAGCTCGAGTCGGCGCTCGCGGCCCAGCACACCACCAATCTGCTGGCGCTGCTCGGTTTGACCGAAGGCAAGTACGACTGGCGCGGCTGGGAGCCTCCACCGCCTTGGGCGCGCGAGGTGGTTGTCGACCCCGTCGGCTCCCTGGTGGAGGCGCTCGAGCAGGGGAAGCACGCGGAACGGCGGGCGAAGGTGATCGCCTGGCTGGGCGATCATCCCGTCCGGCTCTCCGTCGACTGGCCCGAGCTGGCGGAGCGATCCAGCCTCACGCCCATCGATCGACGCGCCGCCGGTCTGTTGGCGGCGCCGCGGCGGCTCACCCATTTCGTCGAGGCGTCCCAGCTCCCGCAGCTGCGGGCGGAAGCGGTCGTCGCGGCATTGCTTCTCACGGGCGGCGCGGAGCCGCAGCCGGGCGCGGCCGCGCTGAACGAGCAGGAGGCGATCGCGCGGCTGGACTCGCTTTCGCTCGGCGCGGACGAGGAGCCCGCCGCGCCTCCGGCTGCCCAGGTCGAAGAAGAGGAGGAGCTCGAGCTCGATCGGCCCGCCCCTCCGCCGCCACCCGCCGCGAGCTCGGGGAGCGACGAGGAGCGCGCGCGCGAGCTGCGCAAGAAGATGCTCGCCCGCGGCATCCGCAACCTGGGCCCGATGCCGTCGCGCGAGGAGATCGAGGGAGCGGTCGCCGTCACTCCCAAACATCCGGGCGGGAAAGAGAAAGCGCAGAAGAAGGAGCTGTCGGCCGAGGACCAGCGCTTCGTGGACGACGTGCGGTCCCGGGTGAAGATGGCGCCGCGCCAGAACGCGTACGAGCGTCTCGGCGTCGACGCGCGGGCCTCCAGCGACGCCATCCGCAACGCTTATCTGGAGGCGGCGAAACGGTTTCACCCGGACCGTGCCGCCGGCCCCGAGCTGGAGCAGGTGGAGGCCGAGGTGCAGACGCTGTTCGCGCTGCTCAAGGAAGCGTACGAGACCCTCTCCGCTCCCGAGGCCCGTGCCCGTTACGACGCCTCGCTCAAGGGCGTGCACAGCGGCGCGCGCAAGGAGGAAGCGTCGATCACGCTGAAGATGGGCGAGATCCTCCTGAAGAAGCGCGATTTCGAGGGGGCCCTGAACAAGCTGCGGCGCGCGGCCGACCTGGACGCGAACGGAGACGTGCTGGCGGCGCTCGCCTGGGGCCTGGTGAGCGATCCCAAGGCCACCCCGGCCGCCAAGGAAGAGGCCGCCTCGCTGATCAACCGCGCGCTCCGCGCGCCCGGGGTGACGGCGCGCACCTACTACGTGGCCGGCGTGCTCTGGCGGACGAAGGATCCCGAGTCCGCGGTGGACGCGTTCCGCAAGGCGCTGGAGATCGATCCGCGTCATCCCGACGCGTCCCTCGAGCTCCGGCTGATCGAGCAGCGCCGGGGGAAGCCTCCGGCCAAGACCGGCGGCGGAGGCGTCCTCTCCGGCCTGCTCTTCGGGAAGCGGAAAGGCTGATGGCGGGCGAGACTGTCCTGGTCGCGGACGGGGACGCTCGCAGCCTGCGCATGCTGGAGCTGGCGCTGCGCAGGGCTGGGTTCGTCGTGGAGGCAGCGGAGGACGCGGAACAGGCCGCGCGGAAGCTCGGCGAAGGGCGCTTCCAGGCGGCGGTCTGCGAGGTAGGGATTGGAGAGCCCGACGGGCTCGCGCTGTGCCGCTCCTCGCGAGCGGACCCGCGGCTGAGCGGGATTCCCTTCCTCCTCGTCGGCAGCGATGCGAGCGCGGGGGTGAGAGCGCGCGCGATCGAGGCGGGCGCCGACGAATACCTGACCAAGCCGCTGCTCCTGAAAGAGTTGGTCCAGCGGCTGCAGAACCTGCTCGATCGGCGCCGGCTCTCCGATCCAGGGGTCCCCGCCGCGCTCTCCGGATCGGTGACCGATCTCGGGCTCCTCGACGTGTTCCAGTCGCTGGAGGGTTGGAGGAAGGACGCGCTGGTCCGCTGCGAGCAGGCCGGCCAGGTCGCGCGCGTCTGGGTGCGGGAGGGCGAGGTCATCGACGCGGAATTGGGGCCCGTCTCCGGGCAGGCGGCGTTCTGCCGCCTGATGACCTGGGAGGGCGGTGATTTCCGGGTCGACTTCGTCGACGCCGGCCGGCGCGAGGCGCGCATCCAGGGAGGAACGCAGGCAGCGCTGGTGGAGGCGATGCGCCGCGTGGACGAACTGGGCAGGATCGCCCGGACGCTGGCGATGGAGACGCCGCTCCGCCTGGACGTTGAACAGCTGGAGGCCCGGCTCGCGGACCTGCCCGACGAGATGAACGACGTGCTGCGCCACTTCGACGGCTCGCGAACGCTGCGGGCGGCGATCGATCGCTCCCCTGCCGACGATCTCGCGGCCATCGCCGTCGTACACCAGCTCGTCAAGGAGGGGATCCTGCGCCGTCCCTCCACGCCGGCGGCGGAATCCTGGGGATCGCCGGCGCAGCCGCCGGCGGATGCGATCCGGCCGCGGATCGTGCAGTTTCCTCCGCTGCGGGGAATGCGCCGCGAACGCCTGCGGCGGGAAGTGGAACAGGTCCGCGTGAAGATCGCCGCGGGCGAGCCCGTGCGGCTCCACCATGTGGTCGAGCTCCCGCCCCGGAACGAGACGGAGCTGCTCAACGGATTGCGCCGGTTGTCGCCGGCGGTCGGGCAGGCCGCGCGGACGTTCGCGCCGGACATGCCGGTCTCGCGCGTCCTCGGCGCCGGCGGCGATGGAGCGGGCGAGCCTCCGATCGCGCCCGTCGCCCTGACGACGCCGCCTCCCGGAACCGATGCGGCCCTGCGCACCCTGCGCCGGCGCTGGCGATGGCTGCTGGGCGCGGCGGCGGTCCTCGGCATCGCCTGGACGTTGCGCCCACAGCCGCATACGGAGCGGCGGGACGCGCCTTGGCTCGACGCGGCCGGGCGCGCATCGGTGGAGGGCGCCGCGGAGGGACCTCGAGGATTCGCGGAGTCGGTCGCCCGCGGAAACGAATTCTTCCGGCAGGGAAAGTATCGGGACGCGGCGGGGGAGTACCGCAAGGCCCTGGCGATCCAGCCTGACGCGGTGCCGGTCCTGGTCTCGCTCGGCGACGCCTGGCTGGAGGCGGACCAGCCGCGCAGCGCCCTGGAGCCGCTGGAAAGGGCCGCACGGCTCGATCCGGCGAGCGCGCGGGCGCAGCTGCTGCTGGGGACGACCTACCATTCCATCGGGAAGATCGGCGAGGCGATGAGAGCGTATCGCCGATACCTCGAGCTGGAGCCGTCGAGCGAGTTCGCCAGGGACGTGCAGGTGATCCTCGCGAACCTGGGGCCGTCGGGTTAAATCTGCGCCGGTGCGCGTCCTCGGCCTGGAAACGAGCTGCGACGAGACCGCCGCCGCCGTGGTCGAGGCGAGCGACGGGCTGCGCGGACGCGTGCTGGCCGACGTCGTACACACGCAGCAGGACGTGCACGAGAAGTGGGGCGGCGTGGTGCCGGAGCTGGCCTCGCGCGACCACCTGCAGCGGGTGCTGCCAGTGATCGACGAGGCGCTGCGCAAGGCGGGCTGCGAGCTGAGGGAACTGGACGGGATCTCGGTCACCCGGGGGCCGGGCCTGGTGGGCGCGCTGCTGGTCGGCGTCCAGGTAGGAAAGTCGCTCGCGCTCGCTTCCGGCTTGCCGCTGGTCGGCGTGAACCACATCGAGGGGCATCTCCTCGCCGTCCTGCTCGCGGAGCAGGCGCCGGCGCCGCCCTGGCTCGCGCTCGTCGTCTCGGGAGGGCACACCTCGCTCTACGTGGTGCGCTCGCTGGGCGAGTACGAGCCGCTGGGGCATACGCTGGACGACGCGGCGGGAGAGGCGTTCGACAAGGTGGCCAAGCTGCTCGGGCTGCCCTATCCGGGCGGGGCGCACATCGACCGGCTCGCCCGGAGTGGAGACCCGCGAGCCATCGATTTTCCCCGCGGCCTCTCGCGCCGGTCGCGCGCCGCGTTCGATTTCTCCTTCAGCGGTCTGAAGACCGCGGTCCTGATGCACGTCCGGGAGCATGGCGTCCCCCAGGGACAGGCGCTCGCCGACCTCTGCGCTTCCTTCCAGGAGGCCGTCTGCGATGCGCTCACCCAGCGTGCCGTGCGGGCCGCGCGGCAGGCCCGCCTTTCCTCGATGGTGATCTGCGGCGGGGTGGCGGCCAATTCCCGCTTGCGCGAATTGGCG
>WNFP01007222.1_pt1 | contig 15943 bp, 16 predicted proteins | sample 5400201 | NCBI WGS metagenome assembly WNFP01 (sample SAMN13153355, study PRJNA577476) | soil metagenome | isolation source: 115 cm saprolite under Madrone tree | place: USA:California | collected 2016-06-14
CGCCTCCGTAAATCGCCTTGTTCACGAACAGGAAGTCACCGACGAGCAGCGTGTTCTCCATGCTGGCCGACGGGATGCGGAACGCTTCGATCAGATAGGAGCGCAACACGATCCAGATGCCAACTGCTACCGCGACGGAACCGGCCCAGCCCTTGGTCCATCGGTTGAAGGCGCGCAGGCGCTCGAGGATCGAGGGTCGTTCCATGGAGACCGCAAGCTAGGCGCACCCCGGACTCCCGGCAACCGTTCCTCGGAGCCCGTTTCTTGGTATAATTGGAACTCGCAATGAACGAGCCCAACCCGCCGCGCCGCTCGCAGCCGCCGCTCATGGACGGCCTCGGCAAGCTCTGCACCGAAGGGAAGCAGCTCGCCGATTACCTGTGGCAGGTGCCGAAGGACGAGCCGGCGCGCCACAAGATCGTCGCCATCTTGGACCAGATCGCCGCCGAAGCCGGGAAGCAGGGGCGCAAAGAAATGCCGCGCATCTGCGAGGAGCTCAAGACCGCCGCCAAGGCGACCCCGAGCCCGCAGCAGGTGGACGCGCTGGTGACCGGCTTCGACCGGCTCGTCAACTTGTGGCAGGCCGCCAAGTCCGGTCTGCTGTGACGAAGCCCGTGAGCGGCGCCGCTCCGCCCACCGCCCGCGCCGCATCACTCGATCAGCTGTGCATCAACACCGTCCGCGCCCTCGCGATGGACGCGGTGCAGCGGGCCGATTCCGGCCACCCCGGCACCGCGATGGCACTCGCGCCCGTTGCGTACGTGCTGTGGCAGCGGCACCTGCGATACAATCCAGCGAATCCTGACTGGTTCGGGCGCGACCGCTTCGTGTTGTCGGCCGGGCATGCCTGCATGCTGCTCTACGCCGCGCTCTACCTCACCGGATACGACCTCTCACTCGACGACATCAAGCAGTTCCGCCAGTGGGGGAGCCGCACGCCGGGGCACTCCGAGCACGGGCTCACGCCTGGCGTCGAGGCGACCACCGGCCCGCTCGGCCAGGGCGTCGGCAACGCCGTCGGGATGGCGCTCGCCGAAGCGCACCTCGCGCAGCTGTTCAACCGGCCGGGCCACAGCGTCGTGGACCATCACACCTACTTCCTCGCGTCCGATGGCGACCTGATGGAGGGTGTGTCGCACGAGGCCTGCTCGCTGGCCGGCCATCTGAGGCTGGGCCGTCTGATCGGGATCTACGACGACAATCGCATCACCATCGACGGCAAAACCGATATCACGTTCTCGGACGATACGGCGAAGCGGTTCGAGAGCTACGGCTGGCACGTGGAGCGCGTCGCCGACGGCAACGACCTGGGCGCGCTCGACGCGGCGCTCGCCGCCGCCCGGCGCGTCGCGGACCGGCCGTCCCTGATCATCGTGCGCACCCACATCGCGTTCGGCAGCCCCCACAAGCAGGACACGCCCGAGGCCCACGGCGCCCCGCTCGGCGAAGACGAGGTGAAGCTCACCAAGCAGCGCCTTGGCTGGCCCAGCCTCGAGCCGTTTCACGTACCCGACGACGCGCTCGCGCACTGGCGGCTCGCCCGGGAGCGCGGCGCCCGGCTGGAAGCCGAATGGTCCAAGAAGTACGACGCGTACCGGCGGGTACACCCGGAGCTCGCCGCGGAGCTCGAGCGCCGGCTCACCGGCCGGCTGGCGGAGGGCTGGGACGAGGGGCTCCCCACGTTCGGGCCCCCGCCCGGCGATGCCCAGGCCACCCGCGCCGCGTCGGGTAAGGTGCTGAACGTCATTGCGCCCAAACTCCCGGAGCTCGTGGGGGGGTCGGCGGACCTCGCGAGCTCGACGAACGTCGTCTTCAAGAACGGAGGCGACGTGTCCGCGGGAAACTGGGGTGCTCGCAACGTCCATTTCGGCGTGCGCGAGCACGGGATGGGCGTGATCCTGAACGGTCTCGCCCTGCACGGCGGCGTGCGGCCCGTCGGATCGACGTTTCTGATTTTCTCCGACTACATGCGGCCGCCGATCCGCTTGGCAGCCTTGTGCGATTTGCCGGTGATCTACGTGTTCACACACGACTCCATCGGCCTCGGGGAGGATGGTCCCACCCATCAACCGATCGAGCAGCTCGCCGCCCTGCGCGCCGTCCCCAACCTCGTCGTCATCCGCCCGGCGGACGCGACCGAAACCGTGGAAGCCTGGCGCATGGCGATCCTGTCCCGGAGCGGCCCGGTCGCCCTCGTGCTGACGCGGCAAAAAGTCCCCGTGATCGACCGCGCGAAGTACGCCCCCGCGAACGGGGTGCGGTTGGGCGGCTACGTGCTCGCGGACGCCCGTGACGGCAAGCCGGCGATCGTTCTCCTGGCCAGCGGGTCCGAAGTCGACCTCACGCTCGGCGCCTACGAGCGACTCGTCGCCGAGGGGATCGCCGCTCGGGTGGTGAGCCTGCCGTCGATGGAGCTGTTCGCTCGCCAACCGCAGGAATACCGCGACGCGGTGCTGCCGCCCACCGTGCCCGCGCGCCTCGCCGTCGAAGCCGCCGCGCCACAGCCCTGGTACCGCTGGGTCGGGGACCACGGGGTGGTAATGGGCATCGAGCGGTTCGGCGCCTCGGCGCCGTACCAGCGGATCTATCAGGAATTGGGGTTGACGGTCGAGAACGTGGTCAGGAAAGCGAAAGAGATGCTCAGCACGTAGTGCGCGAGTGAACTCGCGGCTCGGCAAGTGTCAGTGAACTGACATCAGATCTGCCGCTTTAGCGGTACGCGCCGAGCCGCGGAACTGGACGAGCGCCCAACCGCTCGAGAATGACCCGCCCCGCTTCCCGCCCCGACTTCACACACGCCGACACGCCCGCACCGTCGAACCCCGCTCCCGCGATCGCGAGCGGCGCGAGCCCGGCGAGCCGGTCGCGGACCGCTGCCACCCGGTCGGCGTGCCCGCGCGGATAGCGCGGCAGCCCCCGCGGCCAGTGGAACGCGCGGCTCCAGAGCGGCGCTCCTTCGATCCCCACGATGGCCGCGAGCTCGGCGTGGGCGATCGCGGCTGGATCGCCGTCCACCGGACCGATGAACGCGCGCAGCAAGGCGAACCCCTGCGGCGCGCGCTTTGGGTATTTCCGCCACGCGTACGTGCACGCGCGCACTGCTCCGCCCGCATCCGGCGCCGCCACGAAGCCGGACCCCTCGAGCTTTCCGGGCACCCGGTCCGCCCGATACGCGAGCGAGACGGTGATACTCGGAGCGTAGAGCACCGTATCGAGCGCGCGAGCCGCCGATACGCCGAGGCCCGCGAGCAAGCGGGCCGCCACCCAGGCCGGCACGGCGAGGATAACCGCCTCCGCATCGAGTGACGAGGCGCCGGTGAACGAAAGCCGCCACCCGCGCTGAGCCGGCGCTACGGCCGTGACGCCCTGCGTCGTGCGTAATCGGGGGGCAAGCCGGGCGACGAGCGCCTCCACCACCTCGACCATCCCTCCAGCGAAAGTCCGGAACTGCGTCCCAGCGTTCGCGTTTACCTGAATCCCCAGTAACTCAGCGGCCTTTCCTTCGGCGAGCGGCTCGAGCCGCCGCCCCGTCCACAACGTCGACCCGCGCGCAACCTGGTCCACCAGCCGATCCCCGATGCCGACCGCGCGCGCCAGGTCCTGAATGTCCGGCTCGGCGGCGAGGAAGCCGTCGGGGCCGCCTTCCACGACGAATTCGTCGCGTCGTTCGGTGACGATCATCCCGCCGGGGCGTCGTCCCGCGTCGAGCAGGATCGTGTCTGCCCCTGCCTCTCGGAGCTCCCAGGCAGCAGACAGGCCCGCCAGGCCCGCGCCGACAACCGCGACCGTCATTTCCAGCCGCGCGCCGCCGCGGTGTCGCGCACGATCTCCGCAAGCGCGCGCACCAGCAGCGGATCGTCGTTCAGGGACGTGGTGCGCTCGAACTGTACCCCAAGCCGTCCGGCGAGCTCGCGATACACGACATCCACGTCGTACAACACTTCGACGTGGTCGCTCACGAATCCGATGGGAACGATGAGAAACGCGCGCTGACCCTTCCCGGCGAGCTCCGTCATGACCGCACCCGCTTCGGGGCCGAGCCACGGCTCGGCCGTGGCTCCCGCGCTCTGGTAGGCGAAGCTCCATGTGGCGAGCCCGGCGCGTTGGGCCACCGCCGCGGCGCTCGCCCGCAGCTCGTCGGGGTACGGATCGCCGGTCGCGAGGATGCGCTCGGGCAGGCTGTGCGCGGTGAACAGGACGTGCACGGCGCCAGGTTCCGGGAACCGCTGCAGGGCTTGCGCGACCCGTCCGGCCACAGCGTCGAGAAACCTGGGATGGTCACCCCAGCGCGGCACCAGCGCCGCATCGAGCCGCCCGCCGGCGGCCTCGAGCAGTTTCTTTTCGTACGCGCCCACCGACATCGCCGAGTAGTGCGGCGCGAGCACGACTCCCACCACCCGCCGGTGCCCGTCAGACACGATTTGCTCCACCACGTCGCGGATGTAGGGATGCCAGTGCCGCATTCCCACGTACACCGCGAATCGCTCTCCCAACGACCGTCGCACGCCGGCCGCCTGCGCCTCGGTGAGCTCCCGAATCGGCGAACGGCCGCCGATCCGTGCATAGCGTTGCCTGATCTCCTGCACCAACTCCGGCGGCGTGGGCCGCCCCCCACGCACGTCCTGCAGATACGGCTCGACCTCGTTGAGGCTTCCCGGCCCGCCGTACGCCATCAGCAGTACGGCGATCCCCCCCTCAGCCGCCATGCACCCACTCGACCACCGCTTGCAGGGCCTCCACCGGCGTCTCGGGGAGCACGCCGTGCCCGAGGTTGAAAATGTGCCCTGGTCGCCCGCTGGCGCGGGTGAGCACGTCCCGCACCTGCCGCTCGAGCTCCGGCCGCGGCGCCAGGAGCGCCACCGGATCGAGGTTGCCTTGAATGGCTCGGGGAGCAGACGACCCGATGCGCTCCCACGCGACGTCGAGCGGGATGCGCCAATCCACGCCGATCACATCACCCCCGGCGCGCGCGAAATCCACCAGCAGGGTGGCCGTATCGGTCCCGAAGTGGATCACCGGCACGCCGCTCGCGCCCGCGAGCTCGAGGGCGCGCTGGCTGTGCGGAAACACGTAGGTCGCGTAGTCCGCCGGCGACAGACACCCCACCCAGCTGTCGAACAGCTGCAGGGCGCGGGCGCCGGCGCCGGCCTGGGCCGCGAGATAGCCGCCCACCAGCTCCGCGAACCGCTGCATCAGCTCGTGCCAGGCCCGCGGCTCGGCGTACATGAAGCGTTTGGTCAGGGTGAACGTGCGCGTCGGGCCGCCTTCGATCGCGTAGCTCGCGAGTGTGAACGGCGCGCCCGCGAACCCGATGAGCGGGACGCGCTGGGGCAGCGCCCGGGCAGCGGCGCGCGCGGCCTCCATCACGTAGGCCAGGTCGGTCGCGGGATCGACCGGCGGCAGCTCGAGCACCTGGCTCGCCTCGCGGATCGGCCGGGTGATCTGCGGCCCTTCTCCAGCCGAGAACGAGAGTCCCAGTCCCAAGGGCTCGAACGGCAGCAGGATGTCGGCGAACAGGATGGCGGCATCCACGCCCAGCCGCTCGACCGGCTGCAGCGTGACCTGTGCCGCCAGCTCGGGCTTGTGGCACAGCTCGAGCAGCGAGTGTCGCTGCCGCAGCGCGCGGTACTCCGGGAGGTAGCGCCCGGCCTGGCGCATGAACCACACCGGCGTGACGTCGGTGGGCTGCGACCGGCAGGCCTTCAGGAAACGGCTGTCGTCAGGAGTGTGGGGCAACCGTCGGCTCGCGCGCCTCGGCTGGGGCGATCAGGACGGTATCCCCCTCGAGCTTGACCCGATAGGCCGTGACGGGGAGCGACGGTGGACCGCCCAGGACCTGGCCCGTCTCGAGCGAAAAGACACCCTCGTGCCACGGACACGTGACCGTGCAGCGCGTGGGATCGATGGTGCCTTCCGACAGGCTGGCGCGCGCGTGGGTGCAACGGTTCGCGATCGCGTACACGGTGCCTTGCACGTTGAAGAGCGCGACGGCGTCGCCGCCCACGTACACCCGGCGACCCGCCCCGGCCGGGAGATCCGCGAGCGTCGCCACCGGCGTGTACCCGTCGGCCCGGGTCGGGCGTCGCGCGGTGGCCTGGGCCGAGCCCGCGCCTCCCAAGGTGTCGAGCATGTCCCAGAGAGACATCTGCACGCACGTGAAGGTCGGCGTGTCCCGAAGAGTGTAGGACGACGCCTGGCTCTCGCGCAGCTCCATCACCAGGTCGAGGAAATCGGCCGGATTGTCCCCCTCGAACGCCACGATGAATTCCTGGTCGTCGAGCCCATAGGAATACGTGGTGTTCAGCCGGATGGATGGATACTTCCTGCCGACGCGCACGTGCTCGTCCATCATGGTCTGGCGCTCCGCCTTGGGGAGCATGTACCAGGCGCGGGTCTTGATGAACGGGTACACGAACAGGTAGCGCGCTTCACTCGGCTGGATGACGAGGCGCGATGGCTGGCCTGGGTCCTCCGGGAACTCATAAATCGAGCGCCGGGTCATCGCGAGGTAGCTGTACGGGCTGGTCAGATAGGCGCCCAGGTCGGTGCGATTGAGCGCGGTCTGCAGGGCCACGAGCGCGTCGAGGTTTTCGGCCACCTGCCACAGCAGGAAATCGCAGTCACCCCGGATCCCCACCAGGCCGTAGGGACGCAGCAGCAGCCGGCCGGCGAAGCTCTCGATGACCTGGCCGAACTCGATCTTCGAGCTCGCCTGGCGCTCGGCGGACAGCCGTCGCCATGCGGTGTCGAGGCTATAGAAGGCGAAGCGTACGACTTGACGCTTCTCGGCGGGCTTGGAACTCATAGAACCCAATCTAATGCGGAGTGCGGAATGCGGAATGCGGAATTAAAGGGGTAGTTCGATCACCAATGCGGGTATCCGCCGACTCGACCGTCGTCCGGTCAATTCCGCATTTCGAATTCCGCATTCCGCACTTCGCCTTTGCGCCGCTCCTTCCAGATCATCCGAGCCACCCACACGCCAATCCCGCCAAATATGAGCACGGGTGTGAGCGCGAGCAGCACAGCCGCCCAGAAATACAGCAGATCCATCCGTGGATCGTCGCCGTGGAGGATGGCCAGGAGAACGGGAAGGGTCATCGGCCGAGGAAGCGGTTCAGGTGTCGCAGGTAGTAGACGAGCCCCACGGTGGCGACCGCGAATGCGAGCCCCATCACCAGCGTCAGGGCGTCACCCGACTGCCGGTAGTTCCATACCGCCCACACCGCGAAGCCCGCGCAGAACGCGATCGCGGTCGAGATGAGCAGGCGGTGAAACGGAATCATACGACCTTGTCCACCACCATGAGCGTGAGCAGCGCCGGCAGATAGACGATCGAGACCAGGAAGACGCGCCAGGCGCGCGCGGTGGTGACGGCGCCGGTCATGGCGACGGACACGCCCGTATACGCGAGGCCGAGCGCGAGTGCCCCGAAGAAATACAGCGCGCCCGTCACGCCCAACAGGGTCGGTAACAGGCTCACCGGCAGCAGGGCCATGGCGTAGAGCAGCACCATCCGGCCCGTGTGACGGCCGTCGGGGTCTGCGACGGACAGCATCGCGAGCCCACCGCGCTGGTAGTCCTCGCGATAAATCCAGGCGAGCGCCAGGAAGTGGGGCAGCTGCCACAAGAACAAAATCCAGAACAGGGCCGCCACGGCCGGACCGATCGCACCCCCGGCCGCCGTCCAGCCCCCCACGATGGGCAGCGCCCCCGGCACGGCGCCGATCAGCGTGTTCAGAGTCGTCTTCCGCTTGAGCGGGGTGTAGAGCAGCACGTAGCTCGCGAGCGTGAGCGCGGCGAGCCCGGCGGTGAGCAGGTTCACCGCGAGCGCGAGATAGCAGACGCCTGCGACCGAGATGACGCCGGCGAACAACGCCGCGGCGCGCGGGGTGAGCCGCCCCGAGGGCAGGGGCCGCCGCTCGGTGCGCCGCATGCGCCCGTCCACGTCCCGCTCGCGCACCTGGTTGAAGGCGTTGGTCCCCCCCGCCACCAGGGCGACGCCGATGAGCGTGCGCACCAGCAGCCAGACGTCCACCCCGCCCTGCGAGCCGAGATAGAATCCGGCCGCGGCGGTGAGCAGCACCAGCTGCGTGATGCGCGGCTTCGTGAGCTCGAGGAACGCTACCAGATGTGCTCCGACATCCCCGCCAGAATGAAGATCACGGCGAGCGGCAGCGGAATGATCGCCATGATGCGCAGGTTCCAGCGCTCGAACTTCAAATGCATGAAGAACAACCCGACCAGGGCGGCCTTCCAGATCGCCAGGAACAGGAGCAGCACGAGCTTCAAGTTGCGCGAGATGGGCAGCTCGAACGCGAGCGCCAGCTCGGCGGCCGTGAGGACCGCCAGGTACACCCAGATCAGGATGTAGTTGGGACGCTTGTGTGCGGTCTCCATTGCCCCTCAGATCAGGTAGACGATGGTGAACAGGATGATCCACACCAGATCCACGAAGTGCCAGTACAGGCCGACCGTTTCGATGCCCCCGTAGTCCTGTTTCGAGTACTTGCCCGGCAGCGCTTTCGTGAAATACAGGTAGGCCATCGAGATCACGCCGCAGGTGACGTGGAAGCCGTGAAACCCCGTCATCGTGAAGAACGTGGAGCCGTATAGACCCATCGTCGCGGCCGGCAGCTCACCCTTGGCCACCTTCTCGGCCAGCTCGCTCCCCTCGCGCACGCCGCTCGGCAGGAACCCGTGCTCGATCAGATGGATGTACTCGTAGACCTGAATACCCACGAATGCGGCGCCGCCCAGAATGGTCATCAGCAGCCAGAAGCGCATCTTCTTCGGGTCGCCGTCCTGGATGGCCGCGTATGCCTTGACCATCGACACGCTCGAGCAAATCAGCAGGAACGTGTTGAAGGCGGTGATCTTGATGTTGCGGAGGATGATGTAGGTCCCGATCAGGGCCGCGAAGAACATGACCTCCGAGGCGAGGAACACCCACATCCCCAGCTTCTTGTTGTAGACGTCGAGCCCCCGTTCGGCCGGATAAGGGGGGAGCATCTGATCGACGGTGGCGGCTGCATGCGTCATCGGTCGTCCCCTCGGTCAGTGGCCCGCGACCGGCGCGCGCGCCGGCTCACGGTCGGTGGGCAGCTTGGTGTACTGCGGGAGGTAGTCCTCGGTCGACTGAGGCGAGCTGAACTCGTAGGGGCCCCGGTACACCGTCGGCACCTTCTCCCAGTTGCCGTGCGGCGCGGGAGACGGCAGCGACCATTCGAGACCGTTGTCCTCCCACGGGTTCTGCGGCGCCCGTTTTCCCTGCTTGAGGCTCCACCAGAAGTTCACGAAGAAGATCAGCTGGGTCGCGAACAGCAGAAACGCGCTGATCGAGATGAACACCCGGATCGGCTGTAACGGTTGCAAGAACGTGTATTGGTTCGGGTCGTACAGCCGTCGCATCTCTCCAGCCATTCCCGTGATGTGCATCGGGAAGAACGTGCAATTATAGAAGATGAACGTGAGCCAGAAATGCACTTTGCCCCATGGCTCGCTCATCATCCGGCCGAACATCTTCGGATACCAGTACGTGATCGCGCCGAACAGCGCGAACAGGCTGCCGCCGAACAGCACGTAGTGCAGGTGGGCGACGATGAAGTACGTGTCGTGGATGAACATGTCCACCGGCGTAGCGGCCATGAAGATCCCAGAGAGCCCGCCGATCACGAACATCGCGACGAATGCCACCGCGTGCAGCATCGGCACGTGGAAGCGCAGGTTGCCGCGCCACATCGTGCCCATCCAGTTGAACGTCTTCACGGCCGAGGGGACGGCGATCACGAGCGTGGAGACCATGAAGGACGACCCGAGCGTCGGGTTCATCCCGCTCACGAACATGTGGTGGCCCCACACGATCCAGCCGAGGAACGCGATCGCGACGATCGCGAACACCATCGAGTGGTAGCCGAAGATCGGCTTGCGGCTGCCGTTCGAGATGATGTCCGAGACCATGCCCATGGCGGGCAGGATCAGGATGTAGACCTCGGGATGCCCGAAGAACCAGAACAGGTGCTGCCACAAGAGCGCCTGACCGCCGACCGCCGGATCGAAGAAGTGCGTGCCGATGATCTGGTCGAACAGCAGCATGATCGCCGCGCCCGACAGCACCGGCAGCGCGAGGAGGCCGAGGATCGCGGTAATGAACAGGGACCAGATCGAGAGCGGCATGCGGAACCACGTCATGCCGGGGGCGCGGTTGTTGATGATCGTGGTGATGTAGTTGAGCGACCCGAGGATCGACGAGAGCCCCACGAAGATGATCGAGACGGACCAGAGCTCCTGGCCGAGCGACGCCCCCGAATAGTCGTGCCGCGCGGAGAGCGGCGCGTACATCGTCCATCCTGCGCGCGCCGCGCCGTCCGGGACGAACAGGCTCGAGAGCATGACGAGCCCGCCGATCAAGAACGTCCAGAACGACCACATGTTGATCCGCGGAAACGCCATGTCGTGCGTCCCGATCTTGAGCGGGATCAGGAAGTTGGCGAACACGCCTACGAGCAGCGGCATGATGGCGAAGAACACCATGAACGTGCCGTGCATCGTGACGAGCTGGATGTAGTACTCAGGGAGGATCACACCGCCTGGGGCCATGGTCTCAGGAAGCACTCCGCCGCCCGGCATGGGCTTGCCCGGGAAGCCGAGCTGCCACCGCATCTGCATCGCCAGCAATCCCCCGACCAACAGGAAGAAGAGGCTGACGAACAAGAACTGGATCCCGATGATCTTGTGGTCGGTCGAGAAGATGTACTTCCGGACGAAGCTTCGATCGTCGTGATGCGCGTGTGCGCCGTGCGCCGTCGCGGCAACGCTCGTCATTGCGAGGCCTCCTGGGCAGCCTGCTTCATCCAGGCATCGTAGTCCTCTTGGGTATGCACGAACACCTGCGCCCGCATGCGGTAGTGACCCAGCCCGCAGAGCTGGGAGCAGCCGATCTCGTACGTGCCGGCGACCGTCGGCTGGAACCAGGCTCTGATGTCCATGCCCGGAACGATGTCCTGCCGCACGCGGAACTGCGGCACGTAAAACGAATGGATCACGTCTTCCGAGGAGAGCTGCACCACGATCGGCCTCCCTACGGGCACGTGGAGCTGGTTGCGGATCGTGAAGTCGTCCGCAGTGCCCAGCTTGCCGTCCGCCCCCGGATAGGTCATCTGCCATTCGAACTGCTTCGCGTGAATCCCGATCGGGTAGGCGTTTGCCGGCACGCTATTGCGTCCCTTGATCTCGACCCAGTAGTGGTTGCTGATCAGGCCCAGCGCCACCATGGTGACGGCCGGGATCGCGGTCCAGATCACCTCCGCGCGCGTGTTCCCGTGCGTGTAAAACGCCTTCCGGCCGGGACGCTGCCGATACTGCACCATGAACCAGATCAATCCCACCTCGACCAGCACGAACGCGATGCCGGTGATGATCAGGATCGCCAGGAACAGACCGTCGATCGGCCCGGTAAATGTCGAAGCCTTGGCCGGCAGCCACCAATGCATTGGCCTCTCCTCTGTTTAGTTCACTTGGCCGCGAAGCTGAAGTCCGCCGTCTTGGTCTCGCTGCCCGCCACCGTGACGGTGGCCGTCTGCGTGCCGTACTTCTCGTGCCACGCCTCGATGGTGTAGGTCCCGGGCGGCAGGCCCGCGAGCGTGAAGCTCCCGTCCGCGCCGCTCACCGAAAAGAACGGATGGGGCAGCACACCCAGCCACGCGTGCATCCAGCCGTGCACGTTGCACTCGAGCGCCACCATGACCTCGGGTTTGTCGAACGTCTTGCTCGAGGTCATGACGGTGGGTTGGCTGATGTTGAAGGGGCGGTTGGCTTTCGCCTTCGCCTTGATGTTGTGCAGGATGCCGTCGGAGTTCTTGATCGCGAGCGGCTGGCCGACCTGGATGCCGAGTACGTGCGGATGGTAGCGGCAGCCGTCCTGATCGAGGGTCACCGGCCCCGCAGCCGCGGGCGCCTGGTAGCTCGCGGGGAGACCGGACTTCACGTAGACGAACACGTCGGCGAGGGTGCCGTTCGCGTTCACGACCACGATCTCTTCGGTTGGCACGCTCTGGTACTTCGCCTTGCACTTGGGCTCCTCGGTCATGTCGATCTTCGGCATGGCGGGCTTCGTCCCGACGAATTTGATTTTCCCTGTGACCTTCGCACCGCCCTGGGCGGGAAGGGGGGGTTGGCGGGTCCACGCCGCGAGGGCCAGCGCCAGCACGGCGCCCGTTGCTGCCATTGCTCCAAGCTTCCGCATCCTGCCTCCTCGATGAGAGTCCTGCACGCTATACCCCCGAACGCGCGGCACCATCACACGTTTCTATGAGATGGGACGGCGCCGCGCCGCTGTGCCCGCCGCACGACCACGAGCCCCAGCCCCAGCGTCACGAGCATCGCCAGCACCGGAGAAATGAACACGCTCGGCGGCGTGGGCCGGTCGAGCGCCAGGAAGTACCAGGTGCTCACCGCCATGCGCGAGCCGTGTTCCCCGCTGGAACCGTCCCAGGCGAACAACGCCATCGGAATCGCCCGGCCAGCCTCAAGCTGAACTTCGTTGGCGGTATCGGACGTCGCAAGGGCGCGCGTGAGCACCAGGCGCCATTCCCCATGCGTGTAGACCGCCTCCCCGGCCGGTGCGCCCGGAAGGGTGTCGAATCGCTCGATGCCGCGGCCCAGACCGGCGACCGCGCGGCGCGGCCGGCTGGTCCAGCGCCACTGATAGACGGGGTCGGTCGCCGTCCCCATGAGGAAGTAGGGCCGCTCCATCCCTTGGGGTAGGTGGCGGGAGAACTGCACCGCCAGCTGGTCGGGCCAAGGCCCCGCTTTGGGGGAGCCTGCGGAGTCGTCGCTGGCGACGGTCTCGAGAATCCGCTGCTCGAACTTGAGCCACGCCGTATCGGGGCTCTCGGTGCGGTCATCCCAGCTCACCCGCAGGGCCAGCGTCGTGCCGTCGTGCAGCGCCTGCACCCACACGCCCGACACGGCTGGCGCGAACCAGCGGGCCTTGTGGATCACCTGGCCGACCAGCGGGAACCAGTAGCGGGCCACGCGCGCCCATGCCGAATCGTCCGGTGAGACCGTCACCGTGCCGGTGATCTGCGGGGCATGGACCACGTCGCGTACTTCGGGCTGGGCCTCCGGCGAGAGCGACCGTACGTACTGCGCCAGGCGCCACAGCTCCTCGTCGGTGAGGAACTTTTGATCGATCAGGTCGGCGAACGACGGCATCGGCGTGCCGTCCAGCCCGGTGCGCAGCCGCCGGTAAATATCCTCCACCGAGCCGCCGCCGCGGAACCGCCAACTCTGGTGCAGATCGGCGGCGAATATCGGGAAGTCGGCATCGTCCTTCAGGGTCGGCGCCGACGGGCCATCGCCCCGCCCCTGGTCGCCGTGGCACTTGCGGCACCCGATCGAGTCGTAGAACTGCCTCCCCACAGCGATGGCTTTGTCGGTCGTCCCATTGCCCGGCGGGCTCGAGAACTTCAGTGGTACGACGTGCTGGCTCGTGTCCGCGAAGAACGACGAAAACGTCTTGATGTACGCCATCACGTTGCGCCGTTCGGCGTCCGAGAGCCGCGTCTTCCATCCGGGCATCGCGCTCCCGGGAAGCCCCTGGTCGATCGCCCGCAACAGGTCCGCGTCGGTTGGGAGCTGGCCGCTCGCCGTCGTGCGGATCTTGTACAGCCCGCTGGTGAAGTTGCGCGGCCGCGGGAGCATGTGCGCCGCCGCCGCGCCGTCGCCGGCCCCGCCATCGCCGTGACAGCCCGCGCACCACTTCACGTAGACCGATTTCCCGGCCGTCGTGTCTTGGGCGGAGAGAAACACCGCCAGCGCGAGCATGGGTCCCCCGATCACTTCGCGCCTCCGTTTTCGGTTTTCTCCCACGTCCGTGGCTTCCACCCCGTCTGCTCGTACAGAAACAGGATCACCGACCAGATCTCCCGCTCGGTGAGGAAGTCCTCCCACACCGGCATCGCCGAGTTCCACGGCGCGCCCTCGCGCGGCAGCCCGGGGCCACCCTTCGCGACGCGCCAGAACACGAAGCTCTCGGTGAGCTGGGCGATCGTGCCGTTGTCCTGGAAGTTCGCGGGCAGCGGGTTGAACCCGACCGCGAAGTGTCCCTGTCCGTCGAGGTGGTCGCCGTGGCACGGCAGACAGTTCTGGTAGTAGACACGTTTGCCATCCGCGAGGTAGGCGGGGAGCGAGTCGGCGTGCTGCCGCAGCGGGTTCTCGAGTCCCGTCAGCGTGATCGTCCTGCCCCGGAAGGTGATCTCGGCCGGCGGCGCGGGATGGATCGAGCGCAGGTTCGGCGGCGCGGCCACCGTCGTCTTCACCTGGCCATAGGCGACGAGTCCCACCAGGGCGGTCACCGCCGCGACCACCGCGGCGCGCACCAGCTTGAGCCGCGGCTCGATCAACACCGCCTGGATCGGCTCCTTGAAGCGCCGCCAGCGCTCTTCGTTATCGCTCACGTAGATGAGCACGCCTACGAGCACCGTGACCATGTACTGCAGCACCACGCTCTTCGGGACGATGGCGCTCCCCGGCAGCAGCGGCACCACCCACACGACCACGACGTAGGCGAGGGCGAGAATGCCCACCGCCTGCCAGAACGGGTGCTCGGTGTAGCGGCGAACCTGGGGGGGAAGGCTCATTTGTGCGCCGCCAGATACTGCACCAGCGCTTCGAGCTGCGCGGCGTTCATCAGAGTGCCAAAGCTCTTGGGCATGATCCCCGCGAGCTTCTCGTAGCCCTTGGTGACCGATGATGCCGGGTCGAGCACCTTCTTGCGGATCGACTCCGCGTTCCGCCGCGAGCCAACGTGCGTGAGATCGGGCGCGATCACCTGGCCCTGTCCATCGAGCTTGTGGCAGGCGAGGCACCCGGCGGCCTGGATGATCGCTTTGGGATCGGTGGACCCACCCGCAAAAGCAGCTCCCCCTCCCGCGCCACCACCCCCAGGGGAGGTTGCGGAGGTTTGGGAGGTCGATGGGATATCGGACGCGGTTACGTCCACCGTGCCGCCCTGCGATTCGAGGAACGCGATGACCGCCCAGACCTGCTCGGGGGAGAGCTGCTTCGTCATGACCGGCATGATCGGCTGATAGCCTGCCACGACGTAAGCGCCGGGTTGGTCGAGCGATTCGTAGAGGTATTGCTTGCAGCTCTTTCCGGGCTCGCGCTTGCCGCAGCGGGCGCCGATCGGTCCCTGGCCCTTCTCGTCGGTGAGCAGATTGGGCGCGCGCGTGCCCAGGCCGTGGCACGTGGGGCAGCCGCCGATCCCGTTGAAGACTTTCTCCCCCGCCGCCACGAGCTGCTCGGGCGTGACGTTCGCGCCGAGGGTGAGCGCCTGCGGCACCTCGGACTGCACCTGCGGAATCTTGTTTGCGATGAGGGTATACAGCGCCAGCGTCCCCAGGACGATCCCGACGATCTTCGCGTTAGTGGCCCACATGCCGGGCCCCCTTCTCGCCTTCTCCCGACGCGACGAACGTGGACTTCTCCGCGAGCCCGCCCAGCCAGAACACGAACGCCACCAGGCCCAGGAAGATCAGCACGCACAGGCTGATCATCTTCGAGGCGTAGCCGAGCGCGGGCGTGGCGGCATACTTGCTCGTGTCCTGCATCACCTGCCACACGTGCCAGTATTGCCGGATCCCGGAGCGCGCGAATCCCATCAGGCCCATCAGCCAGGTGAACGTGACGGCGAGGATGAACAGCGCGTACTGCGAGCGGGGCGGCATTTTCCCCCAGCGGATCGCGCCCAGCGATTGGGCGCCGCGCGCCATGAGGATGTCGATCAGCGTGACGAAGACGATGCAGGAGAGCACGGCCAGGACCTGATACACGCTGAACCCGATGCGCACGATCGCTTCGACGAAGTAGCCGCGGATGCCGTAGAACAGCACCACCGCGGCCGCGACGGCGAACATCGCTCCCTGGATGATGGTCCCCG
>WNFP01003879.1_pt1 | contig 15940 bp, 9 predicted proteins | sample 5400201 | NCBI WGS metagenome assembly WNFP01 (sample SAMN13153355, study PRJNA577476) | soil metagenome | isolation source: 115 cm saprolite under Madrone tree | place: USA:California | collected 2016-06-14
ACCTTTAGGATAGTACTCTGCATAGACTGCGAGGGGGAGTTCTGAAGGCCGAGACGGATCATCAGGCTGGTAACCCAACGATATGCCAAGAAGCACACACTTGGCACGCTAAATTGCCTAGGAGATCCAGGGAGCACGCGGCGGCCGGCTTTCGCAAACCTTATGTTTCACCACATTGGTCAAAAGACTTTGTGGAACATATCAGAACGGTGAATTTTGCTCTGATAGCAGGCTGCCTCGCGTTAATCGGAATACTACAGTTCGACAAACCGAAGGATTAGGAAACTGCCGAATATCAGCTCAAAGAAATCCGCGAACTCGTTGGAGGTGCACAAAAAAACCTTAGCGTGCAGTTGCCAGAACCTATCACTGCGGACGAGCTGGAAATTTCCGGCCTGCATTTCAATATCCTTCTGACGCCATCGGTTGTTGTCTCTGGCGATAAGAAAGGTAACGAGAAACTCGTTCCCGGCGCTAGCGCCGCCACGCAGCTAATGCCGCAGCTTAGGACACTGGCAGATTTCCCCACTATTTGGGAAATGTTGGACCGCAAGCTGCAAATAGTCCACGCATGTATCAGTTCACGTTGGGCTAGTCTCCGATGCGGAGGTCGGCTTGCCCGGCGATATCCGGGATCAGAACGTGAAGAGCATGCGTTGTCGCGTCATAGGACGTCTTGATCGGAGGCGCGCCGTTGGAGAGCTTCGCATTGGCTTGTGCAGAGGGCCAGTCGTAGATCACAACTTCCACGGTTTTCCACCAAGGCGCATAAGTTCCCTGGCGTGCGCCGAAGTTGACGCTCACAGAGTTGCCGTCGAACTGGCAGGTGAACGCCTGGCGGAGGAACTCGCCGCGTTGATAGCGGAAAGTGTGACCGTCATCCAGATAGAGCGAGCCGCTACACTGCTGGCCGGGATAGACTCGCAGCTCCAGCGGACCGCTGGGAGTTTCGTCGGTGCTCTGAATGAGCGGCTGGAGCGGCAGAATGCTTCCGCCTCGAACATACACCGGCAACGTGTCCAGCGCCGGATGGATTTTGGGAGGCGTAGGGAAGGTGGCTCCCGGACCTGCGTTGGCGATATCAACGATCGAAGGTTCCGGCGGAGGAACAGCAGCCTTGAGGCCGGTCCAGAAGTCGTACCACTGACCTTTCGGGAGCGACACAACATAGTCGTCCAGAGTCTCTGCGAATGGCGGCGGAGCGACCAACAGGCTGGGACCCAGTAGGAATTCCGTATCGAGATTACCGAAACCGTTCGATGGTGGCGCGAAAACCTGGGGAAACTCGAGAAAAATGGGGCGCACGATCGGGAGGCCCGTGCGAGAGGATTCGTCGGCGAGAGTGTAAATGTAAGGCAGGAGGCGATAGCGAGTTTCGACGTAGCGGCGGCGAATGGCTTCCTGCTCCGGGCCGTGCACCCAGACTTCCTGCGGCAGAGAGCCTTTGGTGGTGTGGTCGCGGTAGAGAGGATTGAAAGCTCCGATCTCAATCCAGCGAGTGAGCAGGTCGGGTGGCGGGGAGCCGTTGAATCCGCCGATGTCATCGCCTACGAGAGCGATGCCGCTCATGCCTAGATTCAGGAGCTGCTGGGTGGCCAGGCGAAGATGGTTCCAGGTGGCGGAATTGTCTCCGGTCCAGGTGAATCCGTAACGTTGTCCGCCAGCGAAAGTCGCACGGGTGAGAACAAAGGGGCGCTCGTCGGGACGCAACTTGAGCAGGCCCTCATAGGTGGCGCGCGCATTCTCTAGTCCAACGACGTTGTGAATCTCAGAGTGAGTGGCTGTGCGGGTAACGAAACCCGGCTCTTCGATGCGATGGAGGTTAGTGAGGGGCATCGTCTTGCCAGGTCCGTCAAAGACAGCGGGCTCATTCATGTCGTTCCAGAAACCGGCAACACCGTTCTGAACAAATTGTTTGTAGAGGCCGCCCCACCAGGCGCGAGTCTGGGCCCGGGTGAAGTCAGGAAAGACCGCGGGGCCGGGCCAGACGATGCCCACAAACTCGCTGCCATCTGCATTCTTCACGAAGTGGTTGCCGGCCTTGCCCGAGTCGTAGGGGTAATAGCCCTGGTTGGGTGCATGGGCGATGTGCAGATCGGTGATGGTGACCAGGTGAAAGTGCTGCTTGCGAAGATCCGAGACCAGCCCAGGGAAATTGGGGAAGGTTTGGGGATCGACGGTGAAGGGTCGATTTCTGTACTGGTAGTCAATGTCAAGGTAGAGCACGTCGGACGGGATCTTGTCCGCGCGGAGGCGGTCGGCGATCTCACGGATCTGAGTCTCCGGGGTATAGCTATAGCGACTCTGCTGGAAGCCCAAAGCCCACAGCGGGGGGAGGGGAGGGGTTCCGGTGAGGTAGGCATAACCTTCGACAACTTGCTTCGGGTTGGGGCCGTAGATCAGGTAATAGTTGAGCGGGCCGCCCTCGGCACCGAAGGAATAGGCGTCCCGTGTCTGCTTACCGAAATCGAACCAGGCGCGCCAGGTGTTGTCGAGGAACAGCCCATAGCTGCGACCGTCGCCGATCCCAAGGAAAAATGGGATGCTCTTGTAGATGGGGTCGATCGATTCCTGGGTTCCAATGTCAGTATTCCAGAGCGTGTAGGCCTGATTCCTGCGGTCGAAAGTGCCGGCCTTGTCGCCGAGGCCAAAGTAGTGCTCGGTTAAGGGCATGGTCTTGTAGACGGAGAAGCCACCAGCTTGGAACGTGGTCGGACGACCAATAGCGTCAGCGGAAATGATGTCGCCGGCGAGATCGCGAACCACAAGACGGAGCGGGCTGCGCTCAACGCGAACCTCGAGCGCTGCGGTACGGAAACCGACGGATGCCACATCCTGAGTCGGCTGCACATCGACAGACTTGTTGCGCGGCTGAGAAAGAACTGCCCAGGAAGCGTCCTCGGGGAAAGCGCTGCCGGGGGCAATGCGCACACGGAGGATGTCGTCTCGGAGAGCGGTAATGCGCAAACTCGCAGCGCCAGCCTGAACATCAATGCCGTCACGTCGTGGCCTGGAACCGGTTACGGCTTCGAGTGTAGTGCAGGTTTGTGACCTAGTGGTGGTCTGTGCTTGCGCGGAACCTAGGGCAATGGCTGCCCCGAAACAGAAAACAAGGAACTTACAAGACGAGTACATTATGGCTCTCTCCGCATGGACTGGCGTTTTGCAAACGGACTTTAGTGGGTCTTGCCCGTGAAATGAATGACGATGCTCTCCCGAGGGTAAGGCTCGGATGGGTTGGCTGGAATCTTGACTTTGATCCTAGCGCTTGTCGCATCAGGCCTCACCAGTTCGGCTCCCTCAACCGACGTTACCTGCGCCGAATTCCACACCCCAATTTCATACTGCCCGCCTTGGGATCCGGAAACTTCCAGAGTCAGGCTGTCATGCGCGGGGGCCCAGGACTCGGATATCACTCGCAATCCCTGGCTGGCACTGCCCAGCGGTGGCAATGCGGGGGACAAGCTAAGTCCAAAATCGTTCTTGAGGCGGATGCGCAGGGTGTCCGGTCCCGTATTCATCGGGACTCGCACCGACACGTGCTGGTCCACATCGCTTTTATGAATCTGGAATGGCACCCGGCGACGGTTCAGCTCTACGCCTGCAATCTGAGCGTGCAGGCTCACCGCGGGAGAAAATTCCAGGCTGCAATCGCCGTTGCCCCGACGGCTGACTTCCAAAGAAATTTCGCTCGCAGTCTTGCGATAAACAACACGCAAGGAAGCCGTCCCCACATGCAGATTATCGAGCGTGAACCAGGTCCAGTCGGCGGGGACATGGGGTGCCAAGATAAGCTGGTGTGATCCAGCGTCCACCTCCAGCCCAAACAGGCCGCGCAGCAGCGGACTGATGACCATGGATGCAGACCAGATCTGATGAGGAGAGCTAGTCGAGAGGGGCTGGTAGTAGTCACCTGATAGCACCTCGGTGACGTGTCCCAGCGATCCATCGAGCGCCAGTTGAGAATTCGCCATCAGGTTGGCAAAAGCAGGCAACGCCCGGTGATAACGATATTCGCCGACCGACGCCCATCCGGTGAACAGCGGCCACACCGAGCCGAAATGGTATCCGCCGGCACTATACTTCGCGGCGCGGGAGGAGATAATCCTCATTCCTTGCTTACTGACGTCTTCCCTCCCCGCCAGGTGTGCCAGATTGGAAAGCGCCCGCAAAGCCTCCGCTCCAAGCGCACTCTGGTAAAGCTCGGTCTTGACCGGAAGCAGAGGTCCGCCTTCCACCCAACCGTGACCGATCCCGAGATTCTGCGGAAGCCCCTGTGAGTCATAAGTGGAACGCAGGAATTGGTAGGCCTTCGATAGGCTGTCCCACTTTTGCTGGGCAAACGCCACATCGCCGCTTGCCATCACGTAGTCGTTCATCACGACGATGTAGAGCGGCGTAGCGTCGGCCGAAGCGTAAGGATAGGGATAATCGGTGAACCACGGAACGAAGTTCGCGCCCTGGGAAATTTCGTGGGGAACCTTGCCGTCGGCGCGTTGATACTTGCTCAGGAAATCAAGCGCGGTACGGGTGCCGTCGAAATCACCTTCGGCATCGAGAGCCAAAGCAGTCCAAAGCGCGTCGCGCCCGAAGAACCAGGCGAAGCCGGGACGCTGGCTGCCGCCCGAAGTGCGATACCCTGCGATGAATCCCGTACCCAGAAATGGATTCTGCACCAGTCCCTGAAGCACGCTCACCCGGGCCCAGTCATAGGCCTGCTGCAGCGTGCGATCAGGCAGTTCAACGCTGACCGTGCCATCAAGATATGCGCGGTAGTAGTCCGCCGACTCCTTCTCCAGAGCGACGTAGTCGGCGGCGAGATGACGATAGGTGGCTTCTGCTTCGGCGAGGCCGTTGGTCGAGGCGGCAACGACGACGACCTTTGTCTCTTTCCCTTTAGCGGTTACTCCCAGGTGGAAAGAGTTCTGCTTCGAACTGGAATAATTGGTGTCATATTCCTGCTGCACCTCAGCCGCAGTCGGGGAACCAACCAAGGCGGAAAATTTCTTATGCTCTTCGCCGAAGTAGAAGGCACTCAGCTTCGGATCCCAAGACCCGTACGTGCCGCCCAACGCGGCCGGCCACTCCAACTGGAAATCACGCTCAAAGGCTACTTCCACGTCCAGGGGTTCCGCGGTCTCAACCTCGATGATGATGACCGCTCCCGCTTCGCGGACTGGAACAAAGAACGTCTCCCGTACCGCGAAGGTGTCGCCGGTGTAGAGAATCGTGCTCGACTCCGGCCGGACCGTCGCTGTGCGGGCGAGCGCTTCCGCAGGAATAACCCGGCCTTCCTGGTGGAAACGAAGGCGGAAGTCACGCAGAATTTTCAGCGGGTAGACCCAGGCTTCAAACTGTCCGGCCTCGTTTCCAAACAATCCGGCACGCGTGCCCGTTATCGGAAGAAACTCCCAGGGACGGTTCGTCCGCGAGAGCTCCAGCGGACGTGATGGGTCAGCCGCCTGAGCTAGCGAAGAAAGAAAGGTTAGAAAAGCTGCGACTAGAATCAACCAAGAGGCAAGCCGCCGCGGCCGAGAAAGCATCATGCGTTCCATGCGTGAGACACAATCAGGATACGCGCCTGAACTTGCAAAGTCGCGATGCACTTAATAAAGTAGGGGCGAATTCTAGCACGAGCCAACTCCGGGAAGGTACCACCCTTTTGTCTTCTTCACGCCGTACGTTTCTCCAGTCGGTCAGCAAGTCCGCAGCCGTGCTGTCTCTGGAAGGCGTTCTCGCGCGGTCGCGTCCCTTGCAGGCGCTGTTTCCCGCGAACGATGAGTCCGTCAAACCCGGCGCCAGTCTGGGGTTGAGCTTCATCAACGTGGCCAAAGAATCCGGGCTCAATGCAAAAACCATCTATGGTGGCGAACACAAGAATAAATACCTGCTGGAGACCACGGGCTGTGGCGTGGCTTTCTATGACTACGACAGTGACGGCTGGCTGGATATTTTTCTGGTCAACGGCTGGCGGTTGGAGGGCTTCCCTTCCGGGCAGGAGCCAACGTCTCATCTATTCAAAAACAATCGCGACGGCACTTTCACCGACGTTACCGCTAAGGCGGGCCTCGTCCACTCCGGCTGGGGACAAGGCGTCTGCATCGGCGATTACGACAACGACGGCTTTGAAGACCTTTTCGTTACCTACTTCGGCAAGAACGTTCTCTATCACAATAACGGCGATGGTACCTTCACGGATGTGAGTGAGAAAGCCGGCGTCGCCGGAAATGGAACGCGATGGAATACCGGCTGCGCTTTCGTGGACTACGATCGCGATGGCAAACTCGATCTGTTCGTCGCCAACTACATTGATCTGGTCCTGGCGACCGCTCCCGTCCCGGAATCCGGGCCGTGCCTGTACAAGAGTGTGATGGTCGCCTGCGGGCCACCCGGCCTCAAGGGTGGAAAGAACATTCTTTACCACGACAACGGAGATGGCACATTCACGGATATCTCCGAGGCTTCGGGAATATTGCAGGCCAACGGAACCTTCGGGCTGGGAGTCCTGACCGCCGATTTCGACAATGACGCATGGCCCGATATTTACGTGGCCAACGATTCCACCGCCAGCGCGCTCTACCAGAACAAGAAGAACGGAAAATTTGTGGACATCGCCATGGAAGCCGGTTGCGCGCTCAGCCCCGATGGCAAACCGCAGGCGGGCATGGGTGTGTCGGCAGCGGATTACGATATGGACGGCTATCTGGATATCGTCAAGACAAACTTCGCCGGCGATACCCCGTCGCTCTATCACAACCTCGGCGACGGCAGTTTTGAAGACACTACATTTACCGCGGGTCTGGGCGCGCATACTCAGTACCTAGGATGGGGCTGCGGATTTTTCGACATGGACAACGATGGCTGGCCGGACATTCTCATTTGCAACGGCCATGTCTATCCGGAAGTTGAGCAGCTAAAGAGCGAAGCCGGCTATCCGCAACGCAAGCTGCTCTATCGCAACCTGCGCAACGGCCGCTTCGAAGATGTTTCCATGCAGGCGGGTCCCGGCGTTTCGGTGCCGGTGGCGGCGCGGGGATGCGCCTTCGGCGACTTCGACAACGATGGGGATCTCGATCTCGTGGTGAATACGGTGAATGATTTTCCCCAGCTTCTGCGCTGTGACTTGGAGCCGGGAAACAACTGGATCAAAGTGCGGACGATAGGCACCAAGTCAAACCGCAGCGGCATTGGCGCCAGGTTGCGATGTGTTACGCAAGCCGCGGGCGAGACCAAACCTCATCAGCAGATTGACGAAGTTCGCAGCGGTGGTAGCTACTTCTCGCAGAACGATCTGCGGGTCCACTTCGGCCTGGGAAAAGCGGACAAAGTGCAATTGCTCGAAATCCGGTGGCCCAGCGGCCAAGTGGATACGCTAAAAGACGTCAAGTCCAATCAAGTGATTTTTGTGAAAGAAGGCGAAGGGGTTGTGCGCAACATGCAGTTCCCAGGCAAGGGTCGCTAGTGGTTTGGTGGTTGGTTAAGACGATTGGCGAACCAGCATTGGTCAGCGATCATGGCCAACGACTACCCTCAGAAATTCTCTACCATCCAGACATTAGAGTCGCCGCTGGCTTGCAACAGCGCGAGGTAGCGTCCGTCGGGCGAAGGAATGGCCCAGCCCACGACCATCTTTGTTTGCTCCCAGACTGGCCGTGCTCTTCCTAGCAGGTCAACATTCAGCAGGGCATTCGTGCCGGTGTTTGTCGAAGTGCTGACCCAAAGGCTCTTGCCGTCCGCCGCCCAGTCAAGGGAGGAAACCCCAGGCCACTCTTTCAATCTGATGGTTCGCTCGGTGTGGTCCGTAAGCGACAGAAGACGGATATCGGGTGTTACCGACAGGTCTATCTTCTTTGCTTTGGCTATGGCCAGAGTTGAACCATCCGGAGCAAGACTCCAGTTGTATGCATAGGGAATGTCGTCATCAACGTGCGCCACCTCCTGCCCTTTGCCGCGCAATGGGTCGAAGCTGAAAAACACCAAGCGCTTCTCGTCGACACGGCTGTAAAGACAGAGGGTCGAAGGCAACCGGGCGCACTGCAGATTGGTCAAACCGCGCCCTTCGAGAACAAGCTCAGGAGGGCCACCAGAGAGCGGAACTCGCAACAGGCGAACGGCCTCCGCCCACTCGAAGCCCGGCCGGAATTGCAGATATACGACCTGTTTCCCATCAGGCGTCAGCCGTGGCACCATCGACTCCTCTGCGCCGCCAACCAGAAGCTCCGGCGTAGTTTGCCCGGGGGCCTGCCGGAAAAGGTGGAATGTGCCGTCGCGGTCAGAGCCAAAGATTACTTGCTTGCTGTCGGGTGTCCAGGCCCAGGGCAAATCCTGCCTTTCGTCCAGGGTCAAGAGCCGCGGTGTTTGCAGTTTGGTTCCCTTGCCTTCAACTCTGGCAACATACACATCTGGTTGCCAGCTCTGTTTTACGTAGGCCAGCCGTTTTCCATCGGCCGCGCTGCTGAGATATTGGACCTTTCCCGGACCAGATGTAAGCCGCGTGGCCGTGCCTAGCGGCTTTCCCGTGTGCGGATCGATTCTCACCGACCAGACGTTGGAATCGTTCTGGTTGGGCGGCAATTCGTCGAGCACATAGACAAGGTGGTCGTTAGTCCATGCAAGCGCCGGTCCAAACCGCGCTCGAGACATGAATACCTTCCGTTCAAGGCTCGCGACGTCCAGAATTTCAATCTGTGGCTCGACCCCATACTCCTCGTGGTGATATACGCCTCGCAAGAATGCGATCTGCTTGCCATCGGCCGACCAAACAGGAGATCGGAAAAGATCGCCGAGCTCGCCCGCGATTTTCCGCGATTGGTCTCCATCCACCCGCATCAGCCAGAGTTCCTGGCTCTTTGCGGCTCCTTTGAGAAAGACAATCTGTGAACCGTCAGGCGAAACCGCCGCCTCGCGCCCTTCATCGCTAAGTTTGCGCGGACTTCCGCCTACGGTCGAGACTTGCCACAGACCGGCCCGCTGCGCTGGGCCTGCGACCGAGGTGACCAGAATGTGGGAACCATCGGGCAGCCAACAAACAGGCATCGCCTTGAACCCCGCGGGCAAGGTCAAAGGATGGGTCTCGCCGGTGTCTATTTGCCGCAGGTAGGAACCGGTGTCATCGGAAAATGCCAGGTACTTTCCATCCGGTGAGATGGCGGCACTGCTTACCGGATCTTCGCTGGGATTCGCGGTCAAGCGTCGCTCTGCGAACGGCGTGGATGTGAGCAACGGAGGAGACGTCCGCCTTCCCACAAACAACCCTACCCCCAATCCGATCAAGAGCAGGGTGGCTGCCGCCGCGGCGATCCACCCCTTGTGTGTGGGCTTGGTGGGCGAGACCGCGATTTCAGAGACCACTGCAGGCGCAGTTCCGTTTACTGGCGCCAGAAAGCGGTAGCCCCGGCGCGCGACGGTCTCGACAAAACGGGGATTCTCGGCTGTGTCTCCTAGTGCATCCCTGAGCCTGCGGACTGCGGCATTCAAGCTATGGTCGAAGTCGACAAACGTATCTGCCGGCCACAAATGGGTTCGCAGTTCTTCCCGCGTGACGATCTCGCCCGGCCGCTCGACCAACATCACCAGAATCTGAAACGGCTGCTCCTGAAGCCTGACCTTGGCTCCATTGCGACGCAGTTCTCCGGCGCGGAGATCGGCCTCGAAGACTCCGAACTGGATCGTCCGCGTCCCATTACTCGCCACCGCTCCCTTCCCTTCCTCGAACCCGCGAAGTTTAGCAGAGCCGGCGTTTTTCAGATCTGTCACCTCAGCTCCTAAGCATTTGACGTAGAAGCGCTTAACTGGTTACCCACAGATGCTTTGTGGGTTATCGGCAAAGCCTTGAGGCACCACTCCCATGAATCGAAGATCGGCGCGGTGGAGGCTTGGTCCCCGTGCTTCAACTCTCGAAAACATGCCCATGGTTAGTGTTAGGTACGCTACTGCTGATGTTGGCGTTCCCGGTCTGGTCGCAAATCTACGTTGGTGAAAATCCCCGGGTGGTTGTTTCTGTCTACGACGACGCTCGAGTCCCGGCGACGGTGCTGGCTCAGGCCGAGCGGAAAGCCGCCAAGATCTTCAACCGTGCCGGGCTGGACGTGGTTTGGGCGAACTGCTCATCTTCCCTACAAGACGCAGGCCGGAACGTCTTGGTCCAGGTGGGAGAGCCAAGCTCGTGGGGTCTTGCATTCGAACCGGGAGATCCTGGGCGGGCGGGCGCACCAGCACCTACGAGGGCTGCTTCGGCAAATGAGGCGGGCTGTGCCCGGTTTGATTGGCCGACACATCTTGCTGTGCGCATTGTGCCCCGTTCCAGCACCTCGACGAACGAGGTCTTCGGCGTGGCCTTTCTGTCCGCTGAAGGAGCGGGCTGCTATAGCGATGTCTTCTACGACCGCGCAGCGGAACTGCAAACTGCCTCGAACGTCGGCTTGGCGGACATTCTGGGAAACGTTGTTGCACACGAACTCGGACACCTTCTGCTGGGATCGAACTCGCATGCTCCCGCGGGAATCATGCGAGGACGCTGGCAGCGTGAAGAGTTGCATCGCATGGCGAGAGGAGGCCTGTTGTTTACGGTGGAGCAAGCCGAACACATGCGCGGAAAACTGATTGCCGCACGTCCACCGTTGGCGGTTGCGGTTCGGTCGAGTAATTGAAGTTGACGGCTCGTGATTCTTAGGAAAGTCTGGCTGGCGGCTTTACCGCGGCTCCCGAGCCCTCTTTCAGGGTGTGAATCGCGTCAACAGCAATGTTATCGAACTGCTCTGTAAGCCCGCTCGGCCAGCGAATCTGCACCCATTCAATCTTGGTGGCTGCTCCCAAACCAAAGTGGATACGCATGTCGCTATTCGAATCGTAGCTGGAGCCGCTGCGCACCTCATCCACTAAAACTCGCGGGCCAATTTTCACCGTGACCCTCGCGCCAATTCCATCGCGGTTCGACTTGGTTCCCAGCGCCCGCAACCCGATCCAGTGATTCGCCGAGCGCACCTGATTCACGAGCAGACTTGGGTTCGCATTCATATTGCTGATCACGGCCGAAATGCGGCCGTCGTTCCACAGATCGCCAACCGCCAGCCCTCGCCCGGCGTGAACCGTGGTGATTCCTGCTCCGGCATGGGCAGAAATGTCGGTAAACGTCCCGTTGCCATTGTTGTGATACAAGATGCGCGGCTCCTGATAGCTGCTGCCCAGGTTCTGTTTGTCGACTTCGGGGTAAACATGGCCATTCACCAGCAGCAGGTCGGACCAGCCATCATTATCAAAATCCAGGAACATAGTTCCCCAGCCCAGATAGCGAGTGTAGAGGCCCAGGCCCGCAGCATAGGTCACGTCGTCGAACGTCCCGTTGCCGTTGTTGCGATAAAGAGTCGAGGTATCATCAGAGAAATTGGTTTTGAAGATATCCAGTCTGCCGTCGCCATCGTAGTCGGCAACTGTCGAGCCCATGCCGGCTTGCTCGCGCCCATCCTCGTTGAAGGCCGCTCCGGCCACCACCGCCCGGTCCGTGAACGTTCCATCGTGATTGTTGTGGTAGAGAATACTGGCGGTGCTGTCGCATGCGACGTAGATGTCGGGCCAACCGTCGTCGTCGTAATCGAGCGTGGAGACGCTGAAGCCGTAGTGCCCACTGGTCTGATCAATTTTCGCTTTGGCGGTGACGTCCTCAAATTTGCCGCCGCCCAGGTTGTGGTAAAGAATATTTTTTGCGCCGGGCAGACCGCGCGGGCCGCACATCACTGGAACTCCCTTCCAGACGCAGGAGGCTCTCTCGCCCGGCGCCGGAGCGGTGGAAACATCAAAATCCACATAATTCGCGACCATCAGATCGAGAAGGCCGTCGCGATCGTAGTCCACGAAGGCGCATCCCGTTCCCCAGGCCTTTCCCGTGCCGGCCGCTCCGGATCCCTCCGCCACTTCTGTGAACACCCCCTCCTGGTTGTGATAGAGGCGGTTCTTGCCGTAGTAGGTGACGTACAGATCTTTCCAGCCGTCGTTGTCGTAGTCTCCGGCGCAAACTCCCTGCCCCCAGCCCGTGGCCATCAGTCCGGCCTTCGCGGTGACGTCGGTGAAGGTTCCGTTGTGATTGTTCCGATACAGATGATTGGTGGGAGCGGTGGCAGCGGGAAAGCCTTCGAGCGTCGTGCCATTAACCAGAAAAATGTCGGGCCAGCCGTCGTTGTCGTAGTCGAAAATGGCGACGCCTGTGCCGGTAGTCTCGATGATGTATTTCTTGCTATCCTTTCCGCCAAAAACGGTGGTCATGGTCAGGCCGGCTTTTTCGGCAACATCAGTGAAGTTGGCGATGGGCGAGGCTTGCGGAGGCTCAGCCACCGCAGCAGGGAAGACAGGAATGAGAAGAAACGCAACTCGGGCCAGTCGGCCAATCAATAGCCCGCGAGACTGCGGCGAAAGGACTTGATTCATGGCCCCAGCCTGAATACTAGGGCGCGGGCATCGGAGGGTCAAGCTGGGCTCGGTTTCCGCGGAGGCAAGCGTTCGTACCCGCCTGGCGAATCATAGTGGTATTTTTAGGCAGTGTGTGAACTCGGCCTATCTGAATTTCGAAGAGGCACCAGCCCTGGGCTGGGCGGCACCCGGGCGAGGGATCTTGCGCGCAGCTTTGCGGAAGCGACGTTCCGGTGTGGAGGCTCTGCCCGTCAGATCCTTCGCAGCCTCAACGCCGCTCAGCATGACGCTCTGCCACGAGTGCGGTGGGGGCGGCTGCAAAGGATCGCGACTCTGCTGGTGTGCCTTGCTATGTTGGCTTTTTCTGTTGCCGCCCAGCCGCAAAATCCACATTCACAAGTTGACTCACTCTATCGCCAGGGATTGGAGGCCGTGAAGCGTGGCGATCTCGTCCACGCCCGCACTGCCTTCGAACAAGTGGTCAAGCTCGCACCCGCAAGTCCCGAGGGACACAATTCGCTGGGATGGGTGCTGTTCTCGCAAGGGCAGACTGGAGAAGCCATTTCCCAGATTCGGATCGCCCTGCGTCTGAAGCCGAATTTCCTGCCAGCTCGTATCAATCTCGCCAATGCTCTGGCTCAAAGTGGCAATCTGGTGGAAGCCGAGTCCGAAGCGCGTGAAGCCGTCCGCCTGGCTCCGGGCGATTCCGAAGCGCACCGAACTCTGGGACGAGTCATCAGTTTCCGCGGCGACATGAAAGGTGCTCGTAGCGAGCTGAAAAGAGCCGTGGAATTGGAGCCGAAGCGCGCTGACCTGCGCGATGAACTGGGGTCTGTACTGGCGCAGAGCTCGGACCTGGACGAGGCTGCGGTCGAATTTTCCGAGGCTTTGCGTCTGCAACCCGACTTCCCTCAAGCTGCTTTGCATCTCGGGGTAGTGCGCTGGCGGCAGAAACGGACGGACGAAGCTCTCAGCCTGCTACAAAAGGCGGCGCAGCTTTCTCCCCAAAGCGTCCAAGCTCACTATTATCTGGGACGCGTGCTGGAAGACACCGCACAGCGCGACCAGGCCATCGATGAACTTCGAACCGCGGTCAAGCTGCAACCGAATTTCGCAGAGGCCGAAACCAAGCTTGGCCTGCTGCTGCAGCGTGCAGGCGACGCCCAGGCCGCCGTGGCGGCATTTCGCCGGGTCGTAGAACTCCAGCCCAACGATCCCGATGCGCACAATAATCTAGGGCTGGCGATGATCCAGGCTGGCGACGCCAACAGTTCCATTCCTGCCTTCGAGGCGGCGCTTCGTCTGCGGCCGGATGACACCGGCTATCGCACCAACTTGGGAACCGCATATTTGCAGAAGAGTGATTTTGACGCCGCCACTGCGCAATTTCAGGCTGCGCTGAAAGCCGCGCCCGAGGATGCGACGCTGCACTATGACCTGGGGCTGGCGTTGAAGTTAAAAGATCAATTGGCTGATGCTGTCGCCGAATTCGAGAAAGCCGCAGCCCTGGATCCCGATCAGGCCGACATTCACTACACGCTGGGAGTCACCTTGTGGCAGCAAGGCGATTTCGACAGGGCCACGAAAGCTCTCCGCGCTGCCATCCAAACCAGACCTGATTACGCCGAGGCGCACTACACCTTGGGCACGGTATTGAAGCAAGAGGGTAAATTGCAGGAAGCTGCGGCCTCCCTTCAGGAAGCGATTCGCCTGCAACCTGATTTCGCCGGCGCTCACACGACGCTCGCGGCCATATTGCGGCAGTTAGGCGATACCGAGGGGGCTGCGCGCGAAAGCCGCCTAGGAGCGCAGATCAGCAAGGACAAAACCAATCTGCAGGCGGCGACCTTCGATACCAACTCTGGAATGAGGCTGCTGAAGGTGGGGGATCTTGAGGGAGCCATCTCTCAGTTTCGCGCCGCTATCGCCCTGGCGCCAAGCTATGCGCCCGCCCATTTCCACTTAGCCGAGGCGTTGCAACGGAAGGGCCAGGTTGCGGAAGCAAAGCAGGAATTTCAGCGCGCGGGAGACCTCGACCCGCACTTGAAACCGCAGCATCCCTGACAGTTGATCTTTGCCCCCGGACTTCGGCTACGGTTTCCCGCCGCGCAAGGCCACGATGGCCGACTCCACGGGAACGCCGCGGGTCACCTTGACCCGCAGGACGGCTTCGAACGGTTTCAATTCCCCAGTATCCGAAACCTGGAGTCGTGGCAGCAGTTCCTCCAGCGAGTTCTGCTGACAGACAAACTCCACGGCGGCTTGCGTACCGATGGTAGTAGTCCCAGCAAGAATCAATACTGACTTCGCGGGATTTAAACCCCTTACCAATGCAATGACGGAGTAATCCTCGATGAGGTTAGCGTGGGACGGACTGCCGACCCAGTACTCCGCCTCTCCAGGTTGTGGATGGACATTGACGATTGCCAGGTCGCCCTTACGCGGGCCGGAGTCAAGCGCGCGGAAAATAAAATTATGGGTGCTGGGAATATCGCGCAGCGTCAGGTTTTCCGCCGGCGAACCCACGAAGATCATGTCGTTATTTTTCACGTCGTCAAGGGAAAGCAGGCTTCCGCGCTTGACTCGAATTTGCCGGTGCAACAGTGCGAACGTGTGATCGAGAGCATGCACCGCCAGCACTTCCCCCACGCCGGTGTAGTGCTCCAGAATTTGGTCGCGCGAGTCGCGGACGGGATCGAAGTAACGCATTCCGGTCTCAGGCCGACCCACAAAGGCCCCGTTGCTGAAAATCACCCAGGGCTCTTCCGGTCCGCTAACAAAGTTCTTCCAGAAGGTTGCAAAGGCAGCAGGGGCCAGGTCCGATGCCCGATCTGGCGCACGCGAGTTGTGTGCGAGCCAGAGCGCGACCGCTGCCGACGCCACCATCAGCAAAGCCAACAAAACAATAAACGCGAACTTCCACTTCCCATCCGCCTTGGCCCCCTCCACAATCTCGTCATGCTGGGCAGAGTGTGAAACTGCCTGCAACCTGGCGGCGCTGGCTTCCCGGCGGTGGAACGAAAGCACGTACGTGCCTTTCGGCATATCCACCTGGATAGGGTCTTCCGCTCCTTCGGAGGCGTAGTACTCCACCATCTTGAGCCGCAGTCGTCCCGCCTGGACTCGAATGGTCGAATCCGACTGGGGATCGAAGGTCGGTGAGCGCCCGAAAACCTCGGTCGCAATCTGGTATTCCTTCAGCGACGAGCCGGGATGGTCGAGGGCATGTTCAGCAAGGTAGCGAAGCAACTTGCAGAGAGATTCCGAGCCATGAAGCACGTGGCTGTTCACCAGCCGGTCGATTTGTGCGAGGTACTGCTCCCTTTCGGGAAAGTGGACTCGTGTGACGCTCATTGTCACGTAGGGTAACAAGCTCCGCTATCAAACTGCAATCTAGAGACTTAATCGTTGTAACCGTATCAAACCTCATGAAACTGAGAATATTCTCAGTGAAACAACACATTTTGGTCCAAAAAATTTCTGTGGAATTCTTAGCCAGGCGGGAGCCCACCCCATGTACAGGCTCGCGTTGGAGTAT
>WNFP01002055.1_pt1 | contig 15939 bp, 15 predicted proteins | sample 5400201 | NCBI WGS metagenome assembly WNFP01 (sample SAMN13153355, study PRJNA577476) | soil metagenome | isolation source: 115 cm saprolite under Madrone tree | place: USA:California | collected 2016-06-14
TGGCCCAGGAAGAAACGCTTCTTCAGACGACGCGCACGCAAGCCACTCTTTTATTGCAGCAGCGAAAACAGTTTGAAGATGCCATCGCCGTGCTCGTCGGCAAACCGGCGCCGGACTTCCACATCACGAGTAAAGAACTGAACGCCGAGCCGCCGCCCATCGACTTGGGACTTCCGTCGGATTTGCTCGAGAGGCGCCCAGACATCGCTCAAGCCGAGCGACAGATGGCTGTCGCCAACGCGCAAATTGGAGTCGCAAAAGCCGCCTACTATCCCTCGCTCAATTTGTTTGGAAATGGCGGCTGGCAGGCCTCCGACATCGCCAAGCTGGCCAACGTTTCCAGTGCTTTTTGGGCGCTGGGCGCTAATGTGGCCGAAAGCATTTTCACCGGCGGAGCGCGCCGCGCTCAGGTCCAGTTTGCAAAATCCGGCTACGACGTGAACGTGGCGAATTACCGCCAGTCGGTGCTGACCGCCTTTCAGGAAGTGCAAGACGATGTGACTGGACTCACAGTCCTTGGACAAGCGCGAGAAACACAGCAACTGGCGGTGGATGCCGCGCGCCGCACTCTTGATCTTTCCGAGGATCGCTACAAGGGCGGGCTGGTCAGTTATTTGGATGTCGTCACCGCACAACAAAACTTGCTGAACAACGAGCAGGAGGCTGCGGTCATACAAGGCCAGCGCCTTGTGACCAGCGTTCTCCTGGTCAAAGCGCTCGGCGGTGGCTGGGATGCATCGAGTCTCGCCGCTGTCCAGGTCAAGCCGAAGCTGAAAGACGTCGTCGCGCCCTGACTCTTTCCTCCCTCGTTAGATGGTCGTAGAGATTATTTTCTTGATTCTTTTGATGCGCGCTTCATCTCGCTTATAGAATGTCCACTGTTTGATGCGTTTCGCGCGCACTACCCCGGCCTGCTGCAATATCTTCATATGTTCGCTGGCGGTGGGCTGGCTGACGCGTAGCTTCCTGGCGATGAACACCCCGCAAACGCCGTCCTTAACGAGATCACCGTAAACCTGCGGCGGGAAGTGCGCCCGCGGATTCTTTAGCCAGGCGAGAATCTGCAGCCTTCTGGTGCTGGAAAGCGCCGCAAGCGCTGGTTCGAGATTCATATAGACAATTAGCCAACTCCCTAAGTATAATAGCACGCGAAATGAAACTAGGAAAGTACATCTTTTCCGCGCACGGTCATTCCGGCCACTGCGCAGGCCGCGCCTTGAGTCTTGGAAGGTAGATCCCATGCGCGCAACGAAGATCGATCGCGACCAGATCACCGCAACGGAAAAAGCTATTCGGCCCTACATTCGCCGCACGCCAATCATCGAGGTGGATGGCGGCGACTTCGACCTCTATTCTTCCCCGCTCACCTTCAAACTCGAGCTGCTCCAACATTCCGGCTCATTCAAAGCGCGCGGAGCGTTCGCTAACTTGCTGCTGCGAAAAATTCCTGGAGCCGGCGTCGTCGCAGCTTCAGGGGGCAACCACGGGGCCGCCGTTGCGTATGCGGCCATGAAACTTGGCGTACGCGCAAAGATTTTTGTCCCCACGGTCGCTTCGCCCGAAAAAATCGAGCGTATCCGCAACTATGGCGCGGAACTCGTTGTGATCGGTGAACGCTACGCCGAAGCACTCGCCGCGAGCGAGCGCTGGGCTGCCGAGTCTGGCGCACTCACTTTACACGCCTATGACCAGTTCGAGACACTCCTCGGCCAAGGTTCCGTCGGACTTGAACTCGAGCAGCAATCGCCGGATCTCGATTCTCTAATGGTCGCCGTTGGTGGCGGTGGCCTCATCGGCGGCGTCGCGTCCTGGTATGCGAACCGCATCAAGATTATCGGCGTTGAGCCCGAGGCCGCACCGACCTTGCATAACGCCTTGCAGGCCGGGCATCCCGTTGACAGTCCGGCGAGTGGAATTGCCGCGGACTCGCTGGCACCGAAGCAAGTAGGCGCGCTGATGTTTCCCATCGCGCAAAAATTTGTCAGCGGCGTGACACTTGTGACCGACGACGCGATCCAGCAGGCTCAGCAAGCCCTCTGGAGAGCTCTGCGCATCGTCGCTGAACCCGGCGGCGCCGCCGCTTTGGCAGCGCTCTTGTCCGGCCGCTACAAACCGCAACCCGGCGAACGTGTTGGCGTTCTTGTTTGCGGAGGGAATACCACCGCTGTTGATTTTGTTGGCGGTACTGGCGCCAAACCAAAAGAACACTCACTGCCTTCCGGCAGCAAAGTTGCCTCCCCATCGCTCAAAGGAGACTGAGATGTCCGTCTACGACAAACTAAATGCTCTAGGGATTTCTCTGCCTGCCATCGCACCGCCAGCCGCCGCGTTCTTGCCGTTCGTGCGCACAGGCAATTTGCTCTTCGTCTCCGGGCACATCGCGAAGAAAGACGGACAGCCGCTGACGGGAAAGCTCGGCGCTGATCTCACCGCCGCTCAGGGAAAGGAGGCGGCGAGAGACGTGGCCATCCAGCTGATGGGAACGCTCCACGCAGCTACGGGGGATCTAAACAAAATCATACGAATCGTCAAACTGATGGTGCTGGTGAACAGTACCCCATCCTTCACCGAGCAGCATCTCGTCGCCAATGGCGCTTCCGAACTTCTCGGTGAAATTTTCGGAGACCTCGGCAAACACGCGAGAAGCGCTTTCGGCGTCGCCCAAATCCCGCTAGGCTCCTGCGTCGAAATCGAGCTGATCGCAGAGTTGGCGTAAGAATTTCGGCACGATCGCGCCACCCTCCGGGACAATCAAGGGGAGTTCAAGCCTCGGAGGAGCAACGGCCGCGAAATTATCGTGATAATTTAATTTCAGATGTCGTGCACGGGCAGCAGTTCTCCGCGCCTGCGAGGCAAGCACTGTGGATACTGTTCTTGCAGAAACTTGATCAAGTTCTCTCGGACATGGCAGCGCAAGTCGAATGCCTTTGAAGCACTCGATGCGCTCATCAAGGAGCGGATCTGAATGGCTTGTTCCGTGAGATCGGTAACCTGCAGCGCCCAGACTTTCCCATCCCACATCTCGGTCGAAAGCAAGATGCGATGCAGTTCCCGTCGAACTTCTTCCACGGGTACCGTATAGTCAGCGTATAGCATCACCGTGCCTAACAGGTCGGATGAGGTGTGTGTCCAATTTTGGAAGGGCTTCTCAATGAAATAAGTCAGCGGGAGGATCAGACGCCTCAGATCCCAAATGCGCACGACCACATACGTGGTCGTGATCTTTTCGATCCAACCCCACTCGCCTTCGACGACCACCGAGTCTCCGATTCGGATGGGTTGCGTGACGGCCACTTGCAACCCTGCAATGAGGTTCGAAAGAGTCGAGCGGGCGGCGACGCCAGCCACCAAACCCACAAGTCCGGCGGAGGCCAGCATGCTCGTCCCTAGCTGACGCACGCTCGGAAACGTCATCAGCATCGCGGCAAGCGTCACGACCGTAATTAGAACAACCACGATTCGCTCGATGACTTGCGCTTGGGTATGAATCCGCCGGACGGTGATGTCCTCAAAGGAAGCGTCCGTGTATTGCGAATCTATAAGCTCGGTAATGAATTGCGCGAGGCTCGCAAATCCCCACCCGATCGTGGCAATGACTCCCAGTTGCACAATATGTTGCACTGACGCACGCCAATTCTCCGGCAACGGTACGACTTGGAGAACCAGAACGACCGCGAGAAGCGGAAGAATAAAGCGAGTCGGCCCTTTCAGGTGTTTGGCCAGCAAACTTCCGACGTGCGCGCGTTTTTTTTGCTCGAAGGACTTGCCCCGGAAATAATAAACAATGTGATGAGTAATGAGCGCCAGGAGGACTGCGCCTCCCAGAAGCAAGCCGGAAAACAACCACGGGTGGGCTTCTCCCCAGTAAGTGTACATTTGAGCCTCACGCTCCTTGCTGGCCGCGAAGCACGCACCCAGCGCTGGGAGCTGTGTGCTCACGACTTCTCGGCGCGAGCTGGGGAGCCTATTCGTTGCCGGTGTTTATCGTCGCGCAAAAACACGCCATTCCGCAACTCCATTCCGCAACTGGAACAATAGAGCGTGTCGATAAAAGCTTCAAGCGGAGGCGGGAAATGGGTATTCGCATGGCGCTCGGCGCCCGGAGCCTATCTCTTCTACATGCTACTGGTATTAATTCAGTCGAGGACGGTCATAGCAGACCGTGCGCCTGAGAGCCCGGACTTAAGCCTCGAACGACCAGCGGCCCCCAATCATCGTCCGTTCGACGGGGATGGTGATCAAGCTCGACGGATTCTCGCGCAACGGGTCCCGACCCAGCACCACAAGGTCCGCCAGCTTCCCCGCTTCGATTGATCCTTTGATGTTCTCCTCGTACGAAGCGTAAGCGCCGTGTAGACTGCCCACGCGAATGGCTTCTTCGATGGTGATGCGCTGCTTCGAGCCCCAAACGTTGCCCTTGGTGTCCGTGCGTGTCACTTCGGACTGCAAAGCCATCATCGGCTCAAAAGGCCCGGGTGGGTAATCGGACGCCTGCGTCGGACGAATCCCCGCATCGATAAAACTTCGCAATGCGAACATGTGATTCAACCGTCCCGCTCCGTAGTAACGCATTTTTTCGCCGTGGTAATAGACGTATGTCGAAAACGGGGTCGGTATGGCGCCAAGCGCCTTCATGCGTCCGATCAAATCGTCGTTCACAACGGTGCAGTGCTCCAGCCGGAAACGCGGGTCGCGCCGCGGTGATTCGCGCTGCAGCCGCTCGTAGACGCGCAGCGTCGTATCTATGCCCACGTCTCCGTTAGCATGCGTGCCAATCTGCCAGCCTGCGAGATGTGCTTTGCGTCCGACTGTGTACATCTCGTCTTCCGTCATCACCAAAATGCCGTAATCGTTCGGGCGTCCCTCATAAGGAACAGAGAGCCGTGCGGTTCGTTCGGAAATCGATCCATCGCAAACCAGCTTCACCGCGCCGACGCGCACCCACTCATCTCCAAGCCCTGTACGCACGCCCGCCGCGATCATCTCATCGAGGTGGTGATAGTTGATGAAGCAGTAGGCTCGATACAGCAGCTCGCCGGCCTCATGCGCATCTTGATAGGCGCGCAGATCCTCCGGCGTACCTTGCGCTTCGGTCGCGGAAGTGATTCCCGTGCGCGCGAGCATCTTGGAAATGAGCTTCACACCTTCCCGGCAATCCTCTCGCGTAAACTTGAGTGGAATCGCTTTGTCGAAGTAACTATTCGCGCTCTCGGCCACCCGCCCGCTCAACTTCCCCGCGGCGGGATCGTGGCTAATCTGTCCGCCGGGCGGATCGGGCGTCTTTTCATCAATCCCCGCCTTGCGAAAAGCGAGCGAATTCGCATACGACGTGTGCCCGCCGCGGTGCTGGATGCGCACTGGATGATCTGGCACAGCTGAGTCTAAATCCGCGATCGTCAGTGCACGGCCTTCTTCCGTCTTTGTGTCGTCGTACTTGAACCCAAGCACCCATTCGCCCGCTGGTGTCTTCGATGCGCGCTCGCGAAGGGCAGCTTGAATCGCCTGAATGGAGCGCAGGTCGCAGTCCACCATCCGAAGATGCAACCGGCCCGCTTCCGACGGATGCGAGTGTGCATCGATGAATCCCGGAAGCACGGTTTTTCCGCCCAAGTCGATTTTCTGGACGCCGGGCCCTGCGAGATTCAGCACGTCGCTATCGCTTCCAACCGCGAGAAACCTGCCACGCGCGATGGCCATAGCCTGCGCACGAGGTTCGGCGTCGTTCACCGTCCAAACGTTTCCGTTGTGCAGAATCAGGTCGGGCTTTTCCTGCTCCAACGGCAACAAGGCAAATCCAGCCATCGAGCCGAGAAACTCGCGCCGCGTCTGCTCGTTTGTCATGTGTACCTTTCTTCGACAATGGTTACCGCGAATCCAAGACTCCGCTGCCTGATACTAACCCGGGGGCCAGCGGAACTGCCGCCCGCCGAGCAAGTGCAGATGCAAATGAAAGACCGACTGGCCAGCGCCAGCGCCGTTGTTGAAGACCGTGCGGTAACCCTCAAGCAGATTGCGTTCGCGGGCGAGTTGCGCTGCGACAAGAAGAAGCTTGCCGATGACAGCTTGATCCTCGGCTTTCGCGTCGTCTAGCGATACAAAATGCTTTCGCGGGCACAGCAGGATATGCGTAGGAGCCTGCGGGCTGATGTCCTCGAACGCGAAAATGTCAGGATCTTCGTAAACGATCTTTGCGGGCATCTTTTTCGCGGCAATCTTGCAGAACAAGCAATCCGGGCTCATCCATTCCCTCCTGAAGGCGCCGTTTCATCGAGACGAACAACCAACGGCGTAAATCCCTCGCGACTGCGAAGCTGTTCGCCAAATTGGCGCGCGGCATCCTCCCCCGAAACTTTGCCGACGCGCACTCGATAGAAAGTACCGTCAGGCGAATCGTACTGCTGAATGAAGATCGGCGAATACGAAAGATTCAAACGGTCGCGCAAACGCTGAGCGTTGCCGAGGTCGCGAAATGCGCCGACTTGCACCGTAAAGAATCCACCGGTGGGGTCGATGCCTTGCGTGAGAACCTCGACGCGCACAGGCACGACGCCCGGCCCAATGGATTCAATCTCGCGCGCCGCGGCGAGCGAAAGATCGATGATGCGATTGTCCACAAACGGCCCGCGATCGGTGATGCGCACGGTCGTCGATTTGCCGTTGTTGAGATTTGTCACGCGCACTATTGTTTCAAACGGCAGCGTGCGGTGCGCCGCCGTCAATTTATACATGTCGTAGATTTCGCCGTTCGAGGCCCGCCGCCCGTTGAAAGGCACCCCGTACCAGGAGGCGTTGCCTTCTTCCATATAGCCCGCGGGCGCCGGGCTCTGCGATGACTTGCTGCGCTTTGGCGGAGGCGTGGCCGGAGGAGTTGCGGGTGTCGGCGCTGGTGCGGCATCGGTCGACCGTTTTGTGGATTCGATTGTGTCTGGCGATGCAGCCGACGGCACTGGCTGACGGTTCGCCGTGACGTGGCGTGAAGCGCATCCAGCGATTAGGACGAGCAGGGAGAAGCAGGCCAGGTTCAGCAGCAAGTTCAGAGAACAGAAGAGGTTCGATCGGCAGCGCGTAGCCGGGAAGTGGGTCACAAGTCGACTCGCATTATGATTGCGATGGCGGTTTCTGTGAATCGCGCTCGGCGCGTGCGGAATTGCGCGACTCGAGTTTGGAGGCGGCTTGTGTGAGTTTCTCCGAAACTTCGCGCAGGAACTGGGCGGTGCGCTTTTCGGTTTCGGGCGCGACCTCTTCGTCGATGTATTTGCGGAGGCGGGTGAGCTCTTCGTCGATGCGACGGCCGAATTCTTCAAATTTGTCCATAGTAATGCCCATGGCTCCTCGTTCCGGGTAAAAGGCTGCGAATTCTGTATTATAGGAACGCGGTGCGTGGCTCGCAAGGAGGAGAATTGGCGCTTTCCTATGAGTGGCAGCGGCGATTGGAGCGCTGGAAGAACACGATGCAGGGATTCTTTGGTGGCGGCGAAAACAATCAGCCGCGCCCCCAAATCTGCCCCGCTTGCGGTGCGCTCGTCGGCATCAGCGCCACGAGATGCCACGAGTGCGGAACGAACCTGCGCTTTTCTCTCGCGGCTCTGAGCAAGAGGTTTTCCGGCGTCTTCGGCGAGCATGAAGCTCCCGTAACCACAACGCTTCTCATCGCGAACATCATAATGTTGGGCGTCAGTTGGATGGCGCTCGCCGCAACGGGAGGCGGCGGGGGGCTAAGCATTCTGTGGGGGCTGAGCGGCGTAGCGCAATACCGTTTGGGCATGAGCATCCCGTTGCCGTATCTCGTAGTGGGTCACGAGTGGTGGAGAGTTGTCACAGCGATGTTTTTGCATGGTGGCCTGCTTCACATCGGTTTCAACATGATGGCGCTGATGCAGTTTGGGCCGGCAATTGAAGAACTCTACGGCTCTGCTCGCTATTTGTTCATTTACGTGTTCACCGGAGCGTTCGGCTTTTTAGTCAGCGCGGCATTTGGCAACTTTTCTCTGGGGGCGAGCGGCGCATTGCTCGGGCTCGTCGGCGTCATGCTTGCGGTCACCACCAAACGCGGTGGCGCCTACATGCGCGATTTGCGATCCCGGCTGATCAGTTCGGTGGTAATTCTTTTCGTGCTTGGTTTTTCCCATCTGATGGCCATGGACAATTACGCGCACGGGGCTGGTCTGGCGGCCGGATTCGCGTTGGGAAAAATACTTGCGGACAGGCAGCCCATGAATTCCGGCGAACGGCGGAGAGCTTATGCGCTGGGATGGCTGGCGGGATCGGTTGTGGTTGCAAGTTTCGTGCTGATGTTTATTCACTACCGTGATCCTTTACCCGGAGAGTCAACACAATCCTCCCCTGCCGCGGGAAAAAGTGCGTTACTCTACACTCGGTACAAGGCGCCGCCCGTGGATCCACATTCCATCGTCGTTGTGAGTTTGCACTCGCCTAAAGAGAAAGTCTGGGGCGAGCTTTTGGACATTAACCCTTCGGGCGTGACGCTGCGGGGCGTCGATTTGAACTCTTTCGACCATTTTATCCGGCAGATCAACGAGCCCGACGGCGAACGCATCGGGTTGCCTACTATCTTTTTTCCGATGAATCGCGTCGAGCGCGTGTCTCTGGATGAACCTAGTGGCTCCATCCCTTCGATGAACGAGCTCTTCGCCCGCAAAATTGGTCGCTCGCTTACCGAGTATCTCTCGCAATTCGCGTGACAATCCGCATCGCACAATTTGAAGCAATTTGCATCGCCTCGGCCTCCTGAACTGCGGTATTCTCAATTGCAATGAAAGGCCGCATCTGGACGGTTCCCAATCAAATCACTTTGCTCCGGCTCGGCTTCCTGCCGTTCTTTCTCATTCTTATTTCTTACGAACGGTATAAGTGGGCTTTGCTGGTGCTCGTAGTCGCGGGTCTATCGGACGGCATTGATGGCTTGCTCGCGCGTAGCCTCAATCAACGCTCGTCACTTGGCGCGTACCTCGATCCTATCGCCGATAAACTGCTGCTCTCCTCCTCATTCATCATTTTGGCGTTTAAGAAACAGATTGCGTGGTGGCTCACGATTATTGTTTTCAGCCGGGACGTGCTGATCCTTGTGGTGGCCGTTGTGATTCTGCTTATCTCGGGTTATCGACCTTTTCCGCCAAGCATCTACGGCAAATTGACTACCGCAGTTCAGATCATCTTGGTGTTTACTGTGGTGTTTTCGGCCGCTTTTCCTGATTTTCACCTCGCGAAAATCATCTATCTCCTTGTTTATAGCGTGACTTTTTTCAGCATTTTTTCCGCGCTTCACTATTCGTTCAGCACGGCGCGGCACTTGAGCAGCTCTTCTTCATCGTAAGAGAAGACAGTTAGAACACAGAGGGCACAGAGAAGCATGTGTTTCTTTTGCTCAGACCGGCATCGGTTTGAGGCCGGCTGCCGGCATCACCAATTTCGGTTCCGTGAGAGATTGGACTTGTTCGAGGGTGGCGTCGGGGGCGAGTTCGCGAAGGACAAGGCCCTCGGGAGTAACGTCAATGAAGGCAAGCTCGGTCACGATGTGATCGACAACTTCGACGCCGGTGAGCGGGAGCGTGCACTTTTTCAGGATTTTTGGTCTGTTGTCGCGCGTGGCGTGCTCCATGGCGATGAACACGCGCTTGGCGCCGGCGACGAGGTCCATTGCGCCGCCCATGCCTTTTAGCATTTTGCCGGGGATGGCCCAATTGGCGAGAGTTCCTTTTTCATCGACTTGCAGCGCGCCAAGGACCGTCAGATCGACGTGGCCTCCACGGATCATGCCGAAAGAATCGGCGGAAGAAAAATAAGATGTGCCCGGAAGCTCGGTGACAGTCTCTTTGCCGGCGTTGATGAGATCAGGATCGACTTCCGATTCGAGCGGATAGGGGCCGACGCCGAGCATGCCATTTTCGGATTGCAGGATGACGTCCATGTCGTTGGGGACGTAGTTCGCGATGGCCGTCGGCATGCCGATGCCGAGGTTGACGTAGTAGCCATCGCGCAACTCGAGAGCGATGCGGCGTGCGATGCGTTCGCGCTTTTGATCGTCCGTCAGGGGCATGAGAAAAAGTCGCTAGTCGATAGAGAGCTTACAGCTGACAGTTTACAGCTAACAGTCGAATCGAAAGGCAAAATCGCGGGTCTAAAGACCCGCCACCACAACTTCAATGGAACTTTTTCTCGAAGCGTGGCAAGGTTGCGGCCAAGACTTGGCCAACGATGGCCAGGCTTTGGGGGTCGACTTTGTCGAGCGTGTCTTGGGTGGTGTGCCAGTAGGGGACAATCAGTTCGATGAGGTCGCACCCGGCGACCCCGCGGCGGATAAACGAGAAATGATCGTCGCCGCCTACGGCATAGTCTTCGTTGACGAAGTGATTTTGGTAGCCGAGTTGGGCAGCGGTGTCCCAGATAAAATTCGTGAGCCAGGGAGTCGAGCCGGTATCGCGGGGGATTCGGACGTTTGCAGGGCCAATCATGTCGGCGAGGATCATGGCTTTAACGCGTTTGAGATCGCCGGAAAGGGCCATTTGAGCTGCCATTTCGCGACTGCCGTAGGTGTTGTTGCTGCCGTCGTTTTTCCACTGAACGCTGGCTTTGTCGGCCCAGTTGCCTTGCGCTTCTTCTCCATCAAAGAAGACGATCCACACATTTAGCGAATTGTTTCGCGCGCAGAAGAGGCGCGCTAGCTCGAGCATGGTCCCAGTGCCGGAGCCGCCGTCGTCCGCGCCGACAAAGTTAGGGATGCGAACGGTATCGTAATGCGTCGTGTAGAGAACGATGCCGGAGCCGGCGCCAGGAAGTTTAACGACAATATTTTTCATGGCGAGGTCGCCAAGCGCCGTTGCGGCGTGAAAATCGTGTTCCTCGACCGGGCACCCGTAGCTTCTCAGTTGGCCGACAATGTAAGCCTGCGCGCGATGAATCCCATCGGAAGCAGGCGGCCTCGGCCCAATCTCCACGAGGTGCCGGACGTGCTCGTAAGCGCGTGCACCATCAAATGCAGGCGGTGAATTGGCCTGAAGATGCGATATCAACGGCAGCAAAAAAGCCACCGAAAGGAACGCTGCGAAAATCCAAGGTGCGCGTGAGGTCATGACTTTCGGGTGGCGCGGCGCTCGATGCGCTTTTCGTATTTCGGGCCTTGCAGGATGGCGTTGACGAAGATGCCGGGCGTATGAACTTGATTGGGATCGAGCTGCCCCAGGTCGACTAGTTCTTCGACTTCGGCGACTACGCAATCGGCGGCGGTGGCCATCATGGGATTGAAGTTGCGCGCGGTTTTGCGGTAGATGAGGTTGCCCCAGCGGTCGCCTTTCCAGGCTTTGATGAACGCGAAGTTGCCGCGGATGGCGCGCTCTAGGACGTACTGGCGGCCGTCGAAGTCGCGCGTTTCTTTGCCTTCCGCAACCATGGTGCCGACGCCGGTAGGCGTGTAAAAGGCAGGAATGCCTGCGCCGCCAGCGCGGAGGCGTTCGGCCAGGGTGCCTTGCGGGTTCAGCTCAACTTGTAGCTCGCCGCTGAGGACGAGTTGCTCGAAGAGTTTGTTCTCGCCTACGTAAGTGGAGACCATTTTTTTTACCTGGCGATTTTGCAGCAGGACGCCGATGCCGAAATCATCGATGCCAGCGTTGTTGCTGACGATGGTGAGATTCTTTGTGCCTTTGCGGCGGACGGCAGCGATCAGGTTTTCGGGGATTCCGCAAAGGCCGAAGCCGCCCATTAGGATGGTGGCGCCGTCGGCGAGTTTCTCGATGGCGGCGTCGGCGGAGGCGATGCGTTTGTCCATTAGTGAGATCCTGATTGCGGCTGACAAAGGCAGAGACAGCCTGAAGCCCGTCCCACATGTGCCGGAGGAGCAGTTTACCCCAAGAGAGGGGGTGCGCGAAGACTGTAGCTCTGGCCAAGAACAACGGGAGGAGGCCATTAGAGAGCGTCGGCCCTGGGTCTTTTGGTTGTGGCTTTAATTCAAAATATCGATATTATAGTGGGATTTAATTCATGGTCGAGGATGGTCCTGATGAAAATGAATGAGTTGTGGCGTTTGCGAGGCAAAGCTTCCGCAGCGGTCGGTTTTTGTGTGCTCGGCGGAATTGTGGTCGTGTGTTTGGGATACGCCACGACTGTTTGTGCGCAGCACAGGATGCATGGGCAGCAGGTAAAGGAGGACCGCAACCATCCGTGGATGAACGCGAGCCTTTCGCCGGACGAGCGCGCCAATATGGTTTTGAAAGAGATGACGCTCGACGAGAAAATTGACCTGTTGCACGGGATGGGCATGCCTGGGTGGCCGAGGGAAGTGCAGAATCCGGAGCCAGAGCTTGGGAACGGCGGCGCTGGATTTGTGCTAGGCGTGCCGCGGCTGGGGATTCCGATGATTCAGATGAGCGACGCGGCCTACGGGGTGCGGAGCAGCGCGGAGAACGGGCGGTACTCGACGGCGCTACCGGCGAACGTTGCGGCGGCGGCAAGCTGGGATACCGAAGCGGCGTGCGCTTACGGGACCGTGATCGGGAAGGAGTTACGCGCGCAGGGCTACAACATGACGCTGGGCGGCGGCGTGAATATCACGCGCGACCCGAGGAACGGCAGAACGTTCGAGTATTTGGGCGAAGACCCGGTACTGGCGGGAACGCTTGTGGGGAATTTGATAAAGTGCGAGCAGGCGCAGAACGTGATTGGAGACATTAAGCACTACGCGTTGAACGATCAGGAAAGCGGACGCAATGAAGTGGACGCCATCATCGACAAGCGTGCGTTTCGAGAGAGCGATCTTTTGGCATTTGAGATCGGTGTCAGGATCGCACAGCCGGGCGCGGTGATGTGCTCGTACAACTCCGTGAACGGGGATTTTGCTTGCGAGAATAAATATTTGCTGACGGATCTTTTGAAGAAGGACTGGGGATTCAAGGGATTCGTGGTTTCGGATTGGGGCGGAACGCACAGCACGGTGAAGGCCTCGGCAGCGGGTTTGGACAACGAGGAGCCGCTCGATGAGTTTTTTGGCGCGAAGCTGAAAGCTGCCGTCGAGGCGGGAAGAGTTTCCATGGCGGAACTCGACGACCACGTGCGGCGCGTGCTGCGGTCGGAGTTCGCGTGCGGGATTGTGGATCATCCGACACAGAAGAGCGTGGCAGATGTCGAGGGCGATCTGGAGACCGCGCGGAAAATTGAGGAACAAAGCGCTGTGTTGCTGAAGAACAACGGGTTGCTGCCACTGACGAGCGCGGCGGTGAAGTCGATTGCGATTATTGGGCCTCACGCGAATGAGGGCATGATGTCGGGCGGCGGGTCAGCGCAGGTAGACGCGCCGGGGAGGCCATCGGCAGGATGGCAGGCGCAAGTGTGGTTTCCACCGTCACCCGTAAAGGTGCTCGAAGCCAAGTTCCCAGCGGCAAGTGTGCAGTTCGATTCGGGCGCGAATCCAGCAAGCGCGGCGACGCTGGCCAAGAATTCCGACGTGGCGATTGTGTTCGCATACCAGTGGACCAGCGAAGGGATGGACTTGGAGAATTTGTCATTGCCAGTCAAGCAGGACGAGATCATCGAGGCCGTGGCGGCGGCGAACCCGAAAACGATTGTGGTGCTGGAGACGGGAACGGCAGTGACGATGCCGTGGCTCGATAAGGTTGCTGCAGTTCTGGAAGCGTGGTACGCGGGCAGCAAGGGCGCGGACGCGGTCGTGAATATTCTGAGCGGCGACACGAATCCGAGTGCCAAGCTGCCGATGACGTTTCCGAAAAACGAGGTGGATTTGCCACATCCACATTTGATCAAGCCGGGGCCGGGGCAAACCGGTGAAGCCGCAGTGATGAAGACGGGCGAGGCCAAGCCAACGTTCAGCGTGAAGTACGACGAGGGATTGAAGGTGGGGTACAAGTACTATGACGCGGAAAAAAAGGTAGTGCTGTTTCCGTTTGGGTATGGCCTGTCGTATACCACGTTTGCGTATTCGGGATTGAAAGTGACGGCCGGAAGAGAAACCGTCGTGAGCTTTACTGTAAAGAACACCGGAAAGCGTGATGGAGCAGAGATCGCAGAGGTGTATGCAGCGCTTCCAGCGAGCGCGGGCGAGCCGCCAAAGCGCCTGGTGGGGTGGAGCAAAGTGTGGCTGAAGGCCGGTGAGAGTAAGGACGTGAACGTGAGCATCGACGAGAAATACCTGTCGATCTTTGATGAGGCCGCTGGCGGATGGAAACTAGTGTCGGGTAGCTACGCCTTTATGGTGGGCGGATCGTCCGAGGAATTGCCGCTGAGCGCGAAGGCCGATCTGAAATAATAAGAAATATCGGCGTCCTTCGAGTGATTGGGTCGAGGTGTGCACGGATGCGTCCGACCTTAACGAAAAACTAAGGGAATCCGTGCTAAAAATCGGAGGCGATATTACGGTTGGAGATGGTCGATGCCAACCGAGAAAGAAGCCTCTTCATGATTCACCACACCTTGCACGGCGGTCAGAATCCGATCCACCACATCTCGACTCGCAAAATTCCAATTCGCGACATTTGCCTCCGTTACACAATACGGATTTGTATCGCGCTGGCGGCGTGGTGTCCGGCAGGCTGGGCGCAGGCTGGCAATCCGGCGCCGGCATCGGCAGAGGAGGTCAAGCAATTGCGCGATGTGGTGCAGAGCCTGCTGACGCGCGTGATGGAATTAGAAAGCGAGGTGAGGCAGCGACGGGTTTCCGAGACATCGAGAATAGAGAAAGACACATCCGTTGGTGGCGCTGGGCTATCTGTCAGTACAGAGGAGGTGACGGCTTCGCCGGCAGCCGCGTCCGCTCCTAATGCGGAGACGGCAACGCTGCTACCGCCAACTGCAGCAACATCCCCGCAGAGTCTTGCCCTCGAAGCATCCAAAGAACAGACAAACGCAGCGGACCGGGCCATTCTTGACTACCTGCATGGGGCTACGCTGAATTTCGCCTTGGATGAATATTATTCGTTCAACTTCAACAGCCCCGTGGGGCGGGTAAACGCTTTGCGGGCTTACGATGTTTTGAGCAACAACATCAGTTTGAATCAAGCGGATGTGGTTTTCGAGCGGGCTCCCGATGTCAGCGCTGGCCGTCGGTTTGGAATGCGTCTGGACTTGCAATTCGGACAGGCCACCGACACGTTGCAGGGAAATCCGGCGAACGAGCCGCGGCCACAGATTTATCGAAATATATTTCAGGCCTATGGAACGTATGTGGCACCGATCGGGAACGGGTTGACTTTGGACGTGGGCAAATTTGGAAGCTCGATAGGAATCGAAGGAAACTACACCAAGGACCAGATGAATTATTCGCGGGCGTATTGGTTCGATTTTCTGCCGTTCTATCACCTGGGCGTGCGGGCGAGCTACCAAGTGAATGATGAGCTAACGCTGAACTACTGGCTGGTGAACGGAACGAATCAGGCAGAAGCGACCAACGGATATAAGGATGAGTTGTTCGGTTTCACTGCAACGCCCAACAAAAAGATTACCTGGAATGTGAACTACTACCTGGGGCAGGAGCATCCTGACCGCACTGTCGTGTCATCGAACGGACCGATCCCCGTGCAACCAGGGCTGACGTTTCAGGCGATTTCCCCGGCGCCGAATGGGAAGCTGCATATTTTTGACAGTTACGTGAGCTGGCAGGCGGCGCCGAAGCTGACGTTTGCGTTGGAGGGCGATTACGTGATTCAGCGCGAATGGAAGAATTCGGTACCAGCCCTTAGGCAATCTTCAGCGCCTTCGCACGTGATTGGAGGTGCTGGCTACGCGAAATATCAATTTACTCCAAAATTCGCCGCAGCGGGACGAGTGGAATATCTCTCAGACCGCGGCGGCCTTTTCAGCGGGATCACCCAAGCTTTGAAGGAAACGACCGCAACGTTCGATTATAAACTTTCTGAGGGGTTCTTGATGCGATACGAGTAAGTCATGGCTCTTTCAGAGCCACAACGAAGGATGAAA
>WNFP01006031.1_pt1 | contig 15937 bp, 12 predicted proteins | sample 5400201 | NCBI WGS metagenome assembly WNFP01 (sample SAMN13153355, study PRJNA577476) | soil metagenome | isolation source: 115 cm saprolite under Madrone tree | place: USA:California | collected 2016-06-14
ATCGTCGTGCCGGTCACAAACAAGAACCACACGATTCCCGCGAGCGTGGCGGGAAGCGCGGTGAGAATAATGAATGGATCGAGCCAAGATTGAAAATTCACGACAATGAGGAGGTAAACCAGGACGATCGCGAATACGAGCCCGGTCAACAATCCCAAGAAAGACGACTTCATCGTCTGGATCTGGCCGCGAACTATGATCTGGGAACCACGGGGAAGGTCCTTTTGACTCGCACTCAGAATCGAGGAGATATCCCGCGAAACGGATCCGAGGTCACGGCCCTGGACGGAGCCGAATATGTCTATGACTGGAGACACATTGTAGTGAGAGACTACGCTCAACTCGGAATTGCGGCTGAACGAGGCGAGAGTCGCAAGTATGGACGGCGGAGCGGTGCCTGCGCCGGTAACCGGAATGTTCTCCAGATCCTGCAGTGACTGAACCCGGTACTGCGGAGTTTGCGTTGCGATCTGATAGCTCACGCTATTCTTCGGGTCCAGCCAGAAAGTCGGGGAAGTTTGGGAGCTGCCGCTCAACGTTATCAAGAGATTGCTCGCAACTTCTCGCTGGCTGAAACCGATCTCCTGAGCCTTCGTCCGATCCACATCAATGTGAAACTTCGGCTGGTCAAAGGTTTGCTGAATGCGAAGATCCGTTGTTCCTGAAACGTACTTGACCCTCTCCAGCAGCTTGTCCGCAAATTGCCGGTTGGCCTGCAGGTTGTTTCCGATAATCTGAACATCAATTGGGGCAGGCAGACCAAAGTTCAAGATTTGAGTCACCATGTCCGCAGGCAGGAAATAGAAAGTAACCCCAGGAAAATCGTGCGCGAGCTTCAGCCGCAGGTCATGCACATAGCCTGCTGTGGGCCGATGGTTCGGGGAAAGAGCGACCATAATGTCCGCATCTTCCGTTCCGATTGGCGCCGAACTGCTGTAGGAAAGATTGATGCCGCTATAAGGCAATCCGATGTTGTCGATGATTCCGCTGAACTCGGCAGGTGGCACTTCGCTGCGAATCTCAGCTTCCACGCGGTCGCATAATGCCGCCGTTTCTTCAATACGCATACCGGTCGGAGCACGAAGATGCAGCGTGAATTCGCCACTATCCACGGATGGGAAGAAGTCTTGTCCCAACCACGGGTAGAGCCCGAACGAGAGCACGCACGCGGCAAGAAATGACCCGGCAAAAACACGGCGATGACGGACACAAGCGACGAGCAATCCGCGATATCCGGTCCGAATCCTCTCAAAGCTGCGTTCAAACCAGCCTTGAAACCGCACTAGAGGATTCCTACTCGGGGCGTGCGAGCCTTCTCCCGCATGGGCTTTGAGAAGATACTTGGCCATAGTTGGCACTAGAGTCCGCGAAAGCAGGTAGGAAGCCAACATAGCGAAGACGACTGCCTCCGCCATGGGGACAAAGAGATAACGGGCAACCCCGGTGAGCAAAAACATGGGCACAAAGACGATGCAGATGCTGAGTGTTGATACCAGTGCCGGCACTGCGATCTGCTCCGCCCCAAGAAGAATCGCCTCTTCCGTCTCCTTGCCTTTGCTCAGAAAACCGTGAATGTTCTCGATCGTGACCGTCGCATCGTCCACCAGAATGCCGACAGCCAGCGCCAGACCCCCAAGAGTCATGATATTGATGGTCTCCCCCAGGGCGCTGAGACAGATGATCGAAGTCAAAATGGAAAGAGGAATCGAAATAGCGATGATCAACGTGCTGCGCCAACTTCCAAGAAACAGAAGAATCATGGCGGCCGTAAGACAGGCCGCGATGAGCGCCTCGCGTAAAACGCCGGAAATGGCGCCGCGAACGAAGACAGATTGGTCCGCGAGGAGCCGAATCTGAAGGTCTGGCGGAAGCGTTGTCTTGACACTTGGCAACAAATTCTTGATTGCAGAGATGATGTCCAAGGTCGACGCGTTCCCGATCTTTTGAATGGTCATTAGAGTTGATCGCCGTCCGTCGACGCGAACGATATTGGTCTGAGGGGGAAATCCATCGCGAACGTTAGCGACGTCGCGAACGTAAATCGTCGTACCACCCACGGCTTTAATAGGAAGGTTGTTCAACCCTGTGATTGTGGTAGGGCTCCCATTCATGTCTACGTTATATTCAAATTTCCCAATCTTGGCCGTTCCGGATGGGAGAATGAGGTTCTGAGCGCTGATGGCATTCACTACGTCAAGAGGCGACAGGCCTTTCGACTGGAGTGCCGCAGTATTTAGGTCCACTTGAACCTGACGCTGTTTGCCGCCATAGGGATACGGAACAGCCGTGCCAGGTACTGAGGTAAGCTGGGGCCGGATGAAATTCAAACCAAGATCATTTAGCTGTTGCTCCGAAAGCGTAGGGCCTGAGAGAGCCATCTGGAGAATAGGCACGCTGGAGGCGCTGTAGGTGATGATCAGGGGCGGCGTAGTGCCCGGTGGCAATTGCTTGAGCTGCGTTTGGGATTGGCCCGCAATCTGCGCAATCGCCATACTGATATTGACACCCGGATGAAAAAATACTTTTATGACCGCGATTCCATTCAATGACTGCGACTCGATGTGCTCAATATCATTCACAATTGTCGTTAAGTTACGCTCTTGAAGCGTGATGATGCGGTTGGACATCTCCGTTGGCGAGAGCCCGGTGTAGTTCCAAATGATGCTTACGACGGGAATATTGATGTTTGGAAAGATGTCCGTTGGGGTGCGAAAAATCGAGAGTGTGCCAAGGATCAAAATCAGGATAGCCAACACTACGAACGTGTACGGCCGTTTCAGTGCGACTCGAACAATCCACATAATTCACGCCCCCAAATCCTCGACGAGTTTTTCTTGACCCGGAGACTAGGTGATGCAGCCTGGATGCCACTGTGGCGGGTGCGCGAGGGTTCTGGAAATAATTGAAAACACAACCCTTGAGAAGATAACTCTGAAAATAGGCACAACTGCTGGGGACCGACGAGTCCAGCGCATTGGATGATTGTCAACACACTGGCAGGGGGTCTTTCAGGAGGGAGAGCAACTTTCGAAAAGGGGAGGAACAAATGTGGACGGAGACTGAGGTCCCGCAGGACTTGAAATGCTCCTGTCGCGGAGTGTTTTACGAGCTCACAGTCCTGGAGCCCTCGAAATTGCATTTAACCACGAGAAGGGTGACGTCATCTCCGAACTCATCGCCGCAAAAATCGGCCGCAGCGTTATAGATATTGCTCATGAGGTCCTCGGCGGACAGCGAAGAACCGCTGCGCACTGTCGCCGAAAGGCGCTCCATGCCGAATTCTTCGCCGAGCCGGTTCTCCGCCTCAGTGACCCCATCCGTGTAGAAAACAAAAAGATCGCCGGCCATGAGGTCTCCCGCGGCCAGTTCACAAATCTCTTGTGGAAACAATCCGATCGGTGGACAGGATGAGTTCAAAAGGGAGAGGGTGCCCGTCTTTGCTCGAAACAGAAGGGCGGGGTTGTGGCCGCAGTTGACATAGCGAAGCGTCCGCTTTTGGGCGTCGATCTCGGCGACCAGCAGTGTCACGTAGCGTTCGCCACCCGACACCGAGTGGATTCCCGTATTCAATCGTTCCACCTGCTCCAGCATGCCTCGATCAAGGTTCGCCTCGAGCCGCATAGCTGCTGCCGTCGCGGACATCAAGAGGGCGGCGGGAACACCTTTTCCAGCTACGTCGGCAATTACGATCTGAGTGGTGTGCGCGTCGATAGGGATATAGTCGTAGTAGTCGCCACCTACGCCCCGCGCGGGGAGCATCATGCCGGCTATTTCGAGTCCGGCAATTGCTGGTTTGCCCTGGGGAAGAAACAAGCGCTGGACCTGCGCGGCCAGATCCACATCCTTGAGGAGGTCATCACCCTGCTGCCGGATGGTCCTGGCAAGCGCTTCCCTCTGTTCCATATACCGCAGGATGACATAGACAACAAGGGCGAAGCACAACATCGCGGAGAGATTGTGGAAAATTCGAAGTCTCGGATTGATGCCCCTCGGGGAGTAATAATCATGGAATAAGACACAAACGACGATAAGGCCGTAGCTGATTTCTTCACGCAGGAAAATCGCGCCGAGAACAATAGGGAGCAAATAAAGGTAAACAAGCGAAATCGAAGCAACAAAGTGGTCGGCATACGCGACTGCGCTAACGGCCCCCAAGACCAGTGAGAGCGGCAGCCACGCCGGCCCACTTAGAGCCACATCCCTCCTCAAAACAGACAGCAACGGAACTCCTTCGTGAGGACCGCGCGATACCGCGGGCTTCGGTTCTCGGATGGCAGAATGCACGAGCTCATTCATTCGAAGAGAACCTTCGCCATCATTCCCTTGTCTTCGTGATTGAGGAGATGGCAGTGAAAGACGGACATGCCCCTGATTACGGGGTCGGTGAAGTCCATAATGACATCGACGGAACCGCCATTTGGAACATTCACCGTGTCCAGCCACATCGGCTCGGCAACTGCCCGGCCGTTTTCGGCGTAGGCCAAGAAATGGACTTGGTGAATGTGCATGGGATGCAGTTCCCGCGTAGCGTTGACGATCCTCCAATGCTGAAATGTGCCAACCTTTGCCCGCGTCATAGGAGCTGCAGATGGCGTGAATTTTTGTCCGTTGATGTAAAAGCCCTTCCTGTCTTCCGTGAACGTCACCGTGAATTGCGGAGGCGCTTTTTCTTCTGCCGCGAAGTCCGGCGTCTTGAGAACAGGTTTGAGTGGGCTTTCGGAAATTTTACTTGTGGCATCCGCCGAGCGCGGAACGATGTCGGCTAATACCATCGCGGGATTTGGATCGCCGTCTGGTCCGGTATCTACGCAGTGTGAGATTAGACGGTTCAGCGTGCCCGCTGATGGACCAGTAACAATCGCCTCTAGCCTTCCAGCCGGTGGCAACAGGACGTGATCGGCGATACGCGTTCGATGATTGGGATCGTGCAAGGCGATGGGCATCCCATCCATGGCAACGATTTCAAACGGCTGCCCTTCAAGCTGCAGGTCTAGATAGCGGTCCGCGGAAGCATTCACGAGACGCCAAAACTGACGCTCACCAGGAGCGATTTCAATTTGAGGCCGCACCGATCCATTCACCGTGAAGACCTCTTCTGGGGCCTCTGGCTCCGCACCGCAACTATCCGCATTGAGTTCAACGCGGTGCTTCAAATCAGCGGACTGAGGATCGTTCACAATGTAGCGGCCACGCACAACCAGGACGCGTTCGCGCAGGCCGACCAGGGGAGGAAAATAAGATTCAATCCCTTCGATCACCAGCGCGCCAGACATGCCGTCAAGCGCTTGTCGGTGGCTCTCTCCGTGAGGATGCGTGTGATACCAATACAAGCCCGGCGGATGGTCTTGCGGAATCTGCACGGTGTAGTGGAGTGATTGTCCAGGCATAGCCATCATGTCCAGGACGTCGTCCTGGGGTGCGTCGGGAGAAACCGTTAGGCCGTGAAAGTGCAAATTCGTCATGTCCATGCATGGAGTAATCGCGCAACTCTCAGTTGGCTTGACAGGAAGATCATTGATGTAATTAATTTTCAGTTGGTCTCCCGGTGAAAGGCGCAGGGTTGGAGCGTTTGGCTGGCCTGCAAAGTAGAAGGAGTTCTTTCCAGCCTTTGTGATCCCAGCGTGCAGCGTGAACGACAGTGTGTGGTTTTCCGCACGAAGCCCCGGAGGATTCGAAAGCAGGCCTGGCGACTTCGCCGACAGCTCGAACAGGCAGAAAACCGCTGCCGCCGCGATGGCGACGGCCGCGGCAGCGATTCGTGGCCGGGATGCAAGGCGAGACATTGAGGGCTTCCAAGCCATCGCTCATTCCACCTTATGCCAGGTAGAATCCGGGTCATAGGCGGTCATTGCCTGGGCAAGCTTTGTTGTCTCGCGACCAAGGTCCTTTTCATAAATTGTTCCGGATTCGTCGACGATAAAAGTCATCACGCCCGAGGAACGGTACTCAACAGGGTAGGCAACGAAGGCGAATCCTGCGCTCATCTTGCCATCGACGATGTAGTTCCTGGTTCCGCCCGGCGCGTTTTGTCCTTGGCGAGTGAGGATCCGGAACATATACCCGTTGAACGGAACATGCTCGCCAACTTGATCCGTTGGAAGATTCTGGCGCGCGTAAGCGATGAGTGGGTTTATCGGGCTATTGAACTCATCATCAGCACCGTGCCAGTAGAGACCATTGTGCTGGCCTTCGTCGCTGACCAGTTTCTGCGCGAATTGCTTGGGGAGATTCGCCGGCGGGCGCGCAGAATATTCCTTCTGGGCGTCGACCAACTCACGGCATGCATCCATGGCAGCCAGTTCATTCTTGCCGATGCGCCGTAATAGAATCTCGTCCTTGCCCGCGGCGGTGTCGAAGAACCACGTGCCGTGATGATTCACGAGCGGAATTGGAAACGGCCAGTTTTCGGCGCCCACAATCAGGCTTGCAGTTCCGTTCGCTTCGGTGACGAACCGGTGCATCTCCTGATATTTCACGACGAATCCGACGCGAGTATTCAAATCTTCATCGGCGTCGCCGGACGAGAGGACATCCTTTCCGGCTGGTCCGAGGATCCTCAAGGGAGCTTGCTCGTCCTGTGCTTCCATTGCCTCATAAAGGGCGCGGCCGGCATCTTCGACGGAGGCAAAGGTCTGTTGCCCCGCCTCCTGGGCGAACATTGGTGCTGACGAAAAGCCCAAGGAAAGTGCGAACAGAAAAGACACTGCAAATCGAACAAAGTTCTTGCATTTAGGTTGAACAAAAATCGAAATCGTGTGCAGCATGATATTTTTCTCCATTTTTGAATTCTCGATAAGCTCCAGGTTCATGTGATCACCGATGGCGGCCGCCACCCCCGCCATGGAAACCGCCTCCATGCGATCCACCCCCAAAACTCGACCTCCCCCGAGAAGAGAAGCCTCGGACATTACCGCCGTGATCAAAGCCGCTGAACGCGCCGGAGCGTGTTCCTGGCTGACCGTGAAAAGACGAGTGCGCGTTCCCCGAGAAGGCATTCCCATGGTTGAAATTGCCGTGGCTAGAGTTGCCGTGGTTGAAGTTGTTGCGGGTGACGTTGTTGCGATTGATGATCGTTCGGCTATGGGAGATGTAGGTGTTGTGGTTGTAGATCACGCGATGGCCATGCCAATCGCATCCCCAGTGATGCCAGCCCCAACCATATCCTCCGAAGAAACCGACGCCGAACCCGGTTCCAAATCCGATCCCCGCTCCAGCAAGGAACACTCCCGGAACAGGGTACCAGCTTGGATATGCGACGACCGGCTCACCGTATACGAGCCAAGGATCATAGGCAGGCACATAGACCACTTCCGGGCTGGCCGGTTCAATGACGATGGTGTTCCCTTGAGTCGTTACCTTTTCCTGTTCATTGCTGTCGAGGTGGCCGGCCTTGTGAGCTTGCTGACGCATCGCCTGGACGGCATCGGTCACATCCTGCTGCTGGTTGGCATATGCGTCGCCGAGGGATGAAGCCCAGGAGAGGTTCTTGTCCATGTTTTCAAGAACAGAGGGAAACTGCGTGAGGGCCTTGACGCTCGCGTCCCATGGCTGTCTGTCAACTTCCTTGGCCAGCTCTTCACCCTGGAGTTTGGAATGGCTCTGCATCCAGCGGTCCGCCTCGACAATCTCAGTGGGATAGGTGGAAGCGGCGAGAATCTGCGCAACGAGTGCGTCCGGGTACAAGGCGATCGGCGCGACAAGTTGCTGCAGCTCTTGAGGAGAATGCTGCGCGAGCGGCGTTAAGGGCTGTTCGTTGGCTTGGCCCGTAGGACCGAAAGATTCGGCTTGCGCCGTGAATCGCACAAGAAAACCGCAAAGAAGTAAAATTAAAACCTGCTTGGACAACTTCATGGCAAACTCTCCAGTACAAAATTGAAATCATTCTCTTGATGTCGAACCAATGTCCAAAAAACTTCAAAAACCCTCGTAAACAGCGCCAGCTAAGCTCATTGGCCGCGGAGCGTGCCCGGCGGGATATCGTGGTGGCGGGCCAAGTCTGCCAGTGCGTCAAGCTCCGATTGTGTTTCGCTCACGCGCTGCTGGAGGATTTCAATGCCGGCTTCGGGAGTGATGCCGATGTCGCCGTCATCGAGATTTATGCCGCCGGCCGTTTCTTTTAGACTTCGGGCATCTTTAAGCGCCTGCTGGTATTCCGTTAGCTGAGCTTGTCTGCGTTCAAGTTCATCGCGCAGCTTGGCTGCTCGCTCGGCGTACCATTCAGGATCCTGCGTCTTGTCGTAAGGCGCAGGCATTGCGCTGCCGGTTGGGCCTTGTTTGGTGTCTGGCTGACCGACGATTGAAATGACGCCCAGAGATCCAAGTTTCTCAAGACCTTCGTTGGTCCATAGCACAGTGGTTTTTTCTGTCCCTCCCGCGCGCGGCTTGTTTGCCGCGCGCAAAGGAATGGCCAGGGCACTCACTGTCATTGAGACAACCAGTGAAAAGGTTAAATGGCGATTCATCTCGCTCTCCTTAGTGCTTGGTCGGCGGGGCGGGAGGAAAATGCTGGAACATTTTGTTCACGCCTTTGTCGAGGTTCTTGGTGTTCTTGTCCGGGTTATCGGAGAGCGTATCGCTCGACGAGCTTCGCCAGATCAACTTCTCGGTCTTTGCGTCGAAGAGATCGACAACTAAAGTACCGACTTGGTAGGTTTCGACCGTCGTCGTTGAGTCGCCGAATCCCCCGAATCCCCTCCAACGGCGGCCTCCTCCGAACCCGTTATAAAACGTGTCCAGAGTTTGCTGATTCTGAGTCGTTTCAATCGCAAAGACCTCGACGTCGCCGCCCGAAGGAACTTCGGTCAACCCTTTTGCCGCCAGAGCGCTGTTCACCGCGCTCTTGATGCGGTCGACCAGGAGCGCGTCTTTCGTCTGGACCTTTTCCCAGGAGTAGGTTTTGTATTGGCCAAAGTTTGCACTGTGGTCGTAGTCGGTCTTAACGTGTTGAGCGAATGAAGCAGTCGCCAAAACCAGTGTTAGTCCGATGGATGCTGCGATTTTTGACAAGAATTTCATACTTCCTCCTTTTTTGAGACAAAGCTTCTTGCGCTAAACAACGGAGGTCACGCGATTAGGGGGCGCCGATTCCTGCGAGCCACCAGTTTCGTGATTTCTCCTCGTTTCCGTCGCCACGAAAGTTACGGTGCGTCGAGCGACGCAACTGGAAGAGGCAAGAGCATTGCCAAAAAACTCATTGCGTAAGCGATTGAAAATAGAGCCCGACACAGACAAGAGCGCCGTGTGGGATGCCAGCCCACTGGACGTGACTCCGCATGCTGACAGGCCAGTCTGGTTATTTGTTTGCTTGTTTCTCAGACAGCTTCGGATTCAGGTTGACTGGAGATGAGATCGCTGGTGCCTCGGATAACCAATGTATGGCCTGTGTCAATCGATCGGAGGATCGATCCCCGCATGATAGCGACTCTGCTAGGAAGGGAGTGGATCCTTGTTGGTACGTGAGATGCCAAGCTTTTGCATCCGGAAGTAGAGAGTGGACCTCTTGATTCCCAAACGTGCGGCCGCCCCGTTGGGACCAGAGACAACCCACCTGGTCTGCTCGAGAGTCTTACGAATGTGGTCTCGCTCCGCGTCCTCCATGGTAATTGGACCAAGGGATTGCGCTTCGGCGGCATTCCTCAAGCTCGCGAGAGGGGATTCCAAAACGTTGCCCGAAGTGAGGATAACGCTCCGCTCGATGAAATTCTGAAGCTCGCGAATGTTGCCCGGCCATGGCCGGAAATACATTCAGACGATAATAGAGATCGCTGCGAAATTCGTTTCGCTTCACCATTTCAACCAGATTTCGGTGGGTTGCAGCTACGAGGCGAACGTCTACTTGGTGAGTCCGGCCGCTGCCCAAGCGCTCGAATTCCTGCTCCTGCAGGACGCGCAGCAGTTTTGGCTGCAGCAGCAACGGAATGTCTCCCACCTCGTCCAGGAACAGCGTCCCTTTGTCAGCCAATTCAAAACGGCCAATCTTTTGCGCAATAGCGCCCGTGAAAGCGCCCTTCTCGTGACCAAACAGCTCGCTTTCCAGCAGATCGAACGGAATGGCGGCGCAATTTAGCTTTATGAACGGGCGTCCGCATCGCGAGCTGAGATTGTGAATCGCGCGTGCTATCAACTCCTTGCCGGTGCCTGTTTCTCCCTGGACAAGAACGGTGGAATCCGTAGGTGCGACGCGCTCGACCTGTTCGAGTACCGATTCCAGAGCGGAACTGTTACCTATGATCTGCTCGAATCTACGGGGACTAGCATCCTGGCCGGCGGATCCAAATCTTGCAACAGCTGGCACGAAAGACCTCCTTGCGGAATCCGATACCTACTCTGCCTGCGGGCTTAGCTTTCCAGAGCCGCTCGCACACTCTCGAGCAACGCTTCGTCATCGAACGGTTTTGCCATGAACTCTACAGCGCCTGCTCGCAACGCTTGCATCCGCATTTTTTCGTCGCCATGCGCTGTGATAAAGATGATCGGAATCTTGCAGCGTTCGGCGTTCAGATGCGCTTGCAGTTCGATACCGGACATTCCGGGCATACGGATATCGCTGATTAAACATCTAACCTGGTGTTGTTGGCCGGATTTCAGGAACTCCTCGGCCGATGCAAACGCTTGCGCCGGTAAGCCAACCGCCTTCAGCAGGCCCTGTAGCGCGCTGCGCATTAGATCATCGTCATCAACAATCGCAACCATGTTGGTCTTCTCCAGATCCGCCATAGCTGGAATCTAGCAAGGTCGCCAAAGGGACGCAATTATACTTTCGTATGAGGGCCCGCCTGTCGCCCTGTCAGAGAGGCAGAAACAATCGTTGGAGGTCAGAAAACTCGGCGGTCAACGGGGGAAGACCGCGAACTAACAACCGGTGTTGCGTTGCCCTTGCGCGATGGCATCAGGCTTGCTTTTTTCCGGGCGGAAGCTCCAGTTTAGACGCCATTCGAACCAATTCTGCCAGGGATTCGGCCCGCATTTTCCGCATCACGTGGCCGCGATGAATCTTCACAGTGATCTCGCTGATCCCGAGCTCAAAAGCGATCTGCTTATTGAGCATACCCGAAACCACCAGGCCCATGACTTCGCGCTCGCGCGCGCTCAGGGCCTCATAACATTTTCGCAGCCCGGCATCGTTACTCTGCTGGCGGCGCCTGACCCGGTCGCGATCCAAAGCCTGATGGATTGCGTTCAGCAAGTTCTGGTCGTCGAAAGGCTTGGTCAGAAACTCCACGGCACCCGATTTCATGGCCTTCACCGTCATCGGAATGTCTCCGTGACCGGTAACAAAAATAATTGGGATTTGGATGCCCGCGTCGGCCAACTGACGCTGAAAGTCCAGACCATTGACGCCGGGAAGGTTTACATCCAGAACCAGGCAACTTGGCCCTTCCGGTCGCCTGTTGCGCAGGAATTCTTCCGCCGTCCCAAAGGATTCGGACCGCAGGCTCGCCGACTTCAACAATCCCTGGATGGAGGCACGCATGGAGGGATCGTCATCAACGACGAATACCGTGGAAGTGTCTGGCGGGTTCATTCCTTGGCCTCTGCCCTGCTGGGTAGAGTGAAACAAAAACTTGCCCCGCGGGGAGAGCCGTTGGCAGCCCACAAGCGGCCGCCATGCGACTCAACGATAGAGCGGCTGATAGACAGTCCCATGCCTGTACCGTGAGGCTTGGTGGTAAAGAACGCATTGAAGAGTTGGTCGGCCTGCTGAACGGGTAGGCCCACGCCGGTATCGCTTACGCACACAAGAACGTGGTCGTTTTCCGCTCGCTGCGATTTGATGTCGAGCTCCCGCGCCCCACCTGCATCCTTCATCGCATCCATGGCATTGAGCATGAGGTTCATCAGCACCTGCTGCAATTGCACGCGGTCCGCCATGACCGGAGGAGTGTCCACCTCCAGTTCGGTCCGCACTACAATGGAGTATCTCGTCGCCTCGCCTCGCAGAAGAACGATCATCTCCCGAATGACGTCGGTTACGTCCACCAACTCCCGTTCCGATGTGCCCTTCTTGAAGAGGAGGCGGATTCGCTTGATGATTTCCGCTGCACGCGTTCCGTCGGTCACGATTCTCATGGCGGCCGCCCGGGCCTCCTCCACGTCTGGTTGATCGCGCGTAAGCCAGCGTAGGCAGGTCTTGGCGTTGGTGACAGCGGCCGCAATCGGTTGATTCACTTCGTGCGCCACGGAAGCCGTCAACTCTCCCATAGTGGTTACGCGGTTGACGCGTGCAAGGTCCGCTTGCGCTTGGCGCAAAGACTCTTCCGACCGCCTGCGCTCCGTTATATCGATCACGGTGCCGACGAATTCAACGAGATCGCCGGATGGGCTGAGAACGGGATGGCCTACCACGTGGATGTCTCTGATTCCGCCGCCGGGATGAACGATTCGGTAATCCAGCTCGAACTCCGTTTTCTCACGCCCTGCTATCTCGACCGCTTCCCTAACTTTGGTTTGATCATCAGGGTGGATGCGCTCAAAGAACGCTTCATATCGCGGTTGTCCACCCTGCGGATCGAAACCCATCACGCGGCAGCATTCTTCGGACAGGTACCTGATCTCGCCCATGGCAGGTATCGATGCCCAACTGCCCGTGTGGCTAAGCCTCTGCGCCTCCGCCAGATAACCCTCACTTCGCCGCAACGATTCTTCCGCAGATTTGCGCTCACGGCTCTCTGCTTGCAACGCCTCGTTGGTCTTCTGGAGTTCTTGAACTGTTAGTTTGAGATCATCGCGCGCGCGCCGGAGCGATTCCGTGGCGCCCCTTTGCGCAACGCTCAGCAACCCGACAAATAGGGCTGACACCATGAAGACGAGAAGACGTGGTATTTCGTCAGGCTTTGCACCCAACGAATGGATCGGAGGCAAGAAGAAATAATAGAAAGTGAAAGCGGAAAGGGCCGTCGCGAGCAAGCCTGGCCAGACTCCACCAAACCACGCACTCAAAATGACGGCACAAAGAAAAAGTGATACGGGAGCGTCCTGCAAATGAAGCGGCGGCCATCGTGAAATTGTCAGGGCTGCTGCAACCGACAAAACCGCAATCGTATAGCTCCAAATCGCAGGCGGCTTGGGCCACAGGAGAGGATTTGACCTTGGCATGCTTCTGCTCCGCAAAGCAGGCTGTTGCTCTCTGCAGTCGAAATCTTAGCACCAGACGGTGTCCAGTTTTGGCCTGGTCGGTCATGTGGGCATGTCAGCCCTCACACAAACAGCAACCCTCAGCTCGTCCAGCCCCCTGGACGGGGTGCCAACACTCCGACAGGTTTGCCTACCCACTGACGTGCCCCAGGCGCACGCGAATGTGGGTATCTCTCACTCTGCCAGTAACTTCCAAGCTGCATTGCTCACTCCCGGTCTCTGGCACGCAGATTGCCCTCCTAGTGGCGGCTGTCAGTTTTCCGACGAATGAATTCGCATCGAGCAAGCTTGAACGTGACAGCGACGCTCGACGAGCAGACGGGACGCAGTCAGGAGCGCAACCATGAAACCTTTATCCATTCTCGGCTGGTATCGCACCCTCCGCGGACACCATCAGTGGACGATCTTCCAGTCATTTCGATATGCGCTGTGGCTGGCGCGCTAGTTAGTTTCTCTTACTTTGTGTCGCAGTGTGTGGAGGATCGGATTCATGAAAACGTCCTGTACTACCGTCACAGACAAACAATCGGATGACGTGCTAGTGGCTGCAACAAAGCGCGGAGATACGCAGGCTTTCGAGGAATTGGTTTTTCGTCACAAGCAGAAAGTTCTCGCCGTGGCACAACGGATAACCAATAACCGCGAGGATGCCGAAGATGTTGCACAGGAGAGTTTTCACAAGGCTTTCCTCCATCTCGACGCCTTTCAAGAAAAGTCGCGCTTCTCTACCTGGCTGACACGCATCGCCATGAATGAAGCGTTCATGTTGCTCCGTCGAAGGCGGGGGATTTTCGAAGTCTTGCCGGAGAGCGCCGACGATGGCTCAAGATCCAGATCAGAGGCATTCGTTGACCAAAGCCCCACTCCCGAAGAGTTTTGCTGGCGAAGTGAGCGCAAGGAACTTCTGACGGAGGCGGTCAATTGCTTGGGTCCAACAATTCGAGCGGCGATTGTGCTCCGCGACATCGAAGAACGATCTGTCGAAGAAACAGCTCGGATTCTGGGAGCCTCAGTTGCTGCTGTTAAAGCCCGCGTTTTTCAAGGACGCCGCAAGTTACGTGGAAGGCTGAATATTGGATTACTGCGCGGGCTCTACGGCCGGTCAACTGGAGACACAGCGGTGTTAACATGAGTGGACCGCTTCGCCAGCTTTTAGGAAAGTGGCAAACTCAGAAAGCTTTCCTTAGGTCAGTTTCTAGGTTAGCGGACCTGCCGCAACATCCTCATGAAAATGTCACGTTTAGCAGGCCCCAGCCCAATTCCGGCAAACGCCACCTGGATCAGCGGAACATTCTTCCGCTGCGGGTCCCGAAAAAACGGAAATGGACTTGGCGCGCCGACTGTCCAGAAGAAGTCCACTTGTGCGCCCTGTATTTCGTCGGGTAAGTTGAAGTGGTTCACCGTCGCCAGGTCGAGTTGCATACGGCCCTGCGCCTCAAAGACATAAAACGTCAGGCCGTTCGCCTCCACTTTTTCCATCGGCGCCAGATATAACTCAGGGTAAATCCCGCTGGCGCGCTCCACTCCATTAGTGGCTTGAAACAATATGCCCGGGCTCAACTCTCTCGAATAAAAATCCCCCAGCGTGGGTGCGTGTTTACAGTCGGTGCGAATGCTCAAATCCGGTGAAACCGCCGTCTTGTCCGCCGGTTCAGCTTGGCTCTTTGCTCTCCTGTAAGCCTCTGAACCTCCATCCAAACAATCGCGCGGCGGCGAAAAGAAAAAGTAGAACAGATAATCTGCCAGGCCATTGCCCGAACCCGCGGCGCCGTGCATCTGCACATCCAATGCAACCTCATCGCCCCCCAGGAACGGATTGGTAGTCGTTGCAATCCGCAAAGCCGAATGCATTCTCGGATTTTCCAACGCCATGAATTCCAAGAACGTCACTTGCGGAGCAAACCGCGCCAGCCTCGGAGAAGGCGGCAGCGGCATCTGTTCGCGCTCGATCCAGTCTGGGGAAACATCAATCGACGCTCCGCTCAAGAGGGAAAAATGCTTCAACTCCGCCTGCGGCTGTGCTTGCGATAGTCGTGAACTCTCTTCCGGTCCGCGCCCAGGCAATGCCGGACTCTGCGGTGACATCTGCGCCGCCACTCCTGGCACCAGAAATCCAAACAGAACCATTCTGACGATTCCACTCAGAGTCATAAGCACCGTCCTCTCATTCGCCATCACCCCATTTGATGCGCGCGCCATGCCGGCGCTACGCCTTTCTTCGCAGGAGTGGCGAGGCTGGATGGACCGTGGTTGCCCCGGCAAAACTGCGTCACCGCGATCCCACGAGCTCGGAAACTCCAGAAAGCTTCTCGTATTCTTCTTCAGCCAGGTGCAGTGAAGCTGCCGCAACATTCTGCTCGAGATGTTCGATCGAAGAAGTCCCGGGTATTGGCAGCATGTCGGGAGACCGCCGCAAAAGCCAGGCCAGCGCTACCTGTGTGGGACTCGCGTGACGCGCCTGCGCGATTCGGTTCAGCACGTCGCCGGCAACTTTGCCTGCCCCCAGTGGGAACCAAGGAATAAAGGCAATTCCATTGCTCTCACAATAATTCACCACGTAGTCCCATTCTCGGTCGGCAAAGCTATAGCGGTTCTGCACAGAAACGATAGGCACAATTCTGCGTGCGCGTTCGATGTGCTCTTGCGTGACGTTGGACAATCCGATCAGGCGAATCTTGCCTTCGTTTCGCAGTTGAGCCAGGGTTTCCACCGACGCTTCAAACGAGACGACTGGGTCCGGAATATGCAATTGATATACGTCGATACGGTCCAGGCGCAATCTCTTGAGGCTTCCCTCAACCGC
>WNFP01002058.1_pt1 | contig 15930 bp, 13 predicted proteins | sample 5400201 | NCBI WGS metagenome assembly WNFP01 (sample SAMN13153355, study PRJNA577476) | soil metagenome | isolation source: 115 cm saprolite under Madrone tree | place: USA:California | collected 2016-06-14
AAAATTCATCTTGACCGACTGTTGTGTGGAATTCTTCCCGCTGTTGAAGTGCTGTGAGAAGGGCGAGCGCTTTGCCGTAGGCTGCTATTGTTTCGATTAGCGTGTAATAGGCCACGGAGTTCCTGACAATTTCGCGTCTCCTTATTTGGGCGTCCGCCGACAATTCCAGTATTCGTTCGATAGCTTTGCCCACAGGGCCGGAGCTCAATTTCTTCATCATGGACGGGCCTCTTACAACTCGCTACTTGCTTCCACAACGACTTGCAGTACTGATCCGGCGCAAGGTTCGCGCCACTCTCAACCTAGATGGGGGCGTTGTCGCAGCGAAAATATACGGAAAGAGGGAGGGGGAATATCTGAATTCGATGGCAGGTATTTTCCCGATTGCGTCGCTTAATCTCCCGCGCGCGGTATTACTGCAGGTCATTGAAAACAGAGGAGAAATTGGATTTTTTGGGGTAGGGAACTGACGGTCGGTTGCCCTGTGGTGGTTAGCCCCCTACCCCGCGAGTGGTCTTGCCTGTATAGACGAGGCGAGGGGGGAATAAGTTTCCTGAAAGGGCAAAGATTTTTTGGGGTGGGCGGGGGTGAAATTGGGAGTGGAATGGACGGATGATGACACTGCGGCCCGGTCGGATGGGTGGTCCTGGAGCAATTTGCCATTGTGCTGGCCTTGAGGTCCTTCGGGCATCCTCATCGGATGCCCTCAGGATGACACTCAATTCGACACACGCGTTGGTTAAACGAGGTCGACGGTGTCGAGGTAGCGGGCGACGGACACGTTCCATTTGAACTTGTCGCGGATCGCGGATTGTAGGGCTTGGGCGGCGGCGGGTTCGCCGTGGGTCAGGTAGGTTTGTTTTGGCGGGGCGGGGAGGCCGGTGAGCCAGCGGAGGAGTTCGCTTTTGCCCGCGTGGGCGGAGAATTGGCCTAGCTCGACGATTTCTGCGTTAACGGGAACTTCCTGGCCGAAGAGGCGGATAGTCTTCGCGCCTTCTTGCAGCGCGCGGCCGCGGGTGCCTTGGGCTTGAAAGCCGGCGAGGATGACGGCGTTGCGGGAGTCGGGCAGACGCTGCGCGAGATGATGCATCACGCGACCGCCGGTGACCATGCCGCTGGCGGAGACAATCATGCACGGGGTCTTTACGTTGTTGATTTGCTTGGACTCTTCGGTGGTGCGGGTTAGATGGAACTGGTGAACGTTGAGTGGGTCGCCTTTGCCGCCGGCATCTTCGCGGGTGTAGTCGAGATCGTGATCTTCGGTGTGCTTCAGATATAGGTCGGTGGCGCTGAGGGCCATGGGGCTGTCGACGTATACGGGGAGGCGGGGGATGCGCTGCTGGTCTTCTAGCTGGCGTAGGAAATACATGAAGGTTTGCGTACGACCGATGGCGAAGGCGGGGATGACGATGACGCCGCCGCGCTTGGCGACGCGATTCACGATGGCGGCGAGGAGTTCGGCGGGATCGCCTGCGGCGTGATCGCGATCGCCGTAAGTGGATTCGCAGAGCAGGACGTCGGCGTTCACGGGCGGCGTGGTTGGATCGTTGAGGATGGGCTGCTCGTAGCGGCCGATATCGCCGGAGAAGACGACGACGGTTTTCTTGCCATTTTCATTGATGGTGAGAACGAGGCTGGAGGAGCCAAGAATGTGGCCGGCGTCGTAAGAGTCGATGTGAAATTCGGGGCTGATATCGAAGGCGCCGCTGCGCGACATGGGTCTCAGGGCGCGCAAAGCGGGATCGACGTCTTCGGAGGTGTAAAGCGGCTGGGCATCGGCATGGCGGTTGTTCGGATGCTCTTTGGCGTGCAGGGCATCTTCTTCCTGCAGGTGGGCGGAGTCTTTGAGGAGGAGCGTGGTTAGCTCGATGGTGGCGGGGTTGGCGAAGATGGTGCCGCGGTAGCCGTCGCGAACGAAGCGCGGAAGTAAACCGGTGTGATCGAGATGGGCGTGGGTGAGGACGGCGTAGTCGATGGTTTTGGGATCGGTGGGGAGGGGTTTGTAATTGCGGTCACTCAGCTCCGGAGTGCCTTGAAAGATGCCGCAATCAACGAGGAGGCGTTTGCCTGCGGCTTCGACGAGATATTTGGATCCGGTGACGGTGCCGGCTGCGCCTAGAAAAGTGAGTTTGGGCATAGGGGTGTCATTTTACACGGCACGCAAACCAGATAGCGTCGGATTTCACCACAGAGTGCGCAGAGGACACAGAGACAAGCTAGGGCAAGAGAAAATTGTCTGGAGATTTTTGGTGGAGCCGATGGGATTCGAACCCACGACCTCCTCGATGCCATCGAGGCGCGCTCCCAACTGCGCCACGGCCCCACCGAGCTGCAGCGCAGTAAATGTTAGCACCGGGCGTTCTGATTCGTCTACCGAGTGAAGGGGCCGCGCCTTCACGTTGGCCTTTTTTCCATTTGAATAATCGGCAGAGACTCGCCGTTTACTAGCGGAACTTCCAGATTCTTGACGGGGAGATAGCCGCGTGCGCGGAAGAGCTTCGCGCCGGTCAGCGTGGCGCCCATCTCGAAACGGGAAAAGCCGGCTGATTTTGCTGCGTTTTCACAGGCGTCGAGGAGGAGCGTGCCGACGCCGCGGCGGGCCCACTCTGGATGGATGAAGAAAGCGCGAATTTTGGCAGCGTCATGGCGGGGGTCGAGGAGGTCGTCGTGGCGGTCGGTCCATTGATCTGCGCCGTAAAGCGTCTTGCGCTTGCTCCAGCCGCCGCAGGCGATGATGGCCGGCGAGGCCTGCGATTCCGCCGGGCAATGCTCTACAACCAGATATGTGCCGTCGGCAATGAGCTGCGTATCGACGCCAAAGACAGTGGTCAGCGCGCCTTCCATTTGCGCGGGAGTGTAGTCCTGCGCCTGGAGTCGGCGGACAGAGGCGTCGATGAGCGCGCGGAGGACGGGAAGGTCCGCGAGAAGTGCCGGACGGATGCGGAAGTCGGCTTGCATGACGGACTCGTGCAGATTGTAGCGGCAAAGAGAGCGCCGCGCTTTTAGTTATTTACTCCGCCCGTGAGGTCGGTATGATGCGTGCGCTGTATTGGCGGTTGAGGAGATGAGCGTGAGGAAATGGATCGCGGGCTGCGCGGGCGCGGCTTTGCTAATTTCGGGTGACGCTGTGCATGCACATCAGGACGCAGGCGCAACAACCACAGCGAGCGCTGCTGCGCGACAGACGGAGACGGATGAATATACGAGGTACGAGCTGCTGGCGCCAGACAGCGCGAGCTTTCGGATTCATTATGAGGTGACGGCGACCACCGTCGGGGCAAAATATTTTTACAACCCGATACGGAAGGGCAGCGTCGCCAGCGACGAAGCTATTTACGACGCGATGAGCGGGGAGGCGCTGCAATTTGAAGTTGTGAGCGGCGAAGAGGCGCGGAAGGACGCGTTGATGGCGGAAGCCGACGCGGGGACGAACTACATCAAGGTGCACCTGGCGCGGCCGGTGCCGGCGGACGGGCAGGGGCGGCTGCTGATTCTGAAGACATACAAGGATGCGAAGAGCTATTACCGGGACGGCGATGCGATCGTGTTCAATCGTTCGTTGGGGATCAAGAGAAACAGCGTGGTGCTGCCGGCGGGCTACGAGCTGATTGGATGCAATGTGGCGTCGCAGGTCCTGCCGGACGCAGATGGGCGGACCGCGGTGAGCTTCATGAATGGAAGCGCGGGAGAGGCTCCCCTGATGGTACGGGCGAGATTGAGCGCGCAGACAGGTGCCGCCGCGGTGCCCCGGCCGGTGACGACGGCGGTGAGTTGGGAAGCGCCGTTCGCCGGGGAAACGGAGAAGCAGCGGCTCTCGGAGCGGGCGCATCAGGATCGCGATATCGTGTATTTCCTGAAGGAACCGGAGAGTCACGCTTTTAGTCTGTATCACGATTACACAGAGTCGCGACCGGGCGTGGACAAGTACCTCAACGTGGTGCGCGCGGGCAGCACGGTTTCCGACCCGTCGGCGTACGTGCTGGATACCGGAGAGAAGCTTGCGACGCAAATCATGACAGGGGACGAATTGGCGGCGGCGAAGATCGACGCAGGGGAAGCGTTGGCGCCCACGGCGCAAGTGGTGGTGATACGTTTCACGCCGGTGAAGAAGGGGCAATCGATCAGGCTGCGGATTGCGGAGACGTATACGGCGGTTGGAAGTTATCGCCTGGAGGGAGATGATCTGGTATTTGACCGGAGCCTGGGGCGGTCGCGCAATGCCGTCGTCCTGCCGCAAGGGTGGTACCTGACGGCGAGCGCGATTCCCGCAACGGTGAGCTTGCTCGCGGATGGGCGAGTACGGCTGGACTTCTGGAATGGGCGGCCGGATTCGGTGGATGTATTGATCAAGGGCAAGCGGCGCGTGGCGTCCGGCGAGAAAAAGTAGGAGACGTTTTGCGGTGGCTGGCGTCTTTGCTTGCGGTGCGCGGAGTTCGTAGCAAAACAATTTGGAGCGGGTGAGGGGGACATTGTGAACAATGTTGGTCGGTTGGTATCGGTAGCAGCGTTGGCGTTTCTTTGCGGCGGCGCGCTGCAGGCGCAGACGAAACATACGCCGACGCTGGAGGAGTCGCTGAGTTTGAGGACGATTAGCGGCGCGCGCATTTCTCCGGACGGAAAATTTATCGCCTATCGAGTGCGCGAAACCGATTGGAAGGAAAATGCGTACGTGCGGCAGGTCTGGCTGGTGAACGTGGCGACGGGGACGAGTTTTCAATTGACGCGCGGAAAGAAATCGAGCGACGCGCCGGAATGGTCGCCGGACGGGCGGTGGTTGGCGTTTATCGGGGAGCGGGAACCGAATGCGATTGTGCCTGCAGGCCCCGTGGAGAAGAAAGAAGGGAAAGACGAAAAAAAAGAGGGAGAAGGGAAGCCGGCGGCGCGGCAGATCTGGGTGATCTCGCCGGAAGGCGGAGAGGCGTGGCAATTGACCCAGCAGGAGACGGACATCGGAGGATTTCACTGGTCGAAAGATGGGAAGCAGATTGGGTTTACGGCGCCGAGCGCGGAAAGCAAGAGCGAGAAAGATCGGAAGGAAAAGTACAGCGACTACGAAGTGGTTGAGGAAGATTACCGGCAGAACCAATTGTGGATAGTGGATGCGGTGGAGGGCGAGGCGCACCAGGCGCCCGTGAAGGCGCGGCAGATCACGCACGACGCGACGTTAAACGTGAATGGATTCGCGTGGTCGCCAGATGGGAAGCGCATCGCGTTCGCGGCGACGCACAACCCAATCCTGGCGTTCGGCGGAGATGAAGATATTTATCTGGCGGAACTTACCCAGGACAATGCGGTTCGCAAGATCGTCGCGCTGGATGGGCCGGACAACGATCCGATTTTTTCGCCAGACGGGAAGCAAATCGCTTTTTCGACGGCGCTGGCGCAGCCTTACTACTACTACGCAAATGGGCACATTGCCGTGGTGGACGTGGAGCGAGTGCTTGCGCAACCGGCGACAAAGCCCGCGGATGTACGGGATCTGACCGCGCAATTTGATGAAGATCCGCGAATGACGGACTGGGGGCCGGATGGGATTTATTTCGAAGGCCTGCAGAAAACGTCAGCGCATCTTTTTCGGGTGAATCCAAAGACGAAGGAGATCGTGCGGATCAGCGCGCCGGATGCGTATTATCTCGACGACGTGTCGTTCACCAAGGATTTCAGGACGTTGGGAATCGCGGCGCAAGACGCGACGCATATGACGGAGGTATTCGTTTCGGGTACCCAGAAATTTGTTCCGCGGCAGCTTACGGACATGACGGCGCAGGTAAAGGATTGGAATCTCGGCAGCGAGGAGGTGATCTCCTGGAAAAGCAAGGATGGCGCGACGATCGAGGGGATACTGCGCAAGCCGGCGAACTACGACTCATCCAAGAAATATCCTCTGCTGGTAGTGATTCACGGCGGGCCGACAGGCATCTCGCAGCCGACGCTTTCGCCCGGGGACGCGTATTACCCGATGCAAGTCTTTATGTCGAAGGGCGCGCTGGTGCTGCAGCCGAATTATCGAGGGAGCGCGGGATACGGCGCGGCGTTTCGCGCGTTGAATGTACGAAATCTGGGTGAAGGGGACATGTGGGATGTGATTAGCGGAGTAGATTCATTGATCGCGCGCGGCATGGTCGACGCGACGAAACTGGGATCGATGGGATGGTCGCAGGGCGGATACATTTCGGCGTTTCTGACCACGCACAGCGATCGATTCAAGGCCATTTCCGCAGGCGCCGGAATCAGCGACTGGCGAACGTATTACGTCAACACGGACATCACTCCGTTCACGCGGCAATATCTGCATGCGACGCCATGGGATGATCCGGAGGTTTATCAGAAGACTTCGCCGATGGCGGCGATCAAACAGGCCAAGACGCCGACGCTGATTCAAGTGGGCAGCGCGGACAAACGGGTGCCGCCGCCGAATAGCTTCGAACTGTATCGTGGGCTGCAGGACCAGCACGTGGCGTCGAGGCTGATTTTGTACACCGGCTTCGGGCATCCGATCACCAAGCCCAAGTCGAATCGCGCGGTGATGCAGGCAAATCTGGACTGGTTCGACCATTACATTTGGGGCGAGGAGTTTCCGAAGGATTCGGCGCTGCTGGGTTCGAGTGAGGTGGAGAGCCCGAAGTAGACCGCTATTGCGATCGAAAAACGATAGTTATGTCTGCCAGCGTCTCCACTGGATCCCCATCGACAAACGTAGGCGCATAACGCCACTCGCGCACCGCCGTCGCCGCCGCTGACGTTAGCAGGCCAGGCCCGCTCACGGGCGTCACTCCGATAATCTGACCCGTGCGCCCAACGCGGGCCAGCAACTCCACGCTGCCCTCGATACGTTCTTTCCGGGCTTCCACAGGATAAAAAGGCGCGCTGTGCGATATTAGTTTTCCAATGATCACTCGCTCGGATCGGCCAGATGCGCTCGGCAGGATCTCCAGCCTTCTTCGCGCGCTGATGGCAATCGCCGGAGAGGCGCTGATTGCTTCTGCCGGAAGGTTGACATGGAAAGGCCGCCCTCCCGGCCCCGGCGGGTTTACCAAAATGGAGTGCTCCGCCGCCCCGCTGGGCTCCGCGTCCAGAGCGCGGTTGTCGCGCGGCATTGCCTTTTCGGCGGAACGTCGTGCGGGCAATTCATTGATACCTGTAGCTATTGCGCCTCGGGCCGTAGAATCTGCTGCGCTCCCTCCGGACGCCGAGCCGCTTCTCGGCTCAGTCGTGCTCTGAAGCGCGTCGACTTTCTTCTCTGTGCTGGGCGTATTGGCGGCCTGCGAATTCGGTGCTGGCTCGGAAGTCGGACTAGCACCGCCCTCCGCTTTTGGCTGACCTGCATCCGACGCGCTCTTCGCGTCCGCCAGATCCGCGGCCGCTCCAGCCGCGTCAGCCAGCTCCGGCGGGGCTGGCGGCGTCACCTTCGGTGGGGGCGCGAGCTGATTTTCCGCCGCGTCTCGAAGGTAAGCAATCCAACGGTCTAAGCTTCCCCGCCCAACGGTCGAACCCAACGTAAAGAACAGCGCCGCCACAAAGAGAACCAGTAGCGCTGTGCCGCCCCGCCCTTTTGGATGACGCGTCGGCTCAATCCAGGTTCCTTCTTTTTCCGGTTCTTCTGCAAACATTGAATAATCCGTGAATCGAAAACTCCGTGCTGGTGGCCCGGTCGCGCCAACGCCCACTGCTTCCCCGGGTGTCGGTGCGCGTTCTCTTGGCGTTTGCGGCGGCCGTGTCCGTGCGCCGCGCGGTTCACCTGGCCCTGCGCCTTCGTGATCAGGCGCATCAAGAATTTGTCTGGAGGGCTCCCGGCTTTCCTCGGATGAGCTTGGAAGGCTCTCTCTGGCATCTTCGGAATCGCCCTCTGCCGCCCACTGGTGAATCTTCTTCCGCGCTCCCTCCGGCAGTTCCGTGAATTGAATCCCTGCTTCCTTTTTCGAATCGCTCAGCCAAACAATACGACCGCCGGCCGTCAGCCAGGCTTGAGACGCCGGTGCTTGAAAGCGAATGCCGGTAAACTCGCGCGAGCCGAGAGGCAGCGCCGAGCGCACCGCCAATCCGCCCTCGCTCAGGTTCAGGAGAATTCCGCCGTTCTCCTGTCCCAATTCCACATAGGCGATGGGCAACATTCTGCGTCGCGCATGGGCGCGGTTTCCGTGCTGCGCAGGGTTTGTCATGGCTGTGCCGGTTGCGCCGGGTGGGTGGAGCTCAACGCGTAAACGCTGAAATACTTGACTACTTTAGACTTGCACGTTCATTCTACGCTGACGGGAGGTGTCCCTCAAGGACTCTCGACTGTTGGCTTAGCCTACCTAAGCAGCTCCGTCGCATAGCGCGCAGGCACCGCTAGGTTCGATCCCCCAAATCCTTTCAGTATCGCGAAATTTACGCCGATCACTTTCCCATCGCGGTTGAACAGCGGTCCGCCCGACCCTCCCGAAGTAGTCGCCGCGTCGTAAACAATCTTGTCCTTCAGCACGTCGCCGATATGACCCTGTGTCGTCGTTGGCCGTATCAGCTTCTGCGCCGCCAGTTGCGAGACCATCTGGTTCACATTCTGCGTGCCGTTTGCGATTTTCTGCGCAACATCCGCTCCCGCTCGCGCCAGAATTCCTTCGATCCCTGTCGGATATCCGATCAGCACCACTGGCTCACCCGACACACTGGCCTCGCTGCGCTCATCCAGCTGCAGCAGCGCCGTTTCTGCCGGCGGAGTCCCTTCCAATTTCAGCGTGGCCACGTCCGCGCTGGACGAAACCTTGTCCAGCTTCGCCGAAACTCCCTCCGAGCTGCCCGGAAAATAGGCCTTGTAAGACAGAACATAAGCGGCCGCACCGTGATCGAGAAGTTCCTTCAACTCGTCGTTGCTCCACCACGGTTCCGCCACATGGTGGTTGGTCAAAATCCGTCCATCCCGCCGCACCAAGAATCCCGTGCCGAACACATCGATCTGCAAGTGTGGACCCGGCCCACCCACATCCAGCCGCACCATTCCTTTGTCATCCACCTGCGGCTTGCCCAGGCCGTCCACCGCGATCTGAATCGGCTTCCCGCTTTGTTTGTCCAGAAACTCCACCACTACGTGCAGCAAGCAAACGCTCGGCCCATAACTGTGCACAATGGTTTCGGCGATTCTCCCTTCATTTTCCAGTAGCTTCAGCCGCTTCTGGGTGTCCAACAGCTGCTGCTTCAGCGACTCCGCGTCCGGCCCTTCCGCCGTGGCCATCTTTTTGCGCAGGTCTTCAGATTGCGCCCGCAGAGTATTGCGAGTAGCAGAGTCGGATTTAGCGCTCGCATCCAGCGAACTCCGCACCTGCTCCGTGCGCTGCAAAAGTTGATCGTGCAAGCCGAGCCCGCTGTTCAGCCGCGCAATGTCCGCCCGCAGTTGCAGGGTTTCCCTCTGGCTCCGTCCCATGGTGATCACGATAAACGCCGCCGCTAGAATCGCCGCCGCGCTCACTACAAAAATCGCCGGTATCAACCAGAACCGGTGCTTGCCGACCGCCCCGCCGCTCAACGATTCCACTGCGATGTCGGCCATCTGTTCGCGCTGCACCGCGTACTTCAGCATGGTCTTTAGATCTTCTTCCGGCTGACGCTCCCGGAACTGTGTGCGCACCCGCGCAGCAAACTCCAATGCTTCGAACGGAAACGTGATGACATCGTCCGTGCCCAAGTCCAGCGCACGCGCTCGTTCCAGCGCTCCCCCTCGCACCACCATTACGATCCGCACCGACCCGCGCGTGTCCGATCGAGCCTTCAACTGCGCAATCATCCCGCAGCAGCTCAAATCGGTCGGGGAAGCCTCCGTAATCAGCACCTCCGGCGAAAGCGCCAGCACCTCATCCACCGTCAGCCCGGATTCGGTCGTGATTTCGTAGCCTTGACCGGCGAGGGCGCTGCCTACCAATTCATTCGTCTCTGAATTCAGATTCAGCAGGAGTACGCGCATAGCTCGATAGTCTACCACCGCTCTTCAAGGTGTCTGCGTTTTTGGGTCTCCCGTCTCAGCGTTGTCTTTCCCCCGCCGCGAGCCTGTGACAGGCAGCCAAACACTAGCCCATTTCCTTTTTCTCTCTTTGCGTCTATCCTCATCCTCCTGTTCCGTATCTTAGGCGCCACTATGCCACCGGTCCTTTCTTCTTATGCATCAGCGTGATACAAAGAACATAAGCCCCGCGTCGGATGACGGATTTTTGTTGAAGCTCGAATTGTATAGCGATCCCCAACTGCTCTGCGTCGTGCGTGGCGCGCTCGAACGCCTCACTGAGGTCTTCGGGTTCGCGCCGCCGGATCGCCGTTCCGTCACCCGCGCGGTGGACGAAGCTCTCACCAATATCATGCGCCACTGCTATAACGGACGGACCGACCAACCCATCGAAGTATATTGCAGGCGCGTCCGCTCACGCGCTTCCCAGAGTGCCGATGGCCTGGAAATTTTGCTCTGCGACCAGGGTCCCCCAGTCGACCCCTCAAAGTTGCGCGGCCGCCGCCTCGACGAAATCAAGCCGGGCGGCTTGGGCTTGCATTTTATTCGCCAGAGCATGGATACCGTCGAGTATCAGCGGGCAGGCAGCACCAATCAGTTTCGGCTGGTCAAGTACCTCCAGCCATCGACGCAGTCGCGCAGTTCTTGATTATCCAAAGGAGGGCTCCGTGCAGATTTCCGCGCGGCATACCGATAACGCAACGATCTTCGATGTCACAGGAGACATCGACTTGGCCAACTCGCCGGAGGTCCGCAAAGCTCTTCTGCGCGAGGTTCGCGAGAAGCGTACACCGCGCGTGGTCATGAATCTCACCAAGGTCCGTTACATCGATAGCTCCGGCGTCGCCTCACTAGTTGAGGGTCTCAAGGCCAGCCGCGACCTCAATTTGCGCTTCATCCTGTTCGGCCTGAGCGCCTCCGCGCGCGAAGTCCTGCAACTTTCGCGCCTGCTGAAGATTTTCGAAGTTTACGACAACGAAGATCAGGCCTTGTCCTCCTGAATCTGTGCTTCGGCTGTAGCGGGTGTCGTGCTCAGGATCCGGGCTTTTTTCTGGTCCGAAGGACCTCACCGTGACTATTGTCGTGCAGAGTACAAAATGGAACTGCTTTCCCAAGTCGGCGGTTCGGTAACCAACGGCCTCGCCTACCTCGGTTCTCTCGCCTCGCTGGGTGGCCGCGCCGCCTACTACACGTTCGTCGCTCCGTTTCAGGGAAAGCCCATTCGTTTTCAGCGCGCCGTCTCGCAAGCCCTCGACGTTGGCGTCCGTGCACTCCCCATTCTCTCCCTCATCACTTTCTTTATCGGCTTAATCCTCGCTCTGCAGGCTGCCTACGAACTCCGCCGTTTCGGCGCCATGAGCTACGTCGCCACCGCTGTGGCCGTCTCCATGTCTCGTGAACTTGGCCCGCTCATCACCGCTATCGTCGTGATCGGCCGTTCCGGCTCCGCTTTCGCCGCCGAAATCGGCACCATGAAAGTCACCGAGGAAATCGACGCTCTCGAAACCATGGCCATCAGTCCCGTGCATTTTCTGGTCACCCCAAAATTCATCGCCATGGCCGTGATGTTGCCGTGTCTCACCATTTGGGCCAACGCCATGGGCATTCTTGGCGGGTCGCTTTTCGGCGTCGCGAAAGCCGACTTTACCTTCACGCGCTACATTTGGGCCTCCCTTGACTCGCTCTTCCTCCGTGATATCGTCACTGGACTCATCAAAAGTGTCATGTTTGGCATCACTATCACTGCTGTCGGCTGTCTGGAGGGCCTCTCCACTGGAGCTGGCGCCGAGCAAGTCGGCCGCTCCACGACGCGCGCCGTGGTGGTGTCCATTTTCTTGGTCATTGTTGTCGACCTGGTTTTTACTGCACTGTTCTTTTTTATGAGCCCTGGTTAGGAACTCGCCGTATGGGAACATCACTCACAGATTCGCTGGAAGCCACCGCCACAATTTCCGTGCGCGACCTCCGCGTCAATTATGGCGAGCGCGAAATTCTTCACGGCATCAACTTCGACGTCAATCGCGGCGAAACTCTGGTGATCCTCGGCGGCTCCGGCTCCGGCAAAAGCACCCTGTTGCGCACCCTGGTCGGCCTAGAGAAGCCCAGCTCCGGCCAGATTTGGATCAAAGGCCAGGACATCGCCGCAATCTCGGGTTCCGAGATGGACGCCATCCGCAAGAAGATCGGCATGTCTTTTCAGGGCGGCGCGCTTTTCGGCTCCATGACTGTCGGGGAAAATGTCGCCCTACCACTCCGCGAGCACACCCGCCTCGAAGAATCCACTATCGAGATTATGCTGCGTTTAAAACTCGAGCAGGTCGGCTTGGAGGGCTTCGAATACTACATGCCGTCGCAGCTCAGCGGCGGCATGAAAAAACGTGCTGCGGTCGCCCGCGCGCTCGCCATGGACCCCGAGATTCTTTTCTTCGACGAGCCTTCCGCCGGCCTCGATCCCATCATCGCCGCCGGCATCGATCAGCTGATACTCGAGCTCAAGCAAGCCTTTCGCATGACCATCATCGTCGTCACCCACGAGCTCGCCAGTGCGTATTTGATCGCGGATCGTATGGTCTTGATCGACAAAGGCAACATCGTCGCCATTAGCACCACCGAAGAAATGCGCTCCAGCACGCAGCCACGCGTCCGCCAGTTTCTCGACCGCGTCGCCGAACCCGAAGTCTCGCGCGAATTGGATTATTTGCAAATGCTAACGGAGGATCGTCGCTCCAGGTGACCCCTGGAGCAGGGAAGGGAACCATGAAACCTAAAAGCGAACAAGCACTCGTCGGCCTTTTCGTCATCGTGGCCACCGCTGTGTTGATTTTCATCGTCTTTGCCATTAGTGGAGCCCTCGGCCGCTCCACGCACACCTATCGCGCCTATTTTCCGTTCGCCGGCGGCATCGAGTCCGGTTCCGGCGTCCGCTACTCCGGCGGACCAAAGATCGGCCGCGTTGACTCCGTGCGCCTTGATCCGCAAAACCCCGCGCGCATCGAGATCACTTTCAGAGTGCAGTCAGACCTCCCGGTCAAGACCGATAGTCACGTCAAGATCATGAGCTTGAGCCCGCTCGGCGACAATCACCTCGAAGTTCTCCCCGGCACTGCCAAAGCTGCCATCGCTCCCGACGGCTCGCAACTCACCGCCGAAAACTACGTCGATTTCAACGCCCTCACCGCGCAGATCAACAACCTCGCTCCTCGCGCCCAGGAGCTTCTGGTTACTTTGAACGATCGCGCCACCGAATTAAAAGTAACCGTGGACCGCGTCAACGATCTCCTAAACGTTCAAAATCGCGCCAATCTCTCGGCAACCTTAGCCAACGCTCGCGGCATGATCGAAGAGAACCGCCCCGCTCTTCACTCCACTCTCCAGCACATCAATTCCGTCAGCGAAAAACTAGAGCCACTGCTGGCGGATTTCCGCAAGACCTCCGAGGAAGCCAACAAGGCCATTGATCACATTGATTCCCTTGTCGGAGAAAATCGCGCTGACATCCGCCAGGCCGTCGCCGAGCTTCGCCGTACGCTCACCAACATGACCGATTTAACCGCGCACCTGAACCAAACTCTCGATACCAACTCCGAAAATATCGACGAGCTGCTCGATAATTTCCGCCACGTCTCCGAAAATCTCAAGGAATTCACCAACACCATCAAGTCTCGTCCTTACACTCTGATTCGCTCCTCGAATCCCCGCGAACACAGGCCCGGTGAACGACAGTGACGACGCGTTATCCGATTATTTTTTCGCTTTGCGCGGTGCTGCTCGCCGGTTGCGGCGCCGCACGCCCCTCGAAGTACTACCAACTTACGGTTCCCGGCGACGACAGTGCTGACCCACCGGGCGACGCCTTCCCGGTCACCATTGTCATGGGCCCTCTACTGTCCTCGCATCTCTATCGCGAAGATCATATCGTCTACAGCTCCAACGGCGAGGCCATGGGCACTTACGAGTACCAGCGCTGGGCTGAGCCTCCCACTGAAATGATCGAGGAAGTTCTTTTGCGCGCATTGCGTTCCTCGGGCCGCTACCGTTCCGTCTACGCCCTGCGCAGCAGCATTCGCGGGGACTATCTCCTCCACGGCCAACTCTACGACTTCAAGGAAGTGACTGGCTCGCCTATCTCCGCGCGTGTCGTCCTGGAACTCGAGCTCCGGGACACCAAAACCGGCAACACCGTCTGGACGCATCTCTATAACCACGACGAGCCCGTGAGCGGCAGAGACGTCTCCGCCGTGGTTGCTGCGCTCGACCACAACGTTCACCGCGCAACCAACGAATTTACCGCCAGCTTAGCGGAGTATTTTTCCGCTCACCCTCCGGCCTCAACCCCGGCCCAATAGCCGACGCTGTCATCCTGAGGCTACCCGATGAGGGTAGCCGAAGGACCTCAACCGTTGTGTCAGCAAATACGTTTGTGGATTGGACCTTCGCTGTGTCTGTCGTCTCAGCGAATCTCCGAGCCCTCACGTCTCTGCGGTATCTTTTTTCGCCTCAACTCACGCGCCGCAGCGTCAGCAGCGTAACGTCGTCTTCCAACTCCGCCTCTCCCCGATGCCTCTGCACTCCCTCAAGCAGCGCGCGAGAAAAATCCGCCAACTGCGCAGGCTCCGCCAGTCGCGTCAGCGTGTTCTCCGCTAGCGCAAGAAATCCTTTCGCTGTTAATTGCTCCCCATCCGGCGAGTGCGCCTCCGTCGCCCCATCCGAAAACGCCAGAATCATGTCCCCCAAATTCAATCGAATGCTCTGCTCGTTGTACTGCTCGCCGGTAATGAACCCTAACGGCAAATTCTCCAGCCCTTGCCCCAGCTCGTAAAACCGCCGGTCCCGCGCTCGCCACACCAACATCCGCGGATGCGCCGCATACGCGAAATTGAACTCCCCACTCGTCCCGTCGTACGTTCCTGTGACCACCGTCGTCAGCCGCAGTTCCTCTGCATCGTTCGCTGCTCCCAGCGTGAACTCGTTGTTCAGCGCTTCCAGCAGTCCTGCTGTATCGCGAATGTCGTGAAACTTGTGCAGCAGCTTATGAATATGGCGCGCCACTCCGCTTGCCACATACCCGTGCCCAACGCAGTCCGCCAGCACCACCCGCGCAATATTATCGCTGCACGAGAATAGAGCCGAGAGATCCCCGCCTGCATCGCCGCCACTGGGTACCGCAATCACGTCGCTCTCCAGCCCCGCCAGCTCCAGCGAACGGTGCGCCCGCTCATTCCCTGCCCAAAGCTCCATGCACCCAAACGGACGTAGCGCGGAGGTCGTGCAAGGCAGTTCCGTCGTCTCAATCTTCTTGAATTTCATGGCTCGACCAATTTAGCACAGCCGCCCATCGAGGGCGGCAAACGGCCGCCATGCTCAATGGTTGCTGGGCTCTCCTCTCCTCAGGGCTGGAAGGCATTACTAAAGATTCGATTCCCCAAGCAGGCTAGACGATACGGGAACCTGGCTCCGAACCCTGTATATTGGAACCGCTCCATGGACCTTCGTCCCGCTTCCGTCCTCCGTTGGCTCTTCGACCCCCAGCGCGGCGCGCGCGACCGCCTCCTCCCGCGCTGGCTCTTCCTTCGCGCTCTCGGCGTGATTTACTTCTCTGCTTTTTTCTCCCTCCTCTTCCAAATCCGCGGACTGATCGGCCCCGACGGTATTCTCCCTGCCGGCGAATACTTGCGCGCGGTCACCAATTCCATCGGCTTCGCGCGTTTCTGGTACGCGCCCACGCTGTTTTGGCTCTCCGTCGGCAATCACATGCTGATGGTTGTTTGCTGGGCCGGCCTCGTTGCTTCCGTCCTTCTCACTATCAACATCTTCCCGCGCGGCATGCTCCTCCTTTGCTTCATCGGCTTTCTCTCCTTCGTCAGCGCTGCCTCCGATTTTTCTGGCTACCAGTCCGACGGCATGCTCCTCGAAGCCGGCTTCGTCTCCCTCTTTCTCGCGCCGCCTGGGTTTCGTCCCCG
>WNFP01002060.1_pt1 | contig 15929 bp, 14 predicted proteins | sample 5400201 | NCBI WGS metagenome assembly WNFP01 (sample SAMN13153355, study PRJNA577476) | soil metagenome | isolation source: 115 cm saprolite under Madrone tree | place: USA:California | collected 2016-06-14
GAGGTGAAATATCGGCTCGGGGTCGATTATGAGTCGGTCAAGAAGATCAACCCGCGCATCGTTTACGGCAGCATTTCCGGGTTCGGCCAGAGCGGGCCCTATTCCAAGCGGCCGGGCGTCGACCAGATCGCCCAGGGCATGGGCGGGCTGATGTCTATCACCGGCCTGCCGGGCCAGGGGCCGGTGCGGGTCGGCATCCCGATCGACGATCTGTGCGCCGGTCTCCTGCTCGCTCAGGCGATGCTGATGGCGCTGATCGAGCGCGAGTCGAGCGGGGTCGGGCAATGGGTCCACACCTCGCTGCTCGAAGCGCAAATCTTCATGCTCGACTTCCAGGGCTCTCGCTGGCTGATGGCGGGCGAAGTCGCCAAGCAGGCGGGCAACGACCATCCGACCGGCATCCCCACCGGTGTGTTCCCGACCTCGGACGGGCAGATCAACATTGCGGCCTCGGGCGACCACATGTTCCGCCGCTTCTGCGAGGCGGCCGATGCAATGGCATTGCTCGACGATCCCGATTATGCGAACGGCCCGGCGCGTTCGAAAAACCGGAAGGCGCTCAACGAACGGATCGGCGAGATCACTAGAAAGAGGCCCGCTGCCTATTGGGTCGAGCTGATGAACGAGGTGGGTGTGCCGTGCGGGCCGATCTACACGATCGACCAGACTTTCGCCGACCCGCAGGTCCAGCATTTGGAAATGGCGCGGCCGATCGACCATCCAAAGCTCGGCCGGCTGAAGGCCGTCGGCCAGGCGATCAACATGACCCGCACCCCCGAGCCCGCAAAACTTCGGCCGACCCCGGATCTCGGCCAGCACACCAGCGAGGTATTGCGTGAGCTCGGCTACAACGAGGCCGCGATCGCCGATCTGCGCGCCCGCGCGGTCGTCTAAATCTAAGAGGGCGTAGGTAGCCAGAGCGCGCCGACGGCGTTCCGACGGCGAGCTCTCGCAGGTCCACGGACGGAAGCACCGGATTGTGGGGCCGAGATGTTTTTGTAGACGGGGCGCGCCACCAGGAACTTCCTGGGTCTCCTGGTCGTGATGCACTTCATCCTCTTTGTTGACCGGGTGAACCTCGCTGCCGCAGCGGGAGTGATGCAGCAGGATCTCGGGCTCAGCAACATCGAGCTGGGCATCGCGTTTTCGGCCTTCAATTACGCCTATGCCCCGTTTCAGCTGGTCGGCGGCTGGTTTGCGGACCGCTTCGGCGCACGGCGCACTCTGACGGTCTGCGGGCTGGTGTGGTCGACCACGACAATCGTGACGGGGGCGGTGGGTGGGCTTTTTTCGCTGTTTGCCGTCCGCTTTGTGCTCGGGATGGGCGAAGGTGCCACCTTGCCGGCGGCGACGCGCGCGTTGTCCAATTGGACCTCGCTCGCGTCGCGCGGCATGGCGGTTGGCATCACCCATGCCGCCGGGCGTCTCGGCGCGGGATCCGCGGCGCCGATCGTCGCCCTCCTGATCGCCTGGTTCTCCTGGCGTTTTTCATTCGTCGCTCTCGGCCTCTTGTCGGTTCTTTGGGCGGCCTTGTGGTGGTGGTATTTTCACGAGGATCCGCGCCGGCATCCCGGCATCACCGCCGCGGAGCTGGCCGCATTGCCGACCGCTGATCCGGCCAGACAGATCGCCTCCGGCCCGGTGCCGTGGCGGCGCCTCGTCCCCCGCGTGGCGCCGTTGATGATCATCTACTTCTGCCAGGGCTGGACCGGCTGGCTCTATGTGACCTGGATGCCGTCCTTGCTCCAGAAAAACTATGGCCTCGAATTCAAGAAGTCGTCCTTCCTTTACGCTGCGGTGCTTTTCTGTGGAATGATCTCCGAGTTGCTCGGCGGCGTGCTCACCGATTATCTTCTGCGCCGTACCCGGAGCCTGCAGATCGCGCGCTCGCTGCTGATCGCAGTCAGCTGGACCTTCGTCGTGGCGGCGCTCGTGCCCGCGATACTCGTCCACGATCTGGTTATCGGGCTGGCCGGCTTCACGCTCGTGGCGTTTTTCCTCGGCTTGGCGATTTCGCCGCTATGGACTGCGGCGATGGACATCGCCCCGAATTACGCCGGCTCTTCGAGCGCTCTGATGAATTCAGCCGGTGCCGTCGCCGGGATATTCTCGCCGGTTGCGTTCGGCTGGATCCTCGAGCGCACCGGCAACTGGACGATGCCCTTCGCGGTCTCGGTCGGGCTGTTGCTGTTCGCGATCGTGATGACCTATTGGATCCGGTCGGACCGACCGATCGAAGCCGTGACCAGGGTCGGCGGCTTGGCGGTGGCCGGACAGTAAGCGCAGAGCAGGAAGTCACCGATGCGCCGCGGCGCGCGATCTGTCACACTCCGGCGATCAACCAGGAGCGAGACCCAGCCATGCTCGACCAGCCGTTCACCAGCAAGATGATCGCCGAGAAGGACGGGCCGATCGGCCGCCTGATCTTCAACAACCCGGCGCGCCACAATGCCGTATCGCTCGAAATGTGGCAGGCCGTGACGCAGATCATGGACGATTTCGAAGAGGACGACGCGGTGCGGGTCATCGTCGTCAGCGGCGCCGGCGGCCGGGCCTTCGTCTCTGGCGCGGACATCTCGGAGTTCAAGGAAAGGCGCGCCTCCGAAGAAGCGGCGGCTGCCTATGCGAAAATTTCCGAGGGTGCCCGCATGCGCCTGCAGGAAACGCTGAAACCGACGATCGCGATGATCCGAGGCTATTGCATCGGAGGCGGCGTCGGCACAGCGCTTGCGTGCGACATGCGCATCGCCGCCGAGGGCTCAAAATTTGGTGTTCCTGCGGCCAAGCTCGGGCTCGGCTACGCCTATGACGGCATCAAAAGGCTGGTCGATCTGGTCGGCCCGGCCCATGCCCGCGAGATCTTCTTCACCGCACGTCAGTTCACCGCCGAGGAGGCGTTGCGCATGGGCCTCGTCAACCAGGTGGTGCCGGACGGAGAATTGGAGACCTACGTCAATAATTATTGCGACATGATCGCGACGAATGCGCCGCTGACAGTGCGCTCGGCCAAAGTGAACATCCGTGAAGCGTTAAAGGACGAATCGGCGCGCGATCTCGCATTGTGCAAGCGCTTGGTCGACGAATGCTTCGCCAGCGGCGATTACGCCGAAGGCCGCACCGCCTTCATGGAAAAGCGCAAACCGGTGTTCAAAGGGCGATGACGCGTCGCGAAAGTGTCTTCCGACATTAGCCCCTCACCCCAACCCTCTCCCCGCCATTCGGGGAGAGGGAGGGACCCGCGAAGCGGGAGGGTGAGGGGCAATTGTTCAGGCTCCGAACCACGCCAATGAAACTCCCCGCGCACAGCCGTTACGACTACGTCCCGATTCATAAACGGCCGCAATACGAATGGCCGGAAGGCGCGCGGCTCGCCGTCACCTTTTGCAACAATATCGAATATTTCGCCTTTGGCGCAGGTCTCGGCGTCGACCCGTCGGGCTCCCTCGCGCCCCAGAGCCACCGCAACTATGCGTGGCGCGACTACGGCAACCGCGTCGGCCTCTGGCATTATCTCGATGTGCTCGACGAGTTCGCCCTGCCGGGGGCGCACAACGTCAACTCGGCCGTCCTCGAGCACTGTCCGGAGATCGTCGAGCGGCTGAACGGTCGCGGCGACGAATATGTCGGCCACGGCCGGACGAACGCCGAGCGCCAGGACGGCCTATGGGAGGAGGACGAGGCGCGGCTGATCGCCCAATGCACCGAGATCGTAACGCGGCTTTCCGGCCGGCGGCCGGAAGGCTGGCTCGGCCCGGGTCTCGCGGAGAGCGGGGCGACGCCCGACCTCCTGAAGGAAGCCGGCTACCGCTACGTCATGGATTGGGCGATCGACGACCAGCCGATCTGGATGCGCACCCGCGCCGGGCCGATCCTGTCGGTGCCTTATCCCGCCGAGCTCAACGATCTGCCCGCACTCGTCAACCGCCGTCACACCGGCCGCCAGTTCGCCGAAATGATCATCGACCAGTTCGATGAGATGCTGGCGCAGTCCCAGAAATACCCGCTCGTCTTCACCGTCGCGGTGCATCCCTTCATTATCGGTCAGCCGCACCGCCTGCGTCCCTTCCGTGACGCGCTGCGCCATATCATGCGCCACCGCGACGCGCTGTGGATCACCACGCCCGGCGAGATCGCGCGCTATTGCGCAAGCTTGCCAAAGGGCACGGTTCCCGGCTCGGACTAGCACCCGCCTGTTCCGACGTCTCGGGCCGGCTCTCCGGGGCGCTTGTCGCGCAGGCGGAGCATGGGGACGAAGGCGAACGCCAATGCGGTGAATGCTGCCGACACCAATATCAGCGGATCGAGATGGCGGTCGAACAGGTGCTCATAGAGGAACGAGCCCATATTGTCAGATAGGGCGGCCGAGAAGTTGGTGATCGACATCAACACGGCAAAAGCGAACCCTTCGGCGCGCTGCGGGCAGTAGTCCGCAGCGAGCGTCAAGGTCGCGACAAAAGCGATCATCCCGGCAATCCCACTGCAGAAGTTGACGACCGCTGCCGTGGCTTCATCCAGCAGCAACAGGAACGCCGCCGTCGTCAGGGTGCCGAAGAGGATGCTCAAATTCAGCAGTGCCCTGGCGGTGATCCTTTTGAGAAACCTTCGATACAGCAGTGCTCCCGCGATCCATCCGGCGGAGCTGATCGAACCAAGGATGCCAATGTATTCCTGAGAGAATTTCAGGTCATCGGTCATGTGGTAATAAAGCGGCGTACCCAGCCCGGGACTCAGGTAATAGAGAAAGAGAAACCCTGCGATCAACCACAGATCCCTGAGCGTGAAGGCAGCCAAGAGGCTGGCGAAGGTCTTCTTCATCTCCGGCAGGTCGATACGGCGCTTTGGCTCGCTGATCAGAAACCAGGCGGCAAAGACGACGGCGAGTGGGGCGACGGCGATGATCCCGGCCGCGGCGTGCAAGGCCGTGCCCGGCGACAGCCGCCCGACCAGCTGACCGCCGACAAACCCGCTCGCCAAAGCTGCGATGTTGAACCACAGCCACTGCTGATTGACGAAGGCGTCGCTGGCGCCGAACCTCTGGCCGTTCTCGACGAGGATCGCACCACAGAGCGTACTCGAGATCGCCATTGCATAGGCGGTCAGCAGTAGAGCGAAGACCAGCCGACTGGGCGCAGTAATTTGCGTGACCCAGCAATAAGCAGCGGTCGCCGTGGCGTTGGCAAGGATCAGGTAGGACTTGCGGCGGTAGCCGAAGAGCGGCAGGAAATCCGATACGATCCCGTAGACCGGCTTGATGATCCAGGGAAGGTTGAGGATCGTCAGATAGGCGGTGACCTGCACTGCAGTCCAGCCGAAGGTCTGCTTCAGATAGTAGTTGAGCGGCTGGGCGATCAGGCCGCCGGTCTGTCCGATCCCTTCGACGACGTAGACCAAGCCGAAGAACAGCATGAGCCGGCGGATCTGCTGATCCTTTTCCGGCGCGGAGACCGCAGGCAATCGTGTGAACGGCTCGTCCGCGTCGCCTGACAACGCGGCGTTCCCCGGCTATTTGACCGCGACGATGACTTCGATCTCGACTGGGATCCCGGCCGGCAGCGAGCTCATGCCAACCGCCGACCGCGCGTGCCTGCCCGCCTCGCCAAAGACTTCGACGAAGAGGTCCGAGCACCCGTTGACGACTTTCGGGTGGTCTTCGAAATCGGGCGTAGCGTTGACCATGCCGAGCACCTTGACGATCCCCTCGACCCGGTCGAGATCGTCGCCGAGCGCGTCCTTGATTGCCGCGATCAGCATGAGGCCCACCTGGCGGGCATGCCGATAACCCTCTTCGATCGACATCCCGCTGCCGAGCTTGCCCCGGGGCATCGTGCCGTCGGCGCTTTCCGGTCCCTTGCCCGAGAGGTACAGCAAATTCCCGACCCGCTTGGCGTGGACATAATTCCCGAGCGGGCGGCCGACCTTGGGCAATTCGATGTTCAACTCCTTTAGCCGTTGCTCGACGCTCATCCGACGATCTCCCTGTGGGTGCATGGCATCATAACCGAAAAGGCCCGGTCGCAGCGGGACCGTGTTCAGCGACAGCGAAATTCAGCGATCTGGATACTGCCGCTTTGCTCGTTCGAGGCCAGCGCGGCGGTCTTGCCGAATGATCGGCAGTGGAGGTCAGCGACGGTCTGCGCAGCAGCGATATCCGCCTCGTCGGCGTACCAGCGCAAAGTGATTGCGTCAGGCGATCGGTTGACCGTCCAGGGCGGCGTGCTGCAAGCTGCGACCCCGAGCACGAGCACAGCCACCGCAACGCGAACCGTGGGGAAGAACATCGACATCGGCACCTCGCTCCGTCGGTCGTCGCTACGCCTCGGCGAGGTGCTGCCAATCGATGGACTTGCCCAGCTCCAGCCTCCGCCCGGCTTCCGGCATCGGGTATTTGAGCCCGCTGGCGCAGTTGAAGAGGACGACCCGCTCGTCGGGGCGGACCTGGCCGTCAGCTAGCGCCTGCTTGTAGGCCGCGTAAGTCGCTGCGGTTTCGGGGCAGAGCAGCAGCCCTTCCTCGGCTGCGACCTCGCGCCACGCGCGTAGGATCGCATCGTCGTCGATCGCGGTCGCAAACCCGCCGCTCTCGCGCACCGCGCGCAGGATCAGAAAATCGCCGACCGCCTGGGGCACCCGAATTCCGGCGGCGAAGGTGTGCGCTCCTTCCCAGCGCGGCGCGTGCTCGACGCCCTCTTCCCAAGCCTTGACCATCGGTGCGCAACCGGCCGCCTGGACCACCACCATGCGCGGTCGCTTCGACCCGATCCAGCCAATCGCTTCGAGCTCGGCGAACGCCTTCCACATGCCGATGATGCCGGTGCCGCCGCCGGTCGGATAAAGGATCACATCGGGCAACTGCCATCCCAGCTGCTCGGCGAGCTCGATCCCCATCGTCTTCTTGCCCTCGATGCGATAGGGCTCCCGCAAGGTCGAGCAGTTGAACCAGCCGACTTCCCGCTCACCCGCCGCGACCAGCTTGCCGCAATCGTCGATCAGGCCGTCGACGAGGAACACCGCCGCACCCTGCATTGCGATCTCGCGGATGTTGACCGCCGGGGTATCGTCTGGGCAGAAGACGTAGGCCTTGATCCCGGCCCGCGAGCAATAGGCCGCCATCGCCGCCCCGGCATTGCCGTTGGTCGGCATCGCCATCGTGGCGATCCCGAGCTCTTTGGCCATCGACACCGCGAGCGCCAGCCCGCGCGCCTTGAACGAGCCGGTCGGCAGCCGCCCCTCATCCTTGACCAGGATCTCGCCGCCGATGGCCAGCTGGGCCGCGATGCGCGCGAGCGGGACCAGTGGAGTCGTGACTTCGCCCAGCGAGACCACATCTTCCGCCCGGCGCACCGGCATCAGCTCGCGGTAGCGCCAGAGTGTCTGCGGCCGGCCGGCGAGCGCCTCGCGAGGAAACGCGCGGCGCACCCCGTCGAGGTCATAGCGCACCAGTAGGGGACGGCCGGCTCTGGACAATGTCTGCACCGTGTCTGCGGGATACCGCTCGCCGGTCAGACTGCACTCCAGATGGGTGACGAAAGTCGGCAGATCGCCGCCCGTCCAATGGTAATCCGCCATGTGTACCTCCCGCAGCCGGCCATTCTTGGCGGAAGGTACTGCAGGATGCCGGTCATGTCGAAACCCTCCCCCTCGGTTGAACCGGGAGGAGCCGGCATTGCCCCGGCCCTGCTGCTGGTGCTGATCCGCCGCGGCATGGTCGAGCCCGAGCGTTTCCAGGCGGTGCGCGAGCGGCGCCGCGCGCTGGCCACCCAGGCCCGGACCACCACCGCCGAGGACCGGGAGTTCCTGCGCTTTGTACCGCTGCAACTGTTCAACAAAGAGCTGCGCTTCAACACGCTCGTCGGCCTGCTCTTCGCGCTTGGCACATTGCTGGCGATCTGGACGACGGTGATTTGGTTGCCGACGATCCAGAGCCTGATGCTGGAAAAGGAAGGCATCAAGGGTGCCGCGGTTGCGCCGATCATCGGCCGCAACATGATGCTGTGGGGCATCGGTGGCATCTTCGGCTATGCGCGCTTTGGCTTTATCGCCGATCTGATCGGGCGGAGGCTGACCGTGGCACTCTATAACATCGGGACCCTAGTCGCCGGCCTCGTCCTGTTCCTGGCCGTGGACAGCATGGCGCCCTTCCCGTATCTGCTCGTCATCTACGGGTTCTTTGTGCTCGGCGTGTTTCCGGTCACGCGGTTTATATTCCAGAACTCTTCCCGACCCGTGTGCGGGCAACCGCAGTCGCGTTCTGTAACGGCGGCGCCCGCGTCATTACCAGCTTCGGGCCGCTGGTCGCGGGTCTCTTGGCCGCGCCGTTCGGCGGGAACTTCAACAAGCCCGCCGCGATCATGACCTGCTTTGCGCTGTTGAGCGTCTACGCAATGTAGCTCGGCCGCGAGACCCGAGCCGACCCCTTGCCGCGGTAGTCTCGTCGTGCCCGCGAACGCGGGCATCCAGAGCCTCCGCTGTTTGCGGGGGTGACGGAGGAAGGGCCTCTTAAAAGAGAAACCCCGCCGGAGATCGCCGGCGGGGTTTCGACAAGTGGCGGCCGCTGGGCCGCCGTGTAGCCTAGTTGATCAGGCCGTAGAACTTGCCGGCATTCTCGCAGGTCATCTTGAAGGTGGTTTCGGCCGGCAGATGGCTGAACTGCTCTTCGATGTATTTCTTGGATTCCGGCCACACCCCGTCGGGATGCGGGTAGTCCGAGCCCCACATCAGGGTCTCGACCCCCATCTCCTCGATCAGCTTGGTGCCGACGCGGTCGAATTGGAACGTCGCCTTGCACTGGCGGCGCCAGTATTCGCTTGGCAACGCCTTGAGCTTGAGGTCCTGGTATTGGTCTTGGTACTCGAAATCCATGCGGTCGAGCACGTAGGGGATCCAGCCGATGCCGCTCTCGCCCAGCACGACGCGGATATTGGGGAAGCGCTCGAACACCGCCGCACCCATCAGGTCGGTCAGGATCGTCGCCAAGGTCATCTGGAAACGGCACAGCCCGCTATAGGTCATTCGCCGCGCAATCGTCGGCTCGAGAGACTTGCGCAGCTCGGGGTCGGTCGCCGGGAAGGTGTGGAAGTGCAGCGGGAGCTGCACCTCGTTGACCGCTTCCCACAGCGGGTCCCACATCGGATGCCACATCGGCGTCATATGCCATGAGCAGGAGAGTTCCACACCCTTCATGCCGAGCTTGGCGACGCGCCGCACCTCCGCCGCCGCCGCCTCGATGTCGCTATAGGGCAGGCAAGCGAGGCCGATCTCGCGATCGGGATGGAAGCTGCAAAAGTGGTTCATGAAATTGTTGTAGATGCGCAGCATCTCGTTCGCCGCCTCGCGATCCTGCATTTTCCCGCAGGCGGCAAGGATGCCGTAAATGACCTCGGCGTCGACGCCGTCGCGGTCGAGTTCCTTGACCCGCAGATGCGGGTCGCCGGGGCGGCGGTGGCCCTTTTTGACGAAGTCGTCGTAGAGGCCGGCTTCGTGCATCTTGTCGACGCGCAGCTGCTTACCGGGGACATACTCGGAGCCGACCGCGCCGACCCCTCCGGCCTTGCCGAAATCGACGCCGTCATTGGTCACCCAGCGCTTGGTGCCGTCCGCCTGATCGGCGACAAACGGCATCTTCTCCTTCAAGGCGCGCGGCGCCTCCGAGGTGAAGAGATCAGGCGGCAGCCAGATCATATCGAGATGACAATCGGCCGAGATGCGCCGGTACTGCATACTATCCTCCACGGTTACCTACTTCCCCAGCTCACTCTACCGAGCGTAAGAGGAGTGTCCTACGCCGATCTGCGCAACTCTCCGATGCAGCGTGGTCAACCCTTGCGACCGTGCGAAAGGAATGGCGGCGCTGGCGTCTACCGTTGGAAGGCCTGCGCAAGGCCGGCTTGCCGGAGGGGTGAAGCGTTTCGTCCTCCGCCGCGTTATGCCGGCGTCAATCGACTTGATCCCCGATCGTGGTCAGTTACTCTAGCAAATATAAAAAGGATTCTTCGTATGCAATCCAGGTCATGAAAACTTGGTTATTATTTCGTTTTTGAAGGATGCAAAAACGAGGTTTTGGCAGTTTAACGCTTTGTCAAACTTCTCTGGTCACCCTGTGCGCGTTAAAACCGCAAGGAGTACCCGATGCACACGTTTTTTACCAAGCTGATCAAGGACGAATCCGGTGTTACCGCGATCGAATACGGGTTGATCGCGGCGCTGATTGCCGTCGCCGCCGTCACCGTTATGACAACGGTCGGCACCAACCTGAGCAGCACCTTCAGCAAAGTCGCAGCCAGCCTGTAACGGCCCGGCCGATTGCCAGGGGCGGCCGGGGCTCGAGGTCGAGCGTCGGCCGCCTGCTGTTCTCGCTCTCCCCTGGCCTCTCGCCATCAAAACAGCCGAAGCGCGGGCGGTCATGCCGGCCTCAGGGTCATTATCAACCGCTTTTCCGGGCGGATGGCTAACTCGCCAGCGCGTCAGTCATTACTGCACGATTCTGCTCGCCGTCGAGATTGCGGTCTTTCTGTTCATGACCGCCGGCACTCACGGCCTGATCGTCCCTCTCGGGAAACCCACGAGCACAGATTTTGTCAGCTTCTACGCGGCGGGAAGCCTGGCCGACGCCGGGATGCCGCAACTCGCCTACGACAGAGCCGTGCATTACGCCGCCGAAGAGCGCGCAACGGCCGCCGGGATAAATTACAATTTCTTTTATTACCCGCCACCGTTTCTGCTGCTTTGTCTCATCCTCGCCCATCTGCCATATATTGCCGCGTTCTTGATCTTCGAAGCTGCGAGCCTGTTCCTGTTTTTGTTCGTGGCATGCCGTATCCTCGGCCACGGCGACCGGGCAATCCTCGTCTGTCTTCTTGCATTCCCTCCTGTCCTCTGGACCCTCGGTTTGGGGCAGAACGCGTTGCTCACCGCGGGACTGTTTGGCGCGGCCACGCTTCTCCTCGACCGCCGACCCGCACTCGCGGGTCTCTTCTTTGGGGCACTCTGCTATAAGCCGCATTTCGGAATCTTGGTGCCGGTGGCGCTTGCCGCCGGTGGCCATTGGCGCGCGTTCGTCGGTGCGTTCTTAGCGGCTGCTGCGCTGTGCCTGTTGTCCCTGGTCCTCTTCGGCTGGGAAACCTGGAGCGATTATCTGGCGGCCGCGGCCGCCTCCCCCGTCACCTACCAGTCCGGACACATCGCGTTCAGCGGCTTTGTCAACTCGTTCGGAGGGGTGCTGCTGCTCGGCGGAACCCCCACGATGGCGTACGCGGCGCAAGGAGCGACGATCCTCGCTGCCGGTTTTCTGGTCGGGTACGTCTGGCATGCCCGCCTCCCACTGCCGATCCGGGCGGCGACGCTTGCTGCGGCGACCCTCGCCGCGGCACCCATCGTTCTCTTCTACGATTTGATGCTGGCCGCGATTGCAACTCTGTGGCTGCTGCGCGACGGCGAGACTTACCGTCTTGCCGAGTGGGAAAAGATGGCACTGGCGGCGTTGTTCCTGCTGACGCTCAATCCCCGTAGCGTGTCCGAGATGACCCAGCTGCCGATCGGGCCGCTGGCCACGCTCGGGTTCGCCGCGTTCGTCGCCGTCCATGTCGTGCGGGCCCGGACGACAGGCGCGAGAGGTGCGAGCGGAAAGCTCGTAGCTCTGCCGGTGGCCCTCCTCCGTTTTGCCCGCGGCGGGCAATAAGCGATATGGTTGTACTTTCCGATCCAACGGAAGTTGACAGAAAATTCTCGCCCTCCCTCGGGATCTTTGCGAGCGGGCGGCTGCATGCTTACGGCTACGCCATTGCCGTGATCTACGCCGCGTTCCTGATCGCGGTCTACCGGGCGGGAACTTGGCTCGTCGACGGCGCTGGAGTGCCGGTCTACACCGATTTTGCCTGCGCCTGGGCCGCTACGGTGCAGGCACTGCACGGAGGCGCGGCCACGCTCTATGACCCGGCCGAGTTCGTCAAGGTCCAGGCAGCACTGGTCGGGCCGAAAGATTATTTCTACCCCAATTGGCCCTATCCTCCGATATTCTTTTTGATACTGGCGCCGTTCACCGTGCTTCCCTACCCCTATGGGTTCATTGCCTGGGACATCGCTACGCTGCTTGGCTTGATTGTCGTCGTCTATTTGATCGTCCGAAGGCCGCCCGCGATCGCTCTGGTGCTGGCCTCGCCATTTACGATGTGGAACTTTCTCGCCGGGCAAAACGGGTTTCTGACGGGCTCGCTGCTCGGCGCATCGCTGCTGTTTCTCGAGCGCCAGCCGGTGCTTGCCGGCATGTTTATCGGCCTGCTGACCTATAAGCCGCAATTCGGAATTCTGTTTCCGGTGGCGCTTGCCGCGGCTCGTCAATGGCGCGCCTTCGCGAGCGCGGCCGTGACGGGTGCAATATTCGCCGGCCTATCGATCGTCGTATTTGGCAGCGAGGTCTGGGAAGCCCTTCCCCGGCAGCTGGCGGCGCAGACCGGCGAGGTCTTGCGGGCCGCCGGCACCGACGACCCCGCCGCCGAATGGGGGTATATCCAGACCGTCTATGGTGTGGTCCGCGATCTGCATGGCGGCGCGGCACTGGCTTGGCTCGTGCAAGGCACGGCGACGGCGGGCGCCGCCATCATCGTATGGCTGGTCTGGCGGTCCTCGGTCCGTTACGCGCTGAAGGCAGCGACGCTGGCGGCGGCAGCACTGATCGCCACACCCTACGCCTTTGCCTATGACATGGCGGCGATCGCCGTACCCGTCGCTTTTCTGGCCAAGGACCAGATGCGCCACGGGTCGTTGCGGGGCGAGCAGGCGATGCTGATGGCCTTGTTCGCTACGAGTCTGGCCGTCCTGGTCGCGTTTGGCGACAGACCGGGCGGGATCACCTTCGGCAGCACGCCGATCGGTCCATTGGTGATGATAGCGCTTATCGGCATGATTTTGCGGCGAGCTCGGCAGGTCGACTGCGTTCGGACCAGGGCATCTCGCGCCAAGCAAGGATTGAGTAACCCTCCGCTGCTAGGGTCCGCTCCCTTGGATCCGCTGCACGGCGCTTCGGCATGAACATCCGCACGATCCAAATCGTCGTCGGCCTTGCCTGCACGCTTTTCTTCCTGGCGCTTGCCCTCTATCGCGCGCCGTTGGAAGCCGTCGGTGCGGCGATCGCGAGCGCCAATCCGATTTTTATCGCGGCAGCGATGTGCGTGTATGCAGTCAATCTCTCATTGCGCGCCTGGCGGTGGCAAATCATCCTGCGCCCGGTTGCGTCAATTTCGTACTCGTCCGTCGGCAAGGCCCTGGTGGTCGGCTATGGGTTGAATGCAATCATGCCGGCGCGGCTCGGCGAATTGTTTCGCGCCGAATTTGTTAAGAAAGATCTTGGGCTTTCGCGCGCGTCGACGTTGAGCTCGATTGTCGTCGAGCGTCTGTTCGATGGCCTGACGGTCATCGGCTGCCTTGGTTTGGGGCTGCTTCTTGCGACCAGGCAGGACATGGCCGCGCTGGTCAATGTGCTGGTGATCGCTAGCGCCCTCTTCGGCGTGATTTTGCTCGCTGCCCTCTGCCTGGCGGGACCCGGGACGTGTCTCTCTTTTGTGCGCTCGCCCCGACTATCGGCGCAGCTGATGATGGTCCGACAAGCGCTTCACATCTTGCGCACAAGGCGGATCGTGGCAGTCGCCCTGCTGACCTTGTTCATTTATCTGCCGGATACCCTCTCTGTATGGCTGATCGTCAAGGCGATCGGCCTGCAACTCGGCTTCGCCGATACGCTGGTCTTGCTCGGTGCCGCGAGCCTAAGCACCTTGCTGCCGTCGGGGCCCGCTTTCCTTGGCCCGCTACAGTTCGCCTATGCGCTGGCGATCGAGTTCGCCGGTGCCCCCGCTGCGGCCGGCATCGCCGCCGCGACGCTCGACCAACTGTGCATTCTTCTTCCCATGGCACTCATCGCCGCCGGCGTTCTTGTCCACGGAGCCCGCGGCGTGCTCTGCGCGGCGTTGGCGACCCGAAGCCGTGATGCTCGCCAGGCCGGCTAGATCTTCCATGAACGACATCCTCGCCTCGTACAGACCCATCCCGCTTGTCGATCTGAGGTCTCAGCGCCGGCCAATTGCCGAGGATATCGAGGCGGCGATCGCCAGGGTCCTCGAACGCTGCGACTTTATTCTCGGTGAAGAACTGCGCCTGTTTGAAGAAGAGTTCGCTGAATATTGCGGAGTCCCGCACGCCATTGGAGTGGCGACCGGAACCGACGCGCTGCACCTCGCCTGTCGCGCCCTGAACCTGGGAGAGGGCGACGAAGTCATCATACCAGCGATGACTTTTGCTTCCACTGCGTTCGCTGTATCGCTGACTGGGGCGCGCCCGGTGCTGGTGGATGTGCGCAGCGAGGATGCACTGATCGACCCCAGCAAGATCGAGACTGCGGTTACTCCGCGCACCAAGGCGATCATTCCGGTTCATCTCTACGGCAATTGCGCAGACATGGCGGCGGTGGGCGCCATCGCCGCAAAACATTCCTTGATGGTGATCGAAGACGCGGCACAAGCGCACGGGGCGCTCTACGCGGGCCGGCGGGCCGGGAGCCTCGGGGACGTCGGCTGCTTCAGCTTCTACCCCGGGAAGAATTTGGGCGCCTACGGCGACGGGGGCTTGGTCACCACAGCTCGCGCTGATATCGCCGAGCGCATCAGGGTGCTGCGCAATTGTGGCTCTGCGGTGAAATATCATCACGAGGAAATCGGTCTCAACAGCCGCCTCGACACATTGCAAGCCGCCATTCTGCGGGTGAAGCTGAAGAGGCTCGATGAATGGAACGCGACCCGGCGGGGGCTCGCCGCCCATTACGACACCGCACTGAACGGGATTTTCGGCATCGATCGTACCCATCACGCAGAGGGCAGCGTCCACCACCTCTATGTCGTCAGGCTGCCCCGTCGTGATGCGGTGCTGAAGGCCCTCAATGCTCGGGGAATCGGTGCTGCCATCCACTATCCCTTTGCCGTGCACGAGCTCACAGCCTATGCCTCGCTCGGCTACCGGCCGGGAGCCTTCCCGGTAGCCGAGGACTGGGCTCGCCGCTGCTTGAGCCTGCCGCTTTATGCCGAATTAACCCTGACTGACGCCGATTTCTGCATCGCAGCATTCAAAGCCGCGATCGCGGCTGGAGGTCCACAATGATGCTTCGGACAGCCCTTGTTGGCACTGGTTATTGGGGGCCCAATCTCGCCAACGCGATCGAGCGGACCGGTAAGGCCGTCGTCGAATGGTTATGCGACGCCAACCCAAAGAACCTGTCCGCTCTCGCGCGACGTTATCCGCACGCCAAAGCGACCACTGACATCGGCGAGATAATGCACGATGCAAGGGTCGACGCCGTGCTGATCGCCACCCCGACCGCGACCCACTATGAACTGGGAAAGCGGGCGCTCGAAACCGGAAAACACGTCCTTATAGAAAAGCCCCTCGCGACGCGTTCACGAGAAGCCGCAGAACTGGTTCGGCTGGCGCAGGAGCGCGAGCTCGTGCTGATGGTCGGCCACGTCTTCGAATACAACGCCGCCATCCGCGCCGTCGACGAGCTGATCAAGTCGGGTGAGCTGGGCGAGATCTATTACATGAGCTTCGAGCGGACCAATCTCGGCCCCGTGCGCACCGACGTCGGCGCATTGTGGGACCTGGCCTCGCACGACGCCTCGATCATGTGCGACTTTATGTCGGCAGTGCCGGTATCGGTGACAGCCACGGGCGGGTCCTACCTCAATCCCGGGATCGACGATGTCGTGTTCGCAACATTCAATTTCGCCGGCGGCGTCGCCGCCCATGTTCACGCCAGTTGGCTAAATCCCAACAAGGTCCGGCAAATTACGGTGGTGGGCAGCAAAAAGATGGCGGTGTGCGACGATCTCGATCTGCGCTATCCGCTTCGCCTCTACGACAAGCGCGTCAGCCTGCCGTCACTCTCCGAAATCACC
>WNFP01002267.1_pt1 | contig 15929 bp, 11 predicted proteins | sample 5400201 | NCBI WGS metagenome assembly WNFP01 (sample SAMN13153355, study PRJNA577476) | soil metagenome | isolation source: 115 cm saprolite under Madrone tree | place: USA:California | collected 2016-06-14
ATGTCGTAGAGCGGCTTGTCCTTGCTTCCCGTCGCGTCCTCGATCGAGCCGCCGACGAGCCCCACGCCCGCCGCCAGCCGGATCGTCTCGGCGGCCGCCGCCGGCGCGTCGCCGAATCCCTTCTCGAGATCGGCAGAGACGGGAAGGTCCACCGCCTCCACGATGGCGCGGGCGTGCGCCAGCGCCTCGTCGCGCGTCACCTTGCCGTCGCGACGGCCGAGGATGCCGGCGGACGCGCCGCTCGACGTCGCCAGCGCCTGGAAGCCGAGCGCGGCCAGGATGCGCGCCGAGCCCGCGTCCCACGGGTTTGGAATCACGAAGGAGGCCGGCGCTTCGTGGAGCGCGCGGAAGCGGGCGGCCTTGTCGCTCTGACTGACCGTCATGGAATGTCTCCTTAGCAGGCGAGCGCGTACGTGGGACGGCGCGGATCGGCGCCCGCCGACAGCACGCCGGTCTCGGGATCGCGCCGGGTCACCACCGCGCCGATGCCGCAGGCGCCGATCTCGGTCACCATGTGGCCGAGCTCGCGCAGCTCCGCGCGTGCGCTCTCTGGAATGCCCCGCTCGACGTCGAGGTGGCCGGGGCGATAGGCGCGGGGATAGAAGGAATTGACGAGGGTCTGGGTGGCGAAGCGTGGGGCCTCCACAGCCTGCTGCGGATTCATTCCGAAGACCAGCACGTTCAGCACGAGCTGCAGATCCGCCTGGGCCTGGTTGTCGCCTCCCGGGCACCCGATCGTCATCACGGGCACGCCACCTTCGGAGATCACATAGCTCACCAGCGTGGTCCTCGGACGCTTGCCCGGGGCCAGCGCGTTGGGGTGTCCGTCTTCGAGAACGAACATCTCGCTCCGCGTGCTGAGCGTGCAGCCCAGCTCGGGCATGAAGACCGACTTCCGGAACACGCCGCCGCTCGGCGTGAGCGCGACCATGTTGCCGTCGCGGTCGATGACGGCGATGTGGGTGGTGCCGTCGGCCGCCGACAACTCCGAGGAAGTTCCGCCGGCTCGTACGGTCGGCGCGTGCGCCGCGCCGCCGCTGCGCCGCGGATCGCCGGGCGGCGGCGCTTCGGGCAAGGCGCGCTCCATGCGGATGAGCGAAGCCCGCTCACGCAGGTACGCGGGAGCGAGCAGCTCGGCGATCGGCACGTTCGGGTCGTCGCCGTAGTAGCGTTCGCGGTCGGCGAAGCAGAGCTTGAGGGCCTCCGTCACGACGTGGATGTAGCGCCCGGAATTGTGGCCTATCGTGCGGAGGTCGAACGCCTCGAGCATGCCGAGGGCCTGCAGCAGGACCGGCCCCTGCGTCCACGCCGACTGGCCCACGATTTCCCGCCCGGCAAACGACGCCCGGAGTGGCGCCTCTACCATGGCCCTGTAGCCCGCCAGGTCAGCAGCCCGCAGGAGTCCTCCCACCCGCGTCGAGAAGTCGCCAATCGCGGCCGCGATGTCGCCCCGGTAGAAGCGCTCGCGCGCGGCGGCGATGCCGGCCGTCCTGCGTCCGCGGCCCTGCGCGTCGGCCTCGACGAGCCGCTCGAGCGTGGCGGCGAGGGCGGGCTGGACGAAGAGCGCGCCCACTTCGGGGACACGACCGCCCGGATAGAAAACGTCGGTGCCCCCGGGCGGGTAGAGATCGAACTGGGCCCGGCTCTCGGGAATCGCAAGGAGCCGGTGCATGTAGTCGTACATCGGAAAGCCGTCCCGGGCGAATTCGACGGCCGGCGCCAGCGCCTCGCTCAGGCTCTTCGTGCCGAAAGTCTCGAGCAGGGTCAGGTAGGCGTCGACTGCGCCCGGCACCGTGAACGACAGGTGAGCGTCGGTACCCGGCCCCGTCGGCACACGGTCGAAACCGCGGCCGCGGAAGAAGGCTGGCGTGGCCAGTGCGGGAGCGGTCCCCTGGCCGCTGAGCGCGAGCGTTTGCCCGCCGCGCGCGTCGTGGATGATCGCGACGCATTCGCCGCAGAGCGTATAGGACGCGGTCGGCTCGACAACCGCGGCGGCGAAGCCCGACGCCACGGCGGCGTCGAAGGCGTTGCCGCCTGCCAGCAGCATGCGCATGCCGGCCATCGACACCAGCGGATGACCCGTCGAGACCACCCCGTGCGTGCCGGAGACCACGGGCCGCGTGGTCAACTGCTCCGTCGTGAAATGCTCCGTTTCGGGAATCCGCCCGGCCGCTCGTGAGGTCATGGAGTGGAGATCGAAACCGGCGATTAGTGGAAGAAGACGCCGGCGTCGATATTCACGGTCTGCCCGGTGACGCTGTCCGACTTGCAGAAAGCCAGCACCTGGTCGGCTACGTCCTCGACGGTCGCCGCGCGCTTGAGAATGGCGCGCTGCAGCGCCCCCTGGACCTGCTCGGGCCTGAGCCGGGACGTCATCCGCGTCCCATCCATGAGGCCCGGGGCGACACAGTTCACGCTCACCTCGGGCGCCAGCGCGACGGCCAAGCAGCGGCTGAGATGGATCAACCCGGCCTTGCTCGTAGCGTACGCGATGCTGCTGCCGCCGGGGTTGAGGCCCGCGACCGAGGCGATGTTCACGATGCGGCCCGATCCGCTCGCCTTGAGGTGCGGCGCCGCAGCCCGGCAGATCAGGTACGGGCCGCGCAGGTTGGTCGAGAAGAGCCGGTCCCACGTTGCGGCGTCGAGGGCGTCCAGATCGGGGAACGGGATGCTGACGTTCCAGCCCGCGTTGTTGACGAGGATATCGATCGCGCCGAACTGCTTCTTGACGGCTTCGACCGCCGGGGCGATCTGCGCGTCCTTCGTCTGGTCGAGCGCAACGGAAAACGCCTTCCGCCCCAAGCCTTCGACGACGGCGCAGCTCTCGCGCGCCGCGTCCTTTCGCTCGAGGTACGTGATGGCGACGTCGGCGCCCGCTAACGCCATCGCCCGGGCGATGGCCGTGCCGAGGAGCCCCGTGCCGCCCGCCACGAGCGCGACCTTTCCCTTGAGGTCCATCAGCGCAGCACCGCTTCGGCGATCCGCGTGAGCTCCGTCCCCATTAGGGCTTCCGTCTTCACCGCCGGCGGCCGTACGAGGACGCGGTTCGCGCCCGCGTCGAGGAGTCGCCGGATCAGGTCGCGGTCGGCCGGCTGGCCATGGACCGTGATGCTGATGGCGGACGGGTCGCGTCCGGCATCCTTGGCGAGACGGTCGAGGGTCGCGCGGCTCTCCCGAAGCTGGTCCGGCGTGACGCGATTGGGCAGCCAGCCGTCGGCCCACGCCACGACACGCTGGAGGACATTCTTCGCGGCTCCGCCCAGGAGCACCGGCGGGTGCGGCTTCTGCGCCGGCTTCGGATAGGAGCGAACCAGCGGGAAGTCGTAGTACTTGCCGTGGAACTCGGCCTCGGCCTTGGTCCACAGCTCCTTCATGGCGAGAATCGACTCACGGGTCTGCGTCCACCGGTGATCGAAGTCGCCGCCCATGATCTCCGTCTCCTCGCGCAGCCAGCCGGCGCCGATGCCGAACAGGAAGCGGCCGCCGCTGAAGTGGTCGAGCGTCGAGACCTCCTTGGCCAGCACGAGCGGGTTCCGCTCGGGCACCAGCACGATGCCGGTCCCGAGCTTGATGCGGGTGGTCGCGCCCGAGGCGCGCGCCAGCGCGACGAAGGGATCGACGAAGTGCGAATAGACCTCCGGGATGATGCCGTCCTCGGAGCCCGGAAAGCGGCTGGTCGTCTTCACCGGCATGAACGGGTGCTCGGCACAGAAGAAGGACTCGAAGCCGAGCTCCTCGGCCTTGCGGGCCATGAAGCCGACGTCGACCAGGTATGCGGGCAGCGGCACGGAGATGCCGACGTTCATCAAGAAGCCTCCTTCGTCTGGTCAGTCGAAGATGATACCGCCATCGACGTTGAGCGACTGGCCGGTGATGTTGCGCGCCCCCGGCGAAGCCAGGAAGACGGCCAGCGCGGCGACGTCCTCGGGATCGTTGGGACGGCCGAGCGGGATGGCGGCGTTCCGCCGGCGCTTCATGTCCTCCACGGAGACGCCTTCTTCGCGTGCCCGCGTGGCCACGTTGTCTTCCGAGAGCGCGGTGACCGTGGTGCCCGGGCAGATCGCGTTGACGTTGATATTGTGCCGGGCGAGCTGCTGCGCGGCGGTGCGCGTGAGCGAGATGAGACTGCCCTTGCTGGCGGCGTAGATCGCGTTGGAGGTGCCCGCGAATCCCTTGCCGGCGATCGAGGCGATGTTGACGATCACGCCGCTGCGCCGGGGAATCATCTCCCGCGCGACACGCTGGAGGCAGAAGAACGCGCCCTTGGCGTTGACGCCCATGATGCGGTCCCAGTCCGCTTCGGTGAGATCCATGATGTAGGCCCGGCGCGTGACGCCGGCATTGTTCACGAGGACGTCGATGCGGCCGAACGTCGCCATCACGCGCTGCACCATCTGATCGATGCTGTCGACGTCCGCCACGTCGGTGTCGACCGCGAGGCTCCGCGCCCCGGCCGCCGCGACGGCGTCCGCGGTCAGCTTGGCGACGCCGGCGTCGATGTCGACGGCGGCGACGTGAAACCCCGCTTCGGCCAGGGCCAGCGCGGTCGCCCTGCCGATGCCGTGGCCCGCTCCGGTGACGATGGCGACGCGATCAGGGACAGTCATGGCTCGGAAAGGATACATCAGCCCGGCCGCGGCGCGCGGATTGCCTTTCGGGTCGTGGATCGGTACTCTTGCCTGCGCAGCCGACCCTCTCCCGGAGGCATACACCATGAGCAATCGCGCCATCGTCGTCGATCCCGAAGCGCCGGGGCGGCTCGTCGTCCGCTCGGTCGCGGACCCTACCACCGACCGGGGCGAAGCCCTCGTGCGGGTTCGCGCGATCTCGCTCAACCGCGGCGAGGTCAGGCGGGCGGGCATGGCGGCGCCCGGCTGGCGCCCGGGCTGGGACCTCGCCGGCGAGGTGGAGCGCGCCGCCGCCGACGGCTCCGGCCCTCGCGCCGGCGCGCGCGTGGTCGGGCTTCTGTCCGAAGGCGCGTGGGCGGATCGGGTCGCGGTGCCGACCCATGCGCTCGCCGAATTGCCCGACAAGGTCACCTTCTCCCAGGCCGCGACCTTTCCCGTCGCCGGCCTGACGGCGCTCTACGCGCTCGGCAAGGGCGGCCTGCTGCTCGGTCGCCGCGTGCTGGTCACCGGCGCGACGGGCGGCGTCGGCGACTTCGCGGTGCAGCTCGCGCGGCTCGCCGGGGCCCACGTGACGGCGAGCGCCCGTCGCGCCGAGCAGGCCCCGGCGCTGCGCCAGCTGGGCGCCCACGACGTGGTGGTGGGCGATCAGATCCCGGCCACGCCCAAGTACGACGTCATCATCGAAAGCGTGGGTGGCCGCACGCTCGGCACGGCGCTCGCCTCCCTCGAGCGCGGCGGCACGTGCGTCACTCTCGGCGTCTCGGCCTCCTCCGAGGTCACCTTCGACACGCGCACGTTCTTCGCCACCGGACGCACCACGCTCTACGGCTTCTATCTCTTCTCCGAGCTGGGCGCCGAGTCCGCCTCGGGCGGTCTGCGTCGGCTCGCCGATCTCGTCGAGGCGGGACAGCTCGCGCCCCACATCAGCCTGGAGCGGCCATGGGCGGAGATCGGCCAGATCTCCCAGGATCTGATGGCGCGCCGCTATCCCGGCAAGGCCGTCCTGACTCTGGAGTGACCGAGAGCCAGACCGCTCCTTGCCTGCTTCCGCTTCCGCCGCCCGGCTGTCGACGTTTGCCGCCCTGAAGGGGCGGAATTACTGCTTCTACTGGTTCGGGCTCGTCTTCTACGTCCTCGGTCACCGGGCGGAATACATGACCTTCGCCTGGATCACCTGGGAAGTCAGCCGCGATCCGCTGACGCTCGGCTACCTCGGCCTGGCGCAGGGCGTGCCGCTCGTCCTCTTCCAGCTCTTCGGCGGCGTGCTCGCCGATCGCATGAACCGCCTGCGGATGCTGCTCGTGACGCAGGTCCTCACCGCGGCGACGCTCACCGTCGCTTTCGCCATGACGATCTTCGGATCGATCAGCGTCGAGTCTCTCCTCGTGCTGGCCGCCCTCAGCAACACGTTTCGCGCCTTCGACGAGCCGAGCCGGATGGCGCTGATCCCGCAGCTCGTCGAGCGCGATCGTCTCCCGAACGCGATCGCGCTCGGCTCCATCCCGTGGCAGGCCGGACGCATGGTCGGCCCTTCGATCACCGGCATCCTGATCGCGGCCTTCGGCGGCGCCGTCGGGTTCGGCATGGCGGCAGCCTCCTCCTTCATCGCGCTGGCGCTGTACAGCCGCCTGCGCCTGCACTCCGCCAGGCGCGCCCCCGACGGGCAGCACGTGGTCCAGCAGTTCGTCGAGGGACTGAGGTTCGTCGCCAACAATTTCGTCTTCACGAGCCTCATCGGCCTGGCGCTCTTCAACAGCCTCTTCGCGATGTCCTACCTCACGCTGCTGCCGATCTACGCCGACGCCTACTTCGGAGCCGGCTCGACCGGCTACGGGCTGCTCAATGCCGCTCACGGCACGGGGGCGCTGGTCGGCTCGCTGACGATCGCGACGATGGCCCATCTCATCCTCCACCGCGGCACCGCGCTCCTGGTCGGCGCAGCCTCGCTCGGGGCGCTCCTGATCGTGTTCTCGAGGTCTCCCGGCATGTGGCTGGCCATGCCCGTGCTGGTGCTCGTCGGCTTCGCCAACACCTTCTACCTGATGCAGGTCAGCACGTTTCTCCAGCAGCGGGTGCCGGATCACCTTCGCGGGCGCGTCATGAGCCTCTACTCGCTCTGCTGGAATCTCATGCCGCTGGGGGGTCTCTTGGCCGGCGCGCTGGCCGCGGCCGTGGACGCGCGCTTCGCCGTGCTCGCAGGCGGCGCCATGGTGTCCGCGAACGCGCTCCTGCTGCTGACCTCGAGAAGGCTGCGCTCGATCGGCCAGGCCAGCCGAGAAGACGCAAATAGTGTAGGCTGACCCGGCATCCCATCTTTCACGCAGGCGGGAGGCCATACGAAGCGCAGCGACGAACGCATCCTGACCACACATACCGGCAGTCTTCCGCGGCCGCCGGCGCTTCGCGACCTGCTCGTGCGCCAGGACCACGGCGAGGCCGTCCCAAGCGCCGTCCTCGCGCGCGAGTCCGAAGCCGCCGTGCGTCATGTGGTCCGGAAGCAGCTCGAGGCGGGCGTCGACGTCGGCAACGACGGCGAGCAACCGCGGGTCGGCTTCTCGACCTACCCGGCCAAGCGGATGCGGGGCTTCGGCGGCGAGAGCAAGCGGCGCCTCGCGCTCGACCTCATCGAGCACCCGGACTACGCCGCGCGACTGTCGCGCCAGCGGGCCGGCGCCGCGCGCATCGGCGACGCGCCCCAGGCCGTGGCGGAAGTCGCCTACACCGACCTCGGCGAAGCAGTGGCCGAGTGCGACCTGTTTGACAAGTGCGCGGCAGCTTCGCCTGACCGCTTCACCGAGCCCTTCATGACGGCGGCCTCGCCCGGAGTCATCGCCACCATCATGCTCGACGCCCACTACGGCTCGCACGAGCGCTACGTACGTGCTCTCGCGCGCGAGATGCGCAAGGAGTACGAGCTGATCGTGAGCCGGGGCTTCGTGCTCCAGCTCGACTGCCCGGATCTCGCCATGGAGCGCGCGCGCTTCTTCCAGGACGAAAGCCTCGACGGCTTCCTCGACGCGGTCGCGCTCCACGTGGACGCCATCAACGAGGCCATCGCCGCCATCCCTGCCGACCGCGTGCGCCTTCACCTGTGCTGGGGCAACTACGACGGGCCGCACACCCACGACGTGCCGCTCGAGCCGCTCCTGCCCATCGTCTACCGCGCCCGGGTCGGCGCGCTCTCGCTGCCGCTGGCCAGCCCGCGGCACCAGCACGAGCTCCGGGCCTTTCACCGGCATCCACTGCCGGACAGAATGCTCTTCCTGCCCGGCGTGATCGATTCGACAACCAATGTCGTGGAGCATCCCGAGGTCGTCGCCGACAGGATCGTCGCGGCCGTGGAGACCGTGGGCGACCGGACGCGCGTGCTGGCCGGCGTGGATTGCGGCTTCGGGACTTTCGCCGGCTCCCAGCTGGTCGAGGAGAGCGTCGTGTGGGCCAAGCTCCGGACCCTGCGCGAGGGCGCGGACCTCGCCACGAAGCGGCTATGGTGACGCGGCTCGCCAAAGGTTTCGCGGCCCGGATCGACGGCGTCGACATCACGCGGCCCGTCGACGACAGCACGTGGGCGGACATCCGCGCCGCGTTCGAGGAGCATTCGGTCCTGGTCTTTCACGGGCAGGGCCTCGACGACGACGCGCAGATCGCGTTCAGCAGGCGCTTCGGCGGGCTCGAGGTCACGCGCAGCATGAATCCCGCCGCGGGGACGCCCTTCGCCCGCCAGTCGAACCTCGACATCAAGACCGGCGAGGTCATCCCGCCCGACGACAGGCGGATGGTCTACCAGCTCGCCAACATGCTCTGGCACAGCGACAGCTCCTTTAAGGAGGTGCCGTCGCTCTGCTCGCTGCTGTCCGCCCGCATCGTGCCGCCGGTGGGCGGCGCCACCGAGTTCGCGAGCGGGCGCTGCGCCTACCCGGCGCTGCCCGAGCCCCTGAAGCGGCGCGTCGAGACGGCCGTCGCCGTCCACGATTTCTCCTGGTCGCGCGACCAGATCCGTCCGGGGTTCTTCACCGCCAAGGAGCGCGCCGAGTTTCCGCCGGTGCGCCACAGGCTCGTCCGCGTGAATCCGGTCAACGGCCGCCGCGCGCTCTTCCTCGGCGCGCATGCCTCCCACATCGAGGGCATGCCGGTGGAGGAAGGCCGCGCGCTTCTCCGGGAGCTCCACGAGCACGTCACGCGGCCGGAGTTCTGCTACCGCCACAAGTGGCAGGAGGGCGATCTCGTCATCTGGGACAACCGCTGCATCCTCCACCGCGGCACGCCGTACGACACCACGCGCTACAAGCGCCTGCTGCAGCGAACTACCGTCTCCGGCGATCCGGCAGAGCCCGCGCCCGGGGCGGCCAACGACCACGACGTCATGACCACGAGGTAGCCCATGCGCAAGACGATTACCGGCACCGGCGGCATGCAGCTCATCCAGACCTTGAAGGACGCGGGGGTCGAGTACCTCTTCACCAACCCAGGCTCCGCCGAGACCGGCATCTTCGCGGCGCTGGTCGAGGACGACGAGCAGCGCCTGGTAGTCGGCAAGCACGAGGGGCTGGTCGCCGCCATGGCGGACGGATACCATCGCCTCTCCGGCAAGGTCGGCGTCGTCATCGCGCACGTGATGGGCGGCTCCTATCAGCTGGCCGGGCAGCTCTTCAACGCGCAGGTCGCCGGCTCGTCGCTGCTGGTCATTGCGGGCGACTGGGCCTCGGAGCTGCAGGATTACCGGGGGCTCGCGCCCTTTCCTGGCTTGACCCAGGCCGAGTCGATGCGGCCGATCACCAAGGAGGCGCGCTGCGCCTACACGGTGCACGCCAATCCGGCCGCCATTCCCGTGGCCACCATCCGGGCGCTCCGCGAGGCGACCACGCCGCCGACGGGCCCCGTGTACCTTTCCATCAGCGCGGAGCTGCTCAACCGCGAGGGGCCCGAATGCCAGATCGGTGAGGACGCCCACTACCAGATCGAGCGGCCGGGGCCGGCGCGCCCGCAGACGATCGAGGCGATAGCCCGCCGGCTGGGGGAGGCCCAGTGTCCCGTGCTGCTCTTCGGCGACGACGTCTGGCGCGAGGGCGCGCAGGCCGAGGCCGTGCGCCTGGCCGAGGCCCTTGAAGCGCCGGTATTCGCGAGCCGGCAGATCTTCGCCAATTTCCCGACGCGCCACCCGCTCTTCTGCGGCATGTACCCCGTCTCCAAGGACTTCGAGAAGATCACGGGGCTCAAGCCCGACCTGATCTTCCTCGTCGGCTGCCAGGGCGTGCACGGCGCCGTCGCCGAGCCCGCCGTGATGCAGATCGGCCCCAACCCGCTCCTCATGGGCCGCCATTACCCGCTCGACGTCGCCGCGCAGTGCGACGTGCGCGGCACGCTCCGCGGCATCGTCGAGGCGTTGCCACGCGTGGGCGGCGCCGACCGGGCCGCGGCGTGGTCCCGCCAGCGGTCGAAGGTGCGGGCATTCGCCGCCGCGCTGATCGAGCGCGAGCAGAAGCTCGTCACCGAGCACCAGAACGACGCGCTCGTGCATCCGAGCGTGCTCGAGGCCCATCTCGCGGAGATCGTGCCGCGGGAGGCGGTCATGGTCCAGGAAAGCTCGACCGCGCGTACGACGCTCCTGCCGCTGGGGCACGGCGGCATGGCGTGGACGCGGAGTGGCGGCGGCTCGCTGGGATTCGGCGTGGGCGCCGCGATCGGCGCCAAGATCGCCGTCGGGCGCGAGCGGCCGGTGGTCCTGCACCTGGGCGACGGCGCGCTCGGCTACAGCGCGGCGGGATTCTGGACCATGGCGCGCTACAACACAGCGCTACTGACCGTCGTCTCCAACAACGAGAGCTACCAGGTCGTGCGGCACAACTGGTACAAGGACATGCCCGACTCCAAGATGTTCCGCGAGAACAAGTACCCGGGGCTCTGGCTCTCCGCGCCCGCCGTCGACTACGTCGGCCTGGCCCGCTCCCAGGGCGTGGACGGCGAGAGCGTCAAGACCGTGCAGGACCTCGAGCCCGCGCTGCGGCGCGGCATGGAGCGGATCACCCGCGAGAACCGGCCCTACGTCGTCGAGGTGTCTGTCGCCCGCGAAGGGATCGGCGCCGAGTCGACCTGGTACCAGGATTGGCAGCTTTGAGACGCGGGACGCCGGATGTGATGGGGCGTGTGATATGGTACGCGGCACCTCGTACGGGAGGTTGAGAATGGAGCAGCACGCCAGACAATCATCGAGGATCCTGGCACCGAGGATCCTGGCACCGAGGATCCTGGCACTGTGGATCCTGACCGGCCTCGCCATGCTCGCGACGCTCGGAGCGCCGGCCCCGGCCTCCGCCCAGGACAAGCCGCGCTACGGCGGCGAGCTGATCTTCGTCGTCCCCGCCGAGCCGCCGAGCTTCGACGCCCACCAGGAAGAGACCTTTGCGATGCTCCACCCGGGCGCACCGCAGTACAACACGCTGTTGCGCGTGGATCCCACGGATCGGATGGGCACCAAGGTCATCGGCGACCTCGCCGAGTCGTGGACGGTCTCGCCCGATCGCCGCACCTATACCTTCAAGGTCCGCAAGGGCGTGAAATTCCACGACGGCAGCGTCATGACTTCCAGGGACGTGAAGGCCTCCTACGACCACATCATCTTCCCGCCGGCCTCCGTGGTGTCGAGCCGCAAGGCCATCTACGCGGCGGTGGAGTCGGTCGAGGCGCCAGCGCCCGACACCATCATATTTCGGCTGAAGTATCCCGAAGCCTCGTTCCTGACGAGCCTCGCGCAGCCGTGGAACTGGATCTACAAGGCCGACATCCTGGCCACGGACCCGAACTGGTACAAGAAGAACGTGATGGGCACCGGCCCGTTCAAGTTCGTCGAGTACGTGCGCGGCTCGCACTGGGTGGCCAAGAAGAACCCCGACTACTGGGACAAGGGCAAGCCTTACCTCGACGGCTTCCGCGCCATCTTCATCTCCGGCACATCGGCCCAGGTGGCGGCCATCCGCGGCGAGCGCGCCATGATCCAGTTCCGCAGCTTCACCCCCGCCGAGCGCGACACTCTCGTCAGCGCGCTCGGCAGCAAGATCACCGTGCAGGAGAGCCCGTGGAACTGCTCGATCGGGGTGACGCCCAACGAGCAGAAAAAGCCGTTCGACGACAAGCGCGTGCGCCGGGCGCTCACGCTCGCGCTCGACCGCTGGGAGGGCTCGAAGGCGCTCTCGCGGATCGCGCTCCTCAAGGAGGTGGCCGGCATCCAGGTGCCCGGCACCCAGTGGGCGACGCCGCCCGCCGAGCTTGAGAAGCTTGCCGGCTACGGCCGTGACATCCAGGCGTCCCGGGCAGAAGCGCGTCGTCTCCTCAAGGAGGCCGGCGTCGAGAATCTCTCCTTCACGCTGCTCAACCGCGCGGTGCCGCAACCCTACGAGCCGTTCGGCATCTGGCTCATCGACCAGTGGCGGCAGATCGGCGTCACCGCCAAGCACAATTCCATGGAGACGTCCTCCTGGTTTCAGGCGCTGAGGGCCGGTGACTTCGAAGTCGCGGTGACCGCGCCCTGCAACACGATCGTCGAGCCGGATCTGGACATCTACTGGTTCGTCACGACGTCGCCGGTGAACTACGGCAAGCACAAGGATACCGTCATGGACGACCTGTACACCCGACAGTCGCGGGCGCTCGATGCCGAGGAGCGGCGCCGGCTCCTGCGCCAGTACGAGAAGCGGCTCTACGACGAGGAAGTGCACTTCATGATGGGCTTCCAGTGGCATCGCATCGTGCCGCATCTCTCCAAGGTACGTGGCTGGACGATCACGCCGAGCCACTTCCTCAACCAGCAGCTCGACACCGTCTGGCTCAGCGAATAGGCACAGGAGGACGACCATGGGACGCGCATACAACGTCATCGACGCCGATGGGCACGTGCTCGAGCCGCTGGACCTCTGGGACAAGTACATCGACCCGGCTTACCGCGATCGCGCCCCGCGAATGATCGTGGACACGGACGGCAAGGAGCGGCTGCTCGTCGACGAGCAGGTGCTGGGGAGCAAGAAGGGCATGAACGTCGTCGGAGCCATCGGCTCGCGCGACGGCCAGGTGCCCGAGGCGACCATGACGTACACGGACGGCCGCAAGGGCGGCTTCGATCCCCACGCCCGCATTCCGGACATGGACCTCGACGGCATCGACGCCGCCTTCCTCTACCCGAGCGTCGGTCTCTTCTCCGGCGCCATCAGGAACCCGGGACTGGCCGCGGCGGTGTGCCGCGCCTACAACCGCTGGCTCGCCGACTATTGCCGCCCCTACCCCGACCGGCTCTTCGGCGTGGCCATGCTGCCGATGCAGTCGATCGATCTCGCCATCGAGGAGCTGCGCTACGCGCGGAAGGAGCTCGGCATGCGCGCGGGCTTCCTCCGGCCGAATCCCTACAACGACCGCATGCTCCACCACCCCGACTACAAGGTCTTCTGGAACGAGGTCGAGGAGCTCGACATGGCGATCGGCCTCCACGAGGGCGCCAGCGGCGGCATGCCGCAGGCGGGCGTGGACCGCTTCGAGACGCGCGGGGCCAAGCACATCGTCTCGCACACGGTCGAGATGATGCTGGCCGCGATGAGCGTCATCTGGGAAGGCGTCTGCGACCGGCACCCGAAGGTGCGGATCGGCTTCCTCGAGTCGGGCGGCGGGTGGATCGCAGGGTGGCTCGATCGCATGGACCGGCACTTCGACGACAAGGGCTTCAACGACTCGGGACTGTCGATGCGCCCGACTGATCTCTTCAGGCGCAACTGCTGGATCTCGTTCGAGCCCGTCGAGGGCAGCCTGAGCGTCCTCGCGGACTACATCGGCCCGCACAAGATCCTCTGGGCGACCGACTACCCGCACCCCGACGGCTTCTTCCCGGGCGCGCCGAAGATGATCGCGGACCGCCCGGAGCTGTCGGCGGAGACCAAGCGGCAGATTCTGGGCGGCGGCGCCAAGGGCTTCTACAAGCTCGCCTGAGCCGCGGCCGGCGGCGACCCGATCAGCGGCCGAGCCGATTCAGAAGCGAGCGCGCCTGGTCCACCTCGGGCAGCTCGGTTTCGCGGCCCATGCCGTCGAGCGCGGCAGCCAGCCGGCTTCGCGCGGCCTCTCGTCGGCCCTGGCTCTCCAGCAGCCGGGCCCAGCGCGACGGCGGCCCGCAGCTCCCAGAAGCGCGCGCCGAACCCATGTGCGCGGGCGATCGCGTGCTCGAGGCAGATGATGGCCGACGCGACATCCGGCTGCGGCAGCGATTGTAGGATCGGATCGCCCACTCACCCGCGCTTGAGTCTCGGGAGCACCGTGACGCTGCCTCGTCCCCAGTCACGCGCGGGCCGCCAATCGGATTCCGTCCAGCGTCCAGCTTGAGGTCGATGCCGCCGATCAGCTCCATTGACCTCTCATGACCTCCTGGATGAATGCCTACTCGGGCCTGGCCAGATCCTCGACCTCGCGGGTCAGCGGCAGGGACTCGAGCCCGGCTCGAAGACCGCGATCCTGGGTGCCGGCGCGCAGACCAGCGATGATGGCCCACCCTGCGCGGTAGTGCCAGAGCGCCGCCTCCCGTCGACCCAACGCCGCTTGCAATCGCCCCGTCGCGAGCTGGCTCATCCACTTCTGGCGCGGCTGGCCGATCGTCTCCGCGAGCGCCCGCGCGCGTCCGAGCGCGTCCTCGGCCTCCTCCCAGGCGCGCCTGGCCGTGGCGCTCTCGCCCTTGATCCGCCACGCCCAGCTCTCGTACTTCCGTGACCCAGTCGGCGTGGCCACCTCGAGGCTCTGATCGGCCATGCGCCGGGCCCGCTCGGGATCGCCGCGGAGGAGCGCCAACTGGCCGAGGCTCGCATAGCAGTGGGTCGTGTAGCGCCAGGTCATCCAGCGGGATGGCGGCGGATGCTGGATGATGTGGAGAGTCTCCTCCGCCGTCTCGGCGGCACCGGCAAGATCGCCCTGCGCCATCAAGGCATCCGCCTCGTTGAGGCGAATGAAGGCGCGCCGCTCGGCGCCGGTGCCATGCCCGGCCCGCGATGAGCGATTCGTGAGCTCGTACGCGCGCTCGGACAGCTCGATGCCCCGCGCGAAGTCCCCACAGTCGATCCTGAGCCAGCCGAGCGTATTCAGGATGCGCGGGATGAAGGCATCGTCGCCGATCTTCTCGGCCACTGCGAGTGCCTCGTCGAGAGCGGCCAGAGCCGCGTCATAGTTCCCCGTCTCGCTCGAGGCAACCCCGTTGACCCAAAGGGACCGGATCAGCGGCAAGGCCAGGCGATCCTCCCGCGCGATCCTGACCCCGTCGCTGTTCAGCTCCATGGCCTCCCGGTACTGGCCCTGCCAGCTCGTGCGAAGTCCAAGCAGATAGAGCGCCAGCGCCTGGCGACCTCGATCCCCCGAGGTCCGCGCGACCTCGAAGGCGCGCAGGAGATCGGTCTCGGCGACATCGAGCCGCCCGCTGACCGCCTGCACGTATCCCCGGACGAAGAGCCCGCCGCTCAGGGTTGCCGCCGCCCCGAGGGCCTCCGCGATCTCGATGGCTTCGCCCGCTCGCTCGAGCGCCGCGGGGAAGTCCTCCTTCCACTGAAGCGCGTTGGCGAGCTGGACCAGAGCGCCGGCCTCCGCGGAGCGATCCTGGACGCCCCGGGTCAGCCCGACGAGCGCCTCCGCTTCAGTTCGCGACCTTTCAAAGTCGCCGATGCCGAAGTAGAGATCAGCGCGCGCCCGGTGGATGCACAGGTCGATCGCCTGGCGCAGGCCGAACGCCTCACTCGCCTTCCCGGCCGCCTTGAGCAGATAGTCCAGCGCCCGCGCCCAGTCTTCGGCCAGCGAGAAGTGGTGGGCGAGCATCTCGTAGTGCTCGGGAAGCCGATCCGCGTACAGCTCTTCGATCGCGAGGCCGACGAGACCGTGGAGCTCTGTACGCCGCTGGACCAGGAGCGAGGCGTAGGCCACGTCCTGCGTGAGCGCGTGCTTGAACATGTAGGCGAGCTCGGGGTAGAGGTGGCGCTCGTAGATAAGCTCCAGTGTCGTCAGGTCGTGCAGCAGGACCTCGTTCCGCTCCCGGGCCTCCGCGAGGCGGTCCACGAGGCGCCGGGTGAACTCCCGCCCGATCACCGCGGCGAGCTGGAGAGTTTGCTTGGGGGCTTCCTCCAGCCGGTCGATGCGCGCGGCGATGACGTCGTGGATCGTGCCGGGCACGCTGAGCTCGGTCACGGGCCTGGCGAGCTCGTACTGCCCGTCCCGTCGCCGCAAGACACCGGTCTCCTCGAAGGACTTGATCAGCTCCTCGACGTAGAACGGGTTGCCCTCGGCCTTCGAGGCGAC
>WNFP01004623.1_pt1 | contig 15929 bp, 16 predicted proteins | sample 5400201 | NCBI WGS metagenome assembly WNFP01 (sample SAMN13153355, study PRJNA577476) | soil metagenome | isolation source: 115 cm saprolite under Madrone tree | place: USA:California | collected 2016-06-14
ACGAGAAGGCGACGCACGCGGCCGCGGAGAACACTGCGACCGTGACGTTCGAACGAAGCATCCTCTCCATCGCGCCGAGACCTTCATCGCGACGTCGTGGTCACACGAAGCGCGGGCTTCGACCGCGAAGGACGTTTTGAGCGCCGGCGCACGTCAATCGTCAAAACTTCAAAAACGGCGCCAGTGCCTTCCGCACCACCAGCGCATGCATCGATAACAGATCGTTGTGCATCCCGCCCCAGATCGGCACGAACTGCGCCTGCGGGAACGCTCCGGCCAGCCGCTTCCCCATCGCAAACGGCACCACCTCGTCCTCCGTGCCGTGGATGATCAGCACCGGAATGGAAATCGAGGGTGCTTTCGCCAGCGTATCGAATCGGTACCGCACGAACGCGGCCGGAAACAACGGAAAGATCCGCCGGCCCATCTCAGCAGCCGAGGTGAATGGCGAGATGAGCACCAGGCGCGCTCCGAGCCCGCGCTTCGCCATCTCCGTCGCGACTGCGCTCCCCAGCGACTGCCCGAGCAGCACCACCCGGTCGCGATCCATTCCTCGCTCAGACCGCAGCCACTGCAACGCGGCCTCGCCTGCCGCGTATGCGCCCTGCTCGGAAGGCCTCCCGCCGCCGACTCCATATCCCGGGTACTCCACCGCGAGCACTCCGACGCCCAGCGTGCGCAGCAGCGAGACCATCGGGATCGAGTCTGCGAGATCCTCCCCGTTGCCGTGGAAGTACGCCACGACTCGAGCGCCGTTGAAGTAGAGGAAGGTGGCGCCTCCCGACCGGACGACCTGATCCGGGTAGGCGGGCTCGCGGCCCTGCTCGGGGGCGGGGAAGACGATGGAGGCCTGGCCCCAGCCCGTCGCTAGGACGACGACGATCAGCGCGGCGATCCCCGCCAGAATCGCCGCCCATCTCCACCACGGCACGCTACTTCACCGTGACGCGGGTGAACTTCCTCTTGCCGACCTTCAACAGATGGACGCCCGCGCCCAGCTTCGCGTTGGGGTCGGAGACGCGCTCTCCTTCGACGCTCACGCCGCCCTGAGCGATCAGCCGGCGGGCCTCCGACCCCGACGAGGCGAGGCCGAGCTGGGCCAGCGTCTTCGCCAGCGGCACCGACTCCGCCCCCGACTCGCGCGAGATCTCGCGCTCCTCCACCTCTTCGGGGACCTCGCGCCGCTTGTGGACGAGCTCGAACTGCTCTTCCGCCGCTCGCGCCGCCTCGGAGCCGTGGTACCGCGCGACGATCTCCTTCGCCAGCTCGCTCTTCGCCGCCTTGGGGTGCTCGCGCCGCAGGGCCTGGATCTCCGCCAGCGACCGCCGGGAGAGCAGCTCGTAGTACCGCCACATCAAGCCGTCCGAGATGCTCATCAGCTTCCCGTACTGCTCCTGGGGCGGCTCGTCGATCCCCACGTAGTTTCCCAGCGACTTGCTCATCTTGTCGCCGACGATCTTGCCGCCCACCTCCCGCGCGTCGATGCCCTCCAGCAGCGGCCCGGTGAGGCATACTTGTGGAACCTGGCCGTATTCCTTCTGCAGCTGCCGCCCCACCAATAGATTGAACAGCTGATCCGACGACCCGAGCTCGACGTCCGCCTTCAGCGCTACGGAGTCGTACCCCTGCGCCAGCGGGTAGAGCAGCTCGTGCAGCGCGATGGGGACCTCCTTCTCCCACCGCTTCTTGAAATCGTCCCGCTCGAGCATGCGGGCCAGCGTGTACTTCGCCGCCAGCTGGATCATCCCTGTCGACCCCAGCGGCCGCAGCCACTCCGAGTTGAAGCGCACCTCGGTGCGCCCGCGGTCGAGGATCTTGAACACCTGGTTCTTGTACGTCTCCGCGTTCGCGGCGATCTGCTGGTCGCTCAGCGGCGGCCGGGTGGTGTTCCGCCCCGTGGGATCGCCGATGGACGCGGTGAAGTCCCCGATCAGGAAGATCACCGTGTGCCCCAGGTCCTGGAAGCGACGCATCCGCTCCAGCGGCACGGTGTGGCCGAGATGGAGGTCCGGGGCGGTCGGGTCGAACCCCATCTTCACCCGCAGCGGCGACTTCTTCTCGTACGAGGCCTGCAGCTTCTTCAGCAGATCCTCGCGCGTGTGCACGTCCACCGCCCCGCGCGTGACTTCCGCGAGCTGCTCCTGGGGCGTCGCCTTGCGCAGCGCCTCGCTCATTCCGGCAATCTCTCCTGCACGCGCGCGATGCTGCGGGCGCGGCCGGTGGCGTCGTCGATCTCGACGATGGCGCCTTGCAAGTAGACGTCCGACTGCCCGAGATCGAATCCGACGTGCCGCTGGGTGAGGAACCGCTCGATGGCGGACTCCTTGCGCAGCCCGATCACGCTGTCCCACGGCCCGCACATCCCCACGTCGGTGATGTACGCGGTTCCGCCGCGCAGGACGCGCTGGTCGGCCGTCTGGATGTGCGTGTGCGAGCCGAGGACCGCGCTGGCGCGGCCGTCGAGGTAATGCCCCATCGCGTTCTTCTCGCTGGTCGCCTCGCAATGCATGTCGACGAGGATGCAGCGGACGCCTTCGCCGCGCATCGATTCGATCAACCGGTCCGCCGTCCGGAACGGGCACTCGAGCGGCTTCATGAACACGCGCCCTTCCAGGTTGATCACTCCCAGGCGCGTCCCCGACCGGCCCTCGATCACGGCGTGGCCGCGCCCCGGCGCCCCGTCCGGGTAGTTCGCCGGCCGGAGCTGCCTCGAACCCGGGCGATCCAGGTAGGGTCCGATCTCGCGCTTGGAAAAGGTGTGATTGCCGCTGGTCAAGAGGTCGAGCCCCGCCTCGAGAAGCTCATCGGCGCTGTCCGGCGTGATCCCCGCTCCACCGGCTGAATTCTCCGAGTTCCCCACGCACACGTCGAGCGCGTGCTCCTCGCGGAGCCGGGGAACGATCTTCTGGACCGCGGTCCGGCCGGGCCTGCCCACGATGTCTCCGATGAAGAGGAGCTTCATAGCACCCGGATCCAGCGCAAATCGGTGCAAACGGCGCCGACGCGGCGGTCATGCTCGCCGACCGGGACCTCCGGCACAAGCTGTGAGTCGAAGACCAGCGCGACGCTCGGTCCTTGATAGAGGGCGAGGGTGGCGTCGTAGTGCCCCTTGCCGCGGCCCAGCCGCCCGCCCGCGGTGTCGACCGCGATGGCAGGCACGACGAGCAGCTCGATCTGGTCCAGCGGCACCTCCGGCCCGCTGGGCTCCTCGATCCCGAGCGCGCCCGCCACGAAGACGCCCGACGACCGCCGGAACCGCAGACCCAGCTGGCCGGCGACCAGCGCCGGATAGCAGATCTCCCGGCCGGCCTCCTCGAGCGCGGCGGCGAGCGCCGCGGTGCCGCATTCCGACGGCAGCGCCCGGTAGAGCGCGATCCTCCGCGCACCGCTCTCGATGGCGACTTCCGCCAGCCGCTTCTGCGCGGCCAGGGACGCCGTGACGTGCTCGGGAGAGCCCGGCGTGGGCGCGGTCTTCCGCAGCTCCGCCCGCAACGCCTGCTTCTGGTCTTCGAGAGAAGGCATCGTCGCTGGAAAAAAACCAGAGCCGGCTGAGGAAGCCGGCTCCAGAAGAAAAACCCCCGCCTTGGCCGTGTGAGCAGCATTGGTGGTGCCCTGCGCCATGGCAGGTGGGATCCCTGTTCTTCCGCTTCAGGCTTCCCCGATGGCCGCGCGAGGGCGGCGGGGGCTTGCACACCACGGAATGTCGGGACCCCGGGATACAGCTATCGGGCACGAGGTCAGCCACCCATCACGCAATCCAGGCAGGGATGCTTCGAGGCCCTGCGTCTTCCTCCTCTGCGAGAAGTCTGGGGCGAGCGAGCGGCGCTGTCAACGCACATTGCGCCCACCCCCGCGCACCCGTAGAGTGATCGACATGGTTGCCCTCCTGGTCGTGGGACCGCCAGCCGCCGCGTCAAAGTGAGCAATCCTCGCTTCGGCAAGTACGAGATCCTGCAGCTCCTCGGCCGAGGCGGCATGGCCGAGGTCTACAAGGCGCGCACCGTCGAGGGGCCGCGCGCCAACCGGGTGGTGGCGCTCAAGCGTCTCACGCCGCGCCTCGCCAGCGATCCCGAAGCCGTCGATCTCTTCTGCGGCGAGGCGGACGTCTCGGTGATGCTCAAGCACCCCCACATCGTCGAGGTGTTCGAGGCGGGAGTGGTGGGCGAGGTCTATTACCTGGCGATGGAGTACGTGGACGGGCGGGACCTGGCGCTGATCCTGGCCCGCTGCCGCGAGCGGAAGATCTTCCTCCCGGTGAACTTCGCCGTGCACATCGCGATGGCCACCCTGGGCGCCCTGGCGTACGCGCACGCGGCGCGCGGTCCCAGCGGGATGCACCTCAACATCGTCCACTGCGACGTCTCGCCCTCCAACCTGTTCATCTCCCGGCTGGGAGAGATCAAGCTGGGCGACTTCGGCATCGCCAAGGTGCGCTCGCTGGGAGACGGCGATCCGAACGGCACTCTCTGGGGCAAGCTCGCGTACCTCGCGCCCGAGCAGCTCGAGCGCCGTCCGCTGACGCCTCAAGTCGACCTCTGGGGCGCGGCCACCATCCTCTACGAGGCGCTCACCAACCGCCGGGTGATCGAAGGCGCCAGCAACGAGGAGATGCAGGAGGCGCTGCGCGAGGGGCGCATCGCGGGGATCGAGTCCCTGCGGCCCGACGTGCCTACCGGACTGGGCGACGTCGTCCACCGCGCGCTCCAGATCGAACCCTCGGCGCGGTATCCGGGCGCGGAGGATTTCCGCGCCGCGCTCGAGCCGTTCCACGACGAGATCTCGGGCGGCGCGCTGGGGATCGCCTCGGTGGTGCGCGGCTTGTTCAAGACCTAGAGCGCCGGCCGCCGGTCCTGGCGCGCGCGACGATCGCCGGAAGCAGCGCGCAGACGCGCTCGATCTCCTCTTCGGTATTCCCGCTCCAGAGCGAGAAGCGGATCGCCCCGCGGGCGAGCGCGGGCGGATATCCCATCGCCAGCAGCACCGGGGACGGCTCCAGCGATCCCGAGCTGCACGCGCTGCCGGTGCTCACCGCGATCCCCTCCACATCCAACGCCGCCAGCAGCGTCTCGCCATCGCACCCTTCGAAGGCGGCGTTCAGCGTATTGCAGGTCCGCGGCACGTCGGCGCCGGCGATGCGGCTTCCAGGGATCTCCCGCGCCGTCGCCTCGAGGCGGTCGCGGAGGCGGCGCAACCGGGCTTCCGTGGCGGGCTGCTGGGCGACGGCTCGCGCCAGGGCGGCGCCCATCCCCACGATCCCCGCGACATTTTCCGTCCCGGCGCGACGGCCCCGTTCCTGATGCCCGCCGGTCTGGACCGCTGAGACTCGCGAGCGCGCGGCGAGGAGTCCGGCTCCCTTCGGTCCGGAGATCTTGTGCCCCGACAAGCTGAGCAAGTCCCAGGGAAAGTCGAGCGGCGCCTTTCCGGCGGCCTGGACGGCATCGACGTGCAACGGGACGCCCTGGTCGCGGCAGAGCGCCGCCACCGCGGCGATGGGAAAGAGGACGCCGGTCTCGTTGTTCGCCGCCATCACCGAGCAAAGCGACGCGCCCGGCAGCGCGCGTCGAAACGCGTCGAGGTCGAGCGCTCCCGACCCGAACACCGGGATCTCGATCCACTCCGGTACGGAAGCTCGGGCCGCGAGGACCGCGGGATGCTCGACGGCCGTGGTCACGACCTTGCGCGGCCGCGTCCCCAGGATGGCGAGGGCGTCCGCCTCCGTCCCCCCGGAGGTGAAGATGATCTCCCGCGGAGCGCACCCCAGTGCGCGGGCGCACCGCTCGCGGGCGGTGTCGACCAGCGACCGCGCATCCTGCCCGGGCTTGTGGACGGAAGATGGGTTGGCGAACAGCTCGGCCAACGCCGGCATCATCTCCGCCATCACTTCGCGCGCGAGCGGCGTGGTGGCGTTCGCGTCCAGGTAGACGGCGGGGGTCACGTCTCCATCGGGACCAGCGGCATCCCGGGACCCTGGCGGACGTGCAGCGCCCGGAGGAACGCCGCGAAGATCTCCGCCGCGAGGTGCTCGGGCGAGCGCCCTCGCAGCGGGACGCGCGCTCCCGCCATCGCGCCATGGCCGCCGGCGCTCCCGCCGAGGGGAGCGCAGACCTCGCGCACCAGCTTTCCAGCGTTGACGCGCTTGTCGTTCAGCCGGAGCGAGAGGTACAGCTCGCCCTTGTAGGAACCGGTCGCCAAGGACCAGCGCGACCCGTCGAGGCTGACCAGCTTCTCGGCGACCTCGGGGACGATCTCGGGCACGTAGACCTCGCCCATGTCGACCAGCACCGCCTCGCCGCCCCCGTACAGGCGGGCGCGCTCGTATGCCCGGTGGTACGCCTCGAAGTAACGGCTAGGGACGGAAGGATGCTCGATCCGCGACAACGCCGGCTTGTCGATCAGGGGAAAGAGCCAGTTGTAGCAATCGATGTCGGATGCGCTGTACTCGCGCCCGAGATCGCGCGTATCGCTCTTGATCCCGTAGAAGAGGGCGGTGGCCAGCTGCGGCCCCGGAACCAGCTTGGCGGCCCGCAGGTATTGCGTCACCATCGTCGAGGTGGCGCCCGCCGGCCCTCCGACGTCATGGAAGGCGGTGAGGAGCGAAGCCGGCCTGGGCGGATGGTGGTCGATCACCAGCTTGGGCAGGTTGTTGGAGCCGAGCGAGTAGTTCCCCACCTCCGGCTGCGTATCGACCAGGCAGACCAGGTCGCGGGGCTGGTGCTCGACCTTGGAGAGCGGCTGGATGGGAAGGTGGAGCACCTTCAGCATCGCCTTGTTCTCGGCGCGGCCGATGATGCCCCCATAGGCCGGAGTCGCGGACACGCCGCCGGACCGGGTAAGGAGGTGTGCGAGCCCGCAGGCGCTGGCGACGGCGTCCGGGTCCGGGTTGTCGTGGGTCAGGACGATCGCGCGCTGATGGCCCTTCGCGACCTGGAGCAGATGGCGCAGCCGGTCGCGGATGACGAAGGGCGAAGCATCGGAAGGCCGGTCGGTTTCACGCGCCGTGGGGGCATTGCCCATGGAAGTGGGGCCGAACCTTAGCGGTCCCGGCGCGGGGTGGCAACGCGAGAGCGGGGGCGATGTCGGGAACGCTCCTCCCTCAATCGCTTGAGCCGTTGGAGGGTCGCCCGGTTCCCCTCGGGAGGAATCTCGAGATAGCCCGGAACATCGCGGAATCTGGTGTCATTCACCAGCCGCTTGAACGCCAGCGGCCCGATTTCGCCCCTGCACGCCTGCTCGTGTCGGTCCACGCGGCACCCGAGCGGCTTCATCGAATCGTTCAGGTGGAAGGCAAGCAGGCGTTCGATCCCCAACAAGTCATCGAATCGCCTGAACGTTTCGTCGTATCCGCGATCGGTGGAGATGTCGTACCCCGCCGCGAAGACGTGGCAGGTGTCGAGGCAGAAGGCGACGCGCTCCGGGCTGTGGACCTGGCCGCGGATGTCCCGCAGCTCCTCGAACGTCCGTCCCAGCGTGGTCCCCTGACCCGCCGCGGTCTCGAGCAGCACCTTGCACTTGCCCTTGTGCGCCGCGAACGCGCGACTGAGCCCATCGGCCACCGCGGCCAGTCCCTTGGCGGTGTCCGGGCGGGATCCCGGATGCACGACCAGGTACCGCGCCTCGATCAGGTCGCACCGCTGCAGCTCGTCGATGAAGGCGGCGATGGACTTCTCCCGCAGATCGCCCGGACCGCAGCCGAGGTTGATCAAGTAGCTGGAGTGCACGGAGGCGAGAAAGCCGGCGCGCTTCGAGCTCTCGCGGAAGAGCGCCGCGTCGTCGGAGGTGATCTCCTTCGCCCGCCACATGCGGCTCGACTTGGTGAAGATCTGGACGGTTTCCGCCCCGTCCGCGAGCGCGCGGGTGAATGCCTCGTGGAGCCCACCGGAGGTGGACTCGTGCGCTCCCAGAAGCACCGCGGACCCGCTACTCGCTGGCCGCGCGGCGCCGCGAGGTCTCGTTCCACCGCGGCAGGAAGAACTTGAAGGCGTTGTCGAGGGCGTTGTCCATGCTCTGCATCATCACCTGGCCGAACTGCGTGGCGTTGAGCCGGAGCGCATCGTAGTACGTCTCGCGGTCCATGCTGTGGATGACGAGCGGCATGTAGCCGGCGCGCACCAGGATCAGGTTCATCATCATGCGGCCGACCTTCCCGGAGAGGTCGGAGAAGGGGAAGATCTCCATGAAGCGGTGGTGCGAGTGCGTGGCCTGCTTGAACGGGTGCATGCGCTGGAACTCTTCGCTCTCCATGAAGTTGAAGAGCTGCTCCAGCGCGGGCTGGATCTGCACCGGCTGCACGATGTCGTGGAAGTACGTCCGGTGCAGCGGCATGTCGCGGCGGAACTGGACCGGCGTGCGGTTGGGCAGGTTGCCGTACAGCACCTCGTACAGCTTCTTCACCAGGCCGAGGTTGTACGCGACGTGCTTCGTCTTCGCTTCCTGCTTGATGTACTCGATGGCGTTGAACTGGTTCCGCACCTCGGTGAAGGAGTGGACCATGCTGGAGTCCACCATCCCCGGGTTCGGATCCAAAGCCTGCCGCAGCTCGGCATGCGTGAGCACCATGCCTTCGAGCGCGCACTCGTGATAGACCCACGACAATTCGTACTTCTCGAGGAAGTCCCGCGTCTCGCGGGGACGCTCGCGCATGAGCTCCCGCACGTCCTCGGTGCGGTCATCGAGGTCGAGGTACTGGGTCCGGCTCACGGAGGCGGCTCCTTTGTTCAACGAACTCAGCGTGTTACGCCTGGTCGTCGGGCAACCAAGCTAGCAAGTTCAAAGTGTGGTCGTCAACGTAAAATTCGGCTGTGGTGGTGCGTGCTTCTGACACCCGGGCCGACCTGGCCGTCCATCGGGCGGCCACGCCCCCAAGTGCTCCTTCCTTTGCGCCAACACGGGTCTTCGGCGCGACATTCCGCCGCGATTCGCCCGGCCGCCGAAAGGCGGCTTAGGGCGAACGCTTTTGCTTTTCGGTACTTACCGCGCCATCGCGCGGGTGCCGCCGTTCGCTTCGGTCTGGGCCGGAGCGTCGATCGGCGTCAGCCACTCCGCGTAGCCGGGCTCGAGCCCGCGGACCGAGCGGAAGAACGTGGCCTGGATCTCGCGCGTGACCGGACCCATCTCCCCCTTGCCGATGCGCCGGTCGTCGACCTCGCGGACCGGAGTGATCTCCGCCGCGGTCCCGCAGAGGAACGCCTCGTCCGCGCAGTACAGGTAATCGCGGCTGAAGCGGCGCTCCTCGACGTTGATCCCCTTGTCCTTCGCGATGCGGATGATCGACTCGCGGGTGATCCCCTCGAGGATGCCGCCGGCGACGGGCGGCGTGTAGAGGGCGCCATCTCGGACGACGAAGAGGTTCTCGCCGGTCGCTTCGCCGACGTAGCCCTGCTGATCGAGGAGGATCGCTTCGTCGTAACCAGCCATCAGCGCCTCGCGCTTGGCCAGCACGCCGTTGAGATAATGTCCGGTGACCTTGGCGCGCGTGGGATCCGAGTTCATGTGCATGCGCGTGAACGAGCTGATCTTCACCCGGATGCCCTTCTTCAGACCTTCGTCGCCGAGATACGCGCCCCAGTACCAGGTCGCGATGCAGAGCCGCACCGGGTTGACGGCGCCGACGCCCATCAAGCCGTCCGAATAGTAGGCGATGGGCCGCAGGTAGCCTTCGTTCATCGTGTTCGACACCATCACCTGCTTGCACGCCTCGAACACCTGCTCCTTGCTGAAGGGCATGTCCATCAGGCAGATGTGCGCGCTTTCGAACAGCCGGCGAACGTGCTCGCGCAACCGGAAGATCGCGCCGCGGCCGCTGGGCTGGGGATAGCAGCGGATGCCTTCGAACACGGCCACGCCGTAGTGCAGCGAGTGGGTGAGAACGTGTACTTTGGCGTCGGCCCAGGGGACCAGCTTGCCGTCCATCCAGATGAATTGGGATTCCTTGAGCTTCTCGACTTTCTTCGCGGCCACGTTTCGCCTCGTCGTCGGTCGCGCGCTCTTAGCACGGCCGCATCGGTAAAGATAGGTACAGCCCAGAGCACAATGTCAGCTTGGGAGTTCCGGAATCGGCGCGAGCAGCCGCTGCAGCGCGGGAAGCTCGTCGAGCAATTCTTCCTTCGCCGAGCGGACGATGGCCTGGAGGGCCCGCTGGCTGGGCAGGAGCGCCAAGGGAGAGAGGGTCTTGCGGAACGCCTTGTACACGTGCGCGTAAGGACGATTGCGGGCGACCGCCGGCGCGGCCACGCTCTGCAGCGGAAGCCAGAGCGGGGTGAGGAGCCGGGGGGCGAAGCCGTCGAGGGCGAAGATCACGGCGTTGCGGCTGCCCGCGCCGGGCAGCCCGGTCCGCTGCACGTGCTGCCAGGCCGTGCGCACCGGCACGTTGTCCACCACGCCGCCGTCGCACAGGCGCAGGAGGTCGTGGCGTTCGAGAAGCCCGCGGAGCAGATCGTGCATCCGGGGATCGTCGCGCAGGACGTCGTAGTGGATGACGCCGGGGACGCTGGCGGAGAAGCCGGCGGCGTCGATGGCATCCGCTTGCCGCGTCTCTTCCGAGGCCCCGAACACCAGCCGCGCGGTCAAGCGGGGAATGCGCGCCAGCTCCGACACGGCGGCGGTGAGGCGTTGCACGTTGCGGTGCAAGGCCCGCACGCCCCAGCGCGACGGATCCGGATCCTGCACGTTCAGCATCGCGTCGTATTCCTCGAGCGGCCGGGGCAGCTTTCCCCGGCGGATCCCCGTCACCGTGACCAGGAGCGGGATGGGCAGATCGGACATCCGCACCGGCGAGCCGTCCGGATGGCGGAACCAATGGCCGATGGCCGCGCGCAGGTGGAGCCGGAGCGGCCCGGGCAGCCCGTACACGCTGCGCTGCGGGACCAGGCGGAAGATCTTCCGGTAGGTGAGGTCCTCGAGGATCTCCGGGATGCGGGCGAGATCGAAGCGCCGCTCCCGCGCGCGGAAGAGGCCGAGGATCGCGCCCATCGAGCTGCCGGCGATCAGCGCCGGCTGCAGCCCCGCCGCTTCCAGCAGCGCGAAGGCCGCCAGGTGCACGTAGCCGGTCCCGCCGCCTCCTCCGCAGACCGATCCAGCCGCTCCGCGGGAAGGCGATGGCCGAGCTGGCGGTCCGTCTCCTCCCGCGCTTCGCGCGCGATCCGCAGCGCCTCCCGGGCAGCGGGCAAGAGCTCGTGCGGGGCGGCGAGCATCGGGCGCTGGGGATCGAGCAGCGGCCAGAGCACCTGCACGAGCTTCTCGCGGTGGGGGCGAAGCACCGCCGCCACCGCCACGTCGCGGCCGTCCGGAGCGCGGACGTGCCAGCAGCGGGCGAGCGCGAGCGAATAGCGGATGGCCGTCTCGTCGCGTTCGTCGAGCCGGCCTCGCGCGGCCACCGCGGCGCGCGCGAGCTGCGCTTCCATGGCGGTGATGGGTCCGACCTCCGCGAATCTTTCCTGGAGCAGCGTCATGGGGAGCGCCGCCCGCGCGCTGCGCTCATGCGACTCCCAGCACGCGAAGGAACGCCGCCCGGACGTCGGCGGAAGTCCGCTCGTAATCCGCCAGGAGCTCCTCGCCCGCGCGGGGCCCGGAGTAACCCATCCGGCGCGCGAGCCTCACCGAGCGGTCGCGAACGATGCGGAGGCGGGACTCGAGCCGGCGGAGGAACCGATACCCGCGCGAGAGCGGAGCGTGGTCCTGGGCCGCGAGGTGGCCGTATTGGACCAGGAGCGCGAGCGCCTGCGGCGTGCTGGCGGAGCGGATCCGGGGATCGGTGGCGCCGTGTGCGAGTTGGAGGAACTGCACAGCGAACTCCACGTCGACGAGGCCGCCGCGGCCCAGCTTGGAATTGTACCGGCCGGGAGATTCGTCGGCAATTTCGCGCTCCATGCGCTCGCGCATCGCCAGGAGCTCCTTGGCGGCCGCGGCGCGGTCCAGCGGGCGGAAGATGCTCGGCTCCAGCACTTCGGCGAACGCGCGCGCGAACAGCGCTTCGTCTCCGGCGACCGGCCGCGCCCGCAGCAGCGCCTGCCGCTCCCAGAGGCGCGCTTCCCGGGCGTGGTAGGTGGCCAGCGCGTCGAAGGAGATCACCAGCGGTCCGGCGCTGCCGCTGGGCCGCAGCCGGGTGTCGATCCGGTAGAGGATCCCCTCGCGCAAGGGCAGGGTGAGCAGGCTGATCAGCTTCTGCCCCATGCGCGCGAAGTACTCGTGGTTGGCGCCGTGCTCCCCCGGAGCCGAGTAGACGAAGAGGAGATCGAGGTCGGAGTGGTAGCCGAGCTCGCGCCCGCCGAGCTTGCCGAGCGCGATCACCACCATCGTCGCGTCTCGCGGCCCGTAGCGCTTCTCGATCTCCGCCTTGGCCAGCGCGAAGCAGGCTTCGACGCAGACGTCGGCGAGATCGGAGAGCTGGCTCGAGACCTGTTCGGCGTCCAGGGCGCCGGCCACGTCGTGCAGGCCGACCCGGAGCTCCTCTTCGTTCCGGAATCGCCGCAGCTCGGTCAGCGCCGCCTCCACGTCGTCGTGCGGAAGGGCGCGGAGGCGGGCGAGCCAGTCGCCGCGCAGGTCCGCGCGGCTGCGGGAGAGCGCCGCGGCGCCGCGGTGGACCAGCTGATCGATCAGCTCCGGATGGCGCAGCAGCTGCCGCGAGAAGTAGTTGCTGGAGCCGAAGAGCGAGATGAGCAGCCGCATGGTGCGCGGGCCTTGCGCCAGGAGCTCCGCCGTCGGGCGGGGATTGGCCAGGCTGGCGAAGAGATCCGCCAGATGCCTCAGCGCTTGATCCGGATCGGGCGCCGCCGCCAGCTCGATGACCAGGGCCGCCCCAAGCGGCCCCGCGTCATGGAAGGGCGTGCCGCGCTTGTTGGCGAGACGCGACAGCTCGTCCGCGCTCGCCTCGGGCTGGTCGAATTCCAGCTCCGCCAGGGCTGCCGCGCGTTGTTGGGTGGTGGCCTCCGGGTCGGCCGCCGCGGCGGCGCGCGGGTCCTCTCCGGGCGCGCCGCCCGAGGCGACCCGGAGCAGATCCTTGAAGCGCGCCTCCACGTGCCCACGGTGCACCGCGAGGTCCTGCTCCATCGCGCTCCGGTTCGCGTAGCCCGCGCGCCGGGCGAGCCGCTCCGCTTCCCGGGGATCCTCGGGCATCGAATGCGTCTGGCGCTCGGCCACCATCTGCACGCGGTGCTCGAGGCGGCGCAGCACCACGTAGGCTTCCGCCAGCTCGTCCCGGTCCCGGCTGGAGATCAGGCCGGCGTAGAGCAGCCGCTCCAGAGCCTTGAGCGTCCCGCGCACGCGCAGGTTCGGGTCGCGGCCGCCGTGGAGGAGCTGGAGCGCCTGCACGAAGAACTCGATCTCGCGGATCCCGCCGCGGCCGAGCTTCAGATCGACTCCGGGAGCGCGCGCCGCCTCCTTCTCCGCTCTCGCCTTGAGCAGGCGCATCTCGTCGATGGCCTTGAGGTCGAAGTACTTGCGGAACACGAACGGAGTGAGCCGCGCCAGCGCTTCCTCGCCCGCGTCCAGGTCGCCGGCGATCGGCCGCGCCTTGAGGAGCGCGAATCGCTCCCAGGTGGCGCCTTGCGCCTCGTAGTACAGCTCCAGGCCGCGGATGGAATTGACGATGGGGCCGCTGCGCCCTTCGGGTCGCAGGTCGAGATCGACGCGGAAGACGAAGCCGCCTTCCGGCGATGCTCCCGCCGAGCCCACGGAAGCGGTGACCGCTTCGGCCAGCCGGGCGTAGAAGGCGAAGTGATCGACGGCGTTCGGGCCCTGCGTGCGCCCGTCCTTGTCGTAGATGTAGAGGACGTCCGCGTCCGAGGAGAAGTTCAGCTCCTCGCCGCCCAGCTTGCCCATTCCCAGGACGCAAAACCCGGACCGGCCCTCGGCGGTGCGTCCGGCCGGCGGGCCGTGCAAGGCGCAAAGGCGACGGTAGTGGAACCGCGCCGCCAGCTCGAAGGCGTTGGCGGCCAGACGGGAGAGATCGCGCGTGACTTCGGGGACCGAGGCGCCGGAGAGATCCCGCAGCGCGATGCGCAGGACCTCGGCCTGCTTGTGACGGCGCAGCCTGCGCGCCAGCGCGCCGGATTCGGTCAGGCCCGAGCCGCGCAGCGGCACGGGGCGCCGGGCGAAGCGGCCGCAGGCGAGAGCGTCGACCAGGCGCGGGCGGGCAGCGAGGAGCTGGGCGAGGAACTTGGAGGCGGCGCAGACGCGGACCAGCGGCGCCAGCGCGTCCTTCGCCGCGGGGCGGCGGTAGCGCTCCTTGCGCGCAGCCAGCGCCCGAACGGAGCCGCTGAGCGCGCTGTCCGGGTCGGCGCTCTGGGCGCAGAGCGCGAGCAGCTCGGCGGCGGGAATCCCGGTCTCAGCCGGGATCCGCGCCGCAAGCCGCTCCGCCCGCTCGGCGTCCTCCCAGCCGGGCGGTGCTTGCGTTCCGTGCGTTCCGTGCACTGTCGGAGTGTAGCAGCGCGCGCTGAATTGCCGCTCGAATCCCGCGGCCCTATGCTCAAATTCATGGACCCCAGAGGACGCGAAGCGCTCGCTCCCGAGACCTTCCGGCCCTGGGTCGCTTTGCGCACCGTGGTCATGGGCGCGGCCACGCTCTGGATCGCGGTGTTCGTCGCCTTGTCGCTGATGCAGGGCGCGACGCCGTCGGCGTTCTTCTCCGCGGCGTTCTTCGTCGCGCTCTTCACCGCGGGCTCGTACTTCTACAACCGGCTTGCGTTCACCGTCACCGACAGCGGCCTCACCGTGCGCACGGTGGCGATGGAGCGGACGGGGCCGTTCGAGGCCATCCTGCGCGTCGACGTGTTCCGCGGGATGCTCGGCACTTCGTACGCGGTGCGCACGCAGCTCGGTCTGCTGACGTTCTCGTCGCTCCTCGCGGGCCATCAGCGGTTGTGCGATCTGATCGTCCGGCGGGCCAGGTTGAGCTAACTTGCCCGGCCGGTGCGTACGGCCCTCCTCCTGACCGTGTCGTTGTTCGCTTGCCGCCGCTCCGGTGGGGACTACGTGGTCCACCGGGCGCGCGGCGCCATCGAGATCGACGGCGTGCTCGCCGAGTCCGCCTGGGATCGCGCGGAAAAGGCGGGGCCGTTCGTGCGCAGCCTGGACGGCAAGCCCGCGGGCGCGGCCACCGAGGCGCGCCTGCTCTGGGACGATGACAACCTCTACGTCGCGTTCCTCTCCGAGGACGCCGACGTGTCCGGAGCGTTCTTCAAGGACGACGAGAAGCTGTACACGTCGAACGTCGTCGAGATCTTCCTCAACCCCAGTGGCGACGGCTCGCGCTACGACGAGATCGAGGTGGCGCCGACCAACGCGCTGTTCGACGCCAGCTTCTCCGGAGGTCCCCGCAAGGGGATGGATCTGTCCTGGTCCTCGCACGCGCGGCACGCGGTCCACGTGGACGGGACGTTGAACGACCCGCGCGACGTCGACCGGGGTTGGACGGTGGAGCTGGCGATCCCGTTCGCCTCGCTGACGGGGATGCCGGCGCCGCGACCCCGGAACGGAGACCGCTGGAGGTTCAACCTGTACCGGTTGCGCCAGGGTCCGGGGCATCCCGGAGAGGGCCAGGCCCTGTCGCCGCCGATGCGCGGCGACTTCCACGCGCTCGACCGCTTCGCCACCCTGCGATTCGAGGACTAGGCCCGCTTGCGCTCCTTCTTACGCTGACTCGGTGCACGCGGCGGCTGCTCACCTGTCCCGAGCAGCGATTCATAGGGAATCCCGAACCTGTCGTGCAGGTTGCGGATCATACGAAGCGACAGCGGACGCTTTCGATTGAGCACCTCGAAGACACGCGTGCGACTGCCGATGACGCCTTCCAGCGCCTTCGTGGTGAGGCCCTGCTGCTCGAGACGAAACTTGATGGCCTCGACAGGGTCTGGCGGCGGCATGGGGTAGTGCCTCGCCTCGTAATCGCGAACGAGGACGGAAAGAACTTCGAGCCGCGCCTCGCCGGCGCTGCC
>WNFP01006147.1_pt1 | contig 15921 bp, 14 predicted proteins | sample 5400201 | NCBI WGS metagenome assembly WNFP01 (sample SAMN13153355, study PRJNA577476) | soil metagenome | isolation source: 115 cm saprolite under Madrone tree | place: USA:California | collected 2016-06-14
CACACAAAGAAAGTCAAGTCACATTCATAAGCAAAGGACCATGAGAAAACGACCGAAGCCGATTGTGTTGACGGTGCTGGATGGATGGGGCTTCCGCGCGGAAACGAAAGGGAATGCCGTCGCGCTGGCGCGCAAGCCCGCGTATGACGAGCTGATCAGGAAATTCCCGAACACGCTGATTCAAACCTCGGGCCCGTATGTCGGGCTGCCCGAAGGGCAGATGGGCAACAGCGAGGTGGGGCACATGAACATGGGCGCGGGGCGGATCGTGCACATGGACATCACGCGCATTGATTTGATGATCGCGAACAAGCAATTGCAAAATGTGCCGCTGTTTCAGCAGGCGATGGAGCGCGGAAGACAGCGGCAGTTGCATTTCCTCGGGCTGCTGAGCGACGGCGGCGTGCACTCGCACATCAATCACCTCTTTGCGCTGCTGGAAATGGCAAAGCAACAGAAGGTAGAAAAAGTCTTTGTGCACTGCTTCATGGATGGGCGGGATACGCCGCCGAACAGCGGGCGCGACTACGTGCGGCAATTGCAGCAGAAGATGCGAGAGCTGGGCGTCGGCGAGATTGCAACCTTAGTGGGGCGCTATTATGCGATGGACCGGGACAATCGCTGGGAGCGCGTGGAATTGGCGTATCGCGCGCTGGTGCATGGGGAGGCAGAGACGAAATCGTCCCATCCGATCGGCGCGTTGCAGCGGAGCTACGAGCAAGGCGTCACCGATGAATTCGTGAAGCCCATCGTCGTGACGAAAGGGAATGGAGCGGGTGCCGTTCCAGTCGGGGTGATTCGCGATGACGATGCGGTGATCTTCTACAACTTCCGAGCGGACCGCGCCCGGCAAATGACGCGAGCGCTGGTGGAACCCGGGTTTGACAAGATCGTGGATGCGCAGCGGCCGAAGAACCTGTTCTACGTGGCGATGACGCAGTACGAAAAAACCTGGCCGTGGCTGAAGTACGTGATTGCGCCGGAAAAGCTGGAGCACATCCTCGCACAAGTGTTTGCGGATTTGCAGTATAAGAATTTGCGTACCGCGGAGACGGAGAAATATGCGCACGTCACGTATTTTTTTAATGGCGGCGTGGAGAAGCCGTTCGGAGGGGAAGAGCGGATTCTTGTGCCATCGCCGAAGGTGGCGACGTACGACTTGAAGCCGGAGATGTCGGCCGCAGGGATCACGGACACCGTGGTAAAGGCGATCGCGATGGGCGAATTCGACGCCATCATCATGAATTATGCCAATGCGGACATGGTGGGGCATTCGGGAAAGCTGGAGGCGGCGATCAAGGCGGTGGAAGCAGTGGACGCGGGACTGGCGCGGATTTATCAGGCGCTCAAGCCGCGAGAAGGAGCATGGATTATCACCGCGGACCACGGCAATGCGGAGACGATGATCGATCCGGTAACCGGCGGCCCGCACACCTATCACACCACGAACCCGGTGCCGTTCATTTTGGTGAGTGACGCCGACAAAGTGCGGCTGAAGACCGGGGGGTCACTGCGCGACATTGCGCCGACGATCCTCGGCGTGCTCGGCCAGCCACGGCCAGCAGACATGACCGGCGCGGATTTGCGTATTGTTCCGTAATCTGCCAATGAATCGCACGAAACCTGCCGAGACAAAGCTTGTCATTTGTGTGTGGCACCCGTTCACGGAGTGGCGGCCGAAGCCGGCGATGGCAGAGGCGATTCGAAAGCGGTGGCCGGAGATGCGCGTCCTCCACCTGCAGAATTACGACGGTTTGCCGGAGGAACTTCCAGACACGGATATTTTTGTGGGCTATTCGCTTCGCGCGGAACAATTGAAGGACGGTAAGAACCTGAAGTGGATTCATTCGACGGCGGCGGGCGTGGCGCAGTTGATGTATCCGGAGCTGCGAGATTCAGGGATTTTGGTGACGAACCCGAGCGGAATTTTCTCCGTACCCATGGCGGAGCACACCATGGGACTGTTGCTGGCGCTGGCGCGAAATTTTCCGGACGCGGTGCGGCAGCAGGATCTCGCGCGATGGTCGCAGCAGGAGTTGTGGGACAGGCCCCAGCACCTGACGGAACTGAATGGACGGGTGCTTCTTATCGTCGGTTACGGTTCGATCGGGCGTGAAGTGGCAAAGCGAGCGAAGGCGTTTGATATGCGTGTCTGGGGCGTGACGCGCTCGGGAAAAGGCGATGGCGCGCGCGTGGAGAAGATTTTCGCAAGGGCGAGCCTGCATGAAGCTTTGCCGGAGGCGGATTACGTATTGATCGCTGCGCCAGAGACTGCTGAAACAAAGCGCCTCATCGGCGCAGCGGAAATCGCCAAGATGAAACGCGGGGCGAAGCTGATCAACGTCGCGCGCGGTTCGCTGCTGGACGAAGCCGCGCTTATCCGGGCGCTGGAATGCGGTGCGTTGGGCGGCGCTGCCCTGGATGTCACGAACACCGAGCCACTACCGGCAGAGAATCCATTGTGGAAGGTGCCGAACTTGATGATTACGCCGCATACGAGCGGGGTGAGCGACCGGCTCTGGGACCGCCAGACTGTGCTATTGTTGGAATTGCTGGAACGATGGTTTGACGGGCGGGACATGTTCAACCGCGTCGATTTCGAACGAGGGTACTGAGGAAAGTAGAATCTGACATTAGAAATCCGCATTGAGTCCGCGAATTCTCTCAAGTTCAGATTCAGTTTTCGGATTCCGAGCGTGCTCAGTCGCCGACGCCGCCTTTGGGAGCCTGATAGCCCTGGCGGGCGTAGACCTGGTACTTCTGTTTTTTGCCCTTTTGGTCGACGACCGTCAGCGGACCTCCGTCGGGTGCGACCAACTCCACCTTCACCTTGTGAAATTTACCGTCCTTCGCGCCATTCGAGGGCGAGAAAGAAAGACTGTATTGGTGGCGAAGGAAACCGGCAACGTCGCGGAAGATTCCGGGAATTTCGCCATCGAACTGCGGGAACCAGGCATAGCCGCCGGTCTCCTGCGCAAACGTTCTAAGCTGATTTTCCCCCTGGAGGTAATTCAAGTGCGAGCCCAGGTAGCCACGGGATTCCAGGAAGTTTATGTAGGGCCGATCCAAGCCGACGGCGAAGATGGTGACATCGCTCTGGCGAAGCTCCTTCATGGTCTGGTCGAGCGTGTGCTTGGAGAACGTATCAACACCCGTGGCAAGGACGAGGATAGACTTTTTGCCCGTGACATCCTTCAGGCGGTCAACGGTCTCCAGAATGGCGTCAAAGACGTTGGATTCGCTGAAGCCTGGAAAATAAAGATGGTAGATGGCGTTGCGCACTTCGTCCTTGTTTTGTGTGAAGTCTTGTTCGAGCCGTGTCTTCATATCGAAAGTGACGAGGGCGACCCAATCCTTCTGCTGCAGGTTGGGGAAGAAGGCGTCAGCCCAATACTTGGCCTGGTATGCAAACCACTCGTAATAGCCGCGACTGCTGAATTCCATCAGCATGACGATAGTGATGGGGGCTTCGGTGGCGCCGAAGTTGGTGATAGTTTGGGCCACGCCATCGTCGAGGACGCGAAAGTTTTCTTTCTTGAGACCGGTGAGGATGTCGCCGTGCTGCGTGGTGGCCACGACGTCGAGGGTAACGATGGGCACGTCGACCGCGATGGTAACGCCGGCTTGGGCAGGCTGCTGGGGCGTGGAGGGAGACTGCGCCGGAGAAGCGGGTTTCTGCTGCGGTTGTGCGCCGCCCTGTGGTCCAGACGGTGCCTGGGAATAGACGGGATACTCAACGACCGGCCAAACGAGAGCCGCCGCGAGAGCTGCGAACAAAACTGCAGAAAGAAAGGCTTTCATGATGCACTCCTCGATCGCGCTCGAAATACCCCAAACCGGCAGTGGCTCCTACCGGATGGACGACGTAGCGGCGCGGCAGCGGTCGAATTCAGGCAACGCAACGCCAAGGCGCTCTCCGGCACCCACACCTGCATGTTAGTATGAAGCACATTCGATGCAAAACGTTTACTGATGCGGCCGCGTGGCGGCCAGACAAAGCGAGGAGGGTGGATTCGTGAATTGGAACCGCATCATTCGAGTCTTGGCGGGAGCGGCAGCGTTGACGGGGGCCGCAAGTATGCCCGTTGCCGCGCAGGTGGCGCCTCCGGCGGCGCCGGGGATTCCCTCAAATCCGTCGCCGATTGGGGATACATCGGCGATTGCAAGGGAAGCGCAAGGCTGGCTGGCGGATCTGGTGCGGATCAACACGACGAATCCGCCGGGAAATGAGCAGATAGCAGCGATGTATATCGCCGGGATTTTGAATAAGGAAGGGATCAAGGCGGAAATTCTTGAGGTGACTCCCGGGCGGAGCGCGGTGGTGGCGCGGCTGCGGAGTGCTGTGATGGCCGATCCTTCCAAGGCGCTTTTGCTTGTGGCGCACGTAGATGTGGTTGGTGTGGACAAGTCAAAGTGGACGGTCGACCCATTCGGCGCCGTGATGAAGGATGGATACCTGTATGGACGCGGCGCGATCGACGACAAGGGGATGCTCGCCGCAAATCTGGCGGCGTTCATCGCGCTGAAGCGCGCGAACATGCGCTTGAATCGCGACGTGATCTTCCTGGCCACCGCGGATGAAGAACAGGGCGGCGACGCAAGCATCAAGATTCTGATCGCGAAACACTGGGACAAATTCGCGGCCGGGTTCGCGCTGAATGAAGGCGGCGAGGTCTTGTTGAAGAACGGCAAAGTACAATACGTGGCGGTACAGGCGAGCGAGAAAGTGCCTGTGAACGTAGCCGTCATTGCCCGCGGGACGTCGGGGCATGCCTCAAGGCCCACGAAGGACAACGCGGTGGTTCATCTGGCCTCGGCGATAGTGAAAATCGGAGGCTACTCCGCGCCGGTGCACTTCACCACGATTGTGCGGCGATATTTCGAACAGCTTGCGGCCATCGAAGACGATGAAATTGGGAAGTGGATGCGGTCTTTGGATGCTTCCGATCGCGGCGAGCACGCGCAGAAAGTGGTTTCGGACGCGAACCCGCTTTGGAACTCAATGATGCGGGATACCATTGCGCCAACGATGCTCTCCGCAGGCGTGCGCGCGAACGTCATTCCCGGAGAGGCCCGGGCAATCCTGAACATTCGCCTGCTGCCGGGAGATACCATCAACATGCTTCTGGCAGATCTGACCAAAGTCGTAAATGATCCGCAGATCCGTTTTGAAATCCAGCCGGACGCGGGGCTCGCGGCTCCGCCGTCTTCCCTGGAGTCGGATTTTTATGCCGCAATCACAAGAGTCGCCGAGAGAGAGTTCTCGAACGCACCCGTTCTGCCGTTTCAGTCCACCGGAGCGACCGATTCCGCCCAGTTGCGGCTGCACAATGTGCAAGCCTACGGCCTCCTTCCGTTCCCGTTGACCGATGAGGACTTCAGGCGAATGCACGGAGATGATGAGAGGATTCCGCTGGCGTCCTTCAACAAAGGCGTGGATTTGCTGGCGCGAGTTCTCGCGGAATTTGCGGTAGCGCGATAGGCCAGCAAGGAAGCAATTCGGAAAGGTTAAAAGAAAGACAGTCGTTTCTGACGGACATCCACTGAAAAATAAGGTCAGACGAGAATAGTTGCCCACAGAAGAGACCATGAGTTTTCGTCACTCCAAGATTGTGTGCACGATTGGGCCGGCGAGCCGTTCGCCGCGGATGATTGACCGCTTGTTGAGCGCGGGAATGGACGTCGCGAGGCTTAATTTTTCGCACGGCACACGCGAAGAGCATGCGAAGAGCATCACGTTGCTTCGTGCGGCCTCCGGCGAACACGAAAAGCCAATCGCGATTCTGGCCGACCTTCAGGGGCCGAAAATCCGGACGGGACCGCTGGCGGGCGGCGGGCCGGTCATGCTCCGTGCGGGGCAGCGCTTCGTGATCACCACGGCAAAGGTGCTGGGCGATTCGACGCGGGTGAATACCACCTTCACGCGGTTGCCCAGAGACGTTCACCGCGGCGACCGCATCTTGCTTTCGGACGGGTTGATCGAGCTCCGAGTCGAACAGGTGCGCGACCGCCAAGTTGTCTGCACGGTCGTGAACGGCGGCGCACTGGGGGAGCACAAAGGGATCAATCTTCCGGGAGTGAAGCTGCGCGTTCCTGCGATGACGCCGAAAGACCGTGAGGATCTGGTTTTCGCGCTGAAACATGGGGCGGATTACATCGCCGTCAGTTTTGTTCGCCGCCCGGAGGACGTGCTGCTGGCCAAGCAGCTGATCCGGCGCGCCGGGAAAGACACCCCCGTGATCGCCAAACTGGAGAAGCCGGAAGCAATCGAAAACTTGGACGGAATTCTTCGCGCCGCCGATGGCGTGATGGTGGCGCGCGGAGACCTCGGCGTGGAGATGAATCCAGAGCGCGTGCCGGTCGTGCAGAAAACAGTCATCGCGCGGGCAAGAGAATTCCGGCGCCCCGTGATTACCGCGACGCAGATGCTGGAATCCATGACGGAAAACCCGCGGCCGACGCGCGCGGAGGCTTCCGATGTGGCCAATGCGATATTCGACGCGTCGGACGCGGTCATGCTCTCGGCGGAAACCGCAACGGGGAAATATCCCGTGGAGGCCGTTGCCATGATGGCCCGCGTCATCGAAGAGGCGGAAGCGAGTATCAAGGAATTTCCGCGGCCGGCGGCACAGGAACAGTTGAAGGTTGCAGGGACGGTGGCGGAACTCGTGTGCCACGCTTCGCGCGAGCTGCACATGAAGTTGATCGCGGTGTTTACGCACAGCGGGTTTACGGCGCGGCTGGTTTCGCGCTACCGCCCGCTGGTGCCAATCGTTGCGTTCTCGCCGGAAGCCGAAACGCGGCGGCGGATGGCCTTGATCTGGGGCGTCTGTCCGAGGAAGATTCAGGACGTCAAGAAGGTCGACGGGCTGGCCAAGGTCGCAGAGGGACGGTTGCTGGAAGAGCGGCTGGTGCGCAAAGGCGATGTGATCGGCATCGTGGCTGGGACGCCGATGGGCATTCGCGGGACGACCAACTTCATGAAGTTTCACGTCATCGGCGGGCCGGCTTAGCAGGAAAGTCTGGAAGTCCACCTATTTCTAGTGTCGAACCTCCAACCTCCAGCTTCTAGTTGACCCAATTGTCCGGTCGCGAGGGCGGCTCTTTTCTGTGTTTGTTGATGTAGACCTCGAACCGTTTGCGGTTGCGTTTGTGCTGCCAGTCGGTGACCGTGTTGCGCACGTTGTAAAGGAAAGAACCGCGCCGCAGATAGACATAACCCACAAGCATGCCGCCCAAGTGGCACAGGTGTCCGATTCCGTCGCCACCAGACCCAAGCGTGAAAAAGAATTCGATCGCACCCATCGCCGCGACGTAAGGGCGCATGGGGATGTTCACCGGCAATGGGAAGAGCCAGATTCGGCGATCCGGGAAGAGGATTGCGTTGGCGATGAGGATTCCGAAAATGGCGCCAGACGCACCAATCGTTGGGATGTCGGATGGTGGCTTCCCAAAAAACATCGGAATTGTCTTCACGAGGACTTCGATCAGGCCCGCACCGACTCCACAAAGGAAAAAATAGTTCAGAAAACGACGCTTCCCCCAGACAAGTTCCAGTTCGCGCCCGAACATCCAAAGCCAGAGCATATTGATGAGGAGATGTCCGACCCCGCCGTGGAGAAAGATGTATGTGAAAGGCTGCCAAATGCGGAGCCCCGGAATAACAGCGGAAGGAACCAAGCCGAAGATTTGCTTAAAGCGGTGATATTCAAAATCGGGACTAACAAGAATCTGCAGCAGGGTCTGGGCAAGAAAAACGCCGACACAAACCAGTACGAGGAGTTTTACACCTGGGGTGATAAAACTCCGCCAGTCGAAGGGGATGCGCCTCGTGCCGTACGTTGGCATACTGGCAGTTTACGGCGGCAAAGCGTGTCCGTCAAAGTGCGGTTCTTGCGCCTATCGTCCACTCGGCGGCATCGGGATTGGCGGTCTCGCTCATCGGGTCAGCCCAGCTTCTTGCGAGCGAAATAGAAGAGCGAAGCCGCGAGAAGCGCGAACATGAATACACCGAAAAGGTTGCTGGTGGCCAGTATGCCAAGAAGCTTCGGTCCAAACGAAAACAAGTCCGGGCGCCAAGGAAGGCGCAGAAGGGAGACCACCCAATGGGGTGTTCGAGTGAAGACTTCCGGGTCCTGCAACAGATTGATGATGATGCCGAGCAAGCCAAAAACGCCGCCGGCAGCGATCAATCCGCTGGAGTAGAGGGCTCCGGGGCTGGCCTCGCTCTCGTCTTTTTTCTTCGTCGTTGCTTCGACGAGTACGCGGACGAGCCCGCCCGCGAACATCGCCGAGGTCGTGGCGATGGAGAGATACGAGCCGGTGGCGAACGCCAGAGAACGCACCCCCAGAACTTCAACGGCAACCACCAGTGCGACACCCATCAGCACCAGGCGCCAAGGCAAGCGTTGATTGAGAATGCCGTTAATGACGGTGGCCATGAGCCGCGCTTGCGGAGCAGGGGCCTTGTCGCTGCCGATGCCTTGCGCCCACTGAAGCTCGATTCGCTTGGTTCCACGGTCGTAAAGGTACTCACCGTCGGGAATTTCATGCGAGCCCAAGGAATTGATCAGCGCATAGTTCTTGCCCTGGTAAACGAACGTGTCTCGTTCAACCTTCACGCCAGAAGGCAAAGCCTGAAGGCTGACCGGAATCTGCGTGGGCAAATATTTCTCGAGCCCCTTGTTCATGAGATTTAAAGTTGCGCCGATGGCGACCGTCGAAACGGTGACACCAACAAGCAGCCCCATCTGTTGCCAGGAAGGCGTCGCACCGACGAGATACCCGGTTTTCAAATCCTGGGAGGTGGCCCCGGCGATGGCGGCGGCGATGCATACGACGCCGCCGATCATCAGGGCGAGCACCGCGTAGTTCGGCGCCGTCCAGCCAGCTACGAAGAAGATCGCGCAAGTTGCCATCAGCGTGGCGATGCTCATGCCGCTGATCGGATTCGACGAATTGCCGAGCAGACCGCTGATGCGTCCCGCCACGGTCACAAAGAGAAAGCCGAAGACAACCACGAAGACTCCCGCGAACAGGTTTTGATACCAGAAAGTGTCCGCGCCTTTCATCGGATGGAAAGTCAACAACACCCACATCATGGCGATGATGACGATGGACCCCACGATCACCGTGCGCATGGGTATGTCGCGGTCGATTCTGTTGGTCCCGCTGGATTGGCCCGCGCCCTCCGCTCGTACGTCTCTCAGCCCGGCACGCAGCGCGGAAATAATCGTCGGCAAGGTGCGTAGCAGGGTGATCAAACCGGCGGCGGCAACGGCCCCCGCGCCCATTGGCCGGATGTAACTCCGCCAAATATCATCCGGTGTCATTTGCGGGATGGGAATCGTCGACGGGTAGATCGGCGTGTTGCCGGCAAGCTGACCGTAAAACTTGATGGCCGGCATCATGACCAGCCAGGAGATGATGCCTCCAGCGAAGAGGATGCCGGAGACGCGGGGCCCGATGATGTAGCCGACGCCGAGATATTCCGCAGTGACGTCCGCGCGAAAGCTTGCGCCAGGGAACCATTTTGGGCGGGCTTCGGGCTGTTCAGTCCAAGCAAGGACCGTTTTCATAAGGAAGGTGTAAACGCCACCGAGACCGAGTCCCCAGAAGACGCGCCCCGCGAACGAACCATGAACAACACACCGAGCCACCCGCCAAGAAGGGCCAGCGGAAAGATGCGCCAGAAGGTGAATTCCGAGCCGAAACCCAGAAAGATCAAAGCCGGAATCGTAAACATCACACCTGCGGCGAGCGACTCGCCGGCCGAGCCCGTGGTCTGGACAATGTTGTTCTCGAGGATCGTTGGCCGCCCGAAAGGCGGCAGGTAGCCGCCCAGTTTGCGAAGAATGCTGATGGACAGCACCGAAATGGGGATGGAAGCCGAAACGGTGAGGCCCGCGCGTAAACCAACGTATACCGTCACGGCTCCGAACAGCAGCCCGAAGAGCGCGCCAAGAATGACCGCACGAACGGTGAATTCTTTGGGGCTTTCTTCGGGCGACACATAGGTCCGGAATTCGCCTAGGGGCGCCGTGGAGCTCCATGCCCGTTCGCGAGCTGCAGTTTGTTCGCTCACCGAAACCTCCCTTGCACGCAATCAACTGTGGATTTGGCCGTGTGCGGGGGATTATGCCGCAGCCGGGCGAGGCGGGAAAGCGAATCCTAGAGGGTTCGAGCGCCCACCACAACTGGTTCTCTTGACACCGGCAAAACTTGCTTGTATCGTGCCGCGCTACACCTTACGTGTAACAGTTCTGGCTAATTGATTCCCGTCTCGCCTATAGCGAGGTGCGATCTTTCCGCAGTGCTTTCACCGACCAAACTTTATCCGCCCGCCCCACCAGGAACGCAGCGAAACACAACGCGAACACCGAGTGACTCAGGCTCGCGCCGAAGTATTGCCAGAAGGCGGCTTGAGATCCCGGGTAGTCAGAGGAGAACAACAGCGTCAGCATAAAGATGAGGCCACAGATGCTCGCGGAGCGCACCAAGATGCCGAGGGTGAGCGCGAGCCCGATCGCCAGTTCACCATAGGCTACGAGGAAAGCGATGGCAGTGGCGTGCGTGAGGACGAAGCCGCGAAGAACGGGCGCCATGAATGGATACGCCCCGCCTTCGGCGAGGAATTTGTTAATCCAGAACTGAAAACCGCCATGCAGAGTAAATTGCGTGCCGAAAACCTTGTATTCGCCGAAGATCAAGAACAAAATGCCGACGCCGATCCGTAGAATTGCAAGGGCGCGCGCGTTGCGCGCGTCGGAGCCAAGATCAGAGGTCATCGGATTTCCTCGGCAAGCGTGAACATCACGCGCTCAAAGGATGCGCCCGCGGCAGGAAAAAGAGAAGTGCCGCCGGAGGCTGCAGCGCCGCCAGTCTTTTTCGCAGGCCCCGCGGGGACGCGTCCCGCATTTCCTTCAGGAGCGGAGCGGCCGTCTCGGCAGTCAGATGCATGCGATACACGTCGGCGCGTTCCGCATGGGAATACTTCGCGTATCTGGGAGCCGAATCATGCGCGGCTTTGAGCAAAAGTTCCCAGGCACTCTGCTTGTGGAACATGCGTCTCGCCGAAGCTTCCTTGTGCGTGATTACGATCAAAGAGCGTTGCGTGCCGCCAGCGATTTCGAGCGAAACTGCCGTTACCGAGGCAGTATTGAAAGGCCGCGAGGGATCATCGTCCGGGAATGGTGCAAGAAGACCGGTGATTTCATCCTCGTCGGAAGCGAATCCATCCCACCAGTAACGATAACCGTTATAGACCACCGTGCCGGCGCGGAAAATCTGCCGCACACGCGAGACGTTCTTTCCGGTGACGCTCACAACCATATCCGTAAGTTCGGCGAGGCGAAACGTTTGCTTCACGACCGGACGCACGGTCACGTAACCCGCGTCCTCTTCGGTAAAGCGAATCGCGACGGTTTCGGGCAAGGGCATGCCAAAAGCATAACGAAAGTGGTTCGCAGTGACAAAAGAGAGAAACCGGCTAATCTCAGCCGGCCTTCGAAAGACGGTCACGCACGCGATCGCTGAGCGCCTTGCCGTCCACGGTCTTGCCTTCCAGGGATGTTCTGGCCGCTTTCACGACCGCTCCCATCTGCTTGACGGAATTCGCGCCGGTTTCGGAGATTGCCTTGGTGATGGCGGCTTCCATTTCCGCTGCGCCGGCGCTGGCGGGTAGATACGACTCGATGATGGCGAGTTCTTTGGTTTCCTTGCTGGCAAGCTCCGGGCGGTTTCCTTTGGTGAATTGCTCGATCGATTCTTTGCGTTGTTTTACCAGCGTTTGCAGGACTTGAACCGATTCCGCCTCATCGAGCCCGCGGATCTTTTCGACTTCTTTATGCTTGATGGCGGCTTTCATTCCGCGCAGGACGCTGAGGCGCAATTCATCTTTGGCGCGCATGGCCTCGACAAGGTCCTTCTGAATCTTTTCGGCAAGACTCATCGTTTGCTCCTCGCTCGCATTGAATATTAACAGACCGAGAAAGGCGGCACGCAAGAATGGTACGGGTTGTCCCGGCACAGGCGTTCGTCTATTTGACAGAGTGTGAGGCGCTCGCTAGTTTGATTTGTTATGCTGCCGGCGGGAAACCCGCAGGAGACGACAAGGGGTTTCATGAAGGTCATCGTGGCGGACAAGATCAGCGATCGCGGCGTGCAACTCCTGGAGGAGCAGCCCGGCTGGAACATCGTCCTGACGGCGAAAGATACACTGAATGCGGAAATTGTCGATGCGGATGCCTTGATCGTGCGCAGCGCCACGAAAGTCACCGCGGAATTGCTGGACAAGGCGCCAAAACTGCGCGCCGTGGGCCGCGCCGGCGTGGGTGTGGACAATATTGACTTGGAGGCGGCTACGAAGCGCGGCGTGCTGGTGATGAGCACACCGGGAGGAAATGCTGTCAGCGTGGCGGAGCATACACTTGCGCTGCTGCTTGCGCTGGCGCGGCAGGTACCCAGGTTGGATAAAGCGATTCATGAAGGGCGCTGGGAAAAATCCTCCGCCGCGGGAACGGAAGTGCGCGGGAAGACGCTGGGCTTGATCGGACTCGGAAGGATCGGCACGGAGGTCGCGGTGCGCGCGGAGGCGTTTGACATGCGCGTGCTGGCGTATGACCCGTACATCAGCGAAGCCGCGGCACGGGAAGTTTCGGTCGAGCTGGTGCCGCTGGAAAAGCTTTTGGCGGAAAGCGATTTCGTTTCGTTGCACACCGCGCTGAGCCCCGCGACGCAGAACCTCATCAACGCCGCGACGATCGAGAAGATGAAGAAGGGCGCGCGGCTCATCAACGCGGCGCGCGGCGAACTGGTTGAAGAAGCCGCGCTGGCGGAAGCGCTGAAGAGCGGGAAACTCGCGGGCGCTGCTGTGGACGTGTTTGCGGAAGAGCCGCCGAAGAATTCACCGCTCGTCGGTTTGCCCAATGTGATCGCCACGCCGCACGTCGCTGGCTCGACGGCCGAGGCGCAGGAAGAAGTCGGCACGCAAGTGGCCGTGCAGATCAAGGATTACCTCGCAGAAGGGATCATTCGTAATGCGGTGAACTTGCCCGCGCTCTCAGCAGATCAATACCGTCGCGTGCGTCCTTATCTGGAGCTCGCGGGGCGGCTGGGATCGCTCGTTTCGCAGATTGCACCTTCCCGGCCGGCGCGGATTCGCATCCGCTACGCGGGCGAGGTGGCCGAGGTGGGCACGCACCTGCTCCGGAGCGCGGTGCTGGCAGGCGTGCTCAACGCGGTGCTGGACGAAAAGGTGAACGTTGTGAATGCACCAGCGGTGGCCGCGGCCAGAGGCTTGACCGTGGAGGAAGAAACACGACGGCGCGAACGCGGCTTCCCCAATACCCTGGAAGTGTCCGCACTCCCGGAAAAAAGCGGTACATCGTCTGGGTTCACGGCGGAAGGGACAGTGCTGCACGACGGCTCGCCACGCTTGCTCCAGATCGAAGGCATACCGCTGGAGGCGCAGCTCGAAGGGACGATTCTGTATTTGCGCAACCGCGACGAGCCCGGCGTGATCGGCCAAATTGGAAGCACTCTCGGAAAACTCGGAGTCAATATCGCTACGTTCGCGCTCGGCCGCCGAGAAGCCCAGCGCGGGGCCGACGCCGTCTCTCTTGTCCGAGTAGACGGGGAAGTATCGGCTTCGATCCTTGTACCAATCCGCACAATCCCCGCCATCACGGAGGCGAAACTCCTGCATCTGGGCGGACCTTAGGCCACAGAGTTCCGGATCAAAGCGCTCTCAGGTGCGACTGTTCCTGCGACAGGTCTTAACTTTAAGAAATCACGGTGCAAGGGGTACACTACCCCCCCCAGACTTTGAGGAAAGTAGCTGACTCGGTCTAGGCGCAGCAGTAGAGCTATGCTAATCTGATAGTCGCGCTTGGGGCGGAAGCATACACCCAAGCGTGTCGGTCGGGGCGTAGCGCAGCCTGGCTAGCGCGCCTGGTTCGGGACCAGGAGGTCGATGGTTCAAATCCATTCGCCCCGACCACTTAATCCCGTTACTTCAATTACTTACGACAGCACAGTTTTGAGCAGGACTCAAAGTTGAGTCCGTTTGAGTCCGATCGAACCCAAAAATAAGAGACTCAACTCCTGCCACTGCCCGTCGTTGATCTTCGGGAATAGCGTGGAGATATACTTCACGCGTGATTTCTGATGTCGAGTGACCGAGCAGAGCTTGCACGGTTCCCAAAGGCGCTCCCATCGCGTCGAGCAGTGTTACATGCGAATGACGTAATGAGTGCCATGTGATTCCATGCAATCCAAGCTTCTTGCAGGCTGGGCGAAGTTGACGCCGCAGCAAGTTGTGTCTGCTGAGTGGTTGAATTTCATCTTCGCGGAATCGCCAATATTTCCCAAGTCGGTAGCCCCGGCAATCGCTCTAAAGATCGTTTGCGTGTGCGTCCGTACACCCACGAAACAGGGACGTGCAGAAGTACAGCCACATCTTCCACCGTAAGCAGTCGGGCCCGTCCTGTTTCTGTTTCCCCTGTGGCTTCGTTCTGAAAGCTGTTAAGTGGTAGCTCTGACCTTCCTGCGTCGTAGGGTGCTGGTGGCGGCGCTAGTTCTGCCCCATTCGCGCTTTCTAATTTCCTGACTGATTCAACCGGCAGCGAGCGGACTGCAAGGCGCAAGCCATGCACTCTGGACGAGTCTGGGTTCTTGCGCTCTCCGAATTGGACATTGCGGACTTTCATGCTTTCTTGGCGATCTCTGTGAGAGAGCCTCCTTCGATTTGGTTAAGGTTGTGGTTGTTGGTGTGTTGGCCTAGCCAGGACTTGAATTCCTCGTCTTTCTTGAAGAGGAGTTTCAAGGCTTCGGTGACAACGTAAGCCGGAGAGGAATCGATGAACTCAGCGTACTTTTCGAGTCTGAGTTTCACGTCCTCCTCGACACGGATTTGGATGGTTGCTGCCTTGGGTTGTTTGGGTGGTGCTTTCGGAGCATTACCACCCAACAGTGGAGGGAGTCTGCGCGGGTACCGGCTCTCAATTTCGGTTACGCGGGTGCCGAACGCCTCAGCCCAGTGAAGGCGTGAGCCCGTATCGATCCGGTTGCTCACGATTATTCTTGTTCCTTGCCTGGGTCATAGTTGGCTCGGTGGAGCTGAGAGGCTGATTTTTTAGGTGCGCATGGCTATAGGAACTCACCTCATCTGGTTGCTAGACGCAAGGAGGCTGCCAAAGGTTTCCTATTGGATGAAAAAAATTTGAAAGGCGACCACGACCGGTTTCGCAGGATAATAGCTGGCTTGTGATCCTGTGGCAGGGTTCTGTACGGTGTTGCACGGTATTCGGCAGAGAATCCGCAGTTCGACTATGGCCATTCCGTGACAAGGCACAGCAGCCAGGGCCAGACCGCCGACCGTGTGTTGGTCTACGCGGACATGGAGCAGGTAGGAGAGAAACTTGTGAATCCCCAGTTGGTAGAAGCGGCAGGGTCACGTGGCCGCTACAATGCACAGGTTTACATGAACGATAAAGCGCACCTTAGCGAGCAACTCACGCGTGACGTGTCGCTCCGATCCGCGATGGAACAAGGCCCCTACACCAACTGGTTTCACTTCAAAACGGTGGTAACTTAAAGTCGTCAGCTATCTCGGGAATTCCCGCAGCCAAAAGGATGGGTTCATTTGACATAGCCCCGCTATAGGCAGGAGGAATACAATGAAGGTACCGGCAAAATCTTCGGCAACGGGCATTGGACAGAGACTTTTTACCCGCTGTTCGTTCTCGCTTTGTGTGTTATCCCTTTTTGCTCTCGGCCTGCAAGGCACCACTTCCAAAGCCCAGAATGCGGTTGTTTTGGTGGGGTCCGGATCGAGTGTCCCGGCGCCTCTTTACAGCCGCTGGGCACAAGAGTACGGCAAGCGCAACCCCAACATTCAGATGCGATACCTTCCGGTCGGCA
>WNFP01002063.1_pt1 | contig 15919 bp, 15 predicted proteins | sample 5400201 | NCBI WGS metagenome assembly WNFP01 (sample SAMN13153355, study PRJNA577476) | soil metagenome | isolation source: 115 cm saprolite under Madrone tree | place: USA:California | collected 2016-06-14
AACGAATGGCCCAAAACACAAGGAGACCGATGGGGCCAAATAGAAATGTGAGAAGCAAACACGGAACAACTAGAAAGCGGGAAATCCCAAGGCGCTGAGCCTGCCGTGCCTGCCACGCGCCCAGAAATAAGTCGAAAGCCAAGTAGTGTATCCATCCGGCGAGCAAAAGCCAGGGATCCTGAAAAAGCTGCGTGACCTGTCCGAGTGTGGCAAAGCCGCCGGGGGATTTTGCGAAGTAAACCACAATCAGAACGAGATAGACAATCGCGGGTGTGAGAGGAATGATCACGGACGCAATGCGTTGCGACCATCGCCACCGCGGAGCAAACACGAGGAGAGCCCATCCGGCGATTGCCAGTTTGCCGATGCATTAAATAGAGTCTCTGGATGCATCGTAGACCCCCAACCCTGGCCAGTAGTCTAACCGAAACTATCCGCTGTTATTGTCGACCACCTTTATACGAATCGGCGGACTTTACCCCACAGAGTTGAGACGCAGCCCCAGTTGGCGAGTCACGGCCAAACCAGAAGTAATTCCACTTGCCTGGAAAGACGTGCCGGACAAGCCCAGTCCCAGGACTGCAGATCTCCTATACCGTCTTTATGCCCAGCTCGCGCGACACCTATTACTGAAACCGAAAGAACGACGCGAATCGGGAGAGGACAAGCGCGAGTTCGAAGAGCCGAGTTCGAAGAGCTTCTCAAGCAGGATTGGCTGGAGTTCGAACGGCAGTTCGGGGGGAAGAGAAACTCTCAGTTCAGATAGTGGGGAAGAAAGGGTCCTTAGAGTTCGTACTCCATCCACGGATCGATTTAGGTCTTACCAGAGTTGGTTTGTGCTCTCCGGCGCTCATCTGAAGCGAGTAGCCATTCGCAAGGTAAGAGGGGATATCGCGGTAGTCGGACACGGGAATAGACGGTCCGTTCTTTCCCAGGCTGACGCGGTATCGGTCGTCTTCGAACCGATGTGGAAGCAAACGCGTTCCTAGCTTTTTACCGCGAGAGACAATAGCAGACAGCATCGATCACCCCTCAAAGAAATAAATCTCGCGTATTTTACAAACGGCAGGGCTTTACCGTAAGCGGTAGGTCTGTGGAAAAATGGGCATCGATTTGACGAATTGGCCGAGCCGTCTTTCAGGGAATACCGAGGCGCTTCGTTGCTGGGGGTGGTTAGGCGTGTGTAGGGGTGAAGCGCCTCGGACCTCCTAACTCAGTCGGTTTAAATCGGGGTTCTCGGAGGCTCAGTTTGAACCGAGCGGAGTCTTGGGAGCACGTCACCTTCCAAAGTAGTTTGTCGAGCTTTCCTCGTATCGTCTTCAAATAGAAGCAGATGGTCGGCGAAGGTTTGGGAAAGAATGCCTGCACACGCAAGTTTCGTGCGGTGAATGTGAAAAGAATTTCGGTCACGCGAAACGGATCAAAGCCAGCTACGACAATCGAGAAAGAGTACGAAGTCGTGCCATCAGTGCTGTCAAATGAGTACGGTCTTCCTCGCTTATTGCGATAAATTTCATCCCCAGGCGTTCGGGTCGCACATGTCGCACAATGGCATCGGTTCGGATTTGTCCCTCCGGAGTGAGAAAATCGAGGTGAACCTTTTCTCCCACGGCGATATGCTCCGACTGACCGATTGAAAGACAAAGACCTCCCACACTCAGGTCGAGCACGCGCGAAATACCGTCGTGTTTCCTGCAATTCCAAAATGCCCATAAGTCTGACAGCCCGGCGACCCGAGACGTAAACCTGCGAGAAGGATTTTGAGGTACGGGCATATGTCAGCTTTCAATTCTTGGGCTGTTGCTGGTGGGGTATCAATAATGCGGTCGAACTGCGAATCGTTTCAAGTGATGTTTGCCCTCCGCAGCGAAGCAGATACTGGCCCCTCGGTCAGGTCTGATTGCCCAATGGACCGTTGCCCCTCAGTACCATTGCTGCCATAAGCCGCAAAGATAGAATTTCCGATGTGGGACCTCCCGGCCCGAAGGAGAAGCGTTGGCAGACACGTCCCTTTCGCGCCGAAAGGAAGTTCGCATCCCTATGAAGATGTTTGTGAACCTTCATAGCTTGGATAGCCAAACCTTCGAAATCGCCCCCACGATCGATATCAGTTGCCACGGCGCCCGTGTTGTGACCAAGAGGATTTGGCCGCTGAATCAACACATTTCAGTTCGGTCCATTCGCGGAAATCTCCGCTCCAGTGCGCGTGTCGTTCATTGTCAACCTTATACGGGCAGTTCCTTCCTGGTCGGAATCGAAATGTATTATCCAAATGGCGACTGGACTACCCGCAGCATAGCCAAGACATCTTGACCGTCGAAAGATTGCGTTTGGCGCTGGCCGCTCGCAGAAGAATATGTCTTGACGAGTTCCGACGAAGAGCGTAGTGCTGGTAGTCAGACCAGCATCCTGCATCACTGGTAGCAGCCGGAAGACTGAGGAAAGCCCTCAGCCAAAGGCTGGCCGTTCCCACCTACCTCCGCCGATTTTGACTCAGGCAAGGCGGAAAATCGTGACCATCAGACAAGCGACTGTTTCTGGCTGCTGCCTTTCGGCTTCTAGCGTCAACGGAAGTCCGGGAAGGAGACCGTCTTGTGGCCTATCAATTTGTCACCATGTGCACCAATTGCTCCGAGCAATTCGGGATTGTTTGGGTGATGGACTTGACTCGACTAGTTGGCCCGAAGACCGTTGCTAGGATAACTTGTCCGCTCTGTGGAACGAGATTCTACCAAGATGCCAAGAATCTTCTTGAAATCGGGTCTCAGATGCAAAGCCTCGCGTTTGGTCGTCCCGTGCGGAGCGTGGAAGTAGACTATGATTGCCCCTCCTGTAGCAACCGTGGAATCATGGTATCGCTTCTGCACACAGACTTGTCGTGGGGTGACTTGTCTAAGGAACATGAGCAGAACGCTGTCTGTGGTAATGGCCTTTGTCCTCAGAAGGGAATAATTCAGAACCTGAAACCTAGTCGCGTCATACTGGGGTCACTGAATCCAGTCTAGCTGGGAGCTGATTCTATAGGCCGTCATATCTGCGCAAAACGGACCACATAACGGGGTCATCTTGGAACTGCACTCCGATATCGTAGTGCCCGTCTGCCCGTCTGTGGCAGTAAACCACATTCCCACAAGCCGTCGACTCTTCGTTCACGGGAGTTACCTTACCTTTTCCCCAAATTTCCAGGGGCGTGTCGAAAAAATGCAAGCGCCGTGCTTGCTGATGTTATCTGTGTAGGTCTTCTCTTCTCCGTCTGTACCCTCACGTTCTACCTGTGCCAGGCGTACTATGAGAACAAGAGGGAGCCGTCTTTCCATTTCTGCCACTGACTGTTTGTTCCAAAGGCATATCACTGCGTCCTTGGCTGGGCAGACCTGCGGTGTGGCGGCGGGACTCTGCTGGGAACGTTCACCTAAATCTTCGGCGGCTGGAGGCGATTTGATTGGCGCGTCGATGGCTCCTGCCATGTCCGGCGATTGGACTCTAAATCAGGAGCCGCTTTGAAATCCGGAGCTACCCACCTATCCCATTTGGATACCATTCGCTCTCGCTGGCAATCAGGTCAAGACCTTAGTACTTTCTTTAGTACTGAATTGTCTGAAGCAGGTTCAAGTGGCTGCTGCCTCCAAAATTAAAAAAGCCCGGCAACTCTCCAAAAAAAAGAGAGACCGGGCATGTTGAAACGAGTTGAATTGGATTGCTCGTCACACGGTATACTTACGCCCCCCTCACCTAAAAGCAAAGGGGATGGCTCACTTGAAAAGTAGGCGCGATTGTAAATGCCCCTGTCATTATGGGCGGCGTCGCCATGCATTTCGTGCCATGTTATGACGGAAAGTTGGGTTTTCTCAGAAGGCGTAGGCCATCGGCAAAACGCGCTGGGACAAAACGGAGGAAGAAATCAAAATGAGCGGCTACCGGGCGTAGTGCTATGAAACACCCAACACAAAACAAGCGCGCTCCGCAGACCCATTCATCTGCGTTGGCGGTGCCTTCATATCATCGCATTCTGGTTAAGCATGGCCTGATTGAAAAGAACCTGTCTATTCCCGATGCGTATAAAGTGTTTTTGAAAGTGGGCACTGACCCAGAGGTACAGAAACTCCGTCGCAAGGTAGAACACGGCAGCAAAATAAAACACGTTCCCGCTTTGTATCTGGCCACAGCGATGGCTCTGCAAGGCATGACCAAGCGGGAGCTTGAAGCTCTGAAATTGCGGATTGAAAAGAAGCGGGAATGAGCCCCAAGAAATCTACCCCATCGCGTTGGACGTGCGGCGTGGACTATTTTCTGCGCTGCGGCATTTTCTCCGCAAAACTCAAGAGCAACTTTCGGTCGCCCTCATTCATCTTGGCTACCAATTGGCATAGCTTGCGCAAAAAACGAGCATCTTTTCCGACCGCGCCCCATTCGTCAGACCGCTTTCCGCCGCCATTCGGTGGTAGAGTAGGCGGCTCCTGACCGTCGTACATAAGCTGATAAAGAGGCATCTCCAGCGCACGGGCTATTTTCTCCAGCGTCTCGACGGAGGGAACCGTGTGGCCGTTCTCGATACGAGAGATATAGCAACGCAGCAGTCCCGTACGTTTTTCAATTTCTCCTTGTGAGAGTTTCTTGTGCTCCCTAAGCGAGCGTAACCGATACCCGATGTCCATGCGAAGGCTCCTTTAGATGTTGAAATGAGACCGGAGGAATCTAGCCCTTCCACACGTACTTGCCGCAGGGACAATGAACAGTGTCGGTGGGAAGTTTCTTTGCCATCGGTTGCCGACACACTGGACATTTCTTATGCCACATACTAAATACCTCCAGCGAACTTACAACCGTTAATAGTATTGCGAAGGCAAGCGCTCTACATTGCTCAGGCGCAACCAAGATGCCCTATACTGTCGTCCCCGGTTTCCTGGGTGAGGCGGCTCATCAAATCCTATGTTCAGGCTAGCGTAGAATATTCTGCATGACGCCACGACGATCCCCGGGAAAATGGATAGTGGGAGGGCCTGTTGGCGCTTGAAAAGAAGCAGGTTCTCCCGAACCGATTTCGATACAAGTGTGATAACTGTCCGTTCGAGTGGCCCCGGACGCGCGTGAAAGAAAGCGAGCTTTTGCCGCCTCCAACTCACTCATGCCCGAACAAAGACCGGCCTGACATGAAAGCAATCGTAGAAAAACACGAAAAAAGAGCTAGTGGGAGCACGAGACCCAGGCCTGTTGCCGTGTGCACGCGCTATGGTGAGGTTTCATACGCCACAGACCAAATCAACGGTCAGTGCGCGCAGCGGGTTGCGGGAAAGAGATGTGTCGGAGTCAATGGAAGTGCTCTCAACGCTGACGATTGGAACTGGTCTTTTGGGCCTCGTCGGCTTCGCTTGCGGCAGGCTGAGTTGCTAGCGGAATTAGCGGGGACCACACCAGCTTTTATCAAGAATCTAGAACACGACACTCCGCTCAAGTCCCGATAAGTCGGGTAAAGTCCACGCCAATCGTTCCCTTTTCTTGGTTGCCGCCACTCTCGATTTTCAAACCCCGGCCCAGCCTGAGCGAAGGTGCCCGGCTCTTCCGAGCCGGGCACCTTCCTCTCATGTTTTTCGCTACTTGACGGTGTGGTTTCTTAGGTCACGGCTGCGCCGGTGCTTTCGCCTTTGCAGCTTCCATCTTGCTCTTCAACTGGGTCTGTTGCTCAGGTGTCAGCACTTCGTTTAGCTTGGCCATCGTGCCGCTGTGTAGCTCCTTCATCTTCGCCTTTTTCTGGTCATCGCTGAGCGAAGCATCATTGGACACGGCCTGGCGCTTGGTCTTTGCATCCGCAAAGATATCCTTCACCTTTGCCTTCTGGTCGTCAGTGAGATTCAAGCTCTCCACTGCGGCCTGTAGCCCGGCGTGCATTCCCATTTCCTTAGCGGCGGCTTGGGGTGCGGGTGCAGCCTGTGGGTTTGCCAGAGCCAGAGGTACGGCCAGCGCCGCAACCATGCCCAACGACACCAATCCTCCCAATATTCTTTCGATCTTCATTTGCGAATCTCCTCAGTTTAATTGGGCTGGTTTGAGAGCAGGGGCTCATACAGTCCTACCACATTGATTTGACCTCGGCGACAACAAAATGCAGGCTCCCATAACTTCAAACCGATTGGCCTAGCGTCGTCGCCGTTTTCGCAATGCTGAATCTCTACGGATCGTGGAACGTGTCTACTTCATGCCAGGGTAGATGTGGACGGCGAACATATAAAACGAGACTACAAAGATCAATCCCAAAACGAGTTCCAAGAGGAGTTCGAAACGTGGAGTTTCTTGAATTCTTTTGGCCAACGTCTTACGAACGGTGATTTCGATAGCGGCTAAACCCAAAGTCAAAATAGCGAAGAACGCAAAGTAACGCAGCGGCATGTTCCGTGCTAGGTACAACCACAGAAGCGCCGCGATTGCTAGTATGCCCGCGAACATGGAAATCCCCAATGTCTTGGGAGTTCTAGGCATTCTTAAAGTATATGGCCATCCTGCCAGTGAGAATCGACCTGACCTGACGAACAGATGGCGTCAACGGCACCGTGCAGTGATAGTTGGATTGTGGCGGCATTCTCACGTTGTAAAAATCTAGGGTATGCGAGCACTCATTCGCGTCACAGCACGCGAGCGTAAATCACCCTGGAGACGCATTCTCGCCGCACTAATTCGCGTGGGGACTCTGATTGCTTTCTTGACTGTTCTCATAGACTTGTTGGGTCCTCCAATGGCCATTTTCATTACGACGAGGATGGGGGCTAGAAAAGTTCCGGCAGTGAAAATAGCTCCGCAGGCGCTCGCCGACTATTCTGTCTCTAATTCGGCGGGAACGACGCTCTCGTATTTCGGTTATGAGTTTGAAGTTCCATGGAATACGAGTTTCAAGCAAAAGGCGTCCGGCCAAGGCACGTCCGGCAAAGGCATCGTGCAACTTCAGTTTGATTCGGGTCAGAACGTGACTTTTATCGTCCCGGTAAATCAGCGCGGCCTCCTCACAGAGCTCACAGAGATGGTCCAAGATAAATCTTTGGAGACGGGCTATCTGCGGTTGATCTTTGGCGACCTGCTGGATCGATCGGCGTACGATCAGTATGGAGTGCTCTTGAATACGACGCCACGAAGTATCCGAGCGTTTGGGCCACGAGCGGACGCAGTTCGTGGAGTTACATTGCTCACCATCAAGGCCATCGCTGTCGGCCCAGGCCTGGAAACAGGCGCGTTTTCGTTTGCACTCCCTGGCAAACGTGGTTTTCAAGTTGGTGATCCGCAGAAATCAAGACGCGTGGACCTAGTGGTTTTCGACTCCACAGGGCATCATATTGAGATTCTCTGCAGCGGGGCAAACGGCAATGTTCGATTCTCGCAGTCGGAACTCAATCGTATTCTCACCAGTCTGCATCCCACTACGGATTCGGCACACTTGGCCGCTCTACAAAACTGATGCTAAACGCCGTTACCGGAAATGTGGAGTCCCTAGGACGCAACTTGTCCGGTTACCCGAACTTACCAGGACTTGCTTGAGTTGAGAGCAACAAATTCCGTCCTACTACTAGAAGGTCAGCTTCAGTCGGCCGGAAACGCTTCTCGGCGGCGCAACTGCTGTCCCGGAAAACAGGCTCGCAAAGTTGATGACGTTCACGCGGTCTGTCAAATTGGCCGATTGAATTTGCAGGACAGCACTGCACTGTTCCTTGCGGTAGACTTCAAGCCCTGCGCCAAGCCGTGAGTCCCAGGGTGCTTTCGCCTCGTGACGCTACTGCGTGGCCGCAGAAGGTGTTGGGGTCCCAGCGTCGAGATGCCAGCCAGTGTTCAGCCATTTGTCCTGGCGTCGGACGAACATCTCCGTGGCTCGGCCCGTCCGCGTAAATTGCTCTTCACCAGCGCTGATTTCGTAGAGGTATTTCGTATAGATTATTGCCGTGTAGCCGTAAACCTGTATTTCCGTCTGAGGGAATTCGAGTCGTACGACCTTGCCGCCACTTTCAGCGAATCCCTTGGCTCCTGCAAAAACGTCTTCGCGCGTGGACCACTTCTCACCGTCATCGATGGCGATCAACTCTTCCGGCAGCAACTCTTCCAGTTTGGCTCGGTCATTCGCGAAATAGGCGCGCCAGACGGCCTCGCGCGCTTGCAGCAGGCTTTTCTTGCCTTCCTCGCCGAGCGTTCTCAGAGATGCCATAGACGCCGCTTCTGCATCCGGGCTCCGCGCCGTATCCGTGGCCACCTGGACCCATTGCCCATTGAGTTTCGCGAACACGTCGAGAATGCGCAGTTTGTTTTTGATCGGCTGCTTGAGACCGGGGCCGCCTATCTCTATTTCGCAGACAAATGGCACGATAGCGACATCTCCGTAAAACAAAACATCACTGTCCAGCAGCTTATAGGCAGTCATGTGCACCGGAGACTTGACCGGAGAAGTTGATGCGGCCATGTATTCATCAACACCATGCATCACGCTGCTTACTCCTTCCAGGAATCCGAGCCACTGGGAGGCATGCGTCACGCGAAGCTCTTCATCATTCTGTTGGATAAAGCCCTGAAAGATCCTGTCCAGACTTTTCAAGACCGCCTCGCGGTCGGCCGGTCGCTTTTCCCCTGGAACAGGAACGAGCTGAGCCCGCGCGCAAATGCCGAACAACAGGCCTAGGATAGTCAACGCGCATAGACGCTTTGCCATGCAGCACCTCCGTCTTTGAAGAACTTTCGACGCCTGACGCCGATCTGTTACAAGTCCCTCTTTCTATCGTCGCCCCGATGATGTATCGGTTGTCGCGGCGCGGAACTCCTCCTCGAATCCCGGCTCACGGCAAGACTGACGAAAATGCGAAGCCTGCGTTTCACCGTTTCCGCCGACCGTCACATCGCTCGAACGCGTGGACTTCGTTATGAACGGGGCTGTGGTTGTACGAAATGAATTCGCAAAACATTAGATGACTTACTTCACTCGCTCCGCAACGCCGCCATGGGATCCACTCCGGACGCGTGCCGCGCCGGTATCGCGGAGGCAATCATCGCCACCAAACTCAAGAGGAGCGTTCCCGCGAGCAGAATCATCGGATCCCGCGCGCTGCCTCCCGCCCAGCTCTCTAGAATCTTGTTCATCACCACAGTCAGTGCCAGCCCAGTCACAATCCCGCTTCCGACACTCACAACCGTCGACCTAAACACTATCCGCATCACATGGCCTGGCTGCGCTCCCAACGCCATGCGAATTCCAAACTCGTTTGTGCGCTGCACTACTACATAGGACACCACGCTGTACAACCCCACCGCTGCCAGAGCGAGCGCCAACCACGCCAATATCCCAAAAATCCACGCCGAAAGATGCTCTTGCTGCCATTCCGGCTGATCGGATATCCACATGTCCAGATCCCTAACAATGTTGTTGGTCTGCTGCTCGGTGTTCACAGCAGCAACCTGCTCCTGCACCGCGCGCACCAGCGTTAGAGGTGGCACTTCAGACCTCACCAGAATCTGCGTTCCTCGAAACATTTGCAGTGTGTAGGGAATATAGACCGCAGGTTTGACGGGATCTTTCAGCCCGGCGTTCCGCACATCTTCCACGACGCCCACAATCGCCAACCATGCGTCCGCTGTACCCGGCGCCGACAGCACCTCTGGCGGATTATCGTAAACCCCAGGCAACTTAATCGAATGTCCTACGGCGTCCCCGCTCGGGAAGTACCGCTGCGCAAGGATCCGGTTGATGACCGCTACATGCGCGCCGTTATGATTCTCCGTCTCTGTCCAGATTTGTCCTTGACGAAGAGCAATGCGCAGCGCCGCAAAGTAGCCGGGGCTCACCCAATTAATTGACCCCAGCTGATCTTCCGCAGCAGGTTGACCCAGAATTTCGAATCGCGAATTGAATCCATTCCGCGGTGGTGTAGCATTCGTCGAAATCGCCGCCATCGTTACTCCCGGCGTCTCGGCCACCTTGGCTCGCAGTTCCTCAATGTAAGCCGCTCGCGCAGACCAAGTCGTGTAGGACCCGTCGTGCAACGGTATGGCCACCGACATCACGTTGTGCGGATCGTAGCCCAGCGGCTTGTGTAGGAGCTGCACAAAGCCTTTCATCGCGGCGCCCGCACCAGCAAGTAGCAGCAATGTCAGAGCGATCTGGCACGCGATCAACACGTTGTTCGTTCTGCGCCCCGCCACGCTCCCCGCTAACCGCCGGACGTTTGCCAGGGCAAGCTGCCCTGCTTGCGTGCGCGAGAGCTGCACGGCCGGCCACAATCCAAACAAAACTCCTGTCGTAAGTCCTATCGCCACGCTGAACAGGAGTACGGGAAGGTTGATGCGGATCACCACCTCCGGCGCGAAGGCGTACGGAGGCAACAACACGCGAATTCCCGCCAAAATCCCATACGACGCAAAAACACCCAGCGCGGCGCCCACCACGGCCAGCGACAGTGACTCCGTCAGTAGCTGCCGCACGATGCGCCCGCGCCCTGCGCCCACTGCCGCCCGCACCGCCAGCTCCTGCTGCCGGGCCATGCCCCGGGCGAGCAACAGAATGGATACGTTCCCACACCCAATCACTAGCAGCAGCGCCACCCCTCCCAACAGCAGGTACAACGTTCCGCTGATGCTCCGGACCACCCACTCGTTTAGTCCCTCCACGCGCACGCGAAAGTGCTCGGGAAAGTACTTCGGCATATCCTTGGCAAATTGATTTAGTAAAGGTTGCAGCTCTGCGTTCGCCGCTTCGTGCGTCACACCCTCCCGCAGCCGCAGATTGATGATGTAAGTGAGACCCGGATCCTGCGTGAGCTTCAGCGGCAGGTAAACATCCGCGCTGTACCAGCGGAATCGCGGCGCCGCGACGCCCACGATCAGATAGTTCTTTCGGTCCAGTTGAATCGTCTTTCCCACCACGTCCGGGTCCGAAAGAAAGTGGGTCTGCCAGAATTTGTAGGACAGTACCGTCACCGCTTGCGGGTCCTGTCCGTCAACGGCGTCCGAAGGCAGGAGTCCGCGCCCCAAAAACGGCGGCACTCCTAGATCAGTAAATCCGTTCGAGATCAGTCCGATCGCGTTCACATTCTCCGGAAGCTGATGCCCGGACAAGATCATGGCGTGGTAATCCATCGCCAGTACGCTTTCCACGACCGGGAGCTGCCGCACTTCCCGGATCTGCGGCCCATTCAAATTTGCCCAATCCCCCTGCCCCATCTTGCTGTCTATCGTCAGCCGCACAATCCGGTCCGCCGCCACGAAGGGGTATGGGTTGATGAGTGCCGCATAAACCACGCTGAACACCGCCGTCGTTGCCCCAATCCCCAGGGCCAGTGACACCAACGCCGTCAGCGTCACCCCTGGGTTCCTGACAAGCTGTCTCACCGAATATCGCAGATCCTGCATTAGCGTCCGCATCTCTCAACGTAGGTCATCTTCTGAGGACTACCCCTCATGCTGACATTACGCGCACCCGCCGACGGGAAGCAATTGGATATCGTTTCGACGCTACCCCACGAGAAATGCCGCTAGGAATTCTGTTCTGTCTCGCGCAAGCTATGTCAGTCCAGCGGAGCAGTTATCTGTCGTATTTTTCGGAGGATACGTCCCAAGCCCGGTTCTAAGTCTGGTTAACGCCGTACTCGGACAAGTGCCCGTCACGGGCAGAAACGCGCGCCGAGCCTGACCCCCTGGTGATCGAGTTGATTCGACCGGATTCATAGAATGCGATGAGCGCTCGAAAACGCAATCAAAGGCCAAATACACATTCGCGGTGTTGCCGCGATGAAGTGCTCCCCAAAATTCGGACCAGCAATAAGGTGTAAGATCGCTGACTCGGAAACGGGGCAGGAGTGAGGCGAATTTTATTTAGCGATGATTCCTCGGATTCCTGGCCCTGCTACCATCCTGCGATGCGCAATCTGCTTGTTCTCATCCACCTTTATATATGGAGAAGATCGTTGCCTGACAGGAGACGGCAGCAATTTGTGCGATTCGAGCCATGGTTGGACCGAATGGACCGACAAACGATGCTGATGGCGTGGAGGCAGCGACTGTACATGCTTGAGAATCCCACGGTTATTTCGCGTGGGCGGGTGGCTAGTAAAGACTAGCATGGAGCCGCTGGACGTCGGGACGTACGGACCTGGCGTCAGGCGTCAACGCGTGCACGCGACAGCATCTCGTGGAGTCTGCCGCCAGCCCAGGCTTGCGGCATAGCGAGCACGATGAGCGCAAGCGGATACCAGTGAGGCCCGAAGGCCGGTCCCTTGTTCCACGTCACGGCGGCGCCCACAATGCTCACCACAAGGCCGAGGAAGCCGCCTACCAAGGCGTGCTGCATGGGCCTGTCGGGCGCAAGCCGCGCAATGATGTAGCTGCCCAAAACACCATAAACAGTGCGATACGCCGTCGCAAGCAGGAGCGGGCCGTCGAAGCCGACCATCGACGCACCCCACGGCGGAAAGACGCCGACGGCGTGCAGCACGACGTCGGTTCCAAGAGTGATTATGATGCCCACAAACACGCCTGCAATCACGGCGACAATGCTTTGGCCAATTCGGCGAGAAGGGTGAGTTTCGCTCATGATAGGCTCGCTCCTCTCCATTCAGGAAAATTCCTTGAGCTGACAGAGAAGACTCTCATCGAATCATCAAGTTCTAAACAGAGACAAGGCTATCGCCGGAAGCTGTTGAATGCAAAGGGAGAAGAAAGTGGCGCGCCCGGAGAGACTCGAACTCCCGACCCTCTGGTTCGAAGCCGCTCGATCTATTTTGCCAAATCTTGCCAGAGGAGTGGCTACTCGAGCGAATTCAGCAAGTTGGGGCAAATTCCCGCAAACTACTTTCTCTTTCCTTCCTTGTTGTTTGCCGCCTTTTTGCCGCCGTTTTCCGCACTTTGCGTTACATTTTCGTGACAGCCGGGTCTCGCGTCCGCCCGAGCTTCTTTGTAAACTTCTTTCGGCTCTGAATTGTATGATGGCGGCCGTTCGTTTTTTCGGACGTTGGTTCCTGCCAAATTTTCCCAACCTTCGGACACGGGATCGGTTCCCATCGCCCGCTCCATAACTCAACCATCATCCGATTGGTCTACACGGCTAACCTACCTGAATTCATGGCGAGAACGAATCGTTTGGGACGTCAGTTTGGACCCCAGGTTGGTTCAATTCTACGTCCCGATATAAAATATGTCGCAGTGAGAGGATTCAAGCCTTGACTCCGGCTCGCCGCTGACACTAGACTCGCCGAAGTCGTCCACCTAGGGAGGTGCGCGTGTTTTACCACCTCTTGCTCTCTCACCCGAGTACTTCTCCTTCTTGTGCTCTTCCAGCGGTCTAGAAGTAAGGCGTAACGCGGGCCAGGCCAAGGGAAACTTCCAAACTATCTAAGTGGGACGGTGAGGTGCCACCCCTGCAACCAGTGCGGAGCCGCTGTCGCTGAAAGCGGGGGCGTCTTGTCCCCGGGTGCGGTCAACCTGGCGAAGGCCGCGTGATGTTTTCCGTGGCCCAAGGTGAGGTTCTTAAAAGTTACGGACATGCGATCGGGCGAGGACGCTATCGAGAATCCGAGGACATGACATCATGCAAAAAAAGAGGATGCGGTTAAGCTGTTTCGCATTACTGATGACGGCGATCTATGTGGTATGCGTTCAGCCAGGATTCGCGCAGCTAACCACGGGAAAGATCGTCGGGACCGTGAAAGACAGTTCGGGCGCGGATGTTCCGCAGGTACTCATAAAAGCGCTAAACACCGAGACAAAGATTACGCGAGACACGGTCTCCTCCGACGCCGGCACTTACGAAATTCTTCTCTTGCCTCCAGGGCAATATGAGCTTTCTGCCGAGCTAGCGAGGTTCAAGCGCTATGTGCGCCGGCCCGTTACGGTGGAAGTGAACCAGGAGTCTCGCGTCGATGTGGAACTGCAAATCGGGCTCTTGAGCCAGACGGAAGAAGTTGCTGCAGAAGCGCTCCAAGTGCAGTCCACAACGGCAACACTCGGAAAAGTCATGTCCGAGAGGCTAGTTGAGGATCTTCCATTGAATGGCCGGAATTTCAGCGACCTAGGGCTATTGCAGACCGGTGTAGTACCTATCCAACCAGGCCGCGGGTTTACGCAGAACGCCTACAACGTCAACGGCGCGCGCGATTCGATGAACAATTTCCTGTTGGATGGCGTTGCAAACTCCGAACTGGAGGGCAATACACTGCAGATTAAGCCGGCTATTGATGCTCTGGCGGAATTCAAGATACAGACCAGTCTGTTTTCGGCGGAGTACGGACGTAACTCCGGAGCTGTCATCAATGCGGTGATCAAGTCCGGAACGAATTCCTTTCACGGTGTGTTGTGGGAATTTCTGAGAAACGACAAGCTGGACGCCAAAGATTTCTTCGCGGATAGGGTGCCGCCCCTGAAGCGAAACCAGTTTGGCGGTGTTATCGGAGGCCCGATACGGAAAGAGCGTTCCTTCTTCTTTTTTTCCTATGAGGGCTTCCGTGAGCGCAGGGGTTTGACGCAGGCAACCACGGTTCCCAGTGATGCGCATCGCTCGGGGATCTTCGGCGCATCGGCACAAATCAAGAATCCTACAAATTCAGGATGCACGGCGGGCGGCAATGTGCCCGGAACAAATTTCGTCGGCGGCACGATTCCGGACGCTTGCATCAGTCCGGTGGCAAGAGCAATTCTGAAGCTCTACCCGCAGCCCAATGCAGGCGGCGAGAATTTTACTTCCAGTCCCTCGGCGAAAAATGATAGCAAGCAGTTCATCGTGCGCATCGATCATCTGCTGAGAAAAACCGACCAGATCTTCGGCCGATACATCTACGACAACAATAACCAGGTGGATCCGTTCCAACCCGGAGGTACAGCCCCTGCGCAGTTCCCGGGATTTTCCCAAACATTTATCAATCGAAACCAGAACTTCGCTTTTGGTTACACGCACACATTTTCGGCCAACCTCCTGAACGATTTCCACGCCGGCTTCAGTCGAACCTTCAATCCGACGACCTTCCCGAATACACCGAAGCCCAAGGACCTGGGCATCAATTTCCCGGTTCCGGACGACGTAGGTCTCACGGACATACGCATCACCGGTTATTCGGGTGTGGGCAACACGGTCCAGGGGCCTTCCCGTTTCGTATTCAACACGTACCAGTATCACGACACGCTGATCATCGTGCACGGCAAGCACACCATCAAGACCGGCGGGGAGGTCCGTTGGCAGCAGGAGAATGTTCGCGACCAGTTCACTGAAAATGGAAACATGTTGTTCACTGGGAACTTCGCAGGGAACGGCTTGGCGGACTTCTTGCTAGGTGAATCGGTTTCTTTCACCTACGGCTCGATGAAACGCGACGTGTTGGGCCAACGGTGGAAAGCTTTTAGCGTATTTGGACAAGACGATTACAAAATCACTTCAAAACTGACTCTCAATCTCGGTCTTCGGTGGGAGTACGCCACGCCGATGATAGATAAGTATGGACAAACGTCGACAGTGTTCATCGACCACCAGCCCACGTTTGGTGTCCCTGGTAGCGGTGTCGCCACCACAGTGCTAGCGGGAGACAAGTCCCGCGGGCTCTGCGACAAGTGCACGTATTTTCCAGACAAGAGGGGCGTTCAGCCGCGATTGGGCTTCGCCTACGATGTTTTTGGCAACGGAAAGTGGGCTGTGCGAGGCGGATACGGAATTTTCTTTGCAGAGTTTGGTTCCAATCTCGTTCTACAGAATCTGTTGCAACCGCCCTTCACTACCTTTCCAACCGTGACGGATTCGGGCGGTGTCGGTTTTGTCAGCCTGGCCGACCCAACGTGCGGCGGAACTTGCGTGCCTCCGGGATCTGGCCTCGTTGTGGTCACCGATCCACATATCCGCACCAGCTACATGCAGCAGTACAACCTCAACTTGCAACATGAGCTCGGCGCCGGTTTCCTCCTGGAAGCTGGCTACGTCGGGACG
>WNFP01002065.1_pt1 | contig 15918 bp, 13 predicted proteins | sample 5400201 | NCBI WGS metagenome assembly WNFP01 (sample SAMN13153355, study PRJNA577476) | soil metagenome | isolation source: 115 cm saprolite under Madrone tree | place: USA:California | collected 2016-06-14
CCGAGCGAGTACATCCGCGAGCATTGCCTTTGGGGGTTTCAATTCGATCGGGTTGGCGTCGAGCTGCGCCACAAGATCAACGTCGATCGTCTTATCTGGGGCTCGGATTTCCCCCACCAGGAATCGGAGTGGCCCGAATCCATGGGGGTTATTGAAAGAAACTTCGCCGGCGTGCCATCGATAGAGAAACACAAAATGGTCTGCGGCAACGCCATAGAATTCTTTCATCTAGTCTCTTCATGAGCTTCGTCCTACCGGCGGTCGTTCCTTATGGTTCCATCATTTGACGAAACACTTCTAACTATGAAGAGAGCAAAGATTACGAAGAATTCCGATACTTGTGATTAAATTCGTGCTCTTCGTGGCTTTCGTGGTTAGAATTGGAATTTGTATTTCGTCTCGTTCCCGGTGGTGGCTCCGCTGTGCTCAGCTCCTTGTGGTTAAAAGCACGTGAACAGGAGAAAACTAAATGGCCGAACCCACAGTTGTTTGTCCTCAGTGTAAGACTGAAATCAAACTGACGGAATCTCTCGCAGCTCCCCTGCTCGAGTCGATCCGGCGCGACTATGAACAGCGCCTGACCCAAAAAGATACCGAAGTCGCCAGGCGAGAGAAGTTGCTTCACGAACGTGAGGCGGGCCTAGAAAGAGCCAAAGAAACTTTCGACGAGCAAGTGAATCAGAAACTCCAGCAGGAAAGGGCTCGAATCGCCGCCGAGGAACAGAAAAAAGCCAAACTGACTCTTGGCAATGACCTTGAGCAACGAGTTAAGGAAGTCACCGAGCTTCAAGAAGTACTGCGACAACGAGATGCCAAACTCGCCGAGGCGCAGAAAGCCCAAGTCGAAATACTTCGCAGAGAACGGGAACTGAAAGACGCCCAGCGTGAGATAGAGTTGACCATCGAAAAAAGGGTGCAGGACAATCTGGCGGCGGCACGGGACAAGGCCAGAAAAGAGGCGGAAGAAGAGTTGAAGCTGAAGGTTATGGAAAAGGAGCAAACCATCAGCTCCATGCAAAGGCAGATCGAGGAACTCAAGCGCAAAGCGGAACAGGGGTCGCAACAGCTCCAAGGCGAAGTCCAGGAGCTTGAGCTGGAAGAAATGCTAAGCAGCAAGTTTCCACGGGACACTATTCTCCCGGTCCCAAAGGGCGAGTTCGGCGGCGACGTCTTGCATCGCATCGTCGGCCCGCTGGGTCAAATCTGCGGCACGATTCTCTGGGAATCGAAACGAACCAAGAACTGGAGCGACACCTGGTTACCCAAACTGCGCGAAGACCAGCGGACTGCCAAAGCCGAGATCGCAGTGATTGTCAGTCAGGTCCTCCCTAAAGACATAGAATCATTCGGCATGGTCGACCAGGTATGGGTTGCCCACCCCAAAGTTGCTCTACCGGTCGCTATCGCCCTGCGACAGACTTTGGTCGAGATCGCCGGCGCGCGCAAAGCATCCGAGGGCCAACAAACCAAGATGGAGATGGTGTATCAATATCTCACCGGACCGCGCTTCCGTCAAAGAATTCAAGCTATCGTCGAGGCTTTTTCTTCCATGCGCGAAGACTTAGACAGGGAGAGAAAAGCCATCACCAAGCAATGGTCCAAGCGGGAAGAGCAGATTGACCGTGTCATGCAGGCCACAGTGGGCATGTACGGCGACCTTCAGGGCATCGCCGGAAAAACCCTGCAGGAAATCGAAGGACTGGAGTTTCAGGGATTGCTGGATTTCAACACGGACGAGGAAAATTCTTGATTGAGCCGGTCCGGGATATTTTGTTAAGCGAATCATCCTGTATTGGCGGTTGCACACTTAGATACACACTAACTTTTTGTGGCACTCCTTCGATCTCAAGAGAGAGAATTATTTTCCGGAACCGGGTATTTACCTTAAATGCTTTCAAGATCATGGCGATTGGCACGCCTGTTGCTTTTGGTTATGGCGGGAGCAACCATCAAAAATGAATTTCGAGAGAAAAAATAGAGAAAGAAGTTTATGAACGAGTTTTTATTGCTTGTGATCGTTATCATCTATCTGGCCATTAGTTACCGGCCTGCATCAACCGAGGCACGTGACGATCAGAAAAGCCATCACAACGAACGTTCCACCTATAAGACTCATGAAACGCGCGACCGTTAAGTGTTTTTCGAGGCTCTTTTCACGGCAACTCTGCGAGCAGCCGTCCGAATCCCTCGATCGGTTCGTGGATGCGCAGATGTTTGAACGAGGCCCAGACATCCGCCGGCACATTCGTCAATACTACGGTGCCCAAATCCCGCTCCAGAGGTGCGACCGCCGCCAAACAATCCCATCCTGCGCCTAAAAGGTAGAGGCAATCCCCCCCACCAGCGTCCAGGAACAGCTTTTTTGCTTCCGCATAGATTTGTTCCACGGGCATCTTGCCGACATCGCTGAACGGAACGTTTACTCCTTTCATAGCCGCCACTTTGAAACCGGCCTGTTCGAAGAAATTAGCGAATTTTGGGTTCAAGTCGTCGCGAAAATAGGTCAGCCCCACCATGCGTTTGACACCTAGGAGCTTAAGCGCTTCGATCTGAACCATGGTAGTGCTCCTGACCATGATGCCGTGTTTCTTCTCCAATCCTCGGGTGTATTCCCTGTCGAATTCGACACCATGAAGCATGTAGGGCGGAGCACCCTGCAGCAGCGCCAAATCCACCTTGAGCTCCGCAAGCTCGCCGACCCTTTGGTCGGCGATGGCCAAAGTATCTTCGAACTCCTTCTCCGTGCCGGCGCGAATGCCGACGTAACGCGGCACCACGCAAACGCCGTCAGGCATGAAGCGAATAAAGGCTTCTAAGGGACCGGCCCTGAAGGTCGGCTTGACCAAACCGATGGTTCCCCGCCATCCGTACATTGTTCCTCCCAATGGCTCTCCACTGCGCTTTCCCGTGGACGATCTTAGGAAACCCATCCATGCGTAATCGACACTGGAATTGTCGCAGTATCTCAAAAACCAGCGAACCTACGGCACTCTTAGTACACTGAAAGGCGGGAAATCAATACAAATTCATCGAGCGAGTCGCCGCGTATTCTCACACACGTCGATTGATCAGGAAAATGTTTCAGGCGAAAAAGCTTTCTGCAGAGGCCACTCACCGCGCTGCCCCACAAGCAAGTAACCAAACATTCTGCTTCATGCCTAGACGGGCGGTCGGCGGCCCATAACGAGACTGATCACAAAAAGAACTAGAAAGACAACGAAGAGAATCCATGCGATCTGAGTTGCTGCGCCGGCGATGCCGCTAAGCCCCAAGATTCCCGCAATCAATCCGATGACGAGAAAAGTAATACTCCAACTTAACATGGCAGTTTCTCCTTTCTTCGTCCATTAGCAATCGGTAATTACCACAGGTAAATCTCTCGTAGTTATACTATCACCTAGTGTCATCCTGTGTTAGGCGAGCCCCTGTCCGATCGGCGATTAACTCCACTCGTACGGGCGCCGTGCCCGATTCAACGAGACCCAGGGCGCGGGCTGCTGCCCGCGACAGATCGATGATGCGACCTTCGACAAACGGACCCCGGTCATTGATTTCCACTTCCACAGTGCTCCCGTTATCCATGTTGGTGACGCGCGCCTTGCTTCCTAGCGGCAGAGTTTTATGCGCTGCCGTGAACTTGGTCTGATCATAGATCTCTCCGCTTGCGGTTTTCTTGCCGTGAAACCCAGGGCCATACCACGAAGCGGTACCGTGGAGAATTTGTTGGGTTGCCGGCTTGGATAGTTTTTGGCCATCCGACTTGATGCTGACTTTCTGTACGTTGGCGTTGCCGGGAATATTTTCATTGTCGATCAGTGATTGATCGTTTTGTCGCGACAGATCTGAGATTGCCGCGCAGCTTTGGGCCAGCAAGGCCACAAGCATGAGGCAGACGACCGGTGAATTTTGTGTAGTCCTTGGTACTGATAATTCGCGTAATAAGAACATGGCTGTCCTTCCTCGCTTTCTTATCAATGCCGCTGATTCGCCGAATTCCATGATGGTCTCCGCAAGAGCCATGCCCTGTGGCATAAAATGGAGCTAAGGTACCAATTGATAGGCACTTTTTAGGCGCGGGACACACGCGGCGAGATTTCCAACCTGCAGTGAAATCCCTACACAAGAATTCCTATAATTCGCTACAACGAGAATTTAAAAGCAATCGGGCGAGACGAGAAGCAATTCTTTGATCTCAGTCGATTAGGAGACCGAAGTTGCATTCCTCTCAGAAATCTGATTGCCGATAACGACGCGAACAATTCATCCAGCGGCCGGTACGTTTTCTTGACGAAAAGTTTGCTCCCCGGACAGAACTCGACAAGCTATATCGCCGAGTTCATCGAAGCGAGAAGATAACGGCGTCGTGGCGAAACTAAGCCAACGGATTTTTGCAGATCACATTGAGTAAAGCTTGTCTTCTCTCTTCCTTCACAACGTTGAGCGCACGCTGCAGAGCTCTAGGAACTTCATCTGGTTCCTCAACCCGCTCCGCATAGGCGCCGCAAGCCTGGGCAGTGAGTTCAAAATGCGGGGAGGGACTCAAATCACAGCCGGGAAAATTGCGCGTCCGTTGCGCCACTCCATCTGGATAGAGCCCTCGCGCGGCGTTGATGCTCGCGTTCCATGCTTGGTTGTTATAAATCACCGTGAGAAACGGGATCCGATATTTTTGCGCCGTGAAATGACAAGCCGTTGGCGCTGAAAACATATAAGAACCGTCGCCTTCGGCCGCGATCACCGTCGCGTCGGGCGCGCCCAACTTAACTCCTATGGCCGCGCCAAGTCCCCAACCGAGATGGCCCGCTAAGGGCGTGCTGAATTGCGAACCCGGCCGGTTCAACGGAATCACTTCGGCAAGCCGTGACGTCACCGTCTCATTAATAATGATCGTGTTGTCGTCCATGACGTCGCCGATGCACTTCGACAGCCACGCCGGATTAATGGGCTTTTGGCTCTTCGCTGCTTCAACGCTTGCCCTCACCTCCCGTGTCATAGCAACATGTTCGGCTTCAATTTTCTGTCGCCGCTCGTCGAGTTTGGCTTTGGAAACTTTGCCGGCGCTTAATCTAGCCTTGATTATCGAGCTCAATACCGGCAGCGATATTTCCGAACATCCCGTCAGGGGGATATCCGCCGGAAAACCCCATCCGGGAATCGAAGTAAATAATGGGTCTCGTTCGAGATGAATGATCTTAACGTCGGATCGAAGAACATTACGGCTCGGCGGCTCCCATGGCACATCAATGTCAATAAAGAACAAGACATCGGCGTTCTTGACATACTTGAGGGTCTGGTAACCGAGGTAGAGCGGATGATCCGACGGGAAATTCACGTGATTGAGCTGTTGCACAACCGGGATCGAAAGCGCTTCGGCCACCTCCACCAGGTACGCTACCGCTTCCGGATTGCGCCCAAGATATTTGGTCGCGATAAGCGGGTTTTCGGCCGCGACGAGCAGATCCGCTGCCTTCTCGAGCGACGCCTGATCGGCCTGCATCTTTGTCGCCGGCGCTAGAGACTCGGAGAAAATCTCTGTGGACTCCAGTTGCTCGCACAACCATTCGCGAGGCAAGTTCAGATATACCGGGCCGCGCGGCTCGGACATGGCAATCTTGTAGGCCCGCGAAACCACCGCCGCGAGATTCTGATTGGTTCTCACCTCGTAGTCCCACTTCACGAACTCGCGGACGAGAGTTCCCTGATCGCGCGATTCCTGGCGCCAGTGGATGTTCTGGCTTTTACCGCCGCGCAATTCCCATTCGGTGATCGGTGTTCGCCCAGCGACGAGGAAGAGCGGCACATTGGAGGAGTTAGCATTGATAATTCCCCCCAGAGCATTCGCGGTCCCAGGCAGCGTGTGCACGAGCACCATCTGCGGCTTTTGCGTGACGTTATAGTAGCCATGAGCCATAGAGACCGCCGCCAACTCGTGCGGCACGACGATGGGTTGAATGTCGTTGGGATCCTCCTTGGCTGATCTGGCCAACGCCTCAATGAGTGGACCGTGATCGGTTCCCGTATTTGCAAAAAGATAGCGCACGACGCCGAGCGCCCTGACCTGCTCTAAAAAAGCCTCTGCTCCCGTGGTTACCGGAACGGTACGATTTTTGTCAGCCATGGACGTTTCCTTTCTTAAATCAGTCGGAAGATACTTCGATCAGGATGACAGTCTCCTCTGGTGTAATTCAAACGCGTGCCTTACTTGGCATTCGCCCATAAAACCTCTTTACTTTTTATAGATTTGATCCAGGAAACCGGATTTCTGAATCTCGTCGATCAAGCTCAGATCCCAGTTATCCTTCTCGGTTAGATTCTTCGCTTGGGGAAAGTCTAAAGCGGCCAGATCCAAGAGCCCGCGCACGGCGTCCGCTTGCGGCCGAAGCCCGGCTTCCACTTGCGTGGCGATCTCCTCATAAAGGTAGGCCATGATTCCCACGTCTGGATTGCGGACATACTTGGAAAAAATCTTCAGGCTTTCGTCCTTGTGGGACTTCATGTACTGAATTCCTTCCATGTAGCCGCGCAGAAACCTTAACGTCTGAGGCCGGCTTTTTTGTACGAACGACAGAGTTGTGTTCAAACCGCCGCCGACATTCGCCACGTCGATTTTCGTTAGGACTTTCATGCCGGCTTTCTCAGAGATCATATCCGAGGGCGGAGTAAATATCGACGCGTGAATGACACCGCTCGACAGAGCCGCGACCCGGGCCGCCGGACCGCCGTCACCCACCGATAGAAACGTAACGTCTTTGCCGGCGTCCATCCCGTTGTCACGCAAAAGTTTGACGACCCGTGCATAAGCAGCGTCGCGCCCGGGAGTGATTCCGATGACTTTTCCTTTGAGCTCGCGAACGGTTTTAATATTGGGCTGAGTTACGACAGAGTACCCGAGAGTGTTGGTGGTGACGCCCACACGAGTCAAGCTGGCGCCTTGAAGAATTGCCGTTGTAACGCCAAGATCCGACCCGAGAATGAAATCGACGCTGCCGCCGATGAGAGCGGAAACGGTTCTGGAGCCGCCGCGCAGATAGATCAACTCGACATCGAGGCCATGCTTTTTCCAGATGCCCTTGTCCGCCGTGACCCAGGACGGCGCGAAGCCGGTGGCGAGCGATGGGAACCCCACCTTGAAGGCATCCGCCGCCCAAAGCGGAGTGACCGGAGCAATGAGCGCAAGAATAAGGAGGAAGATTCTCGCCATCACCTCTTCTCTTCCTCCAACGTAATTATTATCGTACTCCTTCTTATCCGCCCTTGGACTCTGGGATCCTCAATCGACTTTTGCACCTAACATCAGCGCTTCAACGTATCAACGATGGAGCGGCATAAAGAGACGGAATATCGCGAGATCGTCTATAAAGTCTGGCAACTACTCTATGAAGAGGTGATAAGTTCCAAAGCGTAATGATTGTCTTGGATAGCTCAAGCTATTCACCGTACAGGTTTTTGACGAATCCGCTCTGTTCTAACTCTTTCAGATAACTTACGTCGATCAGGCTCGCCGGGGAAAGGTTTTTAGCTTTGGCATCACGGGAACCGATCTCGTCCAACACCATCTGAATTCCTTTGGTTGTCGGATAGGGCATCTTCGGCATGACTTTGATGGCGTAGTGCTGGTAGGTTTCTTCCAAAGCATCCGCCTCGCTGATGCGCGTATACTTGCCGATGACTTTGAGACTAAAGTTCTTGTCGGTCTTGAGGCGGTGCAATCCTTCGACATAGGCTTTCAAATAACGGCGAACAACGTCTTGATTTTCCCGCGCATAGGATCGCGTGGTGACGACTCCGGCCCCCTGGTAGTCGACGCCGATGGTACTTAAATCGGTAAGCATCGAAAAGCCCAGCTTGGCGGCTCGGAGATGAAGCGGTGAAGACAACATCCCGCCATCAATCCCGCGAGAGCCTAATCCCGCCAAAATCTCCGGTGATCCTCCCATTTGCAACAAAGCGACGTCGCGCTCCGGCTGTATCTTCCACTGTCCCAGTATGTAACGAAGTAAGAAATCGTCCGACGTACCGAATCGAGTAATCCCGATCTTTTTGCCCTTCAGATTCTCCGGCGTCTTGATCTCAGGCTTGACCATGATCTTTTGGCCGGGTTTATTATTTGGGCCAGCGAGCATGACGAGATCCGCCCCTGCGATGTTTGCCTGAATCACCGCCGGAATCGCAATCTCCGAAATGGGAATCTCCTTGGCGAGCATGGCCTGAACAACCTTGGAACTACCGGCAACGTAAATAAGCTCAACTTCCAGACCTTGCTTCTCAAAGAGCCGCGCATCTTTCGCCACCCAAAGAACGGCCATTGAACCCACCGTGGTTGGGTAAGCGACCTTCAGCTTTATCGTTTGGGCGGACACCGCACTGGTCCAAACCAAAAGCAAAAGAATTAATTTTCTGCGCTTTATGTCTCCGATTAGAAGTCTCATGAGGCCGATCAAAAAGGTCTCAGATGCTAGGCGCGCGAAGACCGACGAGTGGAGGCGTACTCTTTGCGGTACGTTGGAGCGAGTCGGGCGAGCGCAATGAAGCAGATGAGCCTTTTTCATCGGCCTCTCACGGATGCACAGATTCAAGGAACCATTCCGTTGGTATTTCCCGTCCAACTCTCGCCTCTCGCGCACGCGCCAAAACCTCGCTGCCGACTGCGGCGAACTGTAACCCCAGGCCAACGTTGTTGCAGAAACAACTGATGGCATCATTTTTCGTTCTGCCCGGATGTTCACCGTTAACGAGCTGAGATATCGTTGGAAAATCCCAGATAGCCGAATCTTCTCGCGTGATCGGATGTTGCCACCCTTCTGCGACGTCGGGAATCGACTGCCGATCGACGCCGATGGCGATCTGGAAAGGCTTTGCCTCGCGCCAGTGGATAATGAGTGGATCCGCTCGCTTGTAAGTCGTCGCATCAAGCTCACAGGGCTTCACACAGGAAACGTGAACACCGGGTTGGAGCAGATCGCCAGAAAAGAGTGCTGAAATCGAGTTGGTGGTCGCTGTGATGATATCCGCGCCTTCCATCGCCTCTTCGACACTAGCCGTTTCCACCACTTCCGCCGGTACGCTGTGTCCCCACTCTTCAATAAAACGACGACGTGATTCCGGCGTTGGACTAAAAACTTTAACCCTCTTGAGATCACGGACCATGCTCAACGCCACGAGGTGGGCGCTCGCTTGCCAGCCCGCGCCCAGCAAGGCCATGACTTTCGAGTCTTTGCGCGCGAGATAACGCGCGGCGATGGCACTGGCGCCGGCAACGCGCAGCTTTTGGACATAGCCATCCGGAAAAATCGCCAGCGGTTCGCCCGTTTCTGTGCTAAAGAGCATCACCAGGCCGACGTAGCGGTCGCCCCCGGCAACTGGCAATTTGTCCTTGCGCACACCTCCGGCTTTTTCGTACCACTTCACGACGCTGGAATTCAGACGCAGCGCAGCGATCTTGCGGTTCGGCAAGACTCCGCTCATGGTTTTGTATTCGTAAAACTCGTTGGGATTCGTCGGGCTGAAAACATCATAGCGCGGCACCGTTGCTGCCATGCCGTTGCCCAAATCACGATAGGCCTCTTCCAATACTTCCAGGCAGGCACCCACGGGAAGAAGCTTTTCGATGTCTTCGTTAGACAAGATGAGCATGAATAGTTTCCTCAACTCTCAACGGTAAAACTCGCATCCTCGCAAACTGTCGCGATCAGGAGGGTCGCAGTCATTCTTAGTGCCATCGATCTGGGTTTGCAAGCATCGCGATGGGCCGTTAGCGTGTCAATATAGGCTGTTGACCTGCGGTGGGAGATCACCAGCGCACAAGCGTAACTAAGGACTCGATGAGTTCACCCGAAAGATGACGCTGAGCGGTGCATAGTGCAGGCTCCTTGCAGTGGCAGTGCAACGACGCCTCCCCTGTAAATACTTTTTACAATCGCGGCGAATTTATCTAACTGTTTGCGGCAGCACTCCTTTTTAGTTTAAAAGCCTATTGCAGCTGCCTTCCGTTGTTAATTCATTTTACAATCCGCCTGCGCCGCTAATCTTTAACTCCTTGTCTTAGCGGTCTTTCTCGTTTGGCTCATTCATTGCTCCACACATCAGTTGATTGTTCACTTTCCCGATCCTTACCGTGCAAAGATTGGACAGCTGTGGACAACGACTTTTCCAATTAGTTCCGCAGTGTCAATGCAATTACGCAAGCTCTCGATAGCATGTAAAACGAGTCAACGAAAGCTCAAGTGTTTGTCCCGCGGGCGCCGAATCCACCTAATCATTTTCCTCTGCCTCCCGATGGTTTTGTCGTCGTGCGGTTTGGTGAATCCCGCTGTGATGAGCGGGCCTCATATCGTCGCCAATCGTCCTCAGATTCCGAGTTATCGTTCCCAAATCACAGAGTGCCGGTATTCCAGGATACCGGATGTCAGTGTCGTATTGGCCTCCATGAATCATGTTCCTCGGGAAGAATTCTTGTCAAATTTAAAAAACTGTCTAGACCCTCGGGGCTTTCGATGGGCGGCGATGATCTAATATTTACTATCGGCTTTTTCAGGGAGACTGTGCCGGTCTCCAAGCCTGCCAAATTCCTCCTTTCGGCATTGGCGCTGCGAGTGGCCGAGTAGCGAGCACCGGGTAAGCGCTCTAACTCCACGCCAGGGAGGAACCCACCTCTCCGACACACTGCAACTCATCCGGCGGCGCATTCATCGTATCTACCGATCGTTCTCTCATTATAGTTGAGATCACCGATAGCTTCCGTTCGTGCTCAGCACACTCTGGCCTGTCGCACGCCAAAAGGTCGAAGCGTGGAGCGAGATATTTATTGCAAGATGACCTCTCGCTGCGCATCTCTTGTAAGCACAGCTTCGCGTCGGATATGTTTGAAACGCAATGAACTTGAAACTAAACCAGTCCCTTAGAAGTTTACTCTTGTCGACCGCGGCGTTCTTTTTCCTGTTTGCGCCATCGCTCCTGGCCCAAACGGCCAAGATTCACGTCTCCGCCCCGTCGAAATCCCTCACCTGGTTTCCAGCCCACCTCACGCGGGAAAAGGGCTTCTATCGCGCTGAGGGGTTAGACGTCGATTTTGTCGTGATGAAGCCTCAGGTCGCTCTCCAGGCACTGATCAGCGGCGATGTGGACTACACGACGGCCTTGGGATCGACCATGCGCGCCGGTGTCCGTGGGCTCCCGCTGCGCGTTGTGATGACCATCGCGGACAAACCGCTCTTCGCCTTAATGGTTCGGCCTGAGATCAATTCAGTGGAAGAGCTGAAAGGAAAGCTACTCGGGATTTCATCCTTCGGCGCGAGCTCGGACACCTTGGGACGTGCGATTTTGCGCCGTTACAAACTGACTCCCAACCAAGACGTTAAGCTTCTCGCTCTCGGAGGTGGAACCAATCGCCTCGCAGCAATGAAATCCGGAGCTATTGACGCAGCATTGATCGAAGCTCCGTACAACGTCATGCTGGAGCGAGATGGCTTTCGTAAGATCCTGTTTGTCGGCGATCTGATTCCATCGCCGCTGGCCGGCTTCGGAACGACGCTGGGAAAAATCCGCAAACAGCCGGATGAAATTCAGCGTTTAGTCCGCGCTACCTTACGGGGAATTCAGTATGCCAAAACGAACCGGCAGGAAAGCGTCAAGGCGATCATGAAATGGGCCGAGATGGATCAGCCGTTGGCTGAAGGAAGCTTTGATATGGCCGTAACCAGCTGGTCCAACAGCGGCGCAGCCAATCCGCAGGGCGTTCAAATCGCAATGGAAGAAATTAAGCTGGAACAGAAACTCGACGCGCTTCCTGATCCTTCGAAGGCATTCGACTGGAGCTTCGTGCGGAGATGATCGACCAACAGCTTCACTCACCTTGGCTTTTCATCCTGCGGAGGAGATCCTGGACTGAGGATTTGGCGATCACACGGTCGAACTGAGCGCGGTAGTTGTTAACCACACTCACATGGTCGATCAAAACATCGTATACTTTCCACTGGCCTTCCACATCATGCAGCCGGTAATCGATGGGTGTCTCACCTTCGCCGTTGACGATTTTGGATTCAACACTCGCCTGTGTCCCGTCCTGAACTTCTCGTGTGAACTGAATTCCCTCGGCGGCGGAAGAACGTACCGTCTTACCATAAGCCACCAAAAGCCGTTGCGTGAAGGCGTCGACGAATTCACGCTGCTCCCCTTGATCCAGTAACTTCCAGTGCGGACCCAACGAGCGCTTCGTCATTTCAGAAAAGTCGAAACGGGCAAAAACCAATCGACGCGCACTGTCGGGCAACCCCTTGGCCTGCAATTCGGATACCGGGGTATTCGACAATATTGTAATAAACTGCTTAATACTGGCGCTCAACTGGTCCGTCGGCGCCCCGGCACGACCCGCCGAAGGCATCGAAAATAAAATGAACGCCGTAAGCACCCAAAACATAAGAGACTTCATTAGCTTCCTCCGTGAGCTGACACCCAACCCTTGGTACGCGAAGTACCTACAATTATTAAACGCCCAATTGTTCGAGAAAGCAACTTAGTTGCAGCAAAATTTGCAAAAAAACAACTACGCTGCTCCGGCCGAAACCGTGTTTCGATCTGCCGATTTAGCCTGTGCACGATGATTCCTTGTCAATTGATCGATCTTCCCTTAGACTCCCATCGTCTAAAAAGGAGGAATCCCACAGTTGCACTACTTCGCTTACGGCTCAAACATGAACTGGGAACAGATCCAGCGGCGTTGCCCGTCGGCTCAATTTGTCTGCGTCGCACGCTTGAAAAACTATCGCTTCGCGATTGCGCGTCGCTCCCGGCTGCGCAACTGCGGCACGGCAAACATCTTTGCCGACACGGGGAGCGAGGTCTGGGGAATCGTGTACGACCTAAGAGAGCAAGATCTTGCTATCCTTGACGGCTTCGAGGACGGCTATCGGCGGGAAAAAGCATTCGTGCTCGCCGCCGGCGATACCCAAAGCTCGGTAGAAGTCTTGGTTTATATCGCCGAGAGAGAAGATAATGTTCCTCTACCCAACCCCGAATACAAGCGGCTGATCGTCGCTGGGGCAAGGCATTGGAACATCCCCGAATTTTATTGCTCGATGCTTGAAAAAATCCAAGCAAATACCGACTAAGTCGAGGCCGCGATGTTTGCGAACAACGGTTTACGGGTTCAGGAAATTCTACCCTTATATCAGGGAATCCCCTATCGACCGCCGCTGTCACTGACGATAGTAAAAACGCGAGCTAAGCACTTTGGGCATGACAATAGGATTGCCACAGCTGCGATGGACAAAGCCTCGCAGCTGCGATAACTAATCTCTAAGTTCAGCCTTCTTCTGTCACTAGCAGATGGCGCCAAAAGTTACAGAGCTGCGCGGCCGTGCGAGCGAAATCGCCCGCCACCCGCGCACCCGCAAGATAGCAATCTGGCTTGTCGCCATTGTCGTAGCGTTTGGAATACTCGGCGGCCTGGTGGCCCCTCCTCTGTTGCGCGGCAAGCTGGCGAGCGAGCTCTCTAAAAAACTCAACCGCGAAGTCACCATCAACCAAATTCGTATCAATCCCTTTGCGATGTCCGTGACTGTCCGTGGCTTCCTCGTGAAGGAGCGTCAGGGATCGGCAACTGCGGTCTCCTTTGACGAGCTCTACGCAAACTTGGAGCTTAAATCGCTATTTCGATTGGGACCCGTTCTTAAAGAAATCCGGTTGGTTAAACCCTATATCAACGTGGTCCGGAACGAAGACCACACCTATAACTTCACCGACTTGATTAACGAGTTCACCAAGGGACCACCTGGACCCAAGAGCCCGCCAGGCCCTACGCCACGATTTGCGCTGAACAATATTCAGGTCCTCGATGGAAAAATCGACTTCGACGACCGGCCGGAGCAAACGAAACACACGATCTCCGCTATAAAGATCGGCGTGCCGTTTATCTCCAGCATTCCTTCACAGGTGGACATCAAGGTGCAACCGGCTTTTTACGCGTTGGTGAACGGCGCTCCTTTTCAGATCGACGGCGAGACCAAGCCATTCGAGGATTCGCACGAGAGTACCATTCACCTCAACATCGACAAGGTTCAGATCCCAAAATATGTCGAATACTCGCCCGTGGATCTGAATTTCAAAGTTCCATCCGGCCAACTCGATGGCAGACTCACGGCAGCCTTCAGAACCATCAAAGACAAACCCTCCGTGCTATCCATTTCCGGCAACCTCGGGATTAAAGAGCTTGTGTTGCAGGAAAAAAGTGAGGCGCCTCTTTTGAACCTGCCGGCCTTCGATGTCGTCATTGATGCCGTTGAGGTTTTTGCGCAGAAGGCAAGTCTGAAATCCGTCAAGGTACAGTCGCCGGAGCTGCATGTGACCCGCAATCGCGACGGGACGTTGAATCTGACTTCGCTGATTGTGGAGAGCAAAACCGAAAAGGCTCCGGAGCAGAAAACCAATGAGAAGCCCTTCGGTTACCGGGTTGATGAGATCGTCGTCGAACAAGGGAAAGTGATCTTCACCGACCGCGGTCCGGAACGGCCATTTGAAAAGCGACTGGAAAATATCCATTTTGGCGTCAAAGGGCTAACTAACGAGCCTGACAAAAAAGCCGACGTAGAGACCTCTTTTGAGTCGGACAAAAAAGAACAGTTCAGCGGTAAAGGTTCATTGCAGATGACACCGCTTCTAGGCGAGGGTGAGATTCAAGTTAACAGCCTCGATCTTAAGGGGCTTCGTCCCTACTACGAAAGCGTTGTTGGAGTAGAAATCAAGGAAGGCTTCTTAGATCTCACCACCCGCGTGGGTCTGGCCCAGAAAGCAGACAACAAACTGGAGACAAAACTCTCCGACTTGAATGCCGCGTTACGTTCCCTCCGGCTGGACGTGCCCGGCGAGTCGCAACCGCTTTGGCGTGTTCCGCTACTAGCCATCAAAGATGCCGCGGTGGATGTCGAAAAAAAGTCCATCGTGGTCGGTTCCTTCGAAAGCCACGACGGCAACGGCTTTATCGATCGCGATCCGGACGGCACCATCAATTATGCCAGGTTGATCAAGACGCAGGCCACCAGTCAAGGTGAGACCAAGAAGCCGGAGAAAGAAGACACGGCAGAATGGGCCGTCGAAATAAAGCGCTCGGCTTTGGACCGTTTTCGAATTACTTTTGAAGACCGCATGCTGAGCACGCCCGCACGCACGACCGTTTCAGCGATAACAGCCCGGGCAGAAAATGTTTCCAACGCCAAAAACTCGCGAGGCAAAGCGCGGATCCAAGCCGCGATCAACAATAAAGGAACGGTACGACTGGCCGGCACTCTGGGCACCCGCCCGGTTGCGGCCCGTTTCAACGTTGAAACCCAAGGTATAGAGGTTGTCCCTTTTCAGCCTTATCTCGCGGATCAGGTTAATTTGTCATTGACCGGCGGCGCGGTCAGCAGCAAGGGCATTCTTGCCGTTGACACCGGCGGCGACGGCGCCGCCAAAGTCACCTATGAAGGCAGCGTCCAAGTGGCGGATTTTGCCTCCGTTGACAAGAATGCTTCACAGGATCTGCTTAAATGGAAATCATTGGACCTAGGCGGGATTCAGTTCGCTCTTCAGCCCATGCAGCTTCGCATCAACGAGATCAACCTCGCCGAGTTCTACGCACGTTTAATCCTGGGCTCCGACGGCAAGCTCAATTTACAGAAGTTGACCGCCCAAAAAACCGAGACAAGCGACGCCGTCGAAACCAAGGCGGCGAACCCAGCCGAGCCCGCTGCACCGGCGCCCTCCGGCGAGAAGCAAATCTCCATCGGCAAGATCAACCTGCAAGCGGGCAATGTTTATTTCAGCGACTTTTTTGTCAAGCCCAATTACTCGGCTAATCTAACAGGCGTACAGGGCTCGATTGCCGAGCTCAAACCGGATGCTCCCGGCGATGTGGCGATCCAGGCGAAGCTCGACAACACGGCC
>WNFP01002066.1_pt1 | contig 15915 bp, 15 predicted proteins | sample 5400201 | NCBI WGS metagenome assembly WNFP01 (sample SAMN13153355, study PRJNA577476) | soil metagenome | isolation source: 115 cm saprolite under Madrone tree | place: USA:California | collected 2016-06-14
TGGGAAAATTATCCAAGTCAACGCGGCGAAACACGATGCCTGTTTCGGCCGGTGCGGGCATCAGGCGGACGTGACCGTACACCCCGGTATGGAGGCCCACACCCTCGGCGAGTGACTCTTTGACGATGGTAGTTTGAAACATTCCCCGCCTCCATTCTAGCATGTTGTTCACCAACGCATGCCAAATTTGTGCTTTGTTATCAATGGCTTATAAGCAATAATGAGACTCGAGAATGGGCTGATGTGGTATTTTAGCAACATTTCGCGTCTTCAACGTGTCTCATTTCCGAAAGTGTTTAACCTTATCCCCCGTCCAGGCTACCTTTCAGATTCGCGCCGCGTCCCAATCCTTTACGGTGGTATAATTGGAATTTGTATTTTCTTGTGGAAGGGTGGGGTATGAATCGAGCGTCTCGCATCGGGATTCTTTGCGTATCGGTAGCCATCTTTTGTTACGCCGGCATAGGCCACGTCCTAGGCCGCACGCCGGACGACAAAGCCTACAAGTCGCTCACCGTGTACGGTGAGGTTCTGCAGAAAGTCCAGCAGGATTACGTCGACGATCCCAACATGCGGACGGTGACCGCCGGTTCCTTGCACGGGATGTTGGAATCCCTCGACGCTCAGTCCAGCTACCTCACGCCCCGCGAATACGACGAATACAAAAAGAAGCTCGCGAATGCCAGCACTGGTGAGACCGGGCTGACGCTCAGCAAGCGCTACGGTTACATTATCGTTCTCTCCGTGCTGCCGGATGCTCCGGGCACGAAGGCGGGAATTCGCAGCGGCGACATTTTCGAGTCCATCAGCGGATTTACCACCCGCGACATGTCCGTGGGCCAGGCCATGAATCTTCTCAATGGCCAGCCGGGCACGGCTATCAAGGTTGGGGTGATCCGGCGCGGTAAGGCTACGCCCGAAGAAGTCGATCTCGTTCGCGAGAGGCTGGCTACGCCGAAGATCATCGCCCAGAAAGTGGACGCCGACATTCTGGTGCTGCGCATCCCTTCGCTCGATGCTGGCCGCGCGGATGAAATTCGCAATCGTCTCCTCGACGCGGAAAAACAGGGCATTCGCAAGGTCATCCTGGATGTGCGGGAATGCGGCCGCGGACAGGTCTCCGAGGCAATTTCGACCGCTCGCCTTTTCGTTCCTTCTGGCATTCTGACAACGCTGCGCGGCCAAACGGTTTCGGCACAGGTTTTTTCAGCCGAGCCAAAACAGGTCATTTGGAAGAATCCCGTCTCCGTTTTGATCGATGCCACGACGTCGGGGGCCGCGGAAGTTCTGGCCTCCGCCATCGCTGCCAACCATCGCGGAAATGTCGTTGGAGAGCGCACTTTTGGTCTCGCCTCCGAGCAGAAGCTCATTTCACTGGATGATGGAGCCGCACTGATCCTCACGGTCGCGAACTACTACAACCCCGGCGGCAAATCGATCATGGAAGAAGGCGTCGTCCCAACGGAAGTGGTACGCGCCGTCCCGGAAGAAGATTCGGATACGACGGATGAAGATGCAGCGCCAGCACCCGAAACGCAGAAGGAACCCGGGCTCGGACCGCGCCCGCTTTCTCCCGAAGACCCGATCTTTCACCGAGCTCTTGACCTGTTGAAGGCACCCGTGAAAAAGGCCGCTTAGTTTTCCGTGGCCCAGCAGCCTGACTCGGTTCAAGCAAGCCCCCATTGCTTTCGAATCAATTTAAACTGTTCAGCAAGGTTCGCGCGTCTGGGAATTTGCTTGCTTCTCGCGGTTTTTTCCAGCGGCTGCAAAAAAAACGAAGCGAACCGCCTCACGCCCGCGCAAGTTCACCATATCACGCGCGAGCTGGCGGCTGCGGCTTCTGCCGCGGTGCCCGCCGGGACCCCCATTAAACTCCGGCAAGGCGCTTCCAGCCAGCAACCCGGAAGCACGGATTACCTGCGTATCGTGTTGAAGAATGATTCCCCGGCAGATACGCACCGCGCTGCAGTCGCCAAGCTTCTAGAAAGCCTCGCTACCGTCGCGACCCAAAATCATCTGACGCAAGACCCACTCACCCAAACCGGGGATCTGCTTCACTTCAAGCTTCGACATTCAGGCGTGCCGGCACTCGAAATAGAAATCGTGACGCGCGCAACACCCGAGTCCATCGTAGGAGCGAAGAACTCCACCGGAAGAGTTGCGGACGCGCGGCTCGCGATCATCATCGACGATCTCGGCAGCGACCGCGCTGCAGCCGACGCCGTCTTCGCTCTGGGCTATCCCCTCACCGTTTCCGTCTTGCCTAATCACCAGCATTCGGTGGACATCGCCAAGGAAGCGCATCGCCGTGGATTCCAGGTAATGCTGCATTTGCCGATGCAATCGGTCGCGAACGAAACACCCGAAGCGCAGGAACTGCGCCCGGGCATGTCGGCGCCCGAAGTTGCGGCGCTCGTCGATCAATTCCTGCAAAATGCTCCGGACGCCGCCGGCGTCAACAATCATCAGGGATCACAGGCGACTGCCGACGCAGCACTGATGGACGCGCTGATGCCCGTGCTTCGCGACCATAACCTCTTCTACGTCGACAGCCGCACAACCGCCGCTACGGTGGCTTATGATACGGCGCAGGACTTTGGAGTGCGCTCGGCCTTCCGCAACGTCCCTTTCCTGGACGACGTGGCCGAAGTGGCCGCGGTCCGCAAACAGCTCGAATTGGCGTTGCGCGGCGCTCGCGAAAAGGGCGAAGCCGTGGCGATCGGCCATCCTCACCCCGCGACGCTCCAGGCTCTGCGCGAAGTTCTGCCGCAAGCGCAGGCGCAAGGGGTCCGCCTGGTGCTGGCCTCCGAACTCGTCCACTAATTGGCTTGTTTTCCTTACGGCTGCGCAGGCTCAGGTTTCTTTGCTGGAAAAAGCGCATGAATGACGAAGGCAAGAATCCCCATGGTGAGAAAGCTGAAGATGCTGCCTTCGGGGCCCGCCGTGCCGCCCGTGAGCCATTTGGCGCCGTGCAAGGATGCATTCGACAGGTGTCCTTCGAAGACGAGGCCACTGTTCGGCACGGAGTAAAGGAACGTCTCGCCGAAATCAAAACTCGCATGCCATCCCACAACCAACCAGAGATTGCCGGTACGCCGCAGAGCAAACGCGAAAATCAGTCCGATCATCACCACACCCAAAGCTCCCACCCAGCTCTCCCCCGGATTACTCAAGTGAACGCGTCCGAAGAGCAGTGAAAGCAAAATTGCGGATGGCCAGAATCCGATGCCTTTGGCGTTCTCACCTTGACTACTGAGGCAAACGCGCCCGAAAATCAGTGAAAGCCAAAGTGCGACCAGCCAGAAACTGATACCGTCCCCTGGATTACTCAAGTGAAAGCGCCAAAAGAGCATTGAAAACGAAATTCCGGCCGGCCAGAAACCAATGTCAGCCAACGTGAACTGTGTGTACCCCCGAAACGAGAATTCCTCAAACAAGGCGACAAAAACAAAGAAGACAGCCCACAATATTCCCCAGCGCAACATCTCTTTGCCATGCAGCGCAACGTCTCCAAAGGAATACCCGCCAAAGACGGCGATCAAGCCAACCAATACTGAAATCTCGACCAATCCGATGAGGCAGCCCTGCCAAAACAATTTCCCGAAAGCGCCACTCTGCGGCAACCCATAAGCGCCGGGAGAGCGGCCCTCGAACTGGGCCATGATCAGCGCGGCGCCAAAAACGACGGTGAAACAGAACACTTCGTACGCGAACGAAGAGCCGAGAGAAAAAACACCGCGTGTGGGGCGAATGAATTGTTGAAGGACGATTCCACCGCCGAATCCGAGCCCGGCCACCAAGGCCGCGTAAATCAGCAGACGCCAGCCGCCGCGTATTCCATTGTCGTTTAGAAAAATCTTACTGAGGATTCCTTGGGGAGGCGGACCCTGCAAGGGGGGAGTCGGGGAAGGGTCGGCTATTGGTTCGGCGTCCAACAATCACCTCGAGGAAAGACCCCTGCCCCGCATTGCCTTCTGACGTGCTGGGTGCTTCGCCGTAAGCAGGTTTGGTTATTAACTGAGACAGATTTTATCGCGGGAAAGAGTCTTCGTCCGGAATAACTTTTCCTGCGATCGAGATTGATTGTACCTGAGAAAGTTTGATTCCCGGAATAGAACTATCTTGCTGGCAAATCTAAAAATTAGGAGGGAACGCTTCTAAATTTATTGTGCGATGCGGATCTCTGCTGCGCCAAGAATACGCCGGCTCTTTTTTTCCTGCACAAAGAGCACGGCTCTCAGGTTCTCTCGCTTCCATTCTCTCTGCAGAGGAATACTCGCGTCTCCAGCAAAGGAAGTTTCGCCGCCAGCCTTTGCTTCGCCGATCTTGCGCATGGAGCGCACCACGGCGGCATGATGGAGGTCTTCACCAGCGTTCTCGCCACGTGTCACCGCGGACTGCAACCCCGTTTCCGTAATGGCCAGCCAAACCTCCGCTGCATCACGTTTTGCCGTTCCGTCCAGTTTTCCAACCTTCACGGAAAAATTCCCTGTGCCTGCGTTGTTCGCGTTACCCTGTTCCAGCGTCACCGGTATTTTTGTCTGGCCTGCTGCTTCAAGAATTGCCTGCCGCGCCTTCTGCCCGTGGCTGCCAACGAATTCCACCGTCCCGTCCACCACCATTTGTGGTGTATACGGGTTACCGTTCCCGAGTACCCCGGAATAAACATTTTGCCGGAACGTCCAGTCTCGCGAAGAGAAAGGATCCGCCCAGCCCAAATCGTTCCAGTAATCGACGTGCTCCTCCAGGGCAATCAACTGCACATTCCCGTCAAGCGGTTCTTCGGCCAGTCGCGCCAGCAAAGCATCCGCCGGAGGACAGCTAGAGCAGCCCTCGGATGTAAACAGTTCGACCACTACCGGTGTGCGGGCAGTCCCCGGCGTCCTCGAGGACTCCTGAGCGGGTGGTCGAATCAACGCCAGTGCCGCGAACAGCGAAAGAGAAGTGAGCGCCAAGCCTGCCAATTGGTATTTCATGGAAGCCCTCTCCCGCCAGCCAGCATATCTGATTTCACTGTCTGCCAAAGGTTACCGCGAAATAGGGGTAGAGAACGCTTTTCTCTCGATAACCATTATGATAGTTTTTACTGGTTATTCGAACTGGAACCGACTCCGTTCTCGGCTCCTTGAGGGAGGCCCTTCCGATGGCTTTTTCCACCTCAGCCCCGCGACTCTTGGGCGGGCGACTGTCCCTCGATTTCGTCAACGCAGCTCCCTCAAGCGCAGCATTGTCCTGGGCACACCTTATTCACTTCCTGGAGTCGACGAGTATTGTCTCCGTTGAGCGGGGCGCCCAGCTTCTGGGTCTGCCGCAATCCGACCCGCAGGCTGCGGAAGCCTTGCTCTTGAAAGCCCGGCGGCTCGGCTCCGCCCTGCACAAGGTGTTCGCGGCCATGCTCCGAAAGCAAAGAATAGCCGGGGAATGGGTCGAGCCGGTAAACGAAATACTGCGCATTACCGAGGGGCATGATGAACTCGTTGCTCAGGATGGTGTCTGGAAGATCGAATTCATTGCGCGGGAGGGAGGCCTTGATTGGTTGCTCGCCGCAGTGGCCCGATCCGGGGCAGAAATTATCGCCGAGGGAGCTCGCGCGCGCCTTCGGCTTTGTGCCAATCCGCACTGTGGCCTGCTCTTCTACGACAATTCGCGCACGCGCCGCCGTCGCTGGTGTTCGATGGCCGTTTGCGGCAATCGCAGCAAAGTAGCCGTTTTTGCCCGCAAGCACGCATCGGGGCGCAACACATCCTAGCGAGCGGATCCGCTTCATCCGCGGCTACTTCACGTACTTCGGCGATTTCCCTTTTGACCACGGATCGTAGTTATGCGCGAACACCAAGCGGTCCGCCAGCGGTGGATGCGAATAGAGCCAGAAAGTGATAAACGGTGGTGGATTGGGATCCGACAGATCCAGCTCGCCGAGAACCTGAAACGCGTGCGCGGCGACTTCCTCCGAATTCGGGACCAACCCATGGATGACTTCCAATCCGTAAACGTCTGCAGCATGTTCCTGCATCCGGCTACAGCCGCTGATGACCGGCGAAGAAACGAACAACAGCACTTGCAGGAGCAAGAGCAACACCGCAAGCGAAGCCCAGTCTTCCTGCCCGTAGAGCTTCCAGTCACCAGCCCAGCGATCGAGCGCCCAGTGCAAGCCTCGAAAGAGGAGATAGAACGCCACCAATAGCCCTGCCGCTCCCACTAAGAAGCCCTGACGCACGTGTCCGAGAACGTAGTGCCCGAGCTCATGTCCGACGATGAATAGGCATTCATCGTTGGAAGTCTTTTGAATCGTGGTATCCCAGATCACGACACGCTTCGACGCTCCCAGGCCCGTCACGTAGGCGTTGATTGCCTTCGTTTTCCGGCTCGCCTCCATCAGGAACATGCGGTCCGGCGGAATGGGAACACCCGCATGTTTCGTGAGTTTTTCAATCGACGCAACGAGATCTGGATGTTCCTTGCTCAGTGGGTCAAATTTGTTGAACAGCGGATCGATCACCAGGGGCGTGATCACGATCAGTCCCAGGAGAATCAGGACCGCCGGAAACCAGAAATACAACCACCAGCGCCGCGGGCTCCGCCGCATCACGGCAAACAGGATCAGGCCCAGAACGATTCCAAACGCCGTGCTGAGAAACTCTCCCTTGGTCCAATCCCAGAACCATGAGCCCCAACCTTGAATGGATTGTTCATAATGCAAGGAAAGCGCATGCCAATACAAGTGCAGCGGCAGGTCCAGAACGCCGATGGTCAGGAAAAGCAGCGGCACGAAAAGCAGTCCTTGAATCCACTTCTTGTCGCTGACATTTTCAGCGATGTCTCGAAACTTAGCCGCCCAGCCCAGCCGAAGGATTAGAAAAAGGAAAAGTCCGCCAAGAAAATAAGAGGCGAAGTAAAGCGTGTAGCCCGCCCGCGAGTACGCTACCGCTTTCGCCTGGCGCTCATGCGAAAGCGTGTATTGTTCGGTTCTTGTCCGTTCAGAAGTCTCCGATTCCGAAGGCGAAGTCTGTGAGGAGCCGGCTTGCTGCGCCGAACCTTGCGCGGCCGGTGTTTGCGGATGCGCGGAAGGCGTGGCGTCCACGGAGCCGCACGACGCCAACGCGAAACATAGACTCGCACAAAGTATCAGCGCGAACCGGTGAAGGGAGACCCACCGTCCCATCAGTACGCCTCGCCTATATCCCAACGCCACTTTCCGTGCGGTCCCAGCTAAGGCCAGCACGGGCCGCGAGTATGCCGCACCGCCATTCCATCTGCAAGACTTCATCCTGTTGATTTAGACGGGGTGAACGAGGTAGCGTTTCCGCTCTGTGGGCCGCGCGGCTACGGAGTGGTCTTTGGATGTGCCGTTTTCAGGCAGTAATTGCGCACCGCGCCCGACGTCGCCAATCCGAAATGCACCATCGAGGTCCAGCGTTCCAGTTTGTGATGGCCGTAATGATGGAATAAATACGACGCCCCGATCGAAACACCAGTTCCCGCCGCCTCGATCGCCGCAAACGCCGCGTGATTGTCCACGATCTCATTCGTAAGCAGGACTTCCCGGTCTCCACGCCGCCTCAAGTTCAACGTTGAAAAATAATCGAACGTCCGCGCCGCTCCGACACCCGCAAACAACCAATCATTCTTCTTGTCCCAGAAGTGGTGCTCCTGAGTTCGTTCCTTATTCAGATTCTTGCGAGCGGGAAAGACAATGCTGGGCGATGGTGTTTGTGCTGCAGTCGCCGGCGCCTGAGCGTAGACTTTGCCTGCTCCCATGGGCATTGCCAAAGCTACCATCAGGATCATTCTAAGTTTTAGCAATTCTTCCGCTCCCGGGGTTTCCCCTTTGTTTTATTTCTCAATTCAGTATAATCGCACCGGCTCTATTCTGGGCCACACTCTCCACGCAGGAGTCCTTCCATGACCCGCTTCCGCCTCGTGCTCTCATCAATTCTCGTGTTCGCTCTTTTCGCTGTGGTCGCCGCTTATGCGGGCCGTAGAACCACTGCGGAAATGATAGATGGAATTCCTGCGCGTTCGTTCGAATTCACGTATCAGGTGCATGTTCCCGCTAACTCGGATTCCGCGGGTCCCACCCATCTTTGGATTCCCTTGCCGCAGGCCGATGCCTACCAGGAGATTCGCGGCTTGCATATTGACAGCCCCGTGAGTCACCTCCAGGGCCGAGATCTCGAATACGGCAATGCGTTTGCGGCTTTCGCGCCGACGGCGCAGCAATCCTCTGCTGGCTTTGACGTGGTGCTGCGATTCACGGCCGTCCGCCGCGAGCATAAGGTCGCCCTCGACGCGGCTTCCCTCCGGAATGTCTCCGCTGTGCCGTCTCAAGATCCGAGCTTGCAACGCTACCTCGAACCCGACAAACTCGTTCCGCTCAACGGCACCATCGCCGCGCTTGCCGAGGAGCACACCGCCGGCGATACCACCGCAATCCAAAAGGCCCGTCACATCTACGATTACGTGCTCGCCACCATGCGCTATGACAAATCCGGCGAAGGCTGGGGCCGCGGTGACGCCGTCTGGGCGTGTACTTCAAAGCGTGGCAACTGCACCGATTTCCATTCCCTATTCATCGGCATGATGCGTTCCTCTGGCATTCCCGCTCGTTTCGAAATCGGTTTCCCGCTGCCCGAAGGCAAGTCCGAAGGTGACATCGCGGGCTACCATTGCTGGGCCGAATTCCATCTCCCCGGCGTCGGCTGGGTTCCGGTGGACGCTTCCGAAGCCTGGAAGAATCCCGCCAAGCGTGACTTCTTCTTCGGCGCGCACGACACCAATCGCGTTTTCTTCACCTACGGGCGTGACATCCGTCTCTCGCCCGACCAGAAGGGCGATCCCCTGAACTATTTTATCTATCCCTACGCGGAGACGAATGGCCAGCCGGTGAAAAACCTACAGACGCACTTTTCGTTCCGCGACGTTTCGGCGGCGCAGCTCGCCACGGCAGGCCGCTGACTCATTTCGAGTTTCACCCAGGCGCGCAACACGATTGAGTGTATAGAAACACGTTCGTTCTAACTTGCTCCGTTGGCTCATTCGCACCCGCTCGCTACTTGGGATTGTCATTCCACTTTCGCAGGCGTATCTTGAAATTTGACCCAGCTCAGCTTTTATGAGGAGTCGTAACTATGTTGCACCGCATCCCATTGCGCCTTGCCCTGTCGGTCGTCCTGGCAGCAACGCTGCTTCCCGCCGCTGCCTTTGCCCAATCGCAGGATACTCAGTCCGTTGCGGAAGCCTCCCGCCGCGCCCGCGCGCAGAAGAAGAACACCGAAAAGCCGGCCAAAGTCATCACTGACGAAACTCTGGTTGTAAAAAAGGGAGATGTGCAGAGCGCTACCGCTGAACAGCTCAGAATACCGGGTTCGCCGGAAACGCCGACGCAGCCCGCCGCCGACGCAGCAAACTCGCAAGGCTCCAAGAATCCTTCGGAAGACGAGAAGGTGCGCGTGGCTTTGAAGGAGCGCGTCGCTTTAAAGGAGAAGATCAAGGATGCGCAAAGTGATCTCGATCTTCTGCAGCGTGAATATCAGTTGGATCAGGACTCATTCTATTCCAGTCCTGACTATGCGAAGAACACCTCGGGAAAAGAGAAGCTGGATGCCATGAAGCAGCAGATCAGCAATAAGCAGCAAGAACTCGACCAACTGAAGGCCCGCCTGGCCGCTCTGCCTGTGCCGCAGGAAGGCCCAGCGACGACGCCCAAGCCGTAGGCTTCGCGGCGGCTCGAAAATCCCTACCATTGCTTGTTTTCCTGCCCGTCAGCTCGCCTCAAGCTGGCGCTCTGCAAAATCTTACTCGGCTCCCTTCTTGAATTCTCTCTCATGCTTCCGAACGGCCAAAAAGGTCAATCAATGCCATGAATTCGCAGGCTGACCAGTTGATCGACGCTCAGGTTTTTCATTCCACGCGATTGCAGCCCGGTGATGAAGTCGGGCGTCACTCCATGAATGCGCATGGCGATCAGTTGATCCGGCTCCGGATGAGCGTAACCCAGCTTCTGAAGCTGGCCGATAAAATCCGGTGACACTCCATGAATCCGGAAGGCAATCAGCTTGTCAAGATCCAGGTGCTCGTAACCCTGCTTCTTCAATTGCTCCAGCCACTCCGACGTCGCCCCATGAATTCTCATGGCGATCAGCTTGTCCGGGTCAGGATCGTAGCCGGCCTGTTTGAGGCTGCGAACCATTTCCGGCGTCACGCCGTGAATGCGGAAGGCGATGAGTTTGTCACTGTCCAGGACATTCAGCCCCGCCGAGCGAATCCCCGAAATGAACTCCGGAGACACGCCATGAATGCGGAAAGCAATGAGCTTGTCGCTGTCGGAAACGTTCACACCCGCTGAACGAATGCCTTCGATGAACTCGGGCGTCACACCATGAATCTTGAAAGCGATGAGCTTGTCCGTATCCAATCCCTGCAGGTTCTCAGCTTTGATGTCCCTGGCGAATTTCAGACTGACATCGTGGATGGCCATTGCCCATTGTTTGTCGCCGTCGATCCTTTCGAAACCGAGCGACTTCATCTCCTGAGAATACTTCGGCTCAGCTGCGAAATGAAACAGCCCCGCACCCTCGCCGTCCTGCAGAAATCCCTCGCATTCGAATTTTCCTGCGTCCCGCGCGATCGTAAAATGAACTTCTTGTCGCCCGGACTTGGAAAAATCCAGTCCCGAAAAATCGCTCGCCGGCCAGTCGGAACTGTAGTGAAAATGATGCCCGGCGCGGGAATTCATTAAGGAAAACTCCACCCTCCCCGGAGCATCGGAGCGCCGGATGGTCCAGTCGCCGCTCTGCCCCTCGCCGCCGAGAGCCTTTGCCACGCCAAGAATGACTCCAGTAATTACTAAGATAAGACCGATAATCCGTTTCAGATTCATGGAACTCACTCCTCTCCGTAGTTCCCGCGAAACTTACAAAATGTCCGCGTTCTTCAAGGCCATCAGCTTGTCCAGCGTCAGATTCTGAAATCCGTGCTTGCGCGCCTTCTCGATGAACTCCGGCGTTATCCCCTGCACTTTCGCGCCGATCAGCTCGTCGCAATCCAGGTCCTTGAAGCCTGCCGCTTGCATCGATTTCACGTACTCCGGCGTGATTCCCTGCACCTTCATTCCAATCAGCTCGTCGGTATTTGGTTTGAGTCCCGTGGCGCGCATCTCCTTTACGTAACTCGGCGTCACACCCTGCACCTTCATCCCGATCACATCATCGGCACTCGGTTGCAGCCCCAACTCCTGGAATTCGCGGATATATTCCGGCGTAACTCCCTGCACTTTCATCCCGATCAGCTCTTCGATGTTGAGGTTGGAATCAAACTTTCGCATCTCGCGAATGTATTCCGGCGTGATCCCCTGCACGCGCATGCCGACGAGTTCGTCCGGCGTGGGTTGCCACCCCTGTTGGCGCACCTCTTTCACGTACGCCGGCGTGACACCCTGGATCTTCATCGAGATCAGTTCGTCCACCGTCAGGTTCTTGAAGCCCGCGGCCTCCATCGCATCCAGATACGATTCCTTCTTGTTTTGCTCCTCGCCGGCCGTCTTCTGATCTTTCTCTTTGTTAGTCTGCGCCTTCGCCTCGGCCGATCCCGAGGGTTTTGCGGCCTGCGCCGCGCGTTCCTTCGCCGAAGCAGGTTCCGGCCTGACCACAATCACGCTGCTGCTTCCTTGCTCCTGTTTCGGAGACGCGCCGGCCTCCAGCGCAGCATGGGCAACCCCCAGAAATGCGTTGCCCGCCAGCAGCGCTCCCACCAGGCACACGAAACTGCCCGCCAGTCCCGCCACGCGAATTCTGCCGGCCGCTCCATCCCATCCGAGCACCCGAACCACGCGCTCTGCAAGCGGGCTGCGATTCGCCGCCATCATCAATGCCGGAGCCGTCCGCCACTCTTCCATCAGCGTGAGCGCCCTCGCGTAGTTCACGGCGTCGCCGCAAATCGCGATCGCTTCGTCATCGCAGCAGTTCTCGCGTTCGGCGCGAATCCGCTGGCTCACCCACCAGACCGCCGGGTGGTAGAACAGCAGCGTTTCCGTGGCAATCTGGAAAAGATTCACGAAGCAATCGAGGCGGCGGATGTGCGCCAGTTCATGCGCGATGACCGCTTCGATTTGCTCTTCGGTCAAGCCGGTTAGCGCCCTCACCGGCAGCAGCACCACGGGACGGAACCATCCGAGCACTGCCGGAGCGTCCAGCCGGAGGCACTCGCAATACTGGATGACGCGGTCGAGAGCCATTCTCCGTTGCAGCGCCACACATCTTTCGAATAGCTCTCCTCCCACCGGCTTGATCTCTTTGCGCCGCATTCTTTCGATCAGAAATAGTCCGCCCGCAGTTCTCAGGCTCAATAAGAGGACGCCCAGGAACCACGCTTCCACCAGCCACAGCATCGCCATCGGCTGTTCCGTTCGGGATGCGGCGACAGGGGCGCGGGAGCCTGACAGCGCGGTCGCGTTTTGGGTGGACGTTCCCGCCCACGTCGAAGCTCCTTCCGCCCCAGTCTGCACGGCCGGATTCGCTTGCCAACGCAACCAGGTGAATGTGATGACCGGTGACACCATCATCAAAACGAGCGCGCCCACCGCCAGCGCGTAACGCGCCGGCGCGCTTCGGCAAACCGCTGCCCCCACTGCAAACAGGGCCGCCAGTCCCGCCCCTTGCCAGAGGAAGTGCAACAAGGTCCATCCGAGCGTCCGCAGAAGTTCCGGCGAAATCCAATTCGCGAAGTGGCTCATCAGCTTCTCCCCTCGTACTCATCCAGAAGACGGCGCAGCTCATCCAGCTCTTTCTTGGACGTTCGCCGGCCCTCCAGCGCATGGATCATCAACTCGCTTGCCGAGCCCTCGAACACCCGCTGCAGGACATCGCCGACGAGTTGCCGCTTTGTTTCCGTCGCTGGCTGGCATGCTTCGTAAACGTGGGCCCGTTGCTCTTCGTTTCTGCGTACGGTGCCCTTCGCGGTCATAATCTGCAAGAGTTTTAGAACAGTGGTGTAGCCCAGTTCCTTCTTTTCACGCAGTTCTTCATGGACTTCCCGAACCGTGGAAGGTCCGCGCGCCCAGAGGACGCGAAGAATCTCCAGTTCGGAAGCCGTGGGTTTTTGCAGGGGTTCCTGGTGCATGCGCAGAGACTATTACGAAGAGCTTCGTATTGTCAACGAAAATCTTCGTAGTCCCTTGGGCACTCGCCGCCCGCTCCTGGGTGTAAGGAAAGTCAGGCCCTCTTAGAATGAGTCCTAAATCACGATTTGCTACTTCGGTTCCAGCACCAGCGGCAGCCCGTTCTTGGGATTCCCGATAATCACCACTTTGGCGTTCGAGCTCGCCGCCAGCTTCTCCGTAGCCTCGATGCCCTTCCATTCGAGCAGTTGCGCGCTGATGCCCGTCGCCACGATTCTCTGGAAGTCCGCAATGCCCTGGGCTTCAATTCGCTTGCGCTCGGCCTCCTGCTTTTCCTTCTGCAAGATGAAGCTCATCCGCAGCGCGTCCTGCTCTGCCTGCTGCTTCGCTTCAATCGAGCCTTTCAGCATCGCCGGCAATTGCACGTCGCGCAGCAGCACGTTTTCCACGATCACGCCGCGCGGCGCGAGTTGCGCTGTCAGTTCGTCCTGAATCTGTTGCTGCACCAGCTCGCGCGCATTGGTGTATAACGCATTCGCCGAATGCGCCGAGGTGGACGCACGAATCGCCGCCCGCAGTGTCGGCTCCACAATCTTCTCCGCGTAATTGTCGCCCACCGTCTGGTAAACGAACGCTGCCTTGTTCTTGTCCAGCCGGAAGAGCAGTGACGTGTCCAGCGCCAGGATCAGCCCTTCATTCGACGGCACATTTGCGCTCTCTTTGACGGATTGTGTCTGAATGGAGAGTTTTTGCACGGACTTCAACGGATTCACCAGGTGTATCCCTTCCGGCAGCGTTTCACCCGTCACCCGCCCGAACAGCGTCAGCACGCCCACATTTCCCGTCGGAATGGACGTCGTGCTCGCCATCAACAGGATGATCACCAGCACCAGAATGGCGAACTGCAATATTCTCTTTCCGGCGCCACCCAAGTTCATCCTCGGCATTCCTTCACCGCCCAGATCAAACCTTGTCGTAGTTGGCATTTGCCCCTCCGTCTTGCAGCTCATCCGCGCAAACTTCGAGCCGCACCACCCTCAATCCTTAACACGCAAGCAGTATCCTTACGATTTCCTGGCCGGTCCGCATCGCCCGGCCGTTTCGACTGGGCCTATCTTCCACAGCTCACAATTCACTGGCCTGCCCCGACCTTGTCGGGACACTAACTCCCCCGCAACCTTACCACAATATCTTGTAGTCTTTTCTCTTGACACCACAGGGCGTTCGCGTCAGAATCCGCGCCATCATGTCCGCTGTTCCCGCGCGCCCCGAATGAGTGTTGCAACCGCAGTCTTTGCCACGCGGTTTTCTTTCGGTTGGAGCGCCGCAAGGGATTGACCGGCCAGGGGAGCTCAGAACTTTTTCAACCGCGGCCGCGACGGTCGATGGTTGTGCGGTCGCGCAGGAATCGGCCTTGAGCTTTGCGGCCACTGAGGGAGACAAAATGCAATTCTTGCCCGGCTTCACGGTGCAGTGTATCAATCCGCAATGCGCGGCCCGCGGCCGCTGGCTCCGCGCCGATGCCACCGCTCCCTTAGGCGGCGACGGCCACTGCCTTTGTTGCGGCGATTTCCTCCGCAACGTTCCCCCGCCGCTCGGCCCGCGCTTCCGCATGCGCCCTCGCTCCCTCACCGCGCGGCCGCCGCTCCGCCCCAGACCCCGCTGACGAATGCGGTAGCGCCACGTCCGCCTCAGCAGCTCGGGGAACTTTTCCGCTGCGTACGGCCTCTATTTCTAGTGCCACGCTCAGACCCATTTCTCTTGTGGGCAGCGCGGCACTTTCCGCAATCTCCTGGGATGTCGGTAGCATGCGGTCCACCGGCGCAATGCAAATTTCGTAGACGCTTTGTTTTGATATTCTTGCAAATTGGTGGGGGGTATGGGGGGTAAGACCTGAATTGGACGCAACAGTTACGACTCGACGAGGCCCTTCTCGATCATCTCCTCGTCGCTGAGCCACAGATCGGGGATGTTGGCCGAGCCGAGCCGAAGAATATCTTCCAGTGCGCCGCGCACTTCACTAAGCCGAAAATCCACTCCAATGCGCTCCAGCAATTCGATCAGCGCCTGCGCGCCTTCCGCCAGCGCCGGCTTGGGAAGCGTCCCGACGCGGTCCAGCCGGTGATAGGTCACGACGTAAATGGCGTTGGGGCCCGCACCATGCCTCACGATGTGGAGGAAGCCGCGGGTCTTGGGCTTTGCCGGGGCGAGCCGAGCTGCTACTCCTGAGCCGGAGGAGAGGGCGCTCATCGTGTTTGTGGTCTCATCTCTCCTTTGCGTCTTAGCTGCATCCGCTCGTGCTGCCGCAATTTTCGCATTTGTAGCATGCGCCGTTCGGCACCATCAGCATGCCGCACTCGCTGCACGCCGGCGCGCCCTCGTGGGCATTGCTCAGTTTTGGCGCGGACAACGCCATCTGCATGGCATCCAGCGCCGCTTTGTTCATCGGCGGGAGGGTTCCCGCCGGAGCGGAAGCAGCGGCATTCTCCCCCGGCGCCACGGCATTCAATTTCAAGTAGTCCGCGGAGATGAATCGCCCACCAAGCCATCGCGCGATGTAGTCCAGCACCGACGAGACAAACCGGATGTTCGCGTTCGCCGTGATGCCCGAGGGCTCAAAACGCGTGTTCAGCAGCTTGTCTACGAACACTTTCAGCGGCACGCCATACTGCAAGCCCAGCGAAATGGTCAGCGCCAGTCCATCCATCACGCCGGAAAGCGTCGAGCCTTCCTTGGACATTTTGATGAAGATCTCGCCGGGCCGCCCATCGTCATACATGCCGACGGTGATATACCCTTCG
>WNFP01002068.1_pt1 | contig 15904 bp, 13 predicted proteins | sample 5400201 | NCBI WGS metagenome assembly WNFP01 (sample SAMN13153355, study PRJNA577476) | soil metagenome | isolation source: 115 cm saprolite under Madrone tree | place: USA:California | collected 2016-06-14
CGATCAAAACCAGGCTTACCGATGTGATTAGGAACGTGCCCCCTTTCCTCCACGTCTTCTCCACGTTGCTCTCCTCTCTGCGAATCTCAGCCTGCGGCGCTTGCCCCGGCTCGGTCGGGACGTCTTTGCCTTATCTTTTCTATTCTCCCTTAGCATATTCCGGATTCTTCGCCAGCCCTCGCCTATTCATCTCTCGTTGTACGCGTTTCAGCCAGTTCCGTTCCGTTTCAAACTGCTCGATCATCAAGCTCACCATCCACACGGCCTCATGATAAGGATGTCCGACTTCCTTCAGAATCGATTCGAGTGTTTCCTTTTCCCGTGCCAGCTCCCGCTCCAGGAATTCTTCTCTTCGCCGCAATTGTAAACGCATCGCCTCCGGCCGCGCCTGCCAGGAAAGCGCAAGCCACGTCAAGAATGGCGGCCGCTCTCGCTGAGCAGTCCATTCTTCGCGTTCGAGAGCTGTTGCGAGTGCGGCTTTGCCGTTCGCCGTTGTTTCAAATGTGCTGCGCTCGGGTCCCGCCGCCGGTTCATCTGTTTCCAATACACGGATGAGCCCCTTGCGCGCTAGCTTTTCCAGCGAGTAGTAAACCTGTGGCCGCGATATCCCCGCCCAATCCCGAATCTCCCGCCGCTCCAGTTCGAGATTCGCCTGATATCCGTGCATGGGCCGCTCCGCCAGCAGGCTCAGCAGCACCAGATCCGGCGTCGTCAGCGCTAACTTTCTGCCTGCGCGTGCGATTCTTCGTGGTCTCTGCGCGCTCCTCAGCGCTCTCAGTGTCTCTGCGTTATCTTTTCTCTTCATTTCCCTCTCGTTTTCTCTTTCTGCTCCACCACCACCACTGGCATTTCTCTGCGGACAGGCGTGGATTCCTCGCCTGAGCCACTGCGGCGCAGAACGTATCCAGTACGCAAGGATCTTGGCGGCGTCCGGTCACGTGACTCAACCGGTCATACATCCTCTGCGGACTCTGCCGAGCCAGTTGCGCTACGTTTCGAATTCCCAGCTGCTCGAAATCCCGCAGCATCGCTGGCCCGATGGAAACCAAGTCTCCCAATTGCCGCGCCGTTCCGCCCATCGGAAACCTCCTTGACTTTATTTTTCGGATCATTTAGACTGACTAGTCTAATTTAGACTAGTTGTTCCGTCAAGGAGAATCTGCGCCATGCGCCACTTCGCCCTTGCCTTTATCGCTCTTGCTTTCTTTCTGGGTTTCTCTTCCCTGCAAGCTAATCTATCTCAGGAGATCAAATCCATGAACGTCAAACGCATTACTCCAGTCCTGCTCGTCAAAGAAATCGAGCCCATCGTTCCTTTCTGGGTCGATCGCCTTGGTTTCGCCAAAACCATCGAAGTTCCCGACGGCAACAAACTCGGTTTTGTCACTTTTCAGAAAGGTACTGCCGAAGTGATGTACCAGACCTACGCCAGCGTGGAGAAAGACGCGCCATCGTCCATGTCCGCTGAAGCCAGAAAAGGCCCCACTTATCTTTACATGGAGGTCGACAACCTCGACGCCGTCCTCGCCGCCACGAAGGACGTCAAAATTGTGATGCCCGTCCGCAACGCTTTCTATGGCATGAAAGAATTCAGTGTCCAGGATCCCGGCGGCCACTTCATCACCTTCGCCCAGCCCGTCGCCGCGCCCCAGCACTAAACCGAATGAAGGTAAATCGCTTCGACGGCACCACACAGATGGTGACTAAACCGATTTTCTTCGAAGTCGGCCTTCGTCCGAGCATTCGACGTCAGCCGCCGCCTACCTGTACTCGTACTATTCAGGGTACCAGTACAAGTAGATTTGACAGCCCACACGCACAAATCTACTCTTGTTCCCATTGCAGTTCGTTCTCGTCCAGAGCAGCGGCCTCCTGAATCGATTTAAACCTCAGGCCTGCTGGTTCGTTCCGGGAAAGGAATCATGTCTCAAGGAAGATCTGCGTTCAGTGATGCTGCGTCCAGAGCCGTGCTCGACTCCGCGCCGGAAGGAATACTCGTCGCGAATCGCGAGGGCCACATCGTTCACGTGAACGCGCAGAGCGAAGAGCTTTTCGGCTACGGCCCGAACGAGCTGGTCGGCCTGCATTTCAACGTCTTGCTGCCTCAGTTATTTCGAGAGGAGCACGAACGACAGATCGCCGGTTACACGCGCGCTCCGGAACTCCGGCCCGGCCGCGTAGGGTTGGAGCTACGAGGTCTGCGCAAGGATGGAACGGAAGTCCTTCTTGAAATGAGTTTGTGTTCCGTGGACGTTCAGGATGGCCTTCTGGTGTGCTGCGTCCTGCGGAAAATCGCTGATCCCAAGTCATCGGACCATCCGTCTCGCGAAGTGGAGCAGCGCTTCCGCCTCATCGTGGAGAATAGCCAGGACATTCTCACCATCCGCGATGCCGACGGCCGGGTCCGTTACATCAGTCCATCCATCCATCGTGTATTGGGTTACCGGCAGGAAGAAATCATCGGTTCCATTGGTTTCGAGCTGCTTCACCCCGAAGACCGTTCCACCGTCGAAAACGCGCTAAACGAATTCTGGAAGAATCCTGGCGCTAGGGATTCCATCCAATACCGCGCCCGCCATGCCAACGGCTCCTGGGTCTCTTTGGAAGTCGTCGCTTACAATTTGCTGGATCATCCCGACATTCGCGGCGTCTTCATCAACGGCCGCGACATCACTGAGCGCATTCAGACAGAAGCCGAGAAGGAACGCGTCATTGCTGAATTGCAGGAGGCTATCTCCAAACTCGATACCTTGACGGGCCTCTTGACCATCTGCGCTTCGTGCAAAAAAATCCACGCAGAAAATGGCAGTTGGCAGCAGATTGAGTCTTACATCCGCGATCGCTCGCAAGCCGAGTTCACGCACACTATGTGCCCCGAGTGCGCGTTAATCTGGTATCCCGACCACTTCCAAAAATAGGTCGGGCGCATCACTGTTTAGTCGGTGATGGTGTGGGCAGTGGCGGCGGCCGCCGTTCTATTTCCGTGGGCACAGCAATCGACCGGGCGCCATTCTTGCCCACCGCGCGCACCGCAAAGAAATGATTGTCCGTGGAGACGCCCTTCAAAACCGTTTCGCCCGGCGAAGCCGCAAAATCATAAACCTGCCAGCGTGGATCGGTCGTTTCGCGCCACAGAATCTCGAATCCCTCCCGCTCCGGATCATCCTCAGCCAACCACGACACTTTCGCATCCGGCGTCACTGCCCCCGTGAGCTTCGCGTTTCTCGGCGGTTCCGGAGCCAGCGCCAGCTGCCGCAGCGCCTCCGCATTGTCCCTCGCCACGTCGCCCATAAACGTAAAGTTCAAGTATTTTTCAAAGTCCCCGTATTCGATTCCGTTTTCCGTCCGCGGCGTCTGGTGCTGGTGATTGTAATCTTCTAGCGGTTCGGTGAATCGCACCGCCGGCAGTCCGGCTTTATAAAACGGATAGTGGTCGCCGCCGCGGCCGTACCGGTCCACGCGGAAAATCATTCGAATCGCCCTGCGCCCATCAATCTCTTCAATCGCCCGCGCCAGTTCCCGCGAAGGCGAATCCGCATCGTCGATTTCGCCATTTCCGGAAAAGAGCCGCACGCGATGCGGCGCGCCTGCTGCGGGATCGGCGCCAACTATATCGTCATCCAACATGCCGCCCACCGTGTACCCCTGCTGCTTCACCCAATCCATCAGATGTGTGCTCCCGAGCAGCCCCTGCTCTTCCCCGGAAACCGCCGCGAAAAGTATCGTCGCCCGATACGTCCCGCGCCCGCCTAAGGTTACTCCCACGCTGGGCCCGCTCGCCCGCGCCTTGCTCAGAAGGCGCGCGCACTCCACGCTCACCGCCACTCCAGAACCATCATCGTCCGCGCCCGGCGCATCCACCTGCGGATCCATCACGTTCGATGGCCGCGAATCAAAATGACCCGAAACGATGAAAACCGTTTTCGCCAGCTTCGCATCGCTTCCAGGAAGAATTGCGTAAACATTTTCCAGTGGAATGGACTTCGACGAAGTCCGCTCCGAAGTCGATTCGAACTTGTCCACCACTACTTGCAATTTTCCTCCGGAATCTTTCGCAATCTCATTCAATCGCGCCGCGATGGCATCCCGTCCGCATCCGATCCCCCGCTTTGGGTCATCCCACGAAGAAAGCGTCAGCCGCGTCCCGCATGCCACTAGCTTTCCGATCAGCGTCCTCATTGATTTTTCGTCCACGGCCGCTCGCGCAATCGCTCCCGCCGGCCGCGCCAAAATCTTCGGCTGAGGCTTCCCCTTGGCAGGCTCAGCCGGGTCCCGCGGCACTGCCTGCTGCGCGAAAGCTGCCGTCGCCGTCAGCACAAACGCAACAGCCGCCCTCGTCAAAATCTTTGAGGCGAAGCTGCAAATTCTGCTCGATTCATTTCCCATGCGTCACTCTCCCGCGAGCGGTTTGTCCGAAATAGCCCCGGCATTCTAGCGCGACTGAGTGTTTTTCTTGAAATTGACTTCCCTCCCGATACTCTGGAATCATCCCATGCGTACATAAGACCGTGGTGGTATCTGGCATCGCATCAAGACTTGCGGCGCGAGCCCGCGTATCTTGAATTCTTCGGGAAGGAATCTCCGGCATGGTAGCTGGCATCCGCACGCGCGATCTGCGCAAGGTCTACAACTCGGCTCCTCCCGTAGCCGCGGGCACCGGAGGCTTCTCATTCGGCGCGCCGAAACCCAAGGGCAAACAGCCCAAGCCGCAAATTGTCGCGCTCGATGGAATCTCCCTGGATGTCTTGCCGGGAGAGATTTTCTGCCTGCTTGGTCCTAACGGCGCTGGCAAGTCCACGACCGTCGGCGTCCTCACCACGCGCGTCCGCCCAACCGCCGGTCAGGCTTTCATCGGCGACCACGACGTTTGGCAAGAGCAGGTCGCCGTCAAGCGTCTGATCGGCGTGGTGGCCCAGCGCCCGAATCTTGATTTCTCATTGACCGCGCGCGAAATTCTCGTCTTCCATGGCGCGTATTTCGGCCTTTCCTCCCACGAACGCGCCAAACGCTCCGAAGCACTCCTCGAACGCTTTAAGCTCACCGATCGCGCCGACCAGATGGTTCGCGGCTTCTCAGGCGGAATGATGCAGCGCCTCTCGATCGCCCGCGCCATGATGCACGACCCGCAAGTCCTTTTCCTCGACGAACCCAGCGCGGGCCTGGACCCGCAAACGCGTCTGCTCCTATGGGAAATCGTCCGCGAATACAATCAGAGCGGCAAAACCATTCTCCTGACCACGCACAACATGGAAGAAGCCGACGCGCTCTGCAAGCGCCTCGCGATTATCGACCATGGCCGCGTTATCGCGCTGGGAACTCCGCAGGAGCTGAAGAATTCCGTTCCCGGCGGATACTTGCTCCGCCTCCGCTTTGGCCTGCACTCCGCGGATTTCCTTCAGCGCTTGCAAAAACTCGCCGGTGTCCGCGAAGTCCGCGCCAACGACAGCAATGGCGCCGATCTTTACGCCGACCGAGGCGGCTCGCTCGTTGCCGAAGTCGCCAGCCTGGCCTCTGGCGCCGGCGTCGAGTTGTGCGACGTGCACATCTCCGAGCCCAGCCTGGAAAATCTTTTTCTCCACCATACCGGAAGGAGCTTGCGCGAATGAACTGGAAAGCCTTTATCGCGATGCTCGCGCGCGACGCTCACGTCGCCCGCCGCAACTTCGTGGCGCTGCTGTTTCAAACTTTTTTGCAGCCGCTGATGTTCGTCTTCATCTTCGGCCGGGTCATGGTCGGCAGCGGCTACATGCCGCCGTCATACAAGAGCCTACTGCTCCCGGGAATCATGGCCATCTGCATGGTCGGCACCGGCATTTGGGCCGTCGCCATGCCGCTCATCGCCGAGTTTCAATTCACGCGCGAGATCGAAGACCGCCTGCTCGCTCCCATGGAAATCTCCTGGCTCGCCATTGAGAAGGTCGTCGCCGGCACGCTCCAAGCGCTCGCCGCGGGCCTCATGGTAATCCCCGCCGCCTGGCTGCTCCTCCGCCCCGGCGTGGACCTCCACGTCCCTCATCCGCTGCTCTTCGCTCTGGTAGCGATTCTCGTGGCGCTTTTTTCCGCCACCGGCGGCCTCGCGCTTGGCTGCAGCATGCAGCAGACCCACATCGGCCTGATGTTCAGCCTGATTGTCGCACCCATGATTTTCTTCGGCTGCACCTACTATCCCTGGAGCGCTCTCGAAAAGTTTCCCGTCCTGCAAAAAGCCGTGCTCGTAAATCCCCTCGTTTACGCCAGCGAGGGCCTTCGCGCCACCATGATTCCCCAGTTTCCGCATCTCCCCTTGCTTGCCGTCGTCATCGGTCTTGTCTTTTTCAACGCCTTGCTGCTCGCCACCGGGCTTCGCAACTTCCACGGCAAGTCCGTCACCTGAGCTCCTCAAAATCATCGGCCATCTTTTATTTTTAACTTTCAACTTTGAACCTTCGTCCCTCCGTTTTGCCGATTCCCGCGCTTGTGCTAACGTTTTCCGTTTATGAAGAAGCGCATAGGCGTGCTCTTAAGCGGCCGCGGCTCGAACTTCGAAGCCCTCGCGGATGGCGTCGCGGCGGGCCGCATTCCCAACGCAGAAATCGCCATTGTCATAAGCAATCGCGAAGGCGCCCCCGGCATCCAGCGCGCGGAATCGCGCGGAATCAACACGCGCGTGATCCCTTCGAAAGGCCTCGAACGCGAAGCCTACGACCGCCAGGTTGCCGCCGTTCTTGACGAACACAAAGTCGACCTCATCTGTCTTGCCGGCTACATGCGCCTGCTTTCCCCCTTTTTTGTTGCCAAATTTCCCAATCGCATTCTGAATATCCATCCCTCCCTGCTCCCGTCGTTCCCCGGCCTCGAATCGCAGCGCCAGGCCCTCGAATACGGCGTAAAATTCGCCGGCTGTACCGTCCATTTCGTCGACGAGAATCTCGACGCCGGCCCCATCATTCTGCAAGCCGCTGTCCCCGTCCTCGACGAAGACACGGAAACAACTCTTTCAGAAAAAATCCTTAAGGAAGAACATCGGATTTATTCTCAAGCAGTGAAAATGGTCCTCGAGGGAAAATATAAAATTGAAGGCCGCCGCGTGCTTCGGAGCACCTGAATTCGACTCATGACCCCAGCAAAATTCAAACCCGTTGAAGAACAGCTCGCCTACCTGAAAAAAGGCGTCGCTGAAATCATCCCTGAAGCAGAACTCAAAGCCAAACTCGAACAATCCCTGAAAACCGGCAAGCCCCTGCGCGTTTATCTCGGCGTGGACCCCACGGCGCCTGATCTTCATCTGGGCCATACCGTGGTCCTTCGCAAGCTCAAACACTTTCAGGATCTTGGCCACACCGCCGTCTTTCTGATCGGCGATTTCTCCGCGATGATTGGCGACCCCACGGGCGTATCGGAAACCCGCCCGCCCCTGACGCGAGAACAGGTCGACGCAAATGCAAAGACTTATCTCCAACAGGTTTTCAAAATCCTCGATCGCGAAAAAACCGAGGTTCGCTACAACAGCGAATGGCTCGGCAAAATGTCCGCCGAAGACATCGTACGCGTTTGTTCTCACTATCGGCTGGCACGTATGCTCGAGCGCGAAGATTTTCGTTCGCGCCTGGACAAGGGCCAGCCCATTTCCGTCCATGAGCTTCTGTATCCTCTGCTGACCGCGATTGACGCCGTCAAGTTGCAGTCCGATGTTGAGCTAGGCGCCACGGAACAGAAATTCAACTTGCTCGTGCATCGCGAAATCCAGCGCGAGTACGGTTTGCCGGGTCAAGCCATTCTGACCATGCCGATTCTCGTCGGCCTCGATGGCACACGAAAAATGTCCAAGAGCCTCGGCAACTACGTCGGCATCACGGAACAGCCTTCCGAGATGTTCGGCAAAATGATGTCCATTCCCGACGAATTGATGTGGTCTTACTACGAGCTGGTTACGGATCGTACTGAAGCCGAAATCCAGGAAATGCGGAACAGTTTGTCCACGCCGGGCTTGCCACCTGCGCCATCCCCGGACAAGCCGCCGATGACCATGCCTCCGGTGCCATCCCAAGATAAACTGCCGCTGACAATGCCGGTGCCGTCCTCCAACAATCCGAGGTCGTTACTGCACTTGCCACACCCAACGCATCCTATGGAAGTCAAAATGAACTTGGCTCGCGAGGTGGTCGCAACTTTTCACGGTGAAGAGGCCGGACGAAAGGCCGCCGATTATTTTCGCCGCGTGTTTCGCGAACGCCTAGCACCCTCAGAGGTCCCTGTAATACGGTTGATCCGCCGCGATATGCATTTGCAACACTCTCGCGGCGTCATTAGTACACTCTCGCCTAAGTGGTGCCAGTTGTTGAAATATCTGGACCAAAGTGAATCGGTCGCCGAAGCCGCACGACTGATAGAACAAGGTGGGCTAGAGATCAACGGTGAAGTGGTACGCGACCCGGCGGCAAAAATCGACGGCAGCATCGCGGCGTCATACGAGCTGCGGCTGGGGAAAAAGAAATTCGTGCGAATCGTTGTCGAATAGTCCTACCCAAGAACCTCAGCGATCATTCTTGCCACATTCTCCGCAACCGCCGGCGCCGCCGTTAGACCCGGCGACTCCATCCCCACCAAGTGAATCGCCTGCGGCACCTTGGGATCGCGAGTAATCACAAAATCCACGATCCCCTTGTGCTCCGGCGGCGCAAGCTTCGGCCGCAGCCCCGAATACCCAAGCTGCAAGTCCTTCTCCTCGATTTCCGGCAGCAGCGTTTTCGCGCTGTGAGCGAAATCCGCAATCGGCAACCGGTTCTTCTCGTAATTGTCCTTCCCCTCGACGTATGTCGCCGTCGGCCCCAGCAGAAACGTCCCCCACAGCGTCTTCGTGAAGTGCACACCGAGACTTAATCCATCGCGGTGCGGTAGCGGATACACCAGATTGTTGATCAGCGACGACCGCGGCCCGCGCACCTCGCAGTACTCCCCGCGCACCGGATAAATCTTCCACGAATGATTCCCCAGCATCGCCGCCACTTCATCCGCATAAAGTCCCGCCGCGTTGATCACGCAGCGCGCATCAATTGTTTCGTTCTGCGCGTCCTCTTCGTCCCCGATGCGCAGCCCCACGCGAATCGTCTCGCCGGAAGGCTCCAGCGAAGTGACCTGCGCGTACGTAACGATATTCGCTCCCTGATTCGTCGCCACCCGCGCATAAGCGTGAACCAACTCCTCCGCCGACACGATTCCTGTCGATGGCACATCAAGCGCCGCAAACCCCTTAATGTGCGGCTCGCGCTTGCGAATCACATCCTCGCCAACGAGACGTAATCCCTCTACTCCATTGTCCTCCCCGCGTTTTTTAAGCGCGGCCAGTTCCTCCACTTCGTGCGCATCCGCGGCTACCACCAGTTTTCCGCAATGACGAAACGGCACGTTATGTTTCTTGCAGAATTCATACGTCAGCCGGTTGCCCTCGACACAAAATCGCGCTTTTAGCGAATTCTTCGGGTAGTAGATGCCGGAATGGTTCACGCCGCTGTTGCGCGTACTCGTTGCCATCCCCAGCTTAGGATATTGCTCGACAAGAAATACGTCCTGCCAGCGTTTCGAAACGGCATCGGCGATCGCACAGCCGATCACGCCGCCGCCGATGATCAGAATATTGGCCTGGTCCATGAACTCAGAATATCGAAAATAGAATCAGGAAAATAGCGGATCGCTTGCGCGGGGTTCAGTTGGCTTTTACTGATCACCGCCGACCGCGTCAAAGAACGGCGTGCACGCCGCTAGCCGCCCCTCGCTTCCGTCATGCACGGCGTAAGAAGCCTGTTTGCTCGGTTCATATCCATTGCGCCAAAGCGAAGCCGCCCCATGCGCCCCGTCCTTGTTGATCGCGTAAAAATAAATGTGAAACGTCCCCAGCTTTTTTTTGTCGTTCTTGTAGTTCCGTGCCACGCGCCCCATTGCTTCCAGGCACGCGTCCGTCGGCGATTTTCCCTGCCGCATCATTTCGATGATCGTATGCCCACCCGAAATCTTGATGTTCTCCTCGCCCTTTCCGGTCGAGCCCGCCGCGCCCACCTCATTGTCCACGCAGCATCCCGCCCCGATGATCGGAGAATCCCCGACGCGCCCCGGAATTTTCCACGACAGTCCGGAAGTCGTCGTCGTTGCGGAAATGTCCCCATTCGAATCCACGGCCATGCAAGGAATCGTGCCCGTCCGCGGATGCGCAATCACCTGCTCCGCGTAAGCGATCTGCTTCTCATCCCCATCGAAAATCGCTGACATGTGCTCTTTCCACTCCGGCGAATCAATCCCGGGCCGCCAGTTAAAGGAAGTTTTCGCCTTCCATGCCAGCCAGATCTTCCGCGAATGCTCCGTAAGCAGATTCATCTCCTCGAATCCCTCGGCCACCGCAAATCGCCGCGCCCCGTCGCCCACAATCATCACGTGATTCGTCTTCTCCATCACCGTCTTGGCCAGCCGAGAAACGTTTTTGATCCGCCGCACGCTCGCCACCGACCCCGCCCGGTGCGTCGGCCCGTGCATCACGCTGGCATCCAATTCAACCTCGCCCTCTTCGTTCGGCAGCCCGCCGTAGCCCACGGAGTCATCGTTCGGATCATCTTCGACCACAGTGACAGCAGCAACCACTGCGTCCAGCGTGTCCCCGCCCTTCTTCAAAATATCCATCCCTTTATCCAGCGCATGCAGTCCGTTCGCGCTGGAAATAATCAATGGCCGCTTCCCCTGCCCAGCCGGAGCGAGATTCGAAAGAGCCGCCAGTCCGCTGCCGTTCGAATGCGAGGCTCCGAACAATTTGCCCGCGCTTGCAACCGCGCTTCCCGCCAGCGAACCCAGAAAAAATTTACGCCGTGACCAAAGTTCCATGAGAAGTCCCTCCTCAATATGCGCACCGCAATATACATCAGTTGCCCGCCCATAGTTGCGCAGTGGGCTCGTCTGACTGTTGAGTACGCCCCTCTCGATTCGAACGCTGAGTGGTTTCTCTAGCCGGAAGTGACAAACTTGGCGGGGAATTCGCCTTCCCAGCGCGCAATCACCACGCAGGCCACGCAATTCCCGAGAACAGTCACTGCAGTTCTGCCCATATCCATGAGCTGATCGATCGCGAAAAGGAGAAATAGTGGCTCCATCGGCAAGTGAAACGAAGTTGCCGCGCCGAATACAATCAGCAACGAAGCGCGCGCCACGCCCGCCGTTCCCTTGCTGCTGATCAGCAGCGTGAGAATCATCAAAACTTGCTGGCCGATACTGGGGTGAAGTCCCGCGGCTTGCACCACAAAAAACAATGCCAAAGATTGATAGAGACTCGCGCCGTCCATGTTGAAGCTGTATCCGGTGGGAAGGACGAAAGCCACGATTTCGCGCGGTACTCCGAACGATTCCAATTGTTCGATCGCGCGCGGCAGCGTCGCCTCGGAACTCGCCGTTGCAAATCCAATGGTGACAGGTTCGGCCACAGTGTTGACAAAACGCTTGATGGGAATGCGCGCCCACAACGCAATCGGCAGCAAAACGCAAACGATGAAAAAAGCGAGCGCGGCGTACATCGTCGCGAGCAGTTTCAGCAGCGGAAGAAGAACTCCCAAGCCCAGGTGGCCCACGGTGTAAGCGACCGCGCCGAAAACGCCGAGCGGCGCGGCGTACATCACCAGATTCGTGAACTTGAACATGGTTTCCGAGAGGCTTTCGGCAAACGCGAGGATGGGGCGCCGCTTCGAATCGGGAACCAGTATCAGCGCCATCGCGAAGAGCACGCTGAACACGACGATTTGCAGAACCTGCCCTTCGGCAATGGATTTCGCAATGTTCTCCGGAAAAATATCGGTGATGAGTTGCGTTGCCGTGTGCGGCGAAACGTTGAGTGATTGCCCCGCCGCGGACGGCGACAGGTGAACGCCTTCACCGGCGCGGCTGATGTGAATCGCCGCGTAGCCGATGAGCATGGCGATCGTTGATACGATTTCAAAGTAGATCAGGGACTTGAGGCCGAGGCGGCCGACTTTTTTTAGATCGGAGTGGCCGGCGATCCCAACAACGAGGACACCGAAAAGCAGCGGCGCGATAATGACCTTGATGAGGCGAAGAAAAATCGTGCCGAGGAGTTGCAAGTTGACCGCGACGGAAGGTGCGTCGTGGCCGAGTTCCGCGCCGGCGAGAAGGCCGACAAAAATCCAAGTCGTTAGCGAACGCCGCGAAGTGGCATACGCCGCGACCAGAAAAATTGCAATGCAGCGCAGGAGCGTTGGAATTAGTGCCGGCAGCGGCAGTAGCTGAGCGGCGGCGAGCAGCGTTGCCGCGACTGCAATCGTTGCGGCGGCGACGGCCGCGGCGAGCAATTTGTTTTTCATCGGCGCTCGATGAAAGTTTTCATCGGTGCCGAAAGGTATTCTGGTTAGTGGCGCATGTCAATGGCGACCGCTGCCAGAAAAATTTGTCACACCTAATCTTCGCGCAAAGAGGAGACGGCTCCTCCATTCGCGACGGGCGCTACTCCACACGCAACGCGACGAGCGGATCGATGCGTGTGGCGCGGCGCGCGGGAAGGTAGCACGCCACCAGCGCGACGCCCATCAAGAGTAATGTGATGCCGGCATAGGTGAGCGGGTCGGTAGCGCTTACGCCGTAGAGGAGGCCACCCGCCATACGAGCGACCGGCAACGCCACCAATACGCCTACGGCAGCGCCAATGAGCGCCAGGAGCATACCCTGCCTGAGGACCAGCCCCAGTACCTGGCGCGGCTGCGCGCCGAGCGCCATGCGTAGGCCGATTTCACTGGTGCGCTGCGCCACGGAATAGGCCAGCACGCCGTAGATTCCAATCGAAGCCAGGATAAGCGCAAGCGCGCCGAACAGACCGAGCAACGCGGCGCCCATGCGCGCAGCCCACAGCCCCTGTCCCAAGATTTGCTGTACGGTCTGTGCGTTGGTGAACGCCAGATTCTTATCAATTGGCTGGACCTGCGCGCGCACGGCTCCGATCAGCGGCTCGGGGTTGCTATTGGTACGCACGACAAGCGCGGCTCCGGGAGAGTATTTTTGCCGCATGGGGAGGTAGGCGATGGGCTGGGGGTCTTCTCCGATCTGACCGATGACCGCAGTCCCCACAACGCCGACCACCTGGAGCAACTCTGGTTCCGTCACAATCGAGAAGCGCTTTCCGAGCGGTTCCTGGCCCGGCCACATCATCTTGGCCAGGGCCTCGTTGACGACCACGACCGGCGTCGTGTTTTGCCGGTCAAAGTCAGTGAAGTCGCGTCCGCTCAACAGAGGAATGCGCATGGTCTCGAAGTGGCCAGGGGTGACGTCGTCAAAATTTACGAGCGTTCCACGATTATTGGGGTCAGTCTGTTCGCCTTCGCGAAAGATGGTGCCCAGGAAGCCGCCTCCGAAGACGCCATTGGAGGACACGGAGGCGCTTACGACGCCGGGAACGGTTTTCGCGCGCTCGATGACATCACGGAAAAACTGCTGCCCATGGTCGGCGTCGTAACGCAATGCGCCGAGGTCGAAGAATGATTGAAACAAGTTCTGCGACTCGAAGCCGGGATTGTATTGTTGAGCGTTCTGCATGCTGCGAAGAAACAGACCCGAACCGACCAGCGCCACCAGCGCCAGAGCAATTTCCGAGATCACCAGCAGGCCACGCAGACGATTGTGCGTCCAGCCGAGCGCGCCGCCTCGGCCGCCAGTTTTCAAAATCTCGTTGATGTCCGTGCCGGAAGCCTTGATGGCGGGGATGATGCCGAAGACCAAACCGGTGAACAGGGAGATCAGCAACGTAAATCCGAGCACGCGGGCATCGAAGGAAAGATCAACCGAGCCGTCGAGAAGAAACGGCGGGCGGAAAGACCACAGCACGTTGCGTCCCCAATAGGCGACGAGAAGGCCGGCCAAGCCGCCGAGCAACGAAAGCACGGTGCTTTCGGTCAGAAGCTGCCGCACCAGCCGCGCGCGTCCTGCGCCCATGGCGGCGCGAATGCTTAACTCTTTTTCGCGCTTGGCGGCTTGCGCGAGCAAGAGATTGGCGAGATTGACGCAGGCGATCAAGAGGACCAAGCCGACCACGCCCATCAGCACGCCGCCGGCAAGAGAGAATTGCTTGCGCTGATTGATGCCGAGAGCCGATTGGTTGAGAGGAAAGAGTTCGACGGTGCGGCCTTTGTTGTCGCGGGGATATTCCTTTTCGAGTCCGGCAGCGATGGTTTTCATGGCGGCCCGGGCTTGCGCAACGTCAACTTGCGGTTTCATGCGGCCGACAATGGAGAGCCAGCGAAAGCGGCGGTGGTTTTCGAGCGTTTTGAGCTGCCCGGTCAACGCATAGTCGCGCATGGTGATGGGAATCCAGAGCAGGTCAGGGCGGCCGAGGGAGACGATTCCTTTGAAGCCCGGCGGCGTCACGCCCACGACCGTGTAGGGCGTCCCATTCAAGGTGATGGTCTGGCCGATATACTTTTCGTCGGAACCGAACCGGCGGGCCCACAGGCTGTGGCTCAGAACCACTTCCGGGTTGCCGCCGAGCTTCTTGTCGCCATCGGCGATGAAGGTGCGCCCGCGATAGGGCTTGACGCCCAGCACATCGAAGAAATTGCCACTGACCAGCGAGGCGTTCAATTGTTGTGGCTCGGCCTGGCCTCCCCAATTCAGAGGAATGGGGAAAGTGACCATAGCCAGACCCGTGAAAACGGTGTTCTGATCGCGATAGTCTTCATAGTTGGGGAGCGAAGTACCGGTGAGCTGGAAGTTGGTGTTGGCATCGATGGTTAAAGTGTCGCGGGTGAACATTTCCGCGAGGCGGGCGGGCTCCTCGACCGGCAGAGGGTGGAGGAAGACCGCGTTGATGATGGTAAAGATGGCGGTGTTGGCGCCGATGCCCAGAGCCAGCGACAAGACGGCCACGAAGGTAAAGCCGGGGCTCTTCTTGAGCATGCGCAACCCGCCCCGCAAGTCTTGTTGGAAGATTCCAGCCATAACGTCACCCCCAGTCAACGATTAGGACGGGCAGCGGAGACATTTGTTTCCGCCCTTCGGTCCCATTGTAGGATCTCGAGGGATTGTAATCGGATTCGGTTCTAAGTTAACAATAACTGGCCCCCTAGTTTTTTGTAAGTGATGCATCTAAAGGACTTATGGTTCATGTAAGCGGTTTAGAATCAACAGTTGCGGGGCGGCTTTATATGTGTTGATTCTAAAGGAGTTTACTGTCTTGGTGGATGTGGCGGCTATTGCCGAAGTGGAGCCAGGGGGCGTCCCTGTTTGGCTCGCGCGAGGTGGATGGGCGCGCCTCCGGGGGACTGACGGGCTGTGAGGCAGGTGGTTGGGCTTGGGGCTGTGGCGGGGCAGGCGAAGTCGCGCCAGTCTGAGTTATTGGGGCGGAATGCAAGGAGGGTGTGGCCCTCGGTGGAGTGGAGGGGCGGGTCGGCGGGCGGCTGTTGGGCGGAGCGGCTGGCGCTTGGGGGGTTTCGGCGGGCTTGGGGTTGGGTGGGGCTGGTTGGACATGCGGAGTGGCCGACAAGGAACCGGTCTCCCGACCGGGTCGGGACAAGTTCCGACCGGCCACTACACGCTGAAAGAATTCGGCGCTCGTGGGAGGCAGGGAAGTGTATGGCGGTGGGGCCGGCTGTGAGACTGGTTGTGCGGCCGGGGCGGGTTGTGGAGCCTGAGCCCCACCGGTCTGAAGACCGGCCACTACATGGGGAGCCTGATCCATCTGCTGTTCGCGTTTGGGGGCGGGCGGGAACCGGTAGTTGTGGTTGCCGTTGACGGAGTTGCGGATGGATTTGCGCCAGCCGTCCGTGCCGAACGTGTTGATGTACTCGTCCTCGGAGATGTGGATGGTCTGCAGGAGGGTTTGCGCCATGTAGGCGACGGTGCGGGCGATTTTGGGCTTTACATCGCCGCGGATAACGGCGGGGATGAGGCGGCC